>TARA_R110000751_G_scaffold155288_4_pt1 | contig 54838 bp, 53 predicted proteins | sample TARA_R110000751 | Tara Oceans TARA_R110000751 (sample SAMEA4398001) | marine metagenome | biome: Polar Biome; feature: [MES] marine water layer (ENVO:01000295) within the mesopelagic zone...; material: water (ENVO:00002006), including particulate matter (ENVO:01000060) such... | reverse complement strand
TGATGCGTTACATGACGATCCGCGTCGAGTCGCACAGTGACGAGCTTTCCGCCGTCCTGTCGCGCAAAGAACGCCGTCGCGACTAGAGAGGACAGGAAACATGGCTCAGAAACTGAACATTACGAATATTCCTGCCCGCCGTCCGTTCGGTCGTCGCCGCAAGGTCGACCCGTTCACCGGTCAGAACGCACAGGAAATCGACTACAAGGACGTGAAACTGCTACAGCGCTATATCTCTGAAAAAGGGAAGATCGTGCCTAGCCGCATCACGGCCGTAAACCTCAAGAACCAGCGCAAGCTTGCACAGGCGATTAAACGCGCCCGCATGCTGGCCCTGCTTCCGTTTGAAGTGAAGTAGGAGACACCGACATGCAAGTGATCCTTCTTGAACGCGTCGAACGCCTTGGAAAGATCGGAGACGAAGTCTCCGTGAAGAACGGCTTCGCACGTAACTTCCTCATCCCGCAGGGCAAGGCCCTTCTCGCTAACGACAAGAACCGCGCGCGGTTCGAATCCGAGCGGGAAGCCATTGAACAGCGCAACGAAACAGCACGTGCTGCTGCACAGACTGACGCAGAAAAGCTGGAAGGCGAAATCTTCACGATGATCCGCCAGGCTGGCGACACCGGTCAGCTGTTCGGTTCGGTCACCGCGCGTGACATCGCCGAAGCGGCCACCGAAGCGGGCTTCAAAGTCCCTGTCAGTGGCGTGCGCCTCGACAAGCCGATCAAGGCAATTGGCCTGTATGACGTTTCCATCCGCCTCCACGCGGAAGTGACTGTCACCGTACAAGCCAACGTTGCCCGTTCGACGGAAGAAGCAGAGCGTCAGGCCAAGGGCGAGGACATTGTTGCCGCCCTGCAGGAAGCCAACGCCGCGTTTGCCGACGAACAGGCCAGCGAGCTCAAGGAAGCTGCGGCTGAACTTTCCGACATGATCGGTGGTTCGGACGACGAATAGGCCTCGCTCGCAAGAGCACCCAAAACCAGAAAGCCGCAGCTATCCACAGCTGCGGCTTTTTTTGTGATTCGCTTCGAATAGCTGTCAGATGAGGGGCGCATTGAGCGCGCAATTGAAGTAACATTAACCAATGCCTCTCGACGATCATTCCTCCGAGCCGAACATCATCTCCCCGAACAACCTCTCGGCTGAATCCGCCGTGCTGGGCGCCATCCTGTTCGACAATAATGCCTATCAGCGCGTCGCAGATATTCTGCGCCCTTCGGATTTCTATGCGCCTGCGCACCAGGAGCTCTACGACGTCGCCGCAACGATGATCCAGCAGGGCCGCGTTGCCGATGGCGTCACCCTGCGCGAGCACTTCGAGAAGGCGGAAAAGCTGACCGAGATCGGCGGTGCGCGCTATCTCGAGCAATTGCTCGACAGCGCGGCGTTCGGTCCTGAAGTGTCCGACTATGCCCACATGATCCGTGACCTCGCAATGCGCCGGTCGCTGGTCGGCATTGGCACGGAGCTGAAGGGCCGCGCCCTGACGCCGGGCCCGGACGAGAGCGGCGAACGCCAGATCGAACTGGCGGAACGCCAGCTGTTCGACCTCGCCGAACGCGGCGCAACGGGCCGCGGCTTCACCAGCTTTTCAGAGGCACTGGTCGAATCCCTGAAAATGGCCGAGGCCGCATTCAAGCGCGAAGGCAAGATTGCCGGCATCCCGACCATGCTGCGCGATCTGGACGAAAAACTCGGCGGCTTTCACCGATCCGACCTGCTCGTTCTTGCTGGACGGCCGTCGATGGGCAAAACCTCGCTCGCAACCAATATCGCCTATAATGCCGCTTCAGCGTATCGCGCCGAGGTTCAGGATGACGGTTCGAAGAAAACCGTCGAAGGCGCAGTCGTCGGTTTCTTCTCGCTCGAAATGTCGAACGAACAGCTCGCCACACGTATTTTGGCCGAGCGCACCGGCATCACAACTCACCGCATCCGCCAGGGTGATCTCGACAAGGCCGACTTCGAGCGCCTGCGCGAAGCGACCGAAGAATTGCAGAACCTGCCGCTCTACATCGACGATACTGGCGGCATCTCGATCAGCCAGCTGGCGGCCCGCGCCCGCCGCCTGCAGCGCTCGGTCGGTCTCGACCTGATCGTGATCGACTACCTTCAGCTCATCACGGTGACCAATGGCAGTGCCAATGCCAACCGCGTGCAGGAAGTCACACAGATTACCACGGCGCTGAAAGCGCTGGCCAAGGATCTCAACGTGCCGATCCTTGCCCTGTCCCAGCTCAGCCGCGCGGTCGAGCAGCGCGACGACAAGCGCCCACAACTGTCTGACTTGCGTGAATCGGGATCAATCGAGCAGGATGCCGATGTCGTGATGTTCGTCTACCGCGAGGAATACTACCTCGCTCGGTCAGAGCCAGGCGCCGATCCGAATGATCCGTCCTCGAACGAGAAATGGACGCAGTGGCGCGCCCGGATGGACCAGATCTACGGCATCGCAGAAGTCATTATCGGCAAGCAGCGTCACGGCCCCATCGGCAAGGTCGACCTCGCCTTCGATTCCAACATCACACGCTTTGGCGATCTCGAACGCAGCCGCCATTTGGAAGACGCCAGCGAATAGGCCTGCGCCGACCGACCCGGCTCTAGCTGGGGCGGACAAGCTCGCGCGCCACACGGAAGCCAAGGCCACTTCCTCGCGTGCCGGGTCTGTGAGCGTCGCGGTTAGCCGCACGCAGCTCGTCCGGCCCGTAGTTCCAGGATCCGCCCCGGATGACCCGGTCAGCACAGGGTTGTTTCTGCGCGTCGGCTCCGTCCGTCTCGACACCATGCGGATCGTAGCAATCCTGCACCCACTCCCAGACGTTCCCGGTCATGTCGAACAGCCCAAACCCGTTGGGCGCGTAAGATCCGGCAGGCGCCGTATGGGTCGCGCCGTCATCGCATTCAAACGTTTTCCATTCGGGGAAGGCGCGCTTGGCAGACACATCGGCGGCGTTCGCGAACGCACATCCGACACGCGGGTCTTCGCCCCATGTATAGGCTGTTTGCGTGCCTGCTCGCGCGGCGTATTCCCATTCTGCCTCGGTCGGCAAGCGATACGCCTCACCTGTGCGAATTCCCAACCAACGCGCATAGGCCTGCGCATCAAGCCAGTTCACACACACAACTGGATGGTCAGGCCCCTGAAGGAAACCTGGATCGCTCCAGCTTAGCTCTTGATGGACATCCATCGCTCCCTCTTGCAGCCCCCAACACCCCGCCGCCGGCCTGTAGCCCGTGGCACGCATGAAGGCTTCATATTGCCTAATCGTGACTTCAGTGCGCGACAGGACGAAACTCGGCGTCTCCCGCTCCTGGGCAGGCAATTCATCGGTGTGTCTTGCCGCATTCCACAGCTGGACAGCTTCGAGCCGTTCGGCTTCCTCCGGGCTCGTCCCGATCAGGAATCGGCCGGCCTGGATCGCCACCATGTCGGGGCAGTCCGAGCAGTCGCGAAACACTTCTCCGGGAGAAGGTGCGAATTCCGCGCTCTCACCCTGCGCCATACCGAACGCCGCCTGGCCAGTGACGACCATGACAGCCGTCACGCCGAACACGGTGAGGACCTGCACGCCAAGGCGGCGACCCCTGTCTTTGAACGGCGCAGCGCTTGACACAGCGCGCAAGCCATACCGCGCGGCCCAAGCGGCGAGCCCCAAAGCGAGTAGCGCAAGCATCACCAGTCCGGGACTCCCATGGGGGTGGGTCGCTCCGCCTGCAGGTTCGAGGTGGAAACCGACAAACGTGATCAGCCCCCCGGCGGCAAAATAAAGAAGCGCAGCATACGCCGCCAACCGGCGTCGGCCCGGCCCATCGTCGAGGGCGGCCTGCCAGACGGCGTTTAACCCGAAGAATGCGAGCATCGAAGCGACGGGCCAAGCGAACATGCCCGGATGGGCCAGCGGTGCAGAACCGGCGAGCACGCCGCCAAGGAATGCGCAAACGAGGGCGTTGCCATAACGGAACGCGCTGGCAGCGGGCCGTGCGCTGAAATCCCTGTGTGCGTGAGCGTATCCGAGGAAGGCCATCGCAAGAAGAACGAAGATGTAAGTCCAGTGGGGCTGGGGAGAGAGGTTCGTGTCTACTCCGAGTAACGTGAACACGCGCCCGAAGACCTTGGCGACAAGTTCGACCACTTGTGACACGCCCGGCTGCTCGAACAGCACATCAAAAAGTGCCTGCTTCATTGCAACCAGCCAGACCAGGCGATCGTGCACGAAAATGTGGAAACTATCCCGCACCAACGAAAGGAGAGTCGCAGCGGCGATCAGGATCGTCACGACCTGAATGGCGAGACCACCGGAAAATCTCAGAAACTGACCCATCGGACCTCTCCGTATTAACGCAGCGCAAAATGCAATCCGTGTGCCAAGCACGGGCACATTCTTGACGGGCATCGCTTATCCGACGCGTCTTTCCGCTGGATCATTTTCAGAGCAGTGAATCCTTGGAAAACAAGGCAGAACAGACCGAACCACGTCGGCTGAAACCACCTTTCATGAATTGTGTTAATTTGCGCTTCGTGCGGTTTGACTAGGTCATACCGAACCGACACCGTCTTGCCTACCATGGCCCCGCAGGGGAACAGGCGCGGGGATGTAACCCTCTGTCGGGCCAACGCGACGAGCCCCCGATTGCTCCTTCAGCGAAAAGCCCCCATGGTGCGGGCAGCGAAATTGAAAAAATGCAGGATGGAAACGCATGACGACCCTCAACAGCGAACTCTTCGAACTCAGCATGTCGGAAAAGGCCAAACCCCTGCTGGAGCGTGTGATCAAGCACCTTGAAGAGAATGTCGCTCCATGGCGCGAAGAGTTCGAAGCGCTGAATGACGAGAAGGAAGACCGTTGGACATGGCACCCGCGACAGTTGGAGCTGATGGAAGCGGCCAAGGCCAAGGCGAAGGAAGCCGGCCTGTGGAATTTCTTCCTGCCGGATGCCGATACGGGCGAAGGTCTGTCAAACCTGGACTATGCCTATATCGCGGCGGAGTTGGGCAAGCACCCTTATGGCTCGGAAACGATGAACTGCAACGCGCCCGATACGGGCAATATGGAAGTGCTGGAGCGGGTTGGCACGCCGGCACAAAAGGAACAATGGCTAAAGCCGCTGCTGGCCGGCGAGATCCGCTCTGCCTATGCCATGACCGAGCCGAATGTGGCCTCCTCCGACGCCAAGAATATCAGCACGACGGCTGTGCTCGACGGCGACGAATGGGTCATCAATGGCGAGAAGTTCTACATCTCGGGCGCCGGCAACCCACGCTGCAAGATCATGATCGTGATGGTAAAAACCAGCCCCGATGCCCCGACCAGCAAGCAGCAATCCCAAATCCTCGTCCCGATGGACACGCCCGGCGTGAAAATTCTGGGCGCGATGGAAGTGATGGGCGAAGACCACGCGCCCATCGGTCACATGCACCTGAAGTTCACAGACGTGCGGGTACCGAAGGACAACATTCTCCTTGGCGAGGGTCGTGGCTTTGAAATCTCTCAAGTGCGCCTCGGCCCGGGCCGCATCCACCATTGCATGCGCTCCATCGGCAAGGCCGAAATCGCACTCGAAATGATGGTGAAGCGCGCCGGAACACGCACGGCGTTTGGCCAGAAGATTGCCAAGCTGGGCAAGAACCTGGAAGTCATCTCGCGCGCGCGGATCGAGATCAACGCGATGCGGCTGGCCGTGCTGCAGGCTGCCAAGGCGATGGATGTGCTGGGCAACAAGGAAGCGCGCGTCTATGTCAGCGCGGTCAAGGCCATGGTGCCTGAAAAAGTGTGCCTGATCATCGACCAGGCGATGCAGATGCATGGCGCAGCCGGCATGTCACAATGGTTCCCTCTGGCCGGCATGTATGCCGACATGCGCCACCTGCGCTATGCCGACGGTCCGGACGAAGTGCACCACATGGTTGTCGGGCGCGCTGAAGTGCAAAAGCACGGCCTCTGGTAGGCCAGGCCTGCTAGCTCGGCCGCGCACGCTGGGCGGGAATGACGGCAACAGTGAAACGGCAGATACAGACGAGCCGGTCGGACTCATCCGTGATGCGGATGGTCCAGACCTGCGTCGTGCGGCCCAGCGCCTCGGCCTTGGCAGTGGCGTAGACGAACCCGTCTTTCACCGGCCGCACATGGTTGGCATTGATCTCCAGGCCGACACCGACGCTCTCGTTTGAATCGAGCGCGAGGTTGGCGGCAATCGACCCGACCGTCTCAGCCAGCGCGACCGAGGCGCCGCCATGCAGGCGTCCGTGGGGCTGCAGCGTGCGATGATCGACCGGCATGCGCGCCGTCAATGTATCGCCGCTGATGCTGACCAGAGAGATGCCGAGAGCGCCGCCCATCGTATCCTGCTGGGCAGCGGTGATTTGGTCCAGATCTATGTTCGTTTGCCGCCAGATCGTCATGCATGTGCCTTTCGAGTTTTCGGGGAGGAACGGTATGGTAAGCGCGCTACAGGCCGCCGAGCCAGTCGAGCAGCAGGGCGTTGACTTCGTCGGGGCGCTCCTGCTGGGTCCAGTGACCGCAACCTTCCAGCAAGGTCGCGCCGCGCAGGTCGGACAGGTTTTCCTTCATCGCCGCCAGCATGTCGCCGGGTGACATCTTCAGCACAAGGTCTTTCGTGCCGCCGATATAGAGCGAGGGCTGGGCAATACTCGTCGGCGCGGAATGGCCCGTGAGGAAGGCATGGTCGCGATGCCAGTTGCGATAGCGGTTAAGCGGACCGCGAAAGCCGGACTGGCGGAACTGGGCGTCATAATAGGCGACATCGTCAGCCGACAGCCATGGCAGCGGCATGGGCGGTTCCGGCAGGCGGTGCAGCAGCGTGTCGCCATGCTTCTTGTCGGTGGGCCATGTGCCCTCCGGCGCATCACCGGATATCGCATAGTAGAACTTGCGGATCGTTTCAGCCGGGTCGTTTTCGAGTTCGGCTTCGGGCGGGCCCTGATCCTGGAAATAGACCTGATAGAAGAACAGGCCGCGATCAGTGAAGAAGGCGCGCACCGCGTCGATGAATACGATTTCGTTTGGCGGAATATACGGCACGGACAGGCCGGCCACCGCGCGGAACGTGTCCGCGTGGAGCCGGGCCGTATTCCAGGCAATCGGCGACCCCCAGTCATGGCCGATCACGACGGCCTGCTCACCGGGCGACAGGGCATGGGCGAGACCGGCAATATCGCCGGTCAGGCTTTCCATGTCATAGGCCTCAACCGCCTCAGGCCGGTCCGAGCCGCCATAGCCGCGCACATCCGGTGCGGCCACGCGGTAGCCCGCCTCCGACAGCGCCTTGATTTGATGACGCCAGGAATACCAGCTTTCCGGAAAGCCATGCACGAGGATGACCAGCGGGCCATCGCCCGCTGTCGCCACGCGCAACCGTATGCCGTTTGTCTCGACAAGCTGAAGGTCTGGCGGCATGGCGGCTTAGTCCTTGCCGCCAATCCAGGTGAATTCCGGATCATCCCACCAAGGGAAGAAGTTCGGCATGCCGTCAGACACTTTCACCGGATAGACCGGCTGGCGCTTCTCCAGGAAGCTCATGACGCCTTCCTTGGCGTCCGGTGTCTTGCCGCGCGAATAGATGGCGGCGGAATCGACAATGTGCGCCTCCATAGGGTGGCTGGCGCCCAGCATGCGCCACATCATCTGGCGCGTCAGCGAGGTGGAAACAGCCGCCGTATTGTCGGCAATCTCGCGGGCCATGGCCTTGGCCACGTCCAGCAATTCGGCTTGCGGATGCACCGACAGGACAAGTCCGCCTGACAAGGCTTCAGAGGCCGGGAAGACACGGCCCGAATAGCACCAGGCCAGTGCCTGCTGGATGCCGACAAGGCGCGGCAGGAACCAGCTGGAGGCTGCTTCCGGGTTGATGCCCCTGCGGTTGAACACAAAGCCGAAGCGCGCATTGTCCGATGCAATGCGGATATCCATTGGCAGCTGCATCGTCACCCCGATGCCGACAGCCGCGCCATTAATGGCACCGATCACGGGCTTGAGGCTGTCAAAGATGCGCAGGGTGACACGGCCGCCGCCGTCACGCTGGATGTCGACATCGGCCGAACGGCCTTCTTCGCCGGTCTCGGCGCGGGCATCATAGTCGAACGTCTTGGCGCCTTCCGACAGGTCTGCCCCGGCACAGAAGGCGCGGTCACCCGCGCCTGTCACGATCACGGCGCGCACGCTGTCATCGGCGTCGGTAATGTCGAACGCCTCAATCATCTCGTACATCATCTTGCCAGTAAAGGCGTTCATCTTTTCGGGGCGGTTGAGCGTCAGGATGGCAACGCCATCCTCGATATCCAGGATAATCTGCTCAAACTTTTTGGGCTGTGCCATCATGTGTCTCCCTTGGGGCAATTGTTGGCCCCACACTGCCTGCCGGGCCGCAGAGGTCAAGCGCGTCGCAGGGTAAACCAGCGCCCGGCTTGACCGTCCGGCGATTTCGCCCTGATAGTTGCGCCAATTCCCATCAGAACAGGGCCCTCAGATGAAATTTTCCCGACTCCTCCTTGGCGCAGCCGCGATGGCCGCAAGCACCGTCGCGCATGCTGACCCGCTCTACGTGAAGGCTGGCGCGTTGATTGATCCGGCCACAGGCAAGGTGTCGAAAGACGTCGCACTCGTCATTGATGAGGGGAAGGTCATCGCCGCTGGCACACAGCGGGCAACGAAAGTGCCCAAGGGCGCGACCGTGATCGACCTGGGCAGTGAGACCATCATGCCAGGTTTCATCGACATGCACACACACCTCACCGGCGATGCTGATGACGGCGCTTATGAATCGCTCGGCTATTCAGACGAGCGTGTCGCCATTACCGGCGTCAAGAATGCGCGGCTGACCCTGCTGGCCGGCTTCACCACGGTGCGGGATGTCGGCGCCAGCAGCTATAGCGACATCGCACTGCGCGATGCGATCAATGAGGGCGACGTGCCCGGCCCGCGCATGTTCGTGTCTGGTCCGCCAGTTGGTATCAGCGGCGGGCACTGCTCTGACAACAATCTCCTGCCTGCTGAATACGCCCTGACAGGCGAAGGTGTGGCCAATGGCCCGTGGGAAATGCGCGCCAAGGTGCGCCAGAACATCAAATATGGTGTCGACCTGATCAAGACCTGCTCGACCGGCGGCGTATTCTCGAAAGGCACCAGCCTCGGGGCAGCGCAGGGAACGCTGGAAGAACTGACTGCGGTGGTTGAAGAGGCGCACGCGCGCGGCCTGAAAGTCGCCAGCCACGCCCACGGCACGGTCGGCATCCGCAACGCCATCCTGGCAGGCGTCGATACGGTCGAACATGCGAGCATCCTCGACGACGAGACAATCGCACTCGCCAAGGAGCGCGGCGTGTTCCTTTCGATGGATATTTACAACACTGAATACACGCTGGCCGAAGGCGAGAAGAATGGTGTGCTGCCGGAATCCATCGAGAAGGAAAAATCCATCTCCAAGATCCAGCGCGCCAGCTTCACCGCTGCCAACAAGACCGGCGCAAAAATGGTGTTCGGTTCTGACTCCGGCGTGTATCCGCATGGCGACAACCCGAACCAGTTCTCGCGCATGGTCCAGTTCGGTATGACGCCGATACAGGCCATTACCGCAGCCACGGCAACCGCCGCCGATGCGCTCGGCAAACGGGGCCTGCTCGGTTGCCTTGATGTCGGTTGCGCGGCCGACCTTGTCGCCGTCACAGGTGATCCGCTCAAGGACATTTCCCTTCTCGAAAAAGTAGACTTCATTATGAAGGATGGCCACGTCTACAAGCAGGACGGCGTTGAGGCCGTTGGCATCCGCTGATGCTGCCTGACTGGCTGACCAGTATAGACCCCACAACGCTCGCCGCGCCGCTCTTCGTGGTGTCGGTGATCTGGGAATGGTGGGCGGTCAAAACCGGCCGGACCAAGGGGCGCTATGAAACAAAGGACGCCTTTGCGTCGATGAGCATGGGCATCGGCAATGTCGTTGTCAGCACGCTTACCGGTTTCGCCACGCTCTGGATGATGATGCTGCTCTGGCCCTACCGGGTAGCGACCATTCCGTTTGCGTGGTGGAGCGTGCTCATCGCGTTCGTGCTGTACGACTTCACCTATTACTGGAAGCACCGGTTCGCCCATCGCATCCGCTGGTTCTGGATGGAACATGTCACCCATCATTCCAGCACGCACTACAACCTCACTACGGCACTACGACAGCCTTGGTTCGGCCCGTTCACCGGGCTGATCCTGGTCGGCACGCCGATGGTGTTCATCGGATTTCATCCTTACGTGATTTTCTTCGTTGGCGGCCTGAACCTGATCTATCAGTTCTGGATCCATACCGAGGCCATCGACCGGATGCCGCGCTGGTTCGAGGCAGTGTTCAACACGCCGAGCCATCACCGCGTTCACCACGCCACCAACCCGCGCTATCTCGACTCCAATTATGCCGGTGTGTTCATCACATGGGACAAGATGTTCGGCAGCTTCGTGCCGGAGCTGACCGAAGACAAGCCGGTCTACGGCATCGTCAAACCGGTCGGCACGTTCAACCCGTTCGTCATTGCCTTCCATGAACTTGGCGGACTTTTGCGCGATTGTGCCAGCGATGGACTTCGCCCTGATCGCTGGGTCCGCCGGGCCATCAATGCACCGGGATGGAGCCCGGATGGCCAGCACAATCGGTCTGTCGAGCTGAAATCGGCCTATGTTGCCGACCATCCCGAACATGCCGGAACGCCGGGCCTGCCCAAGGCCTGACCTTCCCTTGCGTCGCCAGTGGACGCGCGCGGCAGGACGGCTAAATTCGCCAAAATCATCCGGCCGGCCCCGCAAGAGGCGCCGCCATCCAATGGAGCGAGACGCAAATGCATCCCTTTCATCACGCCAAAGCCCGGCCTGATCACCCTGCCTACACGATGGCGGGCAGTGGCGAAGTTGTCACCTTCCGCCAACTGGACGAACGCTCCAACCAGATCGCCCATGCCCTGCGCGAAGCCGGTTGCCAGCCGGGCGACACGATTGCCCTGTTCGCGGAAAACTCGCCCCGCTATTTCGAAGTCTGCTGGGCGGCCCAGCGCTCGGGCCTGTATTTCGTATGCATCTCGTCACGCCTGACGACACCTGAAGTGCAATACATCATCGAGGATTCCGGCTCGAAACTGCTGATCGCTGACGCGCACAAGGCCGCCGTCGCCCAGGATGTGAAGTCGGTCACCAAACTTGACGCCTATTGGTCCATCGACGGTGACATCCCCGGCTTCACAGCGCTCGAAACGCTGCGCAGCAAATTCCCTGTGACGCCGATCCCTGACGAAATGGCCGGCACGGACATGCTCTATTCATCCGGCACCACGGGTCGCCCGAAAGGCATTCGTCCGCCGCTGGAGCGCGGCCTGCCCATCGACGCCGACAATGTGCTCGTACAGATCTGCCGCGGCCTGGCCGGTGTCACTGAAGACTCCGTCTACCTGTCGCCCGCGCCGCTCTATCACGCTGCGCCGCTTCGCTGGAGCATGTCGATGACGAAGCTCGGTGCGTCGCTGGTCATCATGGAAAAATTCGATCCTGAGAAATACCTCCACCTTGTCGAGAAATACCGCGTCACGCATTCCCAGCTCGTGCCCACCATGTTCGTTAAGATGCTGAAACTGCCGCCGGAAGTGCGCGAGAAGTACGACGTCTCCAGCCTGCAATTCGCGATCCACGCTGCCGCGCCCTGCCCGATCCCGGTCAAGCAGCAGATGATCGAATGGTGGGGGCCCATCATCGACGAGTATTACGCCGGCTCAGAAGGCAATGGCATGACGTGGGTCAAGAGCGCAGACTGGATGACCCATAAGGGCACGGTCGGCAAGCCGGTGCACGGCGTGGTCCATATTTGCGACGAACAGGGCAATGAAGTGCCGGTCGGCGAAGAAGGCCAGGTCTATTTCGGCGGCACGGTGCCGCCGACCTATCACAACGACCCGGAGAAAACCAAAGGCGCCCTTCATGCCACACGGCCTGATCTGTCATCCCTCGGCGATGTCGGCAAACTGGACGAGGACGGCTACCTCTACCTGACCGACCGCAAGGCCTTCATGATCATTTCCGGCGGCGTGAACATCTATCCGCAGGAATGCGAGAACATCCTGATCACCCACCCGAAAGTGGCCGACTGCGCCGTCATTGGCGTGCCCGACGAGGAATTCGGCGAAGCGGTGAAGGCCGTGGTCCAGCCAATGCCGGGGCAAGCCCATTCGCCGGAACTCGCCGCCGAACTGATGGCATTCTGCCAGGCCAACCTCTCGAAGATCAAATGCCCGAAAAGCATCGACTTCGACCCTGAATTGCCACGCCACCCGACAGGCAAGCTCTACAAGCGCCTGATCCGTGACAAATACTGGGGCAAATCCCAGAGCCGAATCGTTTGATCAGGCCGCTAAATGAAAACAGCCGCCCCGGAAGGAGCGGCTGTTTGAATACTGACGTCCAGTAAAACCGGATCAGAACATCCAGCTGCCCGGGTTCTCGATGGCCTGGCCAGCGGACAGGGCCTGCATGCCCTTCACGCACCGGACGATGTACCAGATCAGCGCGGCGAGCAGGATGAGCACGCCGATCAGAACGGCTGTCAGCACGACGCCAATCACGCTGTAGAGAAGGCCCTTCCAGAAGATATTGATCTGGTTGTTGTAATGGCTTTCCAGCACAGGGTCGCCCTGGCCTTTGCCGATATAGGCCATGATGACACCGACGATCGGCGTAATGCCGACCACGATACCAACGAGGTAGAGAATATAGATCAGATTCGCGTTGCCCTTGGTGTTCGGGTCAACGGAAATTTGGTTCGGATCAGACATATGGAATCTCCCAATTCAGCCCATTCGCGCAGTATTTGCGAGAATCAGCTCTAGGTCCAGCAAATTGACGCTTGGTAAACCTTGCCGGAATGCCCTCCCCGCGCCAGAACTAGGCCCAGCAAAAACTCTGGAGGAACTCCCTATGGCCAATCCGAAAAAAGTCGCGTTTGCCGACCTTGAATCCCTTGCCGGCACTGAGGTTGGCGTGTCCGACTGGCACACGATCGATCAGGACCGCGTCAACATGTTTGCCGAGGCCACTGGCGACCATCAGTGGATTCACGTCGATGTCGAGCGCGCCACAAAGGCCATGGGCGGCCCCATCGCACACGGCTTCCTGACGCTTTCGCTCCTGCCGATGCTCGGCTCTGAAGTGCTCAACGTCTCCGGCGTGACGCGCGGCATCAATTACGGCTCCGACAAGGTCCGATTCACCAACATGGTGCCCGTCGGCTCCAAGGTTCGCCTGCGCCAGAACTGCAAGTCGGTCACTGAAAAGTCCGGCGGCAAGCAGATGATCGTGGAAAATACCGTCGAGATCGAAGGCCAGGAACGCCCGGCCCTCGTCGCTGAATCGATCACCGTTCTCTACGGCTGATCAACCCGACCAACTGAACGACCTGCCCCTTTTCGAAGGGCTGATATGGGAAGCCCGGCGGGCTTCCCATTTTTCATTCCCGGCTGATTGGCGCGGGAGCCCGCTGGCGGTCTTGGCCTGACCGCCTATATATAGGGAAACCGACACAGGAGGCCCTCATGTCTGCCACAGGCACCAAGATCCAGCGCACAGACCGCGAATGGCGCGAAGTCCTCACCGACGAGGAGTTCCGCGTCGGGGTCAAGGAAGGCACTGAACGCGCCTTCACCCCCGGCAATTACGAGGGCGAGAAGCGCAAGGGCAACTATCACTGCAAGGGATGCGATACCGTGCTCTGGTCCTCCGAACACAAATTTGAGAGCGGCACCGGCTGGCCGAGCTACTGGCAGCCTGCGTCCGAAGGCGTGGTCGCCACGAAAACAGATTTCAAGATGATCATCCCGCGCACCGAATGCCACTGCGCCGTCTGCGGCCTGCATCAGGGCCATGTCTTCAAGGACGGCCCGCCGCCCACGGGCGAGCGCTGGTGCATCAATGGTGCGGTGCTGGATTTCCGTCCCGCCGAATAGGTCTGGACAGGCGCACCCCTGCCTGTTCCATTCCGATCTAAACTTGATCCAAAACTAAAATGGGAGATGGCCCTATGCGCCTTTCATATCTTCTTGCCAGCGCAGCGTCGGCTGCCCTTCTCACCGGATGCACAATGACTGACAAAACGCTTGCCGAAACGGCTGTTCCCGCTGCGGCTGAACCCGCTGTCGCTGCCACACTTACGCCACCCCTTGCCCCCCGCATCGACCATGAGATCACGCAGGTGAACCGCACCCGCAACGACCCCTACAACTGGATGAAGGATGACAACTGGCAGGAAGTGATGCGCGACCCGACCGTTCTGCGCGCCGACATTCGCACCTATCTGGAAGCGGAGAACGCCTACACAAAGGCCGTTCTTGAAGAGCCGACAACTGCCTTGCGTGATGAGTTGTTTCAGGAAATGCGCGGCCGCATCAAGGAAGATGACAGCACCGTTCCGGAAATCGACGGGGCATGGGCCTATTACACGCGCTACCGTCAGGGCGGCGAATATCCGATCATCGCACGTCGCCCGGCGGCAGACGCCTTCAATCCTGAAGCCACTGAAACCATCCTTCTGGACGGTGACGCGATGGGCAAGGACAAGGACTATTTCTCGTTCGGCGGCATCGATACCAGCCCGGACCACAAGCTGGTGGCCTATTCGGTCGATACGCAGGGCAGCGAATTCTACAAAATCCACATTCAGGACATCGAAACCGGCGCCGAAACCGCTGCCGTGATCGACAATGCCTATGGCAGCTTTGAATGGTCGGCCAATGGACAGGCCATCGTCTGGGTCCATCGCGACGAGAATGCGCGGCCAGACGCCGTCTACCAGCGCAACCTCGCCACCGGCGAAGACACGCTGCTCTATGAAGAGAAAGACCCCGGCTTCTTCGTCGGCATCGACAAGAGTGCCAGCGAAGAGGTGATCTTCATCAATGCCTCCGGCCACACGACATCCGAAATCCATTGGTTCAAGGCCAATGAGCTGGACCCGACCCTCCACACGGTCGCGCCGCGCCAGACTGACAATGAATATTCCGTCGTCCACTGGGATGGCCAGTTCTACATCTCGACCAATCTTGATGGCGCGGTCGACTTCAAGATCATGAAGGCGCCAATGGACGCGACGTCCCGCGACCAGTGGGAAGAAGTCATCCCGCACCGCCCCGGCACGCTGCTGCTCGGCATGCAGCCGCAGAAAGACTATCTCGCCCGCATGGAGCGTGAGAACGGCCTGCCCCGCATCGTCGTACGCGCCCGCGCCGATGGTGCAGAGCATGCGATCAGCTTTGACGAGGCGGCCTACGATCTCGGCCTCGACAGCGGCTATGACTTCAACACGCCGATCCTGCGCTTTGACTATGCCTCGCCCACAACGCCGGACCAGGTCATCGACTATGATCTCACCACGCGTGAACGCATCCTGCGCAAGACGCGCGAAGTGCCGTCCGGCCACAATCCGGATGACTATGTCTCCGAGCGCATGATGGCCCCGTCATGGGATGGCGAGATGGTGCCCGTCACCGTGCTGCGCCGAAAGGACACGCCGGTCGACGGGTCCGCCCCCCTGCTGCTCTACGGCTATGGCTCCTATGGCATCACCATCCCGGCAGACTTCCGCACCGGCCGCCTCAGCCTGGTTGACCGCGGCTTTGTCTATGCCATCGTCCACCCGCGCGGTTCGATGGCCAAGGGTTACCAATGGTATCTCGATGGCAAGCTCGAAAAGAAGACTAATACGTTCAAGGACTATATTGCCGCCGGTCACTTCCTGGTGGATCAGGGCTATTCGTCCAGGGGCAAGCTGGTCGGCCATGGTGGGTCTGCAGGCGGCCTGTTGATGGGCGCTGCCGCGAACATGGATCCTGAACTCTTTGCCGGCATCATCGCCGCCGTGCCGTTCGTCGACGTCGTCAACACGATGTCGGACGATACGCTGCCGTTGACGCCGCCGGAATGGCCCGAATGGGGCAACCCGCTGACCAGCGAAACCGACTATGACACGATCGCGGCTTACAGCCCGTATGACAACGTCACCGAACAGGCCTACCCGGCCATGCTGATCACCGGCGGCCTGTCCGATCCGCGCGTCACCTATTGGGAGCCGAGCAAATGGGCAGCACGCCTGCGCCATGATGCCCCGGACGGCGGCCCCTACTTCCTGCGCATCAACATGGAAGCCGGCCATGGCGGCGCCTCGGGCCGTTTCGAAGGCCTGAAAGAAACCGCCGTGGAATACGCCTTTGCCCTCGCCACTGTCGGCAAGACGGAGGAACTGGACCTTTCCGGGGATTAGGCTCCGATCGGCTGAAATTCTTGTGAATTGACCGAACTGGCGGCAGCGTGGCGGCCCCTTGGCGGGGGCGTGACGTACCGCTGGCGTGGAGGATAGCCATTATTTGCGGTCTTTTGGGTTCATCTGATAATGAAATGCCCAGGAGAAAATCATGTCCTTCAAAGCAGATGCCGCCAAGATCAAACGCTGGCGCGAAGAACGTCACTGGTCGCAGGAACACGTGGCCGATCTCGCCGGGATCGGTCTTCGGACCATCCAGCGTATCGAAAACGGCGAGCCAGCTTCACCAGAATCCCTCAAGGCGCTGGCGGCAGCGTATAATGTTGATGTCATTGCCCTGTCGGTCGATCAGGAGGCTGAAGCCGCGAGGACGGCTGCGCGCCAGGCTGTAAAGTCTCGCGCAGCCGTGCGGCTGTCTTTCTGGATTCACTTTGCCAGCTATATCATCGGGGTTTTCGTATTCATCGGCATCAGCATCAGCGTAGGCGGCGAGACATTCGCGATGAAAGTGCCATTGATCTGGTGGACAGTCGGCATCGTTTCCCATGCCGCGACAGTCTTCATTGTTGAAGTCACTACGCACTATCAAGAGAAGATTGATGCAGCGGGGTAAATTGAGGCAACGCCATCCACGAAAGCGCTTGCTGTCACTTCAAGCATTCCCACACTGAAATCGCTGTCTGGCGCATCGCGCCACTTTCTGGAAACAGCCCTGAGCCCGGCTCATGTGAGGCCCCAAGGGCCGATACGGAACCAGAGAAAAATGGTCGGAGCGATAGGATTCGAACCTACGACCCCTCGCCCCCCAGGCGAGTGCGCTACCGGGCTGCGCCACGCTCCGACTCTGGCGGCTTGTAGCCAAGCCACCGGCCTTCCGCAATCGCTTATGTGGGTTTAGGCCGCCCGCTTGTCGCGCATGGCGTCGAGGCGGGCCTTCAGGTCGGTCAGGCCGACCAGTGCGCCTTCAAGCCGCTCCTGACGCTCAGGCGCGGTTTCCGACGAAATCTCCGCATTGAACGCCTTGGCAACCGTCTGCTGCAGCTCGCGAGCCGGGCTGCCAACTGTGCCACTGCCCAGTGTCGCAGCGCCGGACAATACGGCCCGGAGGCCCTGATCCGCCAGCAAAGCCTTGGCACCCTTCAGCGTCAGGCCGCGCTCATGCACCAGAATCTGGATCGCCCGCAGTGCATCGATATCCTGCGGACGGAACAGCCGGCGGCCATCGGATCGCTTCACCGGCTTCACATCGCGCGGAAACTTGGATTCCCAATAGCGAAGGACATGCGTCTCCAGCCCCAGTTCTGCGGCTGCCTCACCAATCGAACGAAAGGCCTTGGCTGATTTCTCGACGCGGTTCCGGGTGGCAGTCATATCGCTATCCTTCTTGTGGGTCAGCCCTTGTCGACGCGGGCCTTCAGCATGGGGGATGGGCGAAATGTCACCACGCGGCGCGGCGCGATGACGGCTTCTTCGCCCGTCTTGGGGTTGCGGCCTTCGCGGGCGGATTTTGACCGCACCACGAAATTGCCAAAGCGGGAGAGCTTCACTTCGTCTTCATGCTCCAGCGCGCTGCCGATCATGTCGAGTGTCCGGTCGAGCAAGTCTGAGGATTCCTGACGGGTCACGCCCACTTCGCGGACGATGGCATCAGTCACTTCAGCACGTGTAAGGGTCTGGTTGCTCATGGGGTTCTCTCGCCTTTCGTTAATAGATAGCCAATGAAACTTAACGGATTCCTAGCGAAACCGTCAGCTTAATTCGTTGAGATGTTTCGATTTGTCAGATTCGAGCCCAAAACTGTGGATCAATCTGAGTTCAATGCCTTAAAGGCGGAACAGGCTGGCGCCCCACGAAAAGCCGCCGCCCATTGCTTCGGACAGGATCAGGTCGCCCGGTTTCGCCCGGCCAGATCGAACAGCATGGTTCAGCGCCAGCGGAATCGACGCCGCAGATGTGTTGGCGTGCTCGTCGACTGTGACGACCACCTTCTCCTCGGCGATGCCCATCTTCCTGGCCACGCCGTCCAGAATGCGCTTGTTGGCCTGATGCGGCACGAACCAGTCGATATCGTCGGCGGTCAGGCCCGTCTCGTCGAGCACGGCCTGGATCGCCGACGAGATGTTCGTCACGGCGTGCTTGAACACGCGATTGCCTTCCATCCGCACATGGCCAATCGTGCCGGTGGAGCTGACGCCGCCGTCGACATATAGCAGGTCAGATTTCGTACCGTCGGTACGAATGTGATGCGTGATGATGCCGGCATCGTCCGCGCCATCCCATTCCACCGCCTCGATCACGACCGCGCCGCCGCCATCGCCGAACAGCACAGCCGTGCCCCGGTCAGACCAGTCGAGAATACGCGTAAAGGTTTCCGCGCCGATCACCAGCGCCCGGTTGAACAGGCCCTGCTTCAACATGCTGTCAGCGGTCGCCAGCCCGAACAGGAAACCGGAACATACGGCCTGCACGTCAAAGGCCGCGCTCGGGCCACACCCCAGCTTTGCCTGCACGGCCGTCGCAGTGGCCGGGAACGTCTGGTCAGGCGTCGTCGTCGCCAGCACGATCAGGTCGATGTCTTCCGCCTTCAGTCCCGCCGCCTCAAGGGCGTTTCGGGCTGCAGCGGTCGCAATGTCGGATGTCAGTTCGCCATCTGCCGCCACATGGCGTTTCTTGATGCCCGTGCGTTCGCGAATCCACTCGTCGGACGTGTCGAGCATTGTCGACAATTCCGCATTGGTCAGCACCCTCTCCGGAAGGTATCCGCCTGTGCCGCGAATGAAACTGCGCCGTGCCATCTCGTTCCTTTCCAATCCGGCCTGCCCTATTCGGCAGCCAGGCCGCCTTCCCGTATACGGGACAGGTTCGTGAGTATCTCGTCTCGGTAATGGCTGCTCGCCAGATTGGCCGCCAGCAGGCAAGCCTGCGCGAAGCCGCGCGCATCCGTACCGCCATGGCTTTTCACCGACACGCCACCAAGGCCCAGCAGCACGCCGCCATTCACATTGCTTGGGTCCATATGCGCGCGCAGCTCTTTCAGGCCACTCGACGCAAACACGGCGCCCAGCTTTGTCATCAGGCTGGCCATGAACGCTTCACGCATCCGGTTGCCCAGCATCCGGGCGACGCCTTCGCCTGCTTTCAGCGCCACGTTGCCGGTGAAGCCATCCGTCACCACAACATCGACTGCGCCCTTCGAAATATCGTCGCCCTCGACGAAGCCGCGATAATCAATGTCCAGCTTGGCCGCGCGCAGCCATTCATGCGCCTCGCGCACTTCATCATGGCCTTTCATTTCTTCAGACCCGATGTTCAGGATTCCGATGGTCGGCTTTTCAATGCCCAGCGCCGCGCGGGCATAGGCTTCGCCCATGATCGCAAAGGTCACCAGTTGCGCAGCATCCGCCTCCAGGTTCGCGCCAACGTCCAGCACAACCGTGCGGCCACGCATCGTGGGCCACAACGCCGTCATGGCCGGGCGGTGGACGCCTTCCATCTTGCGCAGGATCAGCATCGAAATCGCCATCAGCGCGCCGGTATTGCCAGCAGACACCGCCGCGCCCGCCTCGCCCGTCTTGACCGCCTCGACGGCGTTCCACATCGACGATCCCTTGCCGCGGCGCAGGGCCTGGCTCGGTTTCATGTCGCTGGTGATGACGCTGTCGGAATGGACCACCTGGCACCGGCCCGCCAGCCCGGGATGGGCGGCGACGAGCGGGTTCAGTGCGGCTTCATCGCCATGCAGCAGAATGCCTATATCTGCGCGGTCAGCCAGCAGGCTTGCCACACCGTCGACCACGACGCCCGGCGCGGCATCACCGCCCATGGCATCAATCGAAAGTATTGTGCCTTTAGCCATTCGGGCCATCCAAATCATTCGGAAACCTGATGTTTCCTGAATGCCGGTATTACGGTGCGTCAGGAGGGTTGGCAACGCCGTGCCTGTGCCCGCTAAGGGGTTTTTGACAGGTCCTGCCAGGCCGGATTCCCCGCCATAATCTCGCTATCCGGCTGCAGTTTCAGGCGATCAGCAAGGCTCATCAAATAGGTCGCCAGTCCCGGCGCCTTGCCTTTTTGTGTGACGCCGTTGCGCTCCAGCACGTCGATGACAGCTGATTCCCTGTCGGCCTCGTCCAAAGCGGTCGATATCGCTTTGCCCAGCCCGTAATGCGCCTCGGCCAGTTTGCGCATTTTCCGCGCGATGGACGAATCGCCGACGCCTTGTTCCCGATAGGCCGCATCGAACCCGTCCAGCACGCGCTCATTCAACGCCGCTGCGAGTTTCGCCGATTCGGTGCCCCCGACGGCGTTGATCCGCCGGATCACCAGTGCCGCATGGAGCGCCACCATCTGGGCGCGTCCCTCGAATGTGTCCGCAACGTCTCCCGCGAGATAGAAATCCGGCGCCAGCGCAGCCTTCATCAGGCCGTCATAGGCCTGCCCGGCCGCTGCCTTGCGCGCCCGCCGCCGCGCCAGCCAGCCGATTGAAAATCCCGTCACCATGTACTCCTGTGTTGCCAAGGGGGGGCTGCAACCGCTAGGTCTTCCGCGAAGCCTTATCAGGAGTTTCTCCATGTCGCGACGTGCGATTTTGGCCATTGGCCTTCTCTCCCTCTCCCTGTCCCTCACGGCGTGCCTCACGCCTTCGCGGGACTTTCACGGTTATGTCTCGGATGACGCCCAGCCGCGCGACATGAAACCGGATGAGGACACGCGCTCTTCGGTGCTCGCCCAGCTTGGTAGCCCGTCGACAGAAAGCCTGTTCGACGACAATACCTGGATCTACATGACCGACATTCAGGAACGCATCGCGTTCATGAAGCCGAAAATCGCCAAGCGTTCGATCACCGCGATCCGCTTTGGTGAAGACGACAAGGTCGATGAAGTGCTGGAATACACCGCCGCAGATGGCGAGGTCATCAATTATGCGGCCCGCGAGACGCCTACCCGTGGCCGCGAGCTGGGCCTATGGGAACAGATCTTCGGTACGGTCGGCGGCGTGCGCCTGCCAAACTCTGACGAAGCGACCCCTGGCAACCCGACCGGGCGCCGCCAGTAACGTTGCCCCCGGCGACAGACAGATAATAAGCCCTGGAACCCCGGTTCCGGGGCTTTTTTCATGACTGCCCTCTCCACACGCATTCCGACGCATAGACGCACTCTATAACTCGTGCCCCTATAATCGATTGGATCAATGGGTCCGATGAGCGTACTCTCGCGCGTAAGGCGAAGATGCCGAAAGAAATCAGCAACGGGAGAGCAATATGGACGGAAATGATATGGCAGCCGGTGGCAAGTGCCCGGTCATGCATGGCGGAATGACCTCAACGGGTCGCACGGTCATGGAATGGTGGCCCAACGCGCTCAACCTCGACATCCTCAGCCAGCACGACACCAAGACCAACCCGATGGGCAAGGGCTTCAATTACCGGGAAGAGCTGAAGAAGCTCGACGTCAAAGCCCTCAAGCAGGACCTCACAGACCTGATGACCGACAGCCAGGACTGGTGGCCGGCCGACTGGGGTCATTATGGCGGTCTGATGATCCGCATGGCGTGGCACGCGGCAGGCTCCTACCGCCTGTTTGACGGTCGCGGCGGCGGCGGCACCGGCAACCAGCGCTTCGCCCCGCTCAATTCTTGGCCGGATAATGGCAACCTCGACAAAGCACGCCGCCTGTTGTGGCCGATCAAGCGGAAATACGGCAACAAGGTCTCTTGGGCCGATCTTTATATCCTCGCGGGCAACGTCGCCTACGAATCCATGGGTTTCAAGACATTCGGCTTTGCGTTCGGCCGTGAAGACATTTGGGAACCTGAAAAGGACGTCTATTGGGGCTCCGAGAAGGAATGGCTCGCTGACAGCGTCCTTCGCTACGCCAATTCCGAAGACCCTGCATCGCTCGAAGCGCCCCTCGGCGCGGTTCACATGGGCCTCATCTACGTCAACCCGCAGGGCCGCGACGGCAAGCCCGACCCGCTCAAGTCCGCCCACGACGTACGCGTCACGTTCGCCCGCATGGCCATGAATGACGAGGAAACCGTCGCCCTCACCGCCGGTGGCCACACTGTCGGCAAGGCGCATGGCAACGGCCTCGAATCCAATCTCGGTCCGGCGCCTGAAGCGGCCCCGATCGAGGAACAAGGCTTCGGCTGGATCAACCACAAGACCCGCGGCATCGGCCGTGATGCTGTCACCAGCGGTCTTGAAGGCGCTTGGACCACCCATCCGACCCAATGGGACAATGGCTATTTCGACCTGCTGCTGAACCATGAGTGGGAATTGCAGAAGAGCCCTGCTGGCGCATGGCAGTGGCAACCTGTCTCCATCAAGGAAGAAGACATGCCCGTCGACGTCGAGGATCCGTCGATCCGCAAGATGCCGATCATGACCGACGCCGACATGGCGATGAAGATGGACCCGGACTACCGGAAAATCTCCGAGCGATTCTACAATGATTTCGATTATTTCTCGGATACGTTCGCTCGCGCCTGGTTCAAGCTGACCCACCGCGACATGGGGCCAAAGGCACGCTATTTCGGCCCGGAAGTCCCGCAGGAAGACCTGATCTGGCAAGATCCAGTTCCCGTCGGCAGCACCAGCTATGATGTCGACGCCGTCAAGGCGAAGATCGCGGCCAGCGGCCTCTCGGTCAACGAGATGGTCTCAACCGCCTGGGACAGCGCCCGCACGTATCGCGGGTCTGACATGCGCGGCGGCGCCAATGGTGCCCGCATCCGCCTCGCGCCGCAGAAGGACTGGGAAGGCAACGAGCCGGCCCGTCTGGCAAAAGTCCTGAAAGTCCTCGAAGGGATTGCGGCCGACACGGGCGCCAGCGTTGCGGACGTCATCGTCCTCGCCGGCAATGTCGGTGTTGAACAGGCCATCAAGGCGGCTGGCTTTAACGTCAGAGTTCCGTTTGCTCCGGGTCGCGGCGACGCGACCGCCGAGATGACCGATGCCGGTTCCTTCGATCCGCTGGAGCCCATCAATGACGGCTACCGCAACTGGCAGAAGGCTGACTATGACGTCAGCCCCGAAGAACTGATGCTTGACCGAACACAGCTCCTCGGCCTGACTGCACCAGAGATGACAGTTCTTGTTGGCGGCATGCGTGTCATGGGCACCAATCATGGGGGCACCACGCATGGCGTGTTCACCGACAAGGTCGGCGCCCTGACGAATGACTTCTTCGTCAATGTCACCGATACGGAGAACTACTGGAGACCGTCCGGCAAGGGCGTCTATGAAATCCGCGATCGCAAGACCGATGCGGTGAAGTGGACAGCCACGCGCATGGACCTCGTCTTCGGTTCCAACTCGATTCTCCGCGCCTATTCCGAAGTTTACGCCCAGGATGACAGCAAGGAGAAGTTCGTAGCAGACTTCGTCGCCGCATGGACCAAGGTGATGAACGCGGATCGTTTCGACCTCGCCTGATCTCCCCCAAGGGGCAGGTCTCCGATCCAAAGAAAAGCCCCGGTGCATCTGCACCGGGGCTTTTTGTTTGGGCGTGTATCGCGCGTCTAGTGCGCAGCAAGAACCGCCAGAAGCAGCAAGGCCACGATGTTCGTGATCTTGATCATCGGGTTCACGGCCGGGCCAGCAGTGTCCTTGTAAGGATCACCCACCGTATCGCCGGTCACAGCAGCCTTGTGGGCTTCAGAGCCTTTGCCGCCATGATTGCCGTCTTCGATATACTTCTTGGCATTGTCCCATGCACCGCCGCCCGATGTCATCGAGATGGCCACGAACAGGCCTGTCACGATCACACCCAGCAGCATGGCACCGACAGCCGACAGGGCTGCGCCTGCACCTGCAATCACGAAGATCACGCCAAACAGCACGATCGGCGACAGCACAGGCAGCAGTGACGGAACGATCATTTCCTTAATCGCCGCTTGCGTCAGGATATCCACGGCCCGGCCATAATCAGGCTTCACTTCGCCTTTCATGATGCCTGGCATTTCGCGGAACTGGCGACGCACTTCCTCGACCACCGACTGAGCAGCGCGCCCAACGGCCATCATCGACATGCCGCCGAACAGGAAGGGCAACAAGCCGCCAAACAGAAGTCCAACCACGACGTACGGACTGGAGATCGAGAAGTCGACCACAACATTGTGGAAGAACGTTCCCGGATCGGCCTGTGCGATGAAGTATTTCAGGTCTTCCGAATAGGCCGCAAACAGCACCAGCGCACCGAGGCCCGCCGAACCGATGGCATAGCCCTTGGTCACGGCTTTCGTGGTGTTGCCAACGGCGTCCAGTGCGTCGGTCGTCTGACGCACTTCCGATGGCAGCTCGGCCATTTCCGCGATACCGCCCGCATTGTCCGTCACCGGACCGAACGCATCCAGGGCCACGATGATACCGGCGAGTGCCAGCATGGTCGTCGTGGCAATGGCAATACCGTACAGGCCGGCCAGGTTGAACGTCAGCAGGATGCCCGCCATGATCGTGATCGATGGCAGTGCCGTCGACTCGAGCGAGACAGCCAGGCCCTGGATCACGTTCGTGCCGTGGCCCGATTCAGACGCTTTCGCGATAGAACGCACAGGACGGAACTTGGTCTCCGTGTAATAGGCCGTGATGTACACAATCAGGCCGGTTACAACCAGCCCAGTCACACCGCAGAAGAACAGGTCGAGACCCGTAATGTCTCCCGCCATGCCAAGCCGCACACCGGCTTCGCTCAGCACGCCGAAGCCTGCAGGCAACACGCTGTGAATGGCGATGGCCAGGCCACCGACAGACAGTACGCCCGTCACGATAAGGCCCTTGTACAGCGCCCACATGACATCCGTGGACCCCTTGCTGAGGCGCACGAAGAACGTGCCGACAATCGAGGTCACGATGCAGACTGCGGCAATTGCCAGTGGCAGCATCATCACGGCTGAAATGTCCGGCGAGCCAGAGAAGTAGATGCCGCCCAGAACCATGGTCGCGACCAGTGTCACGGCATAGGTTTCAAACAGGTCGGCCGCCATGCCGGCACAGTCACCGACATTGTCGCCCACATTGTCGGCGATGGTTGCGGCATTGCGCGGATCATCTTCCGGAATGCCGGCTTCCACCTTGCCTACCATGTCGCCGCCGACATCTGCACCTTTGGTGAAGATACCGCCGCCGAGGCGGGCGAAGATCGAGATCAGCGAGGCACCAAAGCCGAGCGATACGAGCGCATCAATGACGTGCCGCTTCTCGTCGCGAACCGACAGGTCCAGGTCGAGTGGTCCGGTCAGCAGGCCGTAATAAAGAACGATGCCCATCAGCGCGAGGCCAACCACCAGCATGCCGGTAATGGCACCTGACTTGAACGCCAGCGCAAGACCGGCACTGAGGCCGCTCTTGGAGGCTTCGGTCGTGCGCACGTTTGCCCGCACCGACACAAGCATGCCGATAAAGCCGGCAGCGCCCGACAGGACGGCCCCGATGATGAAGCCGAGCGCGGACATCCAGCCGAGCAAAACGAGTAGAATGATGGCAACAACGACACCGACAATGCCGATCGTCCGGTACTGGCGCTTCAGGTAGGCATTCGCGCCCTCCTGAATGGCCAGGGCTATTTCACGCATTCGTTCGTCGCCTGATGGAGCCTTCATGATCGAATTGATCTGAAGATAACCGTACAGAACTGACACAACGCCTGCGGCGAGTGCGAGATAAAACCACATGGGTATTTCCTTCCTTCCCTGAGTCTTCTTGCGGGTCCGGGTTTGTCCCGGATCTCCAAAACCTGGTTATTATGGGTAAATGCCTGCCAGCCCCTCCTGATTGAGGCAACCTGCCTCTCTTGACACGCGAGTCACTGGCGACCCGACTTATCCATGCTCGAACCCAAGGGTTTCGGGCAGGTTAACGCTTCGACCCCGCAGAATCAGCGAAAGGCCTGATCCTTCTGAGATTTTCCCGATTCGGGCGAGTTGTATGCCCTCATCACTCGCCTCATGGGCGATCTGATCCGAAGCCGCCTCCGGGGCGGTAAACAGCACCTGATAGTCATCGCCCCAGGTCGCCAGCTTCAGCATCTCTGCCTCATCGGCTGCGCCACCTGCAAACCGCACCTCGCCAAGGTCAATCTCCAGTCCGACGCCCGACGCCTCGGCCAGCGACCGGGCATCGATCAGCAGCCCGTCCGAGATATCCATCGCGGCATGAGCGTGGCGTGCGATGAAGGCGGCAGTGGCCAGCGGCGGCAGCTCCGGGAGTCGGTAAGCGTCCCGCCACCGCACGCCTCCCACATCATCTCCACCTGCATCCCTACCTTCGGACACATCATCCCACCCCCTTGCGGCACCGCCAATGCACCCTGTCAGCCACACCGAATCGCCCGGTTTGGCGCTCGTCCGGCGTACCGGGTTGTCTGACAGGCAGCGCCCCGTCAGGGTGAGAGACAGGAAAAGCCCCGGAGGATTGGAAACCGTGTCTCCACCAATCAGCTGCGCGCCCCAGGCGCTCAACTCATCCCCCAAAGCGGCTGCAAATGCAGCGATTTCCGTCTCACCGCGCGATTTGGGCCAGCCCAGCGTCAACAGGGCTTCGGCGGGCTCTGCGCCGCTCGCCAACAGGTCCGACACGTTCGCCCGCACCAGCTTGCGTGCCACAGTCTCAATCGGATCGGTGGCCAGGAAGTGCACACCTTCCACCATCGCATCTACAGTGATTGCAACAGGACCCGCCGTTCCAAGCTGCGCCACGTCATCCCGCAATCCCGCTGCGCCCTGCCCGGCAGCCAGCGGCGCGAAGTAACGCGCGATCCAGTCCTTTTCCGCCATTCTCAGTCGTCCAATGGGTGCTTTTCACCTGCCAGAACCACGCCCCATATCGGAATACCGGTCCAGTTCTCGGCTGCCACGCTCAGGGGATTTGCGCCCAAAATGGTGAAATCAGCCCGTTTTCCAGCCTCGATGGAACCAATCTCCGCCTCCAGCCCAATCGCCCGTGCTGCATCCAGCGTTATAGATTCCAACGCCTGATACGGCGTCAGCGCCATTGCGCTCTCATAGGCGCCACCCTCCCGCGTCGCCCGCGTGATGTGCACGCTTGCCGCCCGCAGGGGCTCTGGCGGTGCCAGTGGCGCGTCCGAATGCACCGTCACTGCGACACCCGCTTTTTTCAACGCGCCCAGCGGAGATATCCACTGCGACCGCGGGCTGCCCAGCGGGTCGGCATAGGTATCAGCCATGTAGAAAACATAGTGACTGGCGGCGGAAACATTGGCCTTAAGGCGCCCTGCCTCCTCCACCTGTTCCGGTGAAAACAGTCCGCCATGCTCGATGGTGAAAGCGTTGTCGCCACCGTCTTCTCTCAATGTTTTCAGAGCTTTCAACGTCGCGCCCTGCGCCGCATCGCCATTCGAATGGATATTCACGCCAAGGCCTGCATCCCAATAGGGCTGGATCGTCGGGGCAATCTCATCCGGCTGCATCACCCACAGGCCCTCGCTGCCTTTTGACTGCCCGGACAGGTATCCCGGCGGCGAAAGGCGCATTGTCTGGCTGTAGAACGCCCCGTCCGTAAAGAATTTCACACGCGGCAGCACAGGCGCCGCCGCCCCTCGCTTGCCACTGGCCAGGTCCATGACGGCCTGCACACGATCTTGGCCGAAAGTGCGCTGTAGCGCGCGGTACTCAGGCACGAGATAGAGGTTGTAGCCAGCAGACTGGGCATCGCCCCAATTGGTGCGAATGTTCGCATCCTCCAGCTCCCAGCCGAACAGCCCATATCCCATCTCCACCGTCGTCGTAACGCCCGCCTCACGCAGCATCCGGGAAAACCCCTGGAAGCCGGCGCTGACATTCTCCGGTGCCAGCAGCACGTCGCCGAAAGCCCCGAGCACGCTAACAGCAGCATCTTCATAGATCCGGCCGGTCAGTTCGCCGTTGGCGTCCAGATCGACGCCGTGGAACTTGTCGGCCAGAGCCGGCGTGAAGCCCGCCCGCTCAATCGCCGCGCTGTTGAGATAGAAATCATGGCTCGAATAATGCCAGATCACCAGCGACCGCTCAGACGTGATCGCATCCAGATCCGCCCGCGTAATGTCACCATGAACCAGGTTGTGATAGCCATATATCACTGCAGGCTGTCCGGGCGGCATTGAGGCCTCGATCGCCGCAACTTCAGCCAGGAAACCCTCTCGCGTGCCGATACCTGCCCGCATGCCGTTTGGCGTTGCCATCGGCCAGGGCGGTGTCAGGGGCAAATTATATTGCAGCGCCCCCAGCATGACATGGACATGCGGATCAATCAGGCCCGGCACGATCACCTGGGCTTCGAACGTCCGGTCCACGCTCGCTTTCGGGAAGCTTCTCGCCAGTTCCTCAGCCGTTCCGGTGGCGAGGATGCGACCGTTTTTCACTGCAATGGCTGTGGCCACGGCGTCGGGCGCCGTCATCGTCACAACACCCGCAGCCGGATAGATCACCGCGCCTTCACCAGCGCCTGCAACAGGACCGTCTCCGCCTTTGGAACAGGCGACGATCAGCAACAATGCTGCGCTGAGAATGATTTGACGCACGAAAAGCCCTCCAACGATCTGGCCTGCAGCCTGACCGTTTGGGCGAATGATTACAAGCGGCGCTTAGGCGATCTCGCGGCCGATTGCATAGAACCGGTCCCGGCGCTGGCGCCGCAATTCCTGCGGTGACATGCCTTCAAGTTCCTTCAGCGCCGTATCCAGCGCCTTGGCCGCCGCCGCCATAGCCCGCTGCGGGTCGCGATGCGCGCCGCCGATAGGTTCCTTGATCACACCGTCGATCACCTTGGTCTTCAGCAGGTCCGGCGCCGTAATCTTCATGGCTTCCGCCGCATCCCGTGCCTTCGCGGGATCGCGGTACAGAATCGAGGCACAGCCTTCCGGCGAAATCACCGAATAGATCGCATGCTCCATCATCAGCACCTTGTTGGCCGCCGCGATGCCAATAGCGCCGCCAGACATGCCTTCGCCGATGATGAGGGTCACGAAGGGTACGCCCAGCGACAGGCCGCGCTGTGTGCCCCGCGCAATGGCTTCGGCCTGTCCGCGCTCTTCGCCGCCCTTGCCGGGATAAGCGCCAGCCGTATCGGGAAAACTCAGAACTGGCAGGTTGAATTTCTCGGCCATGTCCATCAGGCGCACGGCCTTGCGATAGCCCTCCGGGTGGGCCATGCCGAAATTGTGCTTCAGGCGCTTCTCGGTCGTGCGGCCTTTTTCGTGGCCCAGCAGAACAACGGAACGGCCCTTGAATCGCGCCAGCCCCCCGATGACCGCCTCATCATTGCCGAACAGGCGGTCTCCGGCCAGTTCCTCGAAGTCCTCGAAAATGGTCTCGATATAATCAGACAGGTGCGGCCGGTCCGGATGCCGGGCAACCTGCGTCTTCCGCCAGGCGGAAAGGTCTGAATAGATGTCTTTCAGCTGTTTGGTCGACTTGGCCTTCAGCTTGTTGAGTTCGTCCTTGATGGACGGCCCACCCTTTTGCCCGGAGAGGGCTTCCAACTCGGCAATCTTTGCGTCGAGTTCGGCGATGGGCTTTTCAAAATCGAGATATGTGGTGCTCATGCGTCCGTTTCTATCAATAGAGGCCTGACTCGCCTAGCGCCCATTTCATCAAAGAATTTCCTTGAACATCACCACCGCAGGCAGCGTCAGCACACCCAGCAGGACCGGAAAAACAAAGAACACCAGTGGCAAAGTCAGCTTTGCCGGCAAGGCCATGGCTTTTTCCTCGGCATACAGGATGCGCCGCTGACGCATGTCTGCCGAGAAAACGCGAAGCGTCTGCCCCAGGCTGGTCCCCATCTCCTCTGCCTGGCGCAGCATGGTCGCCAGCGATCCGGCCTCTTCGATTCCCATCCGGTCTGCAAAGCCACGCCAAGCGGATTTACGGGCCCGTCCGGCGCGCAGCTCCAGCGAAAGTGTTCGCATGAAACCGGCAATGATCGGATGGCGCAGTTCAAGTTCCTCACCGACCCGCTGGACCGACGCGTCGAGGCTGAGGCCCGCCTCCACGCAGGCAACCAGCAAGTCCATCATATCGGGGAACCCGGCTGAACATTCCTGCTGTCGGGCCTTGGCACGTTTATCCAGATACATGCCCGGCGCGATCAATCCGATCATGACCAGCATGACCGAGATAATGAGGGGCGTGTTTCCCGGCAGGTGCGACAGGTAAGGCAGCGCCGCCAGTAGCCCGAGCTGTGGCAACACGATGCAGACGAGCCGGGCAAAATAGTAACGCCCGACCGCAGACTTGCCGGAAAAGCCGGCCAACGCAAGGCGCGCCTTGGCGGCGCTGACGCCTTGCTCGTCATCGTCGGGCGCCATCTGGTCGGCCAACCCGGTCACGGCCTTGCCAATGCGGCTCTGGTTACGGGGCTGTTCAGGGTTCGCAGCAGCCGGGCCGCGTCGTTCCAGCCGGCGCTCCACGCTTTCGATGTCGCGGCGACTGCGCAGGAAAGACAGGACACTTGGAAACAGAAGTGCTAGCGCCGCGCCCACCATCAGAAGAGGCGCCCAGATTTCCGGAGACGAGGACAGGTCAAAATTCACTTTGGCATCCTACATCTTGAAATTGATCATTTTGCGCATGACCAGGTTGCCGATGAACATCCAGACAAACAGGCCAGCAAACCCGTAACGGATGAGCGGATCATGGATCACGTTACCGTAGAATTCCGGACGCGTAAGATGGATCGCCAGCATGACCAGGAAAGGCGCTGCGGTCAGGATCAGGGCCGACATTCGCCCTTCTGACGACGCCGCCTTCACCTTGAGGCGCATTGTCTGGCGTTCGCGGATCGTTGTCGTGTTGGCTTTCAGCAAGTCACACAGGTTACCACCCGTCTTTTCCTGAAGGCGCACGGTTGCGCCGAACAACTCAACGTCGGGATCACCCGACCGCTCGGCCATACGCTGAACAGCGTTGGTAAGCGAAAATCCATAAGAGACTTCATCTGCCGTCATGCCGAATTCTGTACCGATCGGATCGGGCATTTCCCGCGCCACGAGCGAAACAGCGGTTGCGACGGGGTGACCGGCCTCGAGGCTGCGGCAGACAATCTGCAACGCATCGGGCAGCTGGGCTGCCAACTTCTTGCGGCGCTTGCCGGCAACATGCTTCAGCACGAACAGCGGGGTGACGAAAAAGACTGCCAGCGCAATGCCGACTGCGGGCAGCAAACCGCCGACAAAGTGAATGTAGGCAACCGCCGCAACTAACGCACCTGTAGCGGACATCGCTGCCCATCTCAATGGCTGGTAAGGCAAGCCGGAGCGAACGACGAGACGGTTGAACCGCTCGAGGGGCATGGCAAAGTTGCCATCGGCGTCCAGGCCGCGGCTCTTGCGCAGTTCGACCATCGCCTCACTGGTGCTTGCGAACTTGTCCTTGAACTGAAGCCTGCGGTTCACGATACGCTGGGTCTGCGCCTGAGTAACGAGTTCCGTCGTCGCCTGAATGACGAAAAAGAATGCGCCTGCCGCCATGATCGCGCAGATCACGAGGAACATGCTGTAACCGGATATGTCTGGCAGGCCGAACACGCTGCGCCCCTCTAGAACACGGTCGCGGGATCGAACATGCCAGCTGGCATATGAACGCCGCGCCGTTCCATCTCGTCGAGAAATTTCGGTCGCAGACCGGTGGCGACGAACTTGCCGATTACCTTGCCGTCTTCAGACGTGCCTGTCCGCTCGAACTTGAAGATTTCCTGTATCTGGATGACCGAGCCTTCCATGCCGGTAATCTCGGCAATTGACATCACCTTGCGCGAGCCATCTGACAGGCGCGATGCCTGAACGATGAAGTTCACGGCAGATGCGATCTGACCCCGAATGGCCTCTTCGGAAATCTTCATGCCGCCCATCATCACCATCTGTTCAAGACGCGTGATGGCATCGCGGGGGTTGTTGGCGTGAATGGTGGCCATCGAGCCTTCGTGACCGGTATTCATGGCCTGAAGCATATCGAACGCCTCTTCGCCGCGAACCTCGCCCAGGATAACCCGGTCAGGACGCATCCGCAGGGCGTTCTTGACGAGTTCACGCTGGCGAATTTCGCCTTTGCCTTCAATGTTCGGTGGGCGTGTTTCCATGCGGGCGACATGCGGCTGCTGCAGCTGGAGTTCGGCAGCGTCCTCAATCGTGATCATGCGCTCTTTCGGGCTGATCGCGGATGACAGCGCATTCAGCAGGGTCGTCTTGCCCGAACCGGTACCGCCGGAAATGACTGTAGACGCCTTGCATTTGACCGCACCAAGAATGAATTCCGCGACCGGGCCGGGAATGGCCCCGAAGCCTACCAGCTTGTCCATTGTCAGCGGCGACTTGGAAAATTTACGGATCGAGACGAGCGGGCCATCAATCGCAATGGGTGCGATGGCGGCGTTTACACGGCTGCCGTCTAGCAGACGCGCATCGACCAAGGGCTGGCTCTCGTCAACGCGGCGACCCACCGCTGAAACGATGCGCTGCACGATGCGCAGCAGGTGATCATTGTCGGCGAACCGGACGGGCGCCAGCTGAAGCTCGCCATGACGTTCGATATAGACCTGATTGTATCCGTTGATCAGGATATCCGCGATGGAGTCGTCCTTCAGCAAGGGTTCGATAGGCCCAAGACCTGTCATCTCGTCCATGACAGCATCGGCGAACGACATCTCTTCGGCGGAGGAAAGCGCCATTTCTTCCTTGCGGATGATTTCCGAAATGATCCCGCGAACACGCTGGCGCATCGTGCCGTCGTCCAGCTTGTCCAGCGCCGAAAGGTCGAGTTCGTCGATCAGTTTTGCATGCACCCGCAGCTTGGCGTCCAGCAAGTCGAACGCCTTGGTCTCGTCCTTGCTTTTCGCGGCGGCCTGCACGGGTGCCGCTTTGGCCTCGTCAGCTTTCGCCACTGGCACAACGACCGGTGACGCTGCCGCCGTATTTGATCCGAACCGGCTCATGTCGCACGCTTCCGGGATTGCGGTTGCGCCCCGGCGGCCACTGCCTCATCCGGCTGGAGACGCTCGACGAATTGCTGAACGTCCAGAACGAGTTGGCTCTTCGGTTTCACATCGGCAATCGGCTTGCCGAGATTGACCGCCGTGCGGGCGGCGTCCCAGTCAGAGGCGATCGTCGTGTGAATCTCACGCTCAATGGCCTGCTCCGCCTTGTCGACCGCAAACTCGGCCCGGAAGCGCTTTTTTGGAAACATGCGGTTGAGCACGAGTTTGGACTTTCCCCGGTCCCCGCGCAGCAGGTCGGTTTCGCGGCACATGTCGGCAGCAGCATGGAGGCTGGGCACGGTCAATTCGCTGATGATGATCGCCTCATCTACGGCGCTCAGGATCGGCTTGGTCCACGGCATCATGTGCCGGGGCATATCGACCAGCACATATTCGAACGTACTACACGCGACATCCAGCAGTCGCAGCATGGCAGGCTCGCTGGCCAGCAGGTCAGCATCGGGATTGCGCGGGGCCGCGATCAGTGAAACGCCGTCTGCATGCTCCCAGCACCACGCTGCCAGCAATCTTTGGTCAAGCCGTTCAGGCGCATCTGCGAGAGCGTAGAGATCCAGCTTCGGCACCGCCTCAAGGAAAGAGGTTGTCATGCCGTCAGACACATTCAGGTCAACCAGGCAGACCTTTCCCGGGCCAACCTTGCGGGCCAGAGCAAAGGCGCTCTCAATCGCAAGAGTCGAGACACCTGCGCCACCAACTGCGCCGCGGAATGCCCAGCATTTTGATGTCGCGCCAGACCCTTTGACCGATTGCGTCTCACGCAATTGTTCTGCCGCATCAATCACTTCCTCGATTCCAGCCGAAGCAGGCACGATATCGGAAGCCTCCAGCTTCATCAGAGCCCTGACCATATGCCCCGGCAACTGGTCGGAGACGACGATTACCGCCGTATTGGGGCGCTCGACAGCCAGGGTCAGGATCACCTGGTCATATCCGTCAACGCCCTGTTCAACGAGTACGAGCCCGCCACCATGACGCAAAACGATTTCGGACGCCGACAGCCCGGAAAGATCGGAAAATTCCGCGCAACATGCTTTCAACTCAGCCATACGTTCAGGGCCCGCCAGAACGGCAAGCGACGGGATGATCCGGTTCGAAGGCGGCGGGGCCGGTTCAGGCTTTGGGACAGGTTCAAACATATCAGCTACCGGTTCCGCTCGCAGAGGCCTGACGCAGTTCTTTCGGCTTACCCTCGTTCAACGCTTTCACAGCGTTCGCGGCGCGTACGCCCGACGTCGACTCAATCTGTCGCGAGTTCGGCAGGTTCACATCGCGCACCGACTGTGCCGCGATATTCTGCTCGGTGGCCGCGCCCAGCAGGTACACGTCCTGATGGTCATGGCTCGCGCAAGCTGTCAGCAGCGAGAGGGTGGCGATAGCGCCAGCGATCCTGGTGTGTTTGCTCATTTCGTGGCCTCCCTAATTTGCCAGTGGAACGATTGCCGTCTGGTCCAGCAGGAACAGTTCGGCTTCGGTTGGTTCAGCGAAGGCATCAAGCGGCGACCCCAGCCTGTCCGGGTGCGACGCCGGCTGAACGAGACGCGGCGTCACAATGATGACCAGCTCGCTTTCATTCTTCTGATACCGCTTCGACGAGAACAGTTGACCCAAGACCGGCACGTTGCCGATCCACGGCGTTTGACGCACATCGTTGGAATAGTCGTTCTGCAACAGGCCAGCGATCGCGAATGACTGGCCATCATGCAGTTCGATCGTTGTGTCAGCCCGGCGCACGGAAATACCGGGAATTTCGATTCCGGCCGACCGTATGCCATTGGCGCGGTCCAGCGCCGACACTTCAGGCCGCACGCGCAGGTTCACCAGTCCATCGCCCAGAACGGTCGGCGTGAAATCCAGGCTTACGCCAAACTTCTTGAACTCGACCGATATCTGGTTGTCCTTGGTGGCCACCGGAATCGGATACTCGCCGCCCGCAAGGAAGCTTGCGGTGTCACCGGATAAAGCCACCAGGTTTGGTTCTGCCAGCGTACGGATGACGCCCTTCTGCTCAAGCGCCCGCAAGGTGATGTCGACATTCTCGCCGCCGACATTGGTGAACAGAGCAATCGTTTTCTCGGCAATGCCGGACACTGTTCCACTTTCGGTCACGCCGACCACATCTCTGGCATCGAACGAGTTACCGAATCCGATTTCCTTCACCGCGCTTCGGCTGGCCTCAACAAAGCGCACTTCGAGCAAGACCTGCTGGTTCTGCCCGACAGACATGCCATTTGCCACTCCGCCTGGCACATGCCGTTCGGCCAGTTGCAACGCCATGTCGGCGGCCGCCGCGGTTGTCAGCTTGCCATCCAGGAAGACGCCGTCATGCACGGCGTAGACATTTATGTCCTCGCCAGGCAGCAGGTTCTTCAGGTCGGTCCGGAGTTCATCGAGACCCAGTTCGACTTCAACGTCGATGAGTTCGGCGATTTCACCGGCCGCATTGTAAATCAGCACCGTGGTGGTGCCTGGCAGCTTGCCACGCAGAAAGAAGGAGCGGTTCGACGTGGCCATGGCATCGGCGATTTCGGGATCGGCAACAACCAGTGTCGCAAACTTGAGTTCGGCTTCAACGACCGTCGAACGGCCCTTCTCAAGCACGAGCACTGTCGCACCATCCGGTGCGCTGCGTTGGGTCCACGCCCCGGCTGATGGCGCCGCCAGGGCGATCGCCGCGAGACAGGCTGTCAGGAGTTTCTGAAAGTTTTTCATTTGCTGGCACCTCCGGCCGGAGCTTTTTCCCTAGCCACCGGAGTGGTCACTTCCGTTTCCGCATCGCCGTTGATCACGCGAACACGCGTCATCGATGACGTCCGCGCCACACGTGGCCGCGAAATGACACGTACCGGCTCCGGCGACTTACGGATTTCGGCAACAAGTTCAGCTTCTTCGCGGCGACCGATCAGGGTCAAGCCCAGCGCGCCGCGCTGGCTCGCAGCGCTCAATGCAAGCGCATCATCGGGTGTCACTTCCAGCGTGACGGTGCTGGACGGGCGGGCGCCTTCGAGGCCAGCCTCAAATGTCTGGTCGATTGCGAGCACATTCACGTTTTTCAGCACAGACCGGGCAATCACATCGCCCGATGCGCGCTCACCATCACGGACAGAGGCACGACCGCTCTCCACGATTGAAACAAATTCATTCACGTCTACGCGGTCTCCGGGCAGCACAAAGCCAGCCACGCCGGTATCATTGCCGACAACAACCGATATGGCGCGCATGCCCGGCGTGATAGCCGCAGCAAGCGTCAGCACCGATCCGGTTTCATCAAGTTTTGTACGCATCAACGGCTCGCCCGGAACGATCAGACCACGCGCATAGGCTGTGGCAGCAAGTTCATCGAAACTGCGCAGGGCATCGGCAGGAATGGCGTCAGCAGGCCATGGGGCAGATGTCAGTGCCGAGCGATCAATCAGGTCGCCGGTTTCGATAACCGACGTTGCGACGAGCACGGACGACATCTCGACAGCTGGCATAAGACTTGCTGCTGATGCATCAGACGTGTTCGACGTCATGTAGTTGCGGCCAAGAAAGACCGCACCTGCGCCCAGTAACAGCGATAGCCCCAGACTTATCAGGGTTGTTGGCTTCATCGTCGGATACCCTCTTGCCCATGACCGAAACTTGGTCAGATTGGGACACTAGAGTGCAGGCGATAAAGTCTGTTGAAGAGCGCCGTCCAAATCTTGGATAGCGCCCGAACGCCCTGTTAACCAAAACCTAAGCTGTATTAAGCGTTGTTGAATCATGCCCTTGCGGGCAGTTCATCGCCCTTTTCATCGGGATTTCTGCGCGATTGTCTTAGCTATGCAGGAAGCAGGGTTCAGCGCCGGGCACCAGGATTGCGGCCGTTAAACGCCCTCCGTACACTGCCCCCGTGTCCAGGTTGATCCTGCGCCCATCGGCCGCCACATCCGGCTTCCAGTCCATTGTCGGCGTATGCCCGTGAACCACGGTCTGTCCGATCAAGGCCGGCGCAGTCCAGCAGCGTGTATCGAAAAACTCCCGGCGCCTCGTCCACATCCGAACCCGCTCGCCGCATTCGGGGAATGCATCGGGATCGACGCCGCCATGGACAAAGACAAGTCCCTGCGCTTCGTCCCTGTGGATCGTGGGCAAGGCGTGGAGCCAGTCGAGATGATCGTCGGGCGGCCCGTCCAGTCCGCGCTGGCGATAACTCTCCATTGTCTCCTCACCGCCCCATTTCAGCCAGTTCGCATGCGCGTCAGTATCGTCGAGCCTGAGCGCCGCGATCATCATCTGTTCGTGATTTCCCCGGATGGTCACACAGCGCGGCCCCATGCGTGCTTCCATGTCGATCAGGTGATCGACAACCCCGCAGGAATCCTGGCCCCGGTCAATCAGGTCACCAAGGTGCACCAGCGTGATGTCCGCGCCTTCCAGTTCATGGTCGGCGTGAAACCGCACTTGATCATGCAATTCTTTCAGGCGGTCGAGTTCGCCGTGGATGTCACCAATTGCGGCATAAACAGTTTGGGTCATGCGTCTCACCTAGGGGCAGACTCTGTGCAGAAAAAGGCCGCCGGGTGAAAAGGGCTCAGGGCTCGGCACGCCAATGTTCGGGCCGCAACCCCATGCCGACAGCGCGGGCGGTCAAACCGCGCAACGGTGGAAACACGTTCAGGACCTTCAGGAAAAACGGTGCCTTTATGGCAGCCGCGCCCTGGATGGCAGGAACAAGCACCCGGTTCTGGGCCGCGATTTGGGCGCTTTGAGCGATACGTGCCGGAAATGCACGCCGTTTCTGAACACTGGCCAGCACATCATCAGAGGCCATGCCCATGCGCAGCGAGGGCGCGAGGATCCGCGCCGCTGCGGCGGCGTCCTGGACCGCCAGATTGATACCGACACCCCCGATAGGGGACATCGCATGCGCGGCATCGCCGATACACAAAAGGCCGGTCCGCCACCAAGTCGCCAGCCTGTTCACTTCAACAGTCAGCAATTTGACGTCATCCCAGTTCGCAATGGAATCGGTCACATGTGCCAGGCTGGGCGCCAGTCGCCCCACGCGCGCCCGAAAGGCTTCAATGCCCTCGGCCCGGATCGTCTCGGCGGCACCCTTCGGAAACGGCAGCGCGCATTGCCAATAATCACCGCGATTGATCAGCACCAGAAACCCGTCCGCACCCGCGCGACCGAGGGATTCCGCGGACCCGTCAGGCGTGCGCGGCAGGCGCATCCAGAAAACATCAATGGGCGCACCAAGGTCTTTGACCTTCAGCCCCGACTGGCCGCGCAGCCGTGACCCGCGTCCATCAGCAGCGACCGTCAACACGCTTCGCACCTCCAGCGGACCATCCTCTGTATGCCCCCGCAGTCCCACGACAGTTCCGTTTTCTTCAATCAGCTCATCTGCTTCCGCAGACATGAAAAGCCGGAAGTTTGGCAATTCCCGCGCGGTATCGGCAACGAAATCGAGCAGATCCCATTGAGGCATCATGGCGATAAACTTGCTGTGCACAGGAAGCCGCGTGAAATCGGCAACGGCAAAGGATCGATTGTCGATGCTGACCGAAATCCGCTCGGTCTTCTGGTACGGACGCGTCATCAGGCCATCCAGCAGACCAAGCTCATGGAACAGTTCCAGCGTCGAAGGGTGCACCGTGTCACCCCGAAAATCGCGGAGGAAATCAGCATGCTTCTCCAGCACGATGACATCGACACCGGCCCGCGCGAGCAGATACCCCATCATCAGTCCCGCCGGGCCGCCGCCCGCGATGCAACACAGGCTTGTCAGTGCGTTCATGACTCGCTCCCTCATCCTGTTCGCAGCCTAGCATGAATTTACGGGCTCAGTGCGATCAGTCCTCTGTGGACAGGACGCCGGCAAACAGGTTCGCATCGACATTACCCCCCGTCACAACCACACCTACTCGCCCCCCTCGCCACCCCTCTGGCACCCCCTTCAGCACACCGGCCAGCGCCGCTGCCCCACCCGGTTCGGCGACGATTTTCAGGTGCCGGAAAGCGTGCCGCATCGCGCTGCGCACCTCCGCATCGCTCACGGTCAGACCACCCGTCAGAAGGCGCTTGCCGAGCGGGAATGTCAGGTTCCCCGGCTTCGGCGTCAGGATGGCATCGCAAAATGACCGCGTGCCTGGTGCATTCGCAACGATCTCGCCAACCGCCAGTGATCGCGCCCAATCATCGTGCCCTTCAGGTTCCGCCGCCCAGATTTGCGTCTTGGTCGATAGGCGCTCAAACGCCAGCGCAACGCCCGAGATAAGTCCGCCGCCACCAGCGCAACAGACCAGGTAATCCAGGGGTTTTCCTATCGCCGCGGCCTGCCGCGCAAACTCAAGGCCCAGCGTTCCCTGACCGGCTATAATGTCCGCATCGTCAAAGCTTGGCACCACTATGGCTCCGCGCTTCGCAGCCAATTCAGCGGAGATCGCTTCACGGCTTTCAGAATTACGATCGTAGAGGCGGACTTCACCGCCATCGGCCAACACGCCGTCCACCTTCACCTGCGGCGCATCCGACGGCATCACAATCAGCGCCGGCATGCCGAGCAAGCGCGCCGCGCGTGCGACGCCTTGTGCATGATTGCCGGACGAAAATGCGACCACGCCAGCCGCACGATCCCGCGCGGGGATCTGCGCCAGCCTGTTGATTGCGCCACGTATCTTGAAACTGCCGGTCACCTGCAGGCACTCAGCCTTCACGAGCACTTCCGCGCCCGCTGCAGCGTCCAGCGCCGGATGTGTCAGGACAGGTGTTTCGCGCGCAACGCCCGCAACCCGCCCCTCAGCGGCGAGGACATCATCAAAATCTGGCAGTTTGAATGGCTGGCTCATGGACACAGCCCTAGCCTGTCCCGAGCCTGCCTTCAAACCCGTTGCCCCTGTTATTTGGTCAGGCGAAGTTCCCGCGCTGCAATAGCCGAAAATGTCTTGTCCAACTGGGCAGAGGTGATGTTGAACGTGCGGTCGGGATCGTCCGCACAGTCGCCGAGCAGCTTGATCGCTGAACCGTCCGAAATATCCACCGCGATCGTGTATAACTCGATCCCGTAATCCTCACGAATGGCCTTGCAGGAATCCAGCGTCAGGCCGTCAAGGCTATCACCGTCGAGGCTTTTCACGCCCTTGGCTTTCCAGCATTTGCCCGCAGCCCCACGGTCTCCGGATTCGTTACAGCCATAATATCCTTCAAAGTGATAAGGCGCTTCGTTCTTGCCGTCCGTCAGCAGGATCATAATCTTGCGAACGCTGGCGTCCTTGAACGGTTTCGGCTCCTGATCGCCGGTCGTCCCGAAGAAACTGGACCATGTTGAACGTGGAGACAGTGCGCGCAATCCCCACATCAGGCCGATATCAGCCTGCGTGCCGCCCTGCACCGGATACATGTGATCCAGTTTCTCGAGGATTTGCCCCCGGTCGCCCGAAAGTCCAAGCATTGCGGTGGGACAGTTCATGTTTGGTCCGGATACGGGCTTGTAACTCGACCACGGGAAAATATCCTGCTGCCAGGCACATGCCTTTCCGCCATCGGCAAAGTAACCGAATTCTGTCGGGTCAGAGACGCACGCCTGAGAGATGACGCTGAGGGGCTTCTTGTAGCCCGTCGCACATAACTGCGTCTCGTTCATGTAGACGTTGCGAAGCCCGTCATAACCTGCCTGGTTGCTGTTTTGGGTACACTTCAACAAGCGGTGGCCTGGGATGACCAGCGAGGCGTTCTGAACCGGCGGTGCCAGATCAAAGATCGATCCCTGAGGGCCCGGCACCGGTGGCTTCGGCGGCGAAGGTGGAGGCGGCGGCGACGGAGGCGATGGTGGCGAAGGCGGTTTCGGTGCCTTCGGCGGCGAAGGTGGCGATGGCGGTGACGGAATGCTGTAGGTCTGCAGTTCCGGCTCCAGCCATGAGGCGTGCCAGCGCATGCCCGACACCGCATCATCGCTCAGACGCTTCGTAACAACACCGCCACTGCTGACGACACGCTCATTGGGAGCTGAACGGACGCAGCCGCGCCATTCGACCGGTGCAAAGTCACGCGACATTGCGGCGGACGTGTAGGCCTTTTCGGCTTCTGGTTCGTAGAGGTATTTCCGGCGGTTTTCGAATGGTGCGTTTGGGCTGCGTGCAGAGCCATAAACAGGCGGCGTGCCCGCCATGGCCGGTACCGGCTTCCAGGCGCCCGGTGTTTCGGAATTGATGTTCACGACAGATGCCCATGGCACGACCCCCATCGACATCAGGCCTGCGGCCGGAGTCTGATCGAACATCGTATTTACGAACCCTTTTGAGGCCATCCGCATCTTGGTGAAGCGACCTTCCTCGAACATGGAACTCGTATTATCCAAAGCTAGAATGACTTCAATCTTGCGACTATCGCCCGCTTGCGCCGCGCTGGTCACTGACAGCTGCTGAAAGGGATGGCCAAAGAAGCCCCCAAAAACCATCGGCAAATCGGCGACAGCCACCGCTGACACTTCTCCAAGTTCACTGATGGTTGATGTGACCTTGGCCTTGCCGAGGACACTGTTGGCCGTCGCAACATCCTGATGGTACATGTTCTCGATCGCGGCGCGTGCAATTTCCTTGCGATCGTCGTCGTCTTCTGCAGCATTATTGACGAATTCACGCGCGCCATTCAGCACCGCAGCGTCTACTGACGACTGCATGTGCTTCTTGGCTGCGACCATGCGGGCGCCATCGACCGCCACACCGACAAACATGGTCAGCGGCAACAGACACAGCGCATAAATCACAGCGGTGGCGCCATTGATATCACTCTTGAACGCGCTGGCTTTAGTTTGGATCGGACGTTTCATGTTAGAACACTCATCAGACTATTTCCCCTGACACGTGCAACGCACATGCCATTACGCCCTCATGAGGCGACAATCGACCCAAACCGAAAAATTTGAAATTTCTGAATGTTTACAAGTTCCGATGCGATCAAGGCGCTATGCGACGCCTGACGCAACCCCCCGATGGGCGGGTCAATCAATTCCGTTTGGAAAAGGTCTAAAGCGACGCAGCAAACTTGCGAATGAGGTCACGGGCACCTTCGGCCGTTTCCTCATTGTCGATGGCGTGCGCCATGACAGCTTCGAAATAGCCAAGCTTCGAACCGCAATCATATTCGCGACCTTCAAATTCGTACGCGTAATAACTCTGGGATTCCATCTGACGCGCCATGGCATCAGTCAGCTGGATTTCGCCGCCCGCGCCTGCGGCCTGGTCTGCCAGCAGCGCAAAGATTTCCGGCTGGAGAATATAACGACCCGTGATCCTCAGGTTTGAAGGCGCAGATTCCATTGGGGGTTTTTCAACCATGCCTGACATTTCGATGAGGCGACCGTTACGCGACTTCGGCGCGATCACACCGTAGGACGACACGCGTTCCATCGGAACAGGATCGACCGCAACAATGTTCCCGCCCACTTCATCATACGCAGCAACCATCTGGGCGAGGCACGACGGACTGGATTTGACGATCACGTCTGGCAGCAGCACGGCAAACGGCTCGTTGCCAATGATATCGCGCGCACACCAGATGGCGTGGCCAAGCCCCAAAGGCGACTGCTGGCGAACGAAACTGGCAGCGCCTGCCGGCAACACGGTGCGTTGCACTTGCTCGAGGATCGCGTCCTTGCCCTTTTCCTTGAGGGAGGCGTCGAGTTCATAATTGATGTCGAAATAGTCTTCGATTGCGCCTTTACCACGGCCGGTGACGAACACGATGTGCTCAATTCCGGCTTCGAGGGCCTCGTCGACAACATACTGGATGGCCGGGCGGTCAACGACGGGCAGCATTTCCTTCGGGATGGCCTTGGTGGCGGGTAGAACCCGTGTGCCCATGCCGGCGACCGGTAAAACTGCTTTCCTGACGCGCATCGGCGACTCCTGTTTCATATTGTATCTGCGCGTCCCTATCGCCCAAAACGGACGCAAGGGCCAGAGGGCGGTTCTCGATCAGAGTGCGGCGTAGAGAATAAACCCGGCGAACCAGGTCGACAGGCTGAGCACGAGCAGCGTGGCAACAATCCTGCGTGCAGACATGTGGTTCGGCTTGGAAAGCTCTGACACGATGCGCGCCTGCAGCGCATGGGCCGGCGAGGCGACATGCTTGGGAGAGTCATGCTGTTCGACCGCCTGAACGCCAGACTTGGCCGAAACGGCTTCCGCTTCAGGCGCATCCGCCTGATGAGGCGACTGATTATGTACAGGCTGTGCCGCCATGGAACTCTCCGGTCATTTCACCCAACAGATGACACGGATGCCCTAAATATTGGCTAACACACTGCCGTAAAATGGTTACGCACAGATTCACCAATCAGGTATCATTGATCGGGTTCAAAAACACCGTGGGCATTTCGGCGTACGCCAAAGACGCGTGACAGGCAGCCTGTGTCGAGTGCCGCATCCGGCACACCGTCGGCAACCTTCACTCCTTTGTCCAGAACGATGATCCGGCTGCAAAAGCGTGACGCCAGATCAAGATCGTGAACGGCGGCCACCACGACGCGCCCGGCTTCACACTGTTCCTGCAAAACGCGCATCAGGGCGAGACGGTGCGCGATGTCGAGCGCTGCGCCTGGCTCGTCGAGCAAGAGGGTGCGCGAGGGTGCGGCCAGTGTGCGGGCAAGGTGGAGTCGCGCCTGTTCACCCCCCGACAACGCGTGCACCGGACGGTGACGGTAAGGGGTCGCTCCGGCACGCTCCATGGCCTCGTCGATCGCTTCACGATCGGCAGGCCCGCAATATTCATATGGCGAAGGACTGGTGACGAACCGCCCGAGCGCAACAAGGTCTTCGGCGATGAGATTCCAGGCGACTGGGCGCGCCTGAGGCAACCAGGCCACCAGCAAGGCCCGCTCACGATGAGTCAGCGATGCGATATCGGCATCGCCATAACTGACCTTACCACTCTGGGCCGCCAGCAGGCCAGCGAGCACGCGGAGAAGTGTGCTCTTGCCCGCCCCGTTCGGCCCGACCAGTCCGACGAACTCCCCCGGCGAAAGACCGAATGAAACATCGGACAGCACCTGACGGTTGCCGAGTTCCATATGGATACCAGACACAGTGATCATCTTGTGCTGCCTCCGAGCCTGGCGGCGATCCAGATGAAGACCGGAGCGCCAAACAGGGCCGCGGCAACGCCGAGTTTCAGTTCCTGCGAGAATGGCAACACGCGCACCAGCATGTCGGCGCCGAGCAGCATGGCCCCTGCCGCGAGCGCCGAAGGGAGCAGGACACGCTGCGGATCATGCTTCACCAGGGGGCGAACGATGTGGGGGGCGACCATGCCGACGAAACCGATCGTGCCAGCCACGGCAACGCTCGCCCCAGCCAGCAGCGACGTGCCGATGATAATCAACAGGCGCGCGCGAGCCGGGTTCACGCCCAGCGAGGCAGCGGTTTCCTCACCAAGCGACAGCGCCCGCAAGGAGGGGCCAGCCATCATGACGGCGACAGCACCGAGGGCCCAAGCCGGGGCGACCATGCCAACGTCTGCCCATGAGCGATTGGCGACCGAGCCGAGCATCCAGTTTATCAGGTCTGACAGGCTGTAGGGGTTTGGCGCGAGGTTCAGCGCAAGCGATGTGAGCGCGCCCGCAAGGCTGGACAGGCCGATCCCGACCAGAAGGAGTGTCACGGTACTGGCACCGCGCCCTGCCGCGGAAAGCAGCAGCGCGACCGCCAGACCGGAAAACAGGATTGCTGCCAAAGGCACAGCGAAACTGCCCGCTGCGGCGAGACCAAAATAGATGGCAATCACCGCGCCCAGTGACGCAAACGCGGAAACGCCCAGAACGCCGGGTCCCGCGAGCGGGTTCTGCAATAAGCCCTGCAAACCAGCGCCCGACAGGCCAAGTGCCGCGCCAACACCGAAGGCCGCTACGGCGCGCGGCAGGCGGATTTCCCAGACGATGATGCGCGAGGCTTCGGTGCCTTGCCCAAACAAGGCGCCAAGCGTTTCACCAAGCCCCATTGGCGCACTGCCCACCAGGACCGAGAGCGCAAACTGGACGAGACATACGAGGCCAAGGATAAGCGAGATATGTTTCACTGCGCCGACTCCAGCGCCACGGCGACGTCACGCGCCTCGTCGGCGACAAACCATGCAGGACATGTCAGGCGGCTTTCGGTCATGGTGACGACCTTTGCATCCTTCAGCGCATAGGCAAGTGCCGGATGGCGCGCACTGCTCCACTGGTCGAACGCGTAATCGTCAAATCCAAAGAAGGCTGTCAGGGCAACGGCGGGCCGTCGGGTAACCAGTGTTTCGAGCGGCAGGCTGTACCAGCCCGCGCCTGTTGCGGCATTTTCCAGCCCGGCCCGGTGCATGATCGCGTCGACCATGGTGCCCTCGCCGGCCGTGACGCCGCCGGGGGTAATATAGAGAGCGCTTTGGCCGGTCGCAGGCACGGCAGGCGGCATGGACGCGATCAGCGCTTCTGCGCGTGCCGCTTGCCCCAGCACAGTGCCAATCTCGCGGGTGACGCGCGCTGCGCCTTCCATATCCGACGCATAACCTATCTGGACGGTTCGGATGCCCATGCGCTCGTAGAATGCCAGGGCCCGTGCATCGCCGCCCCAACTGCGCACGACGATATCAGGCTGAAGCGCAATGACATCCTCGGCCACGGAGCGGACCTGCGGCAGTCCCTCGGCGCGGCTGCGCAGGTAACTGAAGGGCCGTGCTGAGTCTTTCGAAAGCGCGCGGACCTGTTCGCGGTCGGCCAGGCCGAGCACAAACTGGTCCGCGCAATAGTCGAGCGATACGACAGTGGGGCGCACCTCAGCCGCTGCCGGGGAGGAAAGCGTCAGCAGGAAGAGGAGCGCCCATCGCATCATCGCAGTTTAATCCCGACAAAGGCCGCTGCGCCCGGCGTCTCGTAGCCGAACACATCCGTTGCCGTTTCATCGAACAGATTCTCACCACGAAGCGTGAGCGCCATTCGTTTGGTGATCGGATATTCGAAGCTAGCCGAGAACAACGTGTACGCGTCGAGCGTGATACGGCGGGCTGGGAAGCTGCCGAAATCAAAATCATCCTGATCGCCAACATAGTCGAGCGCCGCGCCGATACGGTAGCCGTCAGCCTGTGGCTGCCAGTCAACCGAGACGGATGCTGTATTATCCGGCACGCGGATTTCGTTGCTGCCATCATCGCTTTCGCTTTGCAGGAAAGTAACCTGCCCGGCAAGGCTGAGGGCATCCGTTGCTTTCCAATTCCCGGACAGTTCGACACCTCTTCGCTTGGATTTTCCAGCGCGGTTCGCGGCAGTCGAATTGAAATTTATGTCAAACGCCGTGTAGATTTCATCTTCGAGATCAGCCTGAAAATATGCCGCTGACAGCATCGCCGAGCCGACTTGCTGGTCCCAGCCGATTTCCCAGCTGGTGGATTGTTCCGGCTTGAGGTCCGGGTTCCCAATGAAGCTGCCGGGGAAGAAGCCATACAATTCAGTGAACGTTGGGTTCTTCACGCCCGTCCCGACGGACGCGCGCGCACGTCCGTTGACCGCGTCAAAAGCATAACCCGCACCGAGACGCCATGTTGTCGCATCGTCGAACCGACCGTCATTGTCATCGAACCGGCCAGAGGCGCTGATGTCGAGCGCATCGAACCTCACCCGATATTCCAGCGCAACGCCGATGCTCTCGAATGTTTCCGATGCATCCGTGGCGCCACCATAGGCGACATCCTTGCGATCGTAGTCTTCACGCTCAAAGTCCAGCAGGCCGATCAGCTCCTGACTATTGAAGCTGAGCGACGGGCTCCATGATGCCTTTAAACGCTCACCGGTCGACTCATCCGTCTGGGCACCGTCGGTCGTATTCTCGCGAACCACTTTGTTGTAGCTGGTGCGGAATACATGTCCGACCTGGCCTGTCTTGCCGGAAAGGGATGCGCCAATGAGGTATTGATCAGCCTCCGTCTCCTTGTCGACATTGTTCAACAAGCCATCATAGTCCGTGTCGGAATCGATATCAGCATTTGAACGGCGCGCGAGGGCGAGACCCGACATTGTCCAGTCCGCGTCGAGATCGAGCGCCCCGCGTACGACACCCGATAAGGCGTCAGAGCCATCCCGTTCGCCGCCGAGACCAGATACGTCGACACCGGCTGTCGTATAGCCGCTGACCCCCCCGCCAAAACGGGCAGCGCCATTTTCACCGGAGAAAGACGCGCTGGCCCGGCCCGTGTCCTGGCTGCCAATCTCGCCGAACGCCTGGACGCCGCTGGCAGTATCCGTTGACAGCGACACCACGCCACCGACTGCATCGGACCCGTAAATGGACGAAGCTTCGCCGCGCAGAACTTCGATACGTGTGGCCCCAATGCCTGTCAGCAGACCGAAATCGGTCTCGCCATTGACCGGGTCTGACACTTCGATTCCGTCGAGCAGGACAAGCGTATGATTGGCCTCAGCGCCGCGCAGGCGGACCTGGCTGAGCGCACCGACACCGCCCGAACGCGACACGCCGACACCGGGAACGGCGCGCAGCTGATCTGCAGCATTGGGCGACAGGCGAATGGCCAAGTCATCCGCCGTCAGCACGCTGACGCTGGCCGTGATATCTTCGGCAGGCGCGGGACGAAGGCCGGTGACCGACACGATTTCGAGATCAAGGTTTGTTTCCTGCGCCGATGCGGCGCCGGCTACGGCCAGCACAGCTGCGCCGGCCAAAAGGTATTGTTTGAGCATCGCTCACACTCCGTTGTCCCGGCACACTGGCCGGGCGTTACACCAAAAGTGTCGCGTAGACGGAGTATTAGCCTCCGCTGCCATTGGCCTGAACCCGGACCAGGGCAAACGACGGCAAGAGGCAGGTCTCCTGACTCACGGATCGATGGAGAAGACCGCCTTCCCGGGTTGCCCCAGTGGCTGCGTGGCCAATTCCCATCCGCTTACAGTTGCGGGCACAGCGCCGGATTCTAACCGGCTTCCCTTTTCACCTGCGATTAAGCAGGCACCTTTTGCGTGATTGTCGCTTTAGACGCGGATCGGCGATTGGGCAAGTCACTCAATCTTCCTGGAGGCCCCATTCGTAGAGGAGGAATGATTGTGGCGCCTCGACATCGGCAGTCGATTCAAAGCAACGCTGGGCAGGAACGTTTTTAATGTCGGTGCCGAGCCAGGCATACGTGCAGCCGCGCCGTTCGGCTTCTGCAACCATCGCTTCCGTCAGTCGTCGGCCGATACCACGTCGACGATACGCCGGTGCCACACCGACTTCATTTATCCAGAGCTGAGGCGACTTGTCTGGATGGAAATATTCAACGCCGGACACCATGCCGACCACAATTTCCGTATCGACAGCGACAAACATGACATGACGAGGATCGGCCAGGAACATATTGAGATACTCACGCCTGACCGGCTCGTCGAAAACGTCAGGCGCAACGCGATCCAGCACGCCCCGGTTCGCTTCCGACAGGAGAATGATCATATCGTGCTTTGGCATGTCTCGACCTTGTTGAGCTAGAGCGGCATTAGCGTATGCCCGCCATCGACCACGATGGTCGAGCCGGTCATGAAGCTGCCGGCATCCGACGCAAGCAGCAGGAGCGGGCCGGACAGTTCCGACACATTGCCAATGCGGCGCTGGGCAATGCGGCGAATCATTTTCAGGCCTTCCTCCGATTCGAGGAAGTCATCATTGATCTCGGTCTTGAAATAGCCCGGCGCGATGGCGTTTACACGAATCCCCGAGCGCGCCATTTCGACGGCCATTTGTCGTGTCATGTGGTCCACACCGGCCTTGGAAACCGAATAGGCGGTGGTCATCATCTGCGTACGCAGGCCTGTGATGGAGGCGATATTGATGATCGAGCCCTGCACTTTCGCCGCGATCATTGCGTTGGCACCATGCTTGGCGACCCGCCAGACACCTGTGAGGTTGGTGTCGATGACCGCATTCCAGTCATCCTCGGCCATTTTCGTGAACCAGCCTTCGCGCGACATGCCGGAATTGTTGACGATAATGTCGCACGGACGCCCCAGCGAATCTGCGATTTCAGCGAAGGCGCCCGTAACGCTGTCTTCACTCGTGACATCCATTTCGACCGGCAGCGCCTTGCCCCCGCGCTTTTCGATTCCGGCAGCAACAGCTTCGAGACGGTCCATCCGCCGCGCTGCGACGACGACATGGGCGCCGGCATCCGCGAGAACGCCCGCAAAATGACGACCCAGACCGCTCGACGCACCAGTTACCAGCGCCGTCCGATTAGCCAAACTAAACATACTCATGCCCTCAACCTCCAAATTTGATGTTGCGTCACGCAATATTTTGCCTCTATCTCAGCCTCATGAAAATATCAGTGCTGAGGGAGCGACGCTCCGGTGAGACCCGTGTGGCCGCAACACCGGAGACCGTCAAGAAGTTGGTCGGTCTGGGACATTCTGTAACCGTCGAGACGGGTGCAGGCATGATCGCAGGCTTTTTGGATGATGCCTACAAGGCCGAAGGGGCAACCATCGGCGGCAACGCCGCCGATGCCACCAAGGGCGCAGATGTTGTGTTCAAGGTGCGTGGCCCGGAGGTCGCCGAAGTTGCGGCCCTGCCGGACGGCGCGACCCTGCTCGCCCTGATGGATCCGTTCGCGCTTGAGCCCGGCCTGCTGGATGCGCTCAACGCCAAGAAAATCGCAGCCATGTCGATGGAATTCACCCCGCGCATCTCCCGCGCGCAGTCCATGGACGCCCTTTCGTCCCAGTCTAACCTCGCCGGTTACCGGTCGATGATCGAAGGCGCGCACATTTATGGCCGCGCCATGCCGATGATGATGACTGCCGCTGGCACGGTGGCCCCGGCCAAAGTGTTCATCATGGGGGTCGGCGTTGCCGGTCTTCAGGCCATCGCGACCGCACGCCGTCTGGGCGCCGTCGTGACCGCCACCGATGTGCGCCCCGCCGCCAAGGAACAGGTCGCCTCGCTGGGGGCCAAGTTCATTGCGGTCGAGGATGAAGAATTCAAAGCCGCAGAAACTGCTGGTGGTTACGCCAAGCAGATGTCGCCTGAATACCAGGCCAAGCAGGCCGAACTGACCGCGAGTCACATCACCAAGCAGGACATTGTCATCACGACAGCGCTGATCCCCGGACGCGCCGCGCCAGTGCTCGTGACCGAAGCCATGGTGAAAACCATGAAGCCCGGCTCGGTCATCATCGACATGGCCGTTTCCCAAGGTGGCAACTGTCCGCTGTCGAAGCCGGATGAGATTGTCGATGTCGGCGGCGTGAAGGTGGCCGGGTTCTCCAACCTGCCCGCCCGCCTGCCAGCTGATTCGAGTTCGCTCTACGCCAAGAACCTGTTCGCGTTCCTGCCGCTGGTGACCGCCGAAGACGGCGCGCTCAACCTCGACACAGACGACGAAATCGTCACCGCCATGCTGCTCACGCGCAATGGTGAAACCGTGAATGACAGGGTGAAATCATGAAACGCTTCAGCAGCCTCGCCGCGACGGCGTTCCTACTCGCCGCACCTGCCTTTGCAGAAGCCGGCGGCGTAAACCCGACCATCTTCCTTGCCGCCATCTTCGTTCTGGCCTGCTTCATCGGCTATTACGTGGTGTGGAGCGTGACACCTGCGCTGCACACGCCCTTGATGGCGGTGACCAACGCCATCTCGTCTGTGATCATTGTCGGCGCCCTTGTCGCCGCGGCCGCCGCAGGCCTCACCGCCGATAACTGGACTGCCAAAATCCTTGGCGGCGTCGCGGTGATGCTCGCCAGCGTCAACATCTTTGGCGGCTTCCTCGTTACCCAACGCATGCTCGCCATGTATAAAAAGAAGGGGGAGTAGTCTGATGGACAGTTTCCACTCCACCTGGGCACCTGCCCTGTACCTCGTTGCCGGCGTCCTTTTCATCCTGGCGCTTCGCGGACTGTCCAGCCCGGCCACAAGCCGCAAGGGCAATCGCAATGGCATGATCGGGATGGCCATCGCCGTCGGTACGACCATCGCCCTGCTCTGGAACCAGCTTGATGCCGCCACCTGGGGCATCATTCTCGGCGCTGTTGCCGTGGGCGGCACGATTGGCGCGGTTATCGCCAAGCGCATCGCCATGACGGCCATGCCACAGCTGGTGGCAGCGTTCCACAGCCTTGTTGGCCTCGCCGCCGTTCTGGTTGCCGCTGCCGCGCTTTATGCCCCTATCGGATTCGGCATTGCCGACACGCAAGGCATCCATGCTGCTTCGCTGATCGAGCTGTCGATCGGGTCCGCCATTGGCGCGCTAACCTTCACCGGTTCGCTGATCGCGTTCGCCAAGCTCAATGGCAACATGGGCGGCGCGCCGATCATGCTGCCTGGCCGTCACGTGCTCAACTCCGCACTGCTGATTGGCATTATCGTGCTTGTCGGCGTCCTGATGGCCAGCCACGGCCATGCGCACTGGGCCTTCCTTCTGCTCACCCTGCTCGCCCTGATCCTCGGCATTACGCTGATCATCCCGATTGGCGGCGCGGACATGCCTGTCGTTGTGTCGATGCTGAACTCCTATTCCGGCTGGGCTGCGGCGGCACTCGGTTTCACCCTCGGCAACTTCGCCCTGATCATCACAGGCGCGCTGGTTGGTTCATCGGGCGCGATCCTGTCCTACATCATGTGCAAGGGCATGAACCGCAGCTTCATCTCGGTCATCCTCGGCGGCTTTGGCGGAGACGACGCCGCCGCTGCGGGCGGTGTACAGGTCGACCGCCCATTCAAGCGCGGCTCGGCAGAGGATGCCGCCTTCATCATGAAGAACGCCTCCAAGGTGATCATTGTGCCTGGTTACGGCATGGCGGTTGCGCAGGCTCAGCACGCCCTGAAGGAAATGGCCGACAAGCTGAAGGAAGAAGGCGTCGAAGTGAAATACGCCATCCATCCAGTTGCGGGCCGGATGCCGGGCCATATGAACGTACTGCTCGCTGAAGCGCAGGTGCCGTATGATGAAGTCTTCGAACTGGAAGACATCAACTCAGACTTCCGTAATTCTGAAGTGGCCTTCGTCATCGGCGCGAACGACGTGACCAACCCCGCGGCCAAGACCGACAAGACATCGCCGATCTACGGCATGCCTGTCCTCGACGTCGAGAATGCCGGGACAGTTCTCTTCATCAAGCGTTCGATGGGATCGGGCTATGCCGGGATCGAGAACGAACTCTTCTTCCGGGACAACACGATGATGCTGCTCGCAGACGCCAAGAAAATGGTCGAGGATATCGTCAAGAACCTTTAGCCTTTACGCACCTGAACATAAGGGGCGCGCTGAAAGGCGGGCCCCTTATTTCATTGTGAGAACGGCTTTGATGGCCTGCGTGGCCTCATCATCAACAAGACAATCGTTTGGGCGCGCCGCTGCTGCCAGACCCGCTGCACGTGCATCCATGCGCTGAGCGCCCAACATCATGCCCGGTGCAATCTCGGCCAATGGCGCAATGACGAACAATCGCTCTGACATGCGTGGGTGCGGCAGCGTCAGCGTCCCGGTACGCATCTCCACACCCGGCATGATCAGCAGGTCGATGTCGATCTCGCGCGGGCCCCAGCGTTCAGATGCTGTCCGTCCAAGCGACGACTCAACGCCCTTCACAGCAGCGAGCAGGTCTGTCGGCGCGAGGCTTGTCTCAATCAAGGCGCACATATTGATGAACTCGCCCTGGTCAGTCTTACCCCAGGGGCGTGTCTTGTAGGCCGATGATACCGTGCTCAGTTCGCAACCCGGCAGCGCATCAATGGCGCGCAGGGCCGCCGCCAGGAAACCCGTACGGTCGCCAAGGTTGGACCCAAGGGCGATGGCCGCCTCAGTCATCGCGGCCTCGCGTGACTGAAACGCCGACATGGTCAACATGATGCTTAAGCGGGGCCGACGGCTTGCGCACAGTCACTGTCACTTCACGGGCCATGTCGAACCGGGACAGAATTGCCATCGCGATGTTGTGCGCCAACGTTTCTATCAGGTTCACATGGTCATTGGCCGACACCTCGGCCGCCAGGTCGCACAGGTCAGCATAATTCACCGTGCCATTCAGCCTGTCGGCTGCATCGGCAGCCCGTACGACGCGGCAATCAATATCGACCATGAATTTCTGGCCGAGCGACTTCTCAGCGTCCATCACGCCATGATGGCCATGCAGTCTCAGGTTTGAAACGAAAATCCGGTCTGTCATCCTGCCTCGTCAATCGCTTGCCACACTTTCAGTGCGTCGGCATGGGCGCCCACGTCGTGAACGCGCAAAATCGAAGCGCCTCTCTGGACGCTTGCGAGACCGGCGGCAAGACTGCCTGAGAGGCGATTGTCCACCTCGCGATCCAGAAGCGTACCAATGAAGGACTTGCGAGAAACGCCAACAAGGATCGGAACGTCATAGTCGAGCAGGACATCAAGACGGGCCAGAACATTGAAATTCTGTTCCCACGTTTTCCCGAAACCGACTCCGGGGTCGAGGACAACATGCTCACGCGGCACACCGGCCTCTTGCGCAGTCAGGAACGCCTTGTCGAAAAACGCCCTCATGTCATCAATCAGGTTCACGTCCGGCGAAGCGACACCGCGATTATAGGTCACCACCACAGCGCTACCGGTATCAAAGACAGCCTGCGCCATGTTTGGATCCCGTGTCATGCCCCACACGTCATTAATGATCACTGCACCGGCTTCGGCCGCCGCGCGGGCGACCCACGCCTTGTAGGTGTCGACAGAGACGATCCGCGAACCATCGTCGCAGAGTGCAGGCAGAACCGACAGAACGCGCCCTGCTTCATCCTGGGCGCTTACGGGGATGGCGCCGGGGCGGGTCGACTCGCCGCCAACGTCCAGAATGTCGGCGCCTTGCGCTTCCATTAGCTGCGCTTGCGACATGGCCATCGCCGAATCAAAAAACGCCCCGCCATCGGAGAACGAGTCGGGGGTCACGTTCAGGATGCCCATCAAAAGAACCTGTTTGCGCGACCGTTCAAGGAACGTATCCCGCAAGTGCGCGCGCTTGATCCTGTCTGCTTTCATCCGACTCGCCTTTCGCCAACCATGACTCGCTTATCGGATCACGGTGGGCATCGGCAAGTTTGCGATTCATCAGCGTTTGGTCGACACGCCTGGATCGTTCTCGGAATAGGCATCTTCAAGTTCGCTATTGTCCCGTATGGGCTTGACGGCACCTGGTGTCGCCTCACGGGCTCCTGTGTCGGCACCCAGCGTGGCTGGTGCGTTCGGTGACCGGTCATCATCCGGGCTGACAACAGGATTGCGCTGGTCATCGATATGCTGACCGTCACTGCCTTCAGGGCGCGGTTGGCCATCATCCCGCAAGATGCCGTGGTCATCGCCCATGTCGGTGGCCTCGCCTGCCCGAAAGCCAGCCTCAGCCGTTTCGTCGTCACGGCCGGGTGTTTCCCCGTAGCCACGTTGCTGGCTGAGGTCGTGTTCACGTTGCGGGTCGATATCGGCTTTGTTCTTTTTCATTTGGGGCTCCTGTGTCTGGAGAACCAATGGCTGAGCGGGTGTAGCGTTCCGCGCGCCTGTCAATCAGACGAGCGAAGAACGCCGGTCCTGCTGCAAAAGCGAGGAGTATCTGGTAAGTTGAGGCGGGA
>TARA_R110000751_G_scaffold2018_13_pt1 | contig 55166 bp, 46 predicted proteins | sample TARA_R110000751 | Tara Oceans TARA_R110000751 (sample SAMEA4398001) | marine metagenome | biome: Polar Biome; feature: [MES] marine water layer (ENVO:01000295) within the mesopelagic zone...; material: water (ENVO:00002006), including particulate matter (ENVO:01000060) such as...... | reverse complement strand
GGCGGGCAAGCCAGCCTTCGCGCTCGCCGTCATCGTCCTCGCCTTCCGCGACCCGGACGACCTGCCACAGACCGATCAGTCCCGGCTCCGCGCTGCCCGTATGCGGGTCGCCGCGCTGGTCGAGACCGAAACCGTCATAGCCAATCGCGTCGATCGCACGGTCGACAAAGCCCAGCACCTGCTGGTTCGTGCGATAGCTGCGCCCCAGCCCGTATTCCTCCAGCCCGCGAACGTCCGGCGCACCGCGCGTTTCGCGGGCGGCCTGCGCAGCGGCATCCAGCTTGTCGCGGAAGTAATCGCGCGCCTCGCGGAAGTTTTCCGGACTGGTGCCCTGGAAACCGAAGATCGCCTGCTTGTAGTCGCCGACTGCAAAGATGGTGCGCACCGCATCGCCCTGCGCGCCCGCGCCGTCGAAGTAATCGTCGGTCAGCGCCTTGACGATGCTCCATTGCGCCGCATTGGTATCCTGCGCTTCGTCGACGAGGATATGGTCGAAACTGCGGTCGAGCTTGTAGCGGATCCACTCGGCCATCGCGCTGTTCGACAGCAGGCTGGCGGCGCGCGCGATAAGGTCGTCGAAATCGACTAACCCCTCGCGCTCCTTCGCCTTGTGCCAGGCGAGCGCGAAGGCGCGCCCGGCCTCGAGCTGCGGAGCAAGGAATGCGGCCAGCTCGATCAACGCGGCGCGTTCGCGCACCAGCGCTACGGCTTCGGCGATCTGCTGCTGGTTGTCCGGAAATACAGGATCCGCCTTCTCCGCTCCCGCTAGCTTGCGCGGCGTTCCGTCCTTCTTGAGCAATGTAGTGCAGAAACCCTCGAGACCAGCTCGGCGCGAGTCCGCATCACCGGCGAGCCAGCCTTCGATGAAATCGGCGCATTGCTGCCCGGTCTTGGCGGGCCATCCGCGCGTGGCGGACAGGCAGGCGCGCAAGGCCGCGACGGGAAAGGCGTCGTCCGCACAGGCTTGCCCCACCCATGCAGCATCGGCATCGGCGGGAATGCCGAGCAGGCGGTGGACGCGCGGCTGCATCGGCGGCTGCCAGCTTCCCGGTCCGCGCCATAGTTCCATGTGCCGTGCGCAGCGCATCAGCCAGCCGCGCACCGCATCGGGGCCCTTGCGCTTGCTCAGTTCGGCAATCGCGCCGGTTATGCGGGTGTCGCCTTCGCCGAGAAGCGTCGCCAGCACCTCGCGGCTGAGCAGGTCGCGCTCGCGGTCTTCCATCGGGCGCGATCCGGGCAGCATGCCCGCTTCGCCGGGGAAGGCGGCGAGAAGATATTGCGCAAAGGCGTGGATCGTATCGATCCGCAAGCCGCCGCCGGGGCAATCGAGCACGCGTGCGAACAGTGCGCGGGCCCGCGCGCGGGTGGCGGGATCGGCCGGCGCGCCAAGATAGCCGAGCTCCTTGCCCAGCTGCGCATCGTCCATCCGCACCCACCGCGCGAGCACCGCGTTGACCCGCACCGCCATTTCGGCCGCGCCCGCCTTGGTGAAGGTCAGGCACAGCACTTGCGACGGATCGGCACCCGGTTCGAGCAGGAGGCGCAGCACACGCGCCGACAGCACCTGCGTCTTGCCCGTTCCCGCGCTCGCCGACAGCCACACGCTGTCCTGCGGATCGACCGCGAGCCGCTGCTTGTCCTGCAGTTCGTAGACGGTCCCGCTCATGCGTCCTCTCCGCCATCCTGATGCGCGATCCATTCATCGAGCCGCATCAGCTGGTCATAGGTGTCGTAGGCGGGGTAATTCGGGTTCTCGCGCGCGGTGAAGGGATCGCGGCCCTTGATAAAGCGGCCGATAGCCAGCGTCAGCTTCTCGGCGGTGAGCGGGAGGAATTCCTCGGGCAGCACACCCGAAGTCTTGCGCCCGACCTTCAGCGGGATGTCGACATAGCCGAAGCCGAACGGGTTATCGTCATTGCTCGCCTTGCCCAACGACCAGTATTCATAGCCGTGCGGATCGCCCGACAGGCCGTCGAACCCGCCGCGCTCGGCGATCAGGCCGAGGATACCGAGTTGGAGCGCAAACCCCTGCTCGACCATCGCCGCGCTGGGCGGCTTGCCGGTCTTGTAGTCGATGATCGCAAGGCTGCCGTCCTCGAGCCGGTCGATCCGGTCTGAGCGGCCATGCACCTGCACGCCCTCGAAGGTCATCGCGCCCTTCTTTTCGACCGCGAGCACGCGGCGATCGTCGTAACCGGTCACCTTGTCCTCGATCCAGCGCAGCGCCGCTTCGAGACGGGGCTGCCACAGACCGCGCATCAGCGGATCGGCGTTTTCCTCGTCGAGCACGGCGTCCATAATTGGTGCCAGCGACGCCGCCGGGTCGGCCTCGCGTGCCTCGTGCCAGCGTTGCAGGATCGTATGTGCGACATTGCCCTGCCAGAGCGCCGACGGCTCCGCATCGAGCGCGTCGAGATCGGACAGGCCCATGATCTTGCCCGCATAGAACTGGTAGGGATCGCCCAGCAGCCGGTCGAGCGCGGTGGCGGAAATATCGACATCGCGCTGGTCCGGCGCGGGATCGGGCGCGGGGCGCGGATAGCGCTCAGCCGCCGGGGCACGCGTCATGGCGCGGGCCAGCGCGACTGCGCCGCGTTCCTCGTAACGCGGCTGCATCTCGCCCAGCAATGCCTGGACGCGCAGCAGGAAACGCGAGGGGATCGCCGGCCCGGCCTCGTCGCGCTCCGACCGCGAAAGCACGACCTCGGGTGCCCCCATCGCGCCGGCCAGATCGTGCGCCGACAGACCGATGCGGAAATCGGAGCCGGGAGTGCCCAACGCGCGAAGCACGGGCGGCGCGAGCAGGGCGTCGATCCCGCCCCTGGTGGGCCAGACGCCTTCGTTGAGGCCCGCACAGATGACCAGTTCGGCGCGGTTCATCCGGCTTTCGAGCAGGCCCAGAATGTGTACCCGCGCATGCCCGCCATAGGGCGGCCGCACTGCGATCTGCTCCATCGCATCACGCAGCGCGATGCCCGTTTCGGTGGGCGCAAGCGCAAAACCCGCTTCGCGCGCATGCAGCCGCAAATCCTCGACAAAGGCGGAGAGCGCGCGGCCATCTTCCCTGGCCCATAGCTTCTCGCCGCACAGCGCCTCGCCCGCCTCGGCCAGCGCATCCAGCACTTTGGCCAGCGGCGCGCTTTCCTCCCGCCGCAAGGCAAGCAGCGGCGTCAGCGCCTGTTCGACCACCGCGTACCATGCGCCGACCCGCGGATGCGTGTCGGCCAGCTGGGCTGCGATCTTCGCAAGCGGGACAAGCCCGCCCGCCTGCCGCGGCCCGCGCAATCGGCGTTCGACCCGGCGCAGCTGGCGCAGCCACGTGCCGCGCTCCATGCCGCCATCGACCAGCGGTTGCGCCAGCAGCCCCATCAGCGGCACGGGCGCGGCGTCCTCCGCCATCACTTCGGCCAGCAGCAGAAGCAACCGCCCTGCCGGGGTCTGCGACAGCGGGCGGCCCGCCGAATCGTCGGCGGCGATATTCCAGCGGTCGAGATGGTGCACCACCCGCCGCGCCAATGCGCGGTCCGGGGTGACGACTGCCACGCGCCGTTCGGGCTCGTCGAGCGCTTCGCGCACCAGCAGCGCGATCGCCTGCGCCTCTTCCTCTGGCGTCGCGCAGGTCATCGTGCGCAGGCCCGACAGGCGGCGTTTTTCGGGCAGCAGGTCGACCCAGCCCTTGCTCGCCTCGGGCGGGAGAAACAGCGATCCGATCGCATGACTACGCTCGGGCGGCGCCGCGGCGAGGCCCCTGCGATGCCACGGTTGCACTTCTTCCCGTGCCACCCCCATACGATTGAGCAGCAGCTTGAGATGATATTGCGGATGCGTCACTGCATCGTCGCGCGCAAACGGCGTCGCTCCCGGCTCGGGCGTCGCGCCCGCCCGCCCCAATTCATCCCAGACCGCCTGCGGCATCGTCAGGTCGAAATCGGGCAGGATGACCGCGCCATGTTCGAGATCCGCCACGACACGCAACAGCCGCGCGAGCGACGGCGCCGCGCTGGTCACCCCGGCGGCCACGACCGGTGTCGGCGGCGGGGTCTGCTTCCAGCGCGAGGCAGCCCAGTCGAACAGCCGATTGCGCCGCGCGGCCGCATCGAGCGCGTCCCATTCGCGCAATTGTGCCAGCCATTGTGCCTGCACGCTGGCGAACAGGTGGAGGCTTTGCTGCCAATGGCCCGACAGCGATCCGAACAGGTCGAGCACAGGCTCGCCGAGCAGTTCCTCGGGGCCCACGCCCTCGACCAGCAGCCGGTCCATCGTCGCGCCCATCTCGCGCGCCAGCCGGAGCAAGGTCGCCCCGCCGGGCGCCTCGTCGCCCATGGTTTCGCCAATAAGCTGGGCCAGCGCGAACAGCCGCCGTTGCGGGTCGATTGCGGGCGGAACATCGGCCGCGACGAGCGGATCGAGCAGCGGGCCCAGCGTCTCGTCGAGATCGAGATCGCCGACCACCGCCATGCGCGGCATCAGCAGCCCCGGCGTCGTGTGCTCGCCTGCATGACGGATGAAAGCCTCGGCAATCGTCCGCCGCGCACGGCTGCTCGGGACTAGGAGCGTCAGCCGCGCAAGGCCGAACTCGGGGTCCGAATATCGCGGGACGAGACCCGCCACCAGCGCATCGGCAAAGCCGCGGTGGGCAGCAATCGAGTAGACCTGCGGCTGGTGCCGTTCAGCCACCCTTTAGCGCCTGTTCGGTCGGGCGGATATGCGCCGGCGTGCCGACTTCGTACCAGTGCCCGGTAAAGGCGAGCCCGAACAGGCGGCCTTCGGCGATCGCCCGGTCCCACAGGACATTGGTCGAGAACTTGCCTTCGGGCGCATCGCGCAGCAGCCGCTCGGACACGAGCTGGATCCCGGTATAGATGAACGGCGCGATCCGCCCCGGCAGTTTGCGCTGCAACAGCCCCGCGCCGTTCATGTAGAAATCGCCCACGCCGTCGAAATTATACGCCCGTGCGTGGTTCACGACCAGCAGCAGCGCATCCATCCGGTCGGGGTCCCAGCGCGCCGACAGATCGGCAAAGGCATTGCGCGGACCATCGAGCCAGATGCTGTCGGCATTGCAGGCGAAGAACTGGCTGGGCAGCAGGCCCGCTGCCGCGGCCTTGACCATGCCGCCGCCGGTTTCGAGCAAGTGTTCACGCTCGTCCGAGAAGGTCACAGCGGGCGCCTTGCGCGGCCCGATATGCGCCTCGATCGCATCGGCGAGATAGTGGACATTGACCACCGCCGTGGCGATTCCGGCTTCCTCCAGCCGGTCGAGCGCCCGGTCGATCAGCGGCTTTCCCGCCACGCGTACCAGCGGTTTGGGCGTGCTCGCGGTCAGCGGGCGCATCCGCTTGCCCAGCCCCGCAGCCATCAGCATGGCGGTGTCGGAGGCGAGGTCGCTCACTGGATTTCCCCGCCCGCGGTATCGCGGATTTCCTGCGGGATATTGGCGGCAAACCAGTCGGCGACCGGCCGCAGCGCTTCATGCGCGAGATCGCGCTCCATCGCGGTCCAGACCCGCGGGATCATCGCGAGGTAGCGGGCCTTGCCATCGCGCTTCCACAGCCGGGTGAAGATGCCGACGATCTTGGCGTTCCGCTGCGCGCCGAGCCGCGCGTAATCGGCTTCGAAGTGCTCGCCGGGATCGGCAGCAGCACGGTAGCGACCGAGCATTTCGCATTCGAGGTCTTCGGCAACATCGCGGCGCGCATCCTGCAGCAGGCTGACGAGGTCATAGGCCGGATGGCCGACCAGCGCGTCCTGGAAGTCGATCAGCCCCTGCGCGCCCGCCAGCTTGCCGGGTTCGAGCAGCATGATGTTTTCCGCATGGTAATCGCGCAGCACGGTTACGCCCGGCGTCTGGCGCGGCAGCAAGGGCTCGAGCACGGCCTCCCACGCCTTGCGATAGCCCTCGACATCGACGTCGAGCCCCATCGCCGGACAGTACCATTCGACCAGCAGCATGGCTTCGCGCAGATAGACCGCCATGTCGTAGGGCGCGAAGGGGCCCGGCGGCAGCCGGTGCAGCTGCACCAGCGTGTCGATTGCCTTGGCATAGATGTCGCGTTCGTCACCCGGATTGTCGTCGATCCATTCGCGCATCCGCTGGTCGCCGAAATCTTCGGTCAGCACCCAACCGCGCGTGGCGTCTTCCAACAGGATATGCGGCGCGCGCAGACCGCTGGTTTCCAGCCAGTGCGCGACATGCAGGAACGGCTTGGGATCTTCCTCGGGCGGCGGCGCATGCATCAGCATCGCGCTCTTGCCGCCGAGCTTGAGCCGGAAATAGCGGCGGAAACTGGCATCGCCGACGAGCGGGGCGATTTCCGCCCCTTCCCATTCGGTATCGCCAAGGAATGCGTGAATATCGTCAAGAAGCGCGTCGCTCATAGCCAGCGCCCTTGCCAAGATGTGCCCGGGGTTACAACGGCCTCGCGCCCGTCACCCACCTTTTCGAGATCAATCGCCAGACACGCCGGCTCATGCGCGAAGCCGCCGGCGTGGTCGGGCCATTCGGCGAGCAGGACCGCGCCCTCGCGATAGTCGTCGAGCCCGAGCTCCTCGACCTCGGACGGATGTTCCAGCCGGTAGAAATCGGCATGCACCACCGGCGGGCTCAGCTCGTCGTAGGTTTCGATAATCGTATAGGTCGGCGACGGCACTTCGCCGGTATGGCCCAGTGCAGCGAGAATCGCCCGCGCGAGCGTGGTCTTGCCGGTCCCGAGCGTGCCCGAAAGCGCGACCACATCACCCGGGGCGAGCCGGGCCGCGATACGTTGGCCGAACGCCTCCATCGCTGCGAGATCGGGCAGCGCAATGGTCACGGCAGGGTGATCGTGGCCGTAGTGCCGCCGTTCTTGCGGCTGTGGATTTCGAGCGTGCCGCCATGCGCTTCGATCAACTGCCGCGCGAGCGGGATACCCAGCCCCTGCCGCCGCTCGATCCCCTTGCCATCGGCAGACATGCGGATGCCCTCGAGCGCGCGCGCCAGTTCGTGCTGGCTCATCCCGCGGCCATTGTCGGCGATGACGATCTTGGTCTCGCCGCGCTTGCGCCCGATATCGACCAGGATCCGCCCGCCGCGCGGAGTGCCGTTGATGGCATTATCGAGCAGCTGCGAAATCGCCCGCCGCAACTGGTGCGGATCGGCGGTGACGCTTTTCTCGGGGCTTCCCTTGAGATCGAGCGTCAGCCCGCTGTCGAGAATCCGCCGTTCCTGCTTGCGCACGATCTGCGTCACGAAAGGCAGCAGTTCGAGCTTGCTCTGGCGCAGCGGCATCAGGCCCGCTTCGGATTGCGAGAGATCGAGGACGTTCTCGACCTGCTCGGTCAGCTTGCCGACCGACAGCGAGATCGCCTGCGCATATTCCTCGGCCTGCGGTGGCAATTCGCCCGCAATGCCGCTGGTCAGCAGTTCGGCAAACCCGCCGATCGAGGTCAGCGGCGTCCTGAATTCATAACTCATGTTGGCCAGGAAGCGCGTCATCACCGCATCGGCTTCCTCCAGCGCGCGGTTGCGCTCGCGCAAAGCCTGCTCGGCCTGCCGCGAGGCGGTCACGTCGAGCACGGTCAGCAGGCCATTGCCATCGGGCAGCGGGACACCGGTGAAGTCGAGCGTACGCCCATTGGCGAGTTCGATGCGGCCATCGCTCTTCTTGCGATCGAGCGTCGCCGCACGGATAACCTGGTTGATCCGCGAAACCGCACTGGGATCGGCAAGGTTCGGGGCGATCGCGCCGAGCAAATCCTCCGCCTGCGGGTGGCCGTCGAGAACTTCGTGTTCGATCCCCCAGGCGCCGGGGAAGCCGCGGTTCCACAATTCCAGATGCCCGTCGGGAGCGAACACCGCCAGCGCCTCGAACAGATTGTCGAATGTCGCGGTGCGCGTGCGCAGCAGCGTGTCGCGCGTCGCCGACAGCGCGAGCTGCTCGGTCCGGTCTTCGGCGATCATCACCAGCCCCCCATCGGGGAGCGGCTGCGCAACGATCCGCAGATGCGTGCTGTCCGAGAGCGACCAGGCTTCTTCATGCGGCTCGTCGCGCTGGAACCACTCGGCCAGTTCGTTGCGCCATGCGGGGAAGTCGCGCACTTCTGGGATGCGGCCGTTCTCGCGGGCAATCAGCAGCATTTGCTGGAAGGTCGTGCGGTCGTTGACCACGCCCGGCGGCAGCGAGAACACGCGGTGGAACGGCTGGTTGGCGAAGGTCATGCGGTGCGCCGCATCGAACTGCGCCACCCCGATAGACAGCTGGTCGAGCATCGAGCGCTGCGCCTCGCGGAAAGCGCGGAATTCGCGGGCCTGCTCCTCCATTTCCTCGATATCGACGGCATAACCGGCAATGCCCTCGCCCATCAGCGGCAAGTCCGTGACACGGATGGTGCGCCGCGCACGGTCGATGGTCGCGCTGACAATGCGCTCGATCGGCTGACGCCGGTCCGCCGCCTGTTGCGCGACCTCGGTCGCCGTCCGGCCATTGACCGTTTCGACCAGCTCGATCTGTTCGGTTACCACGCGGTCCGCGCTCTCCGCGCCGACGGCTTCGACATAGGCCTGGTTGACCAGGCGCAATTGCATGTCCGCACCGCGGAACCACATCGGCATGGGAGCGGCTTCGATCAGGCCGACCAGCGCGCCGAAATCCTCGCGTGCGCGCGCGGCTTCCTCGCGCAATTGCAGCAGTTCGGCTTCGCTCTCGCTGAAATCGAAGACCCAGATCAGCGCCGCCCCGCCAGGCGAAACGGCGGGGTCCGCCAGCGAACCCTGCATCGCCAGCGACTTGCCCGAGCCCGGCGCCACGGTGATCGCCATGCGGAAGGGCTTGGCGGTCTTCTGCGTGCGGCGCACGTTGCGCGTCAGATCGTCCATCTGCGCTTCGGTCAGGCCGCGGCCATCCGCGCCCGCCAGTTCGGACATGTATTCGGGGACCTTGTCGAGCCCGATCCAGCGCGCCAGCCGGTCGGGTGCCTCGATCCGCCCGTCGGCGCGGACCAGCAGCGGAATCGCGGGGGCTTCCTCGATCAGGCGCGAAAGGCGCTGCGCAACCTGCCTGCTGGCGATCGATTTCTGCTCGCGTCCGCTCGCGCGCAGCATCGCCCAGACTGCACCTGCGGTCCATAAGGCCAGCAGGAGGCCGACGATGGCCAGCAGTGCGGGAGAGGTTTCCATTACCGCCAGCTATGCGGACGCGCGCGGGGATGCAATGCCCCCGCGCGCGTTCGTGCCGTGGTAGTGCCGCAGTTTGCGGCGATCAGTAGCGGTAGTGCTCGGGCTTGAACGGGCCATCGACCGGCACGCCGATGTAGTCGGCCTGCTTCTGGCTCAGCTTGGTCAGCTTCACGCCGAGCTTGTCGAGATGCAGCGCCGCGACCTTCTCGTCGAGATGCTTGGGCAGGACATAGACGTCGTTCTGATATTCGTCGCCCTTGGTCCACAGTTCGATTTGCGCCAGCGTCTGGTTGGTGAAGCTGAAGCTCATCACGAAGCTGGGGTGACCGGTCGCACAGGACAGGTTCACCAGCCGGCCCTTGCCGAGCACGATGATTTCCTTGCCATCGGGGAACTTCACCAGGTCGGTGCCCGGCTTGAGCTCGTTCCACTCGTAATTGTCGAGCGCGGAAATCTGCAGTTCGCTGTCGAAGTGACCGATGTTGCAGACGATCGCCTTGTCCTTCATCGCCTTCATCTGTTCGGCGGTGATGACATGCTCGTTGCCGGTCGCAGTGACGAAGATATCGGCAACACCGACCGCTTCGTCCATCGTCACGACCTCGAAGCCGTCCATCGCGGCCTGGAGCGCGCAGATAGGATCTACTTCGGTGACCAGCACGCGCGCGCCGCCGTTGCGCAGCGACTGCGCCGAACCCTTGCCGACATCGCCGAAGCCGGCGACGCAGGCGACCTTGCCCGACAGCATCACGTCGGTTGCGCGGCGGATCGCATCGACCAGCGATTCGCGGCAGCCATAGAGATTGTCGAACTTCGACTTGGTCACGCTGTCGTTCACATTGATCGCGGGGAACGGCAGCTTGCCCTGCTTGGCGAGATGATAGAGGCGGTGGACGCCGGTGGTGGTTTCTTCCGAGACGCCGACGATGTTCTGAACCGACTTGGTCAGATAGCCCGGCTTGGCCTTGAGGAACGCCTTGAGCGCACGCTGGAATTCGATTTCCTCGGCGTTCTGCGGCTCGGGCAGTTCCTCGCCCGCTTCGATGCGCGCGCCCCACAGCGCGAACATGGTGGCATCGCCGCCATCGTCGAGAATGATATTCGCGGTGCGGTCGGCATCGTCCTCGGTCGACCAGTCGAAGATGCGGCCGACATAGTCCCAGTAATGGGCGAGGCTTTCGCCCTTGATCGCGAACACGGGAATGTCCTGCGCCGCGATTGCAGCCGCGGCGTGGTCCTGCGTCGAATAGATGTTGCAGGTGGCCCAGCGCACATCGGCGCCCAGCGCGACCAGCGTTTCAATCAGCACGGCGGTCTGGATCGTCATGTGCAGCGAGCCGGTGATGCGCGCGCCCTTGAGCGGCTTGTCGGCATATTCCTCGCGCAGCGCCATGAGGCCCGGCATTTCGGTTTCGGCAATGGCAATCTCGTCGCGGCCGTATTTGGCCAGCGCCAGGTCCTTGATAACGTAATCGGTAAATTCGGTCACGATGATGTCCTCGGCTTTTCGGGGTGGTGACCGCACGCAAAAGGGGCGGCCGCCGCATTGGCGCCGCCCCTAGCCCCTCCACGAACCGGGGGCAACAGCCCCCCGCCCGTTGCGAACCCGAAGGGGCCCCGGCGCGCCGCGAACCGTCCCCCGTTGCGCGGCGCAGCAGCGAGCCGTTTCATCGCTGCAATCTTGCATTTCATGGGATGGGGTAAAGGGATTACAGTAACTTAAAGCGGCGCGGTAAAGAGGTCTTAACGCTTGCACGGCGGTTCCGCGATGCCGCGCCCCTCGAGGAAGGTTGCGCGGGCCTTCGCGCCCGCCTACCCATGCGCCGGACGACATTAACGGAGTTTCCAACATGACGATTTCGGTGGGCGACACGCTGCCTGATGTGAAGCTGGTCAAAGCGACCGAGAATGGCCCCGAACAGGTCAGCTCGAGCGAATATTTCAAGGGCAAGAAGGTCGCGCTGTTTTCAGTGCCCGGTGCCTTCACCCCGACCTGTTCGGCGCGCCATCTGCCCGGCTATGTCGAGAAGGCCGACGATTTGAAGAGCAAGGGCGTCGATGAAATCGTCGCGACTGCCGTCAACGACGCTTTCGTCATGGGCGCGTGGAAGAGCTCGGCCGGATCGGACGACATCACCATGCTCGCCGATGGCAATGGCGATTTCGCCGAAGCCGTGGGCCTTACCATGGACGGTTCGGGCTTCGGCCTGGGCAAGCGCGGACAGCGGTATTCGATGGTTGTCGAAGACGGCGTGGTCACGCAGCTCAATGTCGAGGCACCCGGTGATTTCTCGGTCTCGAGCGCGGAGCACATGCTCGGCCAGATGTAGACTCCCGCCAGCATACACAGTTATGGAATTGACGCCCCGTCCGGCCCTGTGCCGGGCGGGGCGTTTTTCTTGCGCGCTAGGGGATAACCCGCGGCCCTCCTGTCCAGAATATACAAGACATCGGATGGTATTCCCTGAAGCCTGTCTTGGTCGAAACTCAGATCAAGGAACCCGATCCGCACCCCCAGCCCCTGGCAACCACGCCCCCTACACCAGGGCAGGTAATGCTCGAATCAGTGTCTATGATAGAAAAAACAAGAGATTATGTCGCAGCCCTCCGCCAGCAGGCCACCCAGCTGAACGAACTCGCCGATACGCTGGAGAAAGACCTCGGGCTCGCAACTGTCCCGGCCAAGCGGGCACCCGCTCCAAAAGTATCGGCGGTCGAACTGATTCCGGTCGCCCAAGCGATGTTCTCGCTGCGACGCAGGCGCGAAAAAATCCTGCCACAGAAATTCCTCGGCGAACCGATGTGGGACCTGCTGCTCCATCTGTTCGAGCGCACCGCGAACCACCAACCGGTGTCCATCACCAAAGCCAGCTATGCTGCGCACGTGCCCCCGACCACGGCGCTACGCGCCATTTCGATCATGGAGAACGAAGGTTACCTCATCCGGATGAAGCCCAAGGCGAAATCGCGCAATGTCCAGCTGACGCTGACCGACAATGCGATGGATGCTATGTGCAGCTATCTGCAAGCCTCGGACCCGCCGCGGCTCTATACCGAGGCGCTGGTTCGCAAGATCGGTGCAGTCGGCGTGTCGTGATTGCCTGAGTATGCCCTCGGTGCCGTTGAGGCGGCACTCGGGCACGCAAGGTCAGCCGTACCCCATTAGCCGGAGCACTTCCTCGCGGCTGCGGTGGTCGTCGAGGAACGTACCCATCATGCGGCTGGTGACCATGCCGACACCGGGGGTTTTGACCCCGCGCGCGGTCATGCAGCTATGCGATGCCTCGATGACTACGGCGACACCCTGCGGCTGGAGGTTCTCCCAGATGCAATCGGCGACTTCCGCGGTCAGGCGTTCCTGCACCTGCAGACGCCGCGCGAAACCGTGCAGCACCCGGGCCAGCTTGGAGATGCCGACCACCCGGTCATTGGGCAGGTAAGCGATCGCCGCCTTGCCGATGATCGGCGCCATGTGATGCTCGCAATGCGACTGGAACGGGATGTCCTTGAGCAGGACGATCTCGTTATAGCCGCCGACTTCCTCGAAGACGCGGCCAAGATGGTAGGCGGGGTCTTCCTCGTAACCGAGGCAATATTCCTTCCACGCGCGCGCCACGCGGGCGGGGGTATCGAGCAGACCTTCACGCGAGGGATCATCGCCGGTCCATTCGATCAAGGTGCGAATGGCATCCTGGACATGGTCGGGCACCGGCAGCTTGCCGCGGGGATCGTCCTCGTCGGGTCCAACTAGGCTGCTCACGTTCCCTTGATCCTCCTGAACTTTTCGCGAAACCGCGCGAGCCTGCTGCCTTTGCGGAAAAGGCCGCCCTTTGCAAATGGCTCGAACATCTCTTCCGGGTGCTCGGGATCGAGCAGCGCGCTTTCGGCCAGGGTCTGCTCGACCCCATTGAGTTCGGGCGGGTGGTAACGCCGCAGATTGCGCCCGCCGTCTTCCTGCGAATGGTCGATCAGGCGGGCCATCGACCCGTAGCGCGACAGCAGCTGGCCGACCTCCCCATCGTCGATCCCGCAATGCTCGCCGAGCAGCGAGCGCCGCAGGTCGGCAATGCCGGCACGCGCATGATCGTTGCCCTCACGCGTAGCATCGATGAACACGTCGCATTCGCTATCGAGCCCCATCGAGCGATTGTTGAGGTTGGCCGAGCCGATCCGCAGGATATCATCGTCGATGATCATGATCTTGGCATGCACATAGATCGGAGTCTCGCCGGAGAATGGTGACCATAGCGAGAACCGGTACTGCTTGTCCGCCTCTTCTATCGCGCGCACCAGTTCGGCGCGCGCGTGGTCCATCGCCTGCTGCTCCAGCCAGCCGTCGGCATGGCAGGGATGGACGATGACGATCTCGGGCGGTTCGTCTTCCTGCAGGCGGGCGATGATCGCCTCGGCAATCGCGCGCGAGGCGAAATACTGGCTTTCGGCGTAGATGAAGCGTTTGGCCGCGCCGATCTGCTTGAGATAGAGTTGCTCGATCTCGTCGACCGCATCCCAGTCACGGTAGGAGGCGCGGGTGCGGGCGATGCCGATTTCGACATTCTCGAATTGCGCCTCCAGCGCATCGGGCCAAGGCGTACCGGGGCTTTCGGGCACGTCGGGAAGTTCATCGCCGCCAGCACAGGTCCAGCGGTCGTCCCCCAATTGTGCGAGGGCGACGGCGATTTCACCTTCCATCATCATCGCCGCATCGTGCCACGGCTTATAGGGCCGCCCATGCGGCGTCTTGCGCCGCGGATCGTCTTCCTTGTGTTCGCGCGTGTCCCAGCGCTGGTCGGTCATGTCGATCCCGCCGCACACGGCGACCTGGTTGTCGAGCACCGCGATCTTCTGGTGGTGGGTACAGCCGACCGGATGGGCGGTGTCGAATTTGAAAGTGATCCGCGAATGACGGATCCACCGCGCAAGATCCCACCACATCGAGGCACGCCCGATGGTGGAAAGCGCACCGACGCTCCATTTCAGGATACGGATATCCAGCTGTTTGCGGTGCCGGGCGAGCCAGGCGATAAAACTGCCCAGGCGCGAGGGGTAGCCACGCTTCCACCCACGCTGCCACCAGCGGCGCCCGCGTTCGAGATGGATGCGTGTATCGAAGTCCCAGCCGATCAGCAGGATACGCCGCCGCGACTTGAGCATCGCTTCCTGTATGAGGGCGAAATAGTCCGCGGCGTCGACGATAACGCTGGCGCGCGTAGCCTTGGCATAGCGCCACACCCCCGGTTCGACCGAAGGTTCGAGCCCGGAAACCCGGCTCGGGTCGCTTGTGCCCGCTTTGCTCACCTCCCGCCCCTGCCAGCGCTATTCCTTGGCGTCTTCCTTTTTCTCGGGCGTGACCTCGGCCTCGGCCATTTCCTCGCGCTTGCGGCGCTCGAACACCTTTTCCATGTGCTTCATGTCGTCATCGTCGAGATATTGCTCGAAGTCCGGGAAGTGATCTTCCTCTTCCTCGTTGATGTGATGACGGTACTGGTGGTCGAAATTCTTGAACTTCGTCAGCCAGCCACCTTCCGACATATCGGTCGCGGCAAGGTCGTTGAGCGCTTCCTCGATCTCGTGGTGCTCGGCGACCGAGTGGCGCGTCTCGCCCGTGGTCGGCGGTTTGCGGAGCATGGTCGAATAGAGCGCTTGTTCCTCAGCCGCGGCGTGCGACTTGAGTTCCTTGGTGAGCTCTTCGAACAGCGCCACGCGTTCGCTGCTGTCGCCGCTCGTCTCGAGCAATTTGTCGAGCAGCTCGCGATGCTGGTCGTGATCCTGCTTGAGGCGCGCGAAAATTTCTGAGGCGTCGGTCATGGAAAATGATCTCCTTTCACCAATGAACCGGCTACCGGCGGCGCGGTTCCAGTCTTGTGCCGGCCGGCGCGCGGTCCCATCTCCATGGCCATGCACGACCGCCAGGCCCCGTCGAAACCGCAGATGCAGATGATGGCGCAAGCCGCACTCGCCGCCCTGCCCGCCCAGTTCCGCGAGCAGCTGGGCGATATCGTCCTGCAGGTGGAAGACTTTGCCACTCCCGAGCAGCTAGCTTCGGTCGGCATGGACGAACGCTGGCACCTATCTGGGCTCTATGAGGGTGAGCCCCTGCCCGAACGGTCGATCTGGGAGAGCGGGCGCCTGCCGCCGCGAATCTGGCTGTTCCGCGAACCGCTGATTGCCGAGTGGCGCGAGACCGGTGTGCGCATGGACGACCTCGTTCGCCACGTGGTGGTCCATGAAGCGGGCCACCACTTCGGCTTCAGCGATGACGATATGCATTGGCTCGAGGACCAGGCGGACTAGCGCCGCACCCGGACGGAGAGGCCGCCGCGGTAGCGTGGGTCTGGCCGTCCTCTGCTCTCAAAGGGCGGACTTCCCAAAGCCAGAACCACAAGAGGCCACCCCTCTTGCGAGAGATGGCCTCTTGTGGCGCGCCCGGAAGGATTCGAACCTCCGGCCCCCAGATTCGTAGTCTGGTGCTCTATCCAGCTGAGCTACGGGCGCGCTTGGAGGGCGGCACATAGGCAGGTGCCCCCAGCTTGGCAATCCCTAATTCAAGGTTTTGCAAACAAGTGCCGCATGAGCTCGATATCGAGCGGCGGTTTGGCGAGCGACTCGATCTCGCGCGGCGCAAACCATGCGATTTCGCCCCCTTCGCGGGCCTCCACCGGACTGCCGTCCCACACCGACCTGTAAAGCATTATGACAATCGGCGGACGCGCTTCGGCAAGCGTTTCTTCGGCGAAGGCGACCGGCGAAAACTGCTCCGGCGCGAGCGCCAATCCAAGCTCCTCATCGATCTCCCGGACCAGCGCATCCCGCGGTTTTTCCTCGCTTTCCACCTTGCCGCCGGGGAATTCCCACAACCCGCCATGGTGCTTGTGCGCGGGACGCCGGTGCATCAGCCAGCGGCCCTTCCCGTCGCTGAGCGCCAGGGCCACCACACAGGTCCATGTCGGAATATTTTCCAAAACCTTCGCCGCCCTCAACCCTTTCTTAACCCGATCAGCCGTACTCACCGATTGTCAGCTTAGGCAAGTGACGAATGGGGCAACGAACATGGTCGAATTCCTGCGCAATCTGGGACGCGACACACGCGGAGCCACTGCCGTCGAATACGGGCTGATCCTCGCACTGATCTTTCTTGCCATGATTGGCGGGATTCAGGCCTTCGGCACTACGGCTACGGCCATGTGGACGAGCATTGAAGCCGCGGTTGTCGCGGTCACGAGCGGCTGACGGGGAAAATGGGATGCTCGGAGTGTTAGGATTTTTTCAACCACTTCGATGCAAAACCGAAAATGTTCGAACCGGATTTTCGGGACGGACCGGGTACGAAGACTGAACCAGGAGACGACACATGAAGTTTTTCCGTAAGCTGCGCCGCAATGAAGAAGGCGCAACCGCTATCGAATACGGCCTTATCGCTGCCCTGATCGCCGTTGCTGCGATCACCGCAATGCAGAGCCTGGGTGACGAACTCAGCACGACCTTCAACAAGGTCTCGACCACGCTGAGCGCCGAAAACTAAGTTCGACGCGATCGATAAAGAGAGGGCGGCGGGTTCAACCCGCCGCCCTTTTCTTTTGTCTGGCGTCGGCGTGACGAATTAGCGCCCGCGGACGACGAGCTTCACCTTCTGCCCCGCGCTGACACCTTCATTCGACGTCAGCCCGTTGAGCACGCGGAAACGTTCTACCTGATTGTCGCTATAGGCCATCCGGCTCGCCAGCGAATTGACCGTATCGCCGCTCCGCACAGTAACCACATCGATCACGCGCGGGATGATATTGGCCGCGGTCTGCGCGTCGATCCGCCGCATCGAACTGAACATCTGGTTGAACGTCGAGGCCTGGCCCGCCGGCGTGATGGCGAGGAAGTGATAGGCGACACTGTTCGAAAATTCATACGCGAACACCGTCACATCGACCTGCCCATTGCCCGAATTTACCCGCGCGGTTCCATAGGCGGCCGGCAATCCGTTGACGGTCGTCTTCTGGATCGATTGCGGGCGGATCTGCTGCTGCTCGCTCACTCCGGCGAAGACGCTGGTGACGTAGCTGTCGAGATTGTTGCTATACGGTGCGAGCGTGAACTGCGCCTGCCCGCTCTGGCCGTTGATCGATACGGCGCGCGTGCCATTGACCATGTAGAAGCCCTGCGGCGCGGTGAAAGCGAGCCGCAGTTCGGGATGGATGAACTGACGGCCTTCGACCACGCCCTGCGCCGGGTCGTCGCCATAGGTGAGCCCGTCGATCCGGGTGAGGAAGGTGTCGCGATTGGTGATCCCGCCACCGACGCCCGCGGCTTGCGCGGTCGTCATGGCGCTCTGCACGCGGCTGGCCGGATCGGGGTGGGTCGAAGCCCATTCGGGAATGCTGGCATTGTCGCGGCCCTGGATACGCGCATCGAGCGCGTTCTGCATCGCCAGGCTCTGCAGGACGGTCGCCATCGCGCGCGGATCGTAGCCCGCCTGGTTGAGATAGCGGATGCCGAGTTCATCGGCTTCCAGTTCCTGCGAACGCGAGAATTTCAGCGTCAGCAATTGCGAACCCTGCAATGCGGCCTGGCCGATCTGCTGCCCAAGCCCGCTATTGCCGAGCAGGATGCCCGACAGGATGGCACCTGCTGCGCCAAGCAGCGTATTGCGCTGCGAGGCGGCCTGGCGCCGCTGCGAATGGCGCGCGGCGACATGGCCGACCTCGTGCCCGAGCACGCCGGCCAGTTCGGCTTCATTGTTCATCAGCGCGACGAGCTGGCGCGTCGTGTAGATATAGCCACCGGGGATCGCGAAAGCGTTGTTCACCGGGCTGTTGAGCAGCGAAACCGTGAACGATTCGCGCGCATTGCCAAGCCCCGACTGGACCGCGATGTTCTTGCCCACCTGCTCGACATATTGCGCATGGCTGCCGCTCATCGCGCCGCCGAATTCGGCGAGCAGCTGCGGATGCGCTTCGGCGCCCATCTGCGCTTCGCTTTGCGTAATCGGGGTGGATGCGCTCGGAATGTCGCCCCCGCCCATGCAGCCGGCCAGCGCCAGCGACAAAGCGGTGACGGAGGTGGCGGCGGTGAATCTGATGCGCGACATAAAAGGTCTCCCCGATTGGCAAACGCGCGCGGGCCGACTTGAAGCGACCCGCGCGGCGGTGTTTCATACAAAAGGGAAAACCGGAACGGGGGGAAGTTTGTTCCCGCCTTGGCGGTTGGGGGTCAGCCCGCCAGCGTCAGGAAACGCTCTTCCCGCAAGCGTTTGAGCTCGTGCGGCGCATAACGGCCAAGCTTGTCGAGCTCTTCGGCGATCGCGGTTCCCAGCGTGCTTACCGCCAATCGCGGATCGCGATGGGCGCCGCCAACCGGTTCGGGCACAATGCGATCGATCACGCCGAGGCTGGCGAGATCCTGCGCGGTGACCTTCATCGCCTCCGCCGCATCGGGCGCCTTTTCAGCGGTCCGCCACAGAATCGACGCACAACCCTCGGGCGAAATGACCGAATAGACCGCATGCTCCATCATCAGCACGCGTTCGGCGCTGGCCAGCGCCACCGCGCCGCCCGATCCGCCCTCGCCCACGATGGCTGCAACCATCGGGACAGGCAGTGCGAGGCAGGCCTCGGTCGAACGCGCGATCGCTTCCGCCTGGCCGCGCTCTTCGGCTTCGACCCCGGGGAAAGCGCCCGAGGTGTCGACCAGCGTGACCACCGGCAGGCCAAAACGCCCCGCCAGTTCCATCAGGCGGATCGCCTTGCGATAGCCCTCGGGCTTGCCCATGCCGAAATTGTGCCGAATGCGGCTGGCGGTATCGTTGCCCTTCTCGTGCCCGATCACCACCACCTTGCGGCCGTCGAGCTTGGCAAATCCGCCCAGAATCGCCTCGTCATCGCCATAACAGCGATCGCCGCCAAGCGGGACGAACTCGTCGAACGCATGCTCGATATAGTCGCGAAAATGCGGGCGCGAGGGATGCCGGGCGACCTGCGTTTTCTGCCACGGGGTGAGCGCCTCATAAGTGCTGGCAAGCAGCGCAGCGCTCTTCGTCTCGAGCCGCTGGAGCTCGGCGGAGATGTCGACGTCGTCGCCCTCGGCTGCGTTGCGCAGTTCGGCAATGCGCTGTTCAAGCTCGGCGACCGGCTTCTCGAATTCGAGATAGGAAATCATGCGGTGGCGCTAGTCCGAAGCGCGCTGCTGCGCAAGCGGGTGCCGCTCGTTGACCAGTTTCACCAAACGTGCGGCATCGACATGCGTGTATATCTGGGTGGTCGAGATATCCGCGTGGCCGAGCAATGTCTGCAAGGCGCGCAAATCCGCCCCGCCCTCCAGCAGATGCGTGGCGAAGGCATGGCGCAGGACGTGCGGGCTGAGCTTTTCGGGCGGTAGATCGGCGCGCACCGCCAGTTCGCGGAGCAGCTGGAACAACCGCACACGCGAGAGATGCCCGGTGCGCGAGGGAAACAGCCAGGGGGAATCGCTATCGCGCAAGGGCAGCCACCGCTGGAGCGCAGCACTCGCACGCTGGCTGACGGGGACCATGCGCGCTTGCCCGCCCTTGCCGATCACCGTCAGGAAGGGCGCATCCCGCGGGACCGCCGATAGCGGCAGCGCGACCAGCTCGGTGGCCCGCAAACCCGATCCGTAGAGCAATTCGAGAAAGGTGAGCACGCGCACGGCGGTGGGCGAATCGGCAGTCGCCGCCTCTTCGGCGGCGGCGAACAGCGCCTCCACTTCGGCGTGGGAGAGGATTCGCGGTAGCGGGCGGCGGGTTGCCGGGCGTGGCAGCGCATGTGTGGGATCGTCTTCGCGCAGCCCTTCGTCGATCACGAAACCGAAGAATTGCCGCAGCGCCGAGATCTTGCGCGCCAGTGTCGACGGGGCGAGCGACGACCAGCCCTGCCCCAGCCGCGCCAATTGCACCGGACTCGCCTGCTCGAGGTTTCCCCCGACCAGTTCGTCTGCCTGTTCGAGGTCTCTCCCATAGGCAAGGATCGTGTTTCTCGCCGCCCCCCGCTCTGCCGCGAGCATGGCGAGGAAATCGGCGATCGCGCTCACGTCAGGCGCGCGCGACCGCCTCCGCGGCGATCATACGGGCTTCGGCCTCGAGACCCACGCGGCGCAGTGCCGAAACGATGTGATAAAGGTGGCGGGCGGTCATGCGGTCCCAGCTCGATCCCTGCATGCCGAGGCCGGCGAGCATTGCAACCAGCGCGGGATTATCGACCTCGGCCGCACGGTCGATCATCCGCGTCCAGCGGGTCTGCGCGGAAAAATCCAGGCCTAGCCGCCCGCTATACTCTGCAATCTCGCCGCTGCCGATCCGCTCGAGCCCGGCCAGCCCGGCAAGCAGCAAGCGCGAACGGCGCTGGCCGCCGGACCCGTCATCGTCGACGAAACTGTCCAACTCGCCATCGGTGACGCCCACTGTGCGGCGAGGATCGGCCAGCGCCAGCAGGGCCCATGCCTCGCTGCCCGCATCCACCGTGCCCGCCCAGCGCATGGCATCGCCATCGAGGCCCGCGGCCAGCATCGACGCAATCAGGGCGCCCGTGTCGTCGCCCAGATCGGCATCGACCGGCAGGCGCGCCGCCGCGTAGGCGGTCAGGACCATGCGACCGTACGAATAATCGCCGCCGCCCGACCAGATATCGCGGATTGCCGCCAGCCGCCGCATCGGGTCGGTCCCGACATAGGCTTCGCGCAGGCGCGAGGCGGTCAGCGCGGCATCGCCCTCGGCGCCTTCTTCGGCATAGAGCTGGCTGTAGAGATCCACCATCGCCGAAGCTGACAGGATGCCGCTCGCCCCCGCGATCTCCGCACCGCGTGCGCGCTGGACCGGCGCGAGTGCGGGGGTCAGCGCCGCAGTGCGCACCAATTCGGGGGCTGCATCGTCCAGCAACTCTTCGGGGATCGGTTCGCCCAGCGCATTGGCAAGGGCAAAGCGCCACGGGGTGATCGCGCCCGTTCCGTCCCATTCGATCGTCACCGCACGGCGCCCCCGCCCGGCCGAGCCGGCAAGGCGCTGCGCTAGCAATACGTCGATCCGGTCGTCTTCGGTGCGGGTGAGCAGGCGGCGCAGATCGTTCTGCGCGCGGGTCGCCTCGCCCGCATAGGCGTTGCAGATCCCCGCCAGCATCTGCCATTCCTGATCGTCGCGTCCGGTTTCGACCAGGCGCACGGCCGGGCAGGCACCGACTATGTCGGCGGTGCCGATATAGGCGGCAACCGCGGCATCGGTCAGCGCGGGCGAATAATTCGCGGTGTCGACATCCTGCACCAATGCGCGGGCGACACTGTGTTCGCCCATCGTGTTGAGCACTTGCGCGCGAAGGGCAGCGAATTCGACCGGGTCCATGCCTTCGGGCGCCGCCAGCCTGCTGGCCAGCGCGCGGCGCAGCAGGATATGGCCCCAGCGCGAAACCATCGGCTGCTGCATGCCCGCGAGCACCGCGCGGACCAGCGCCGCGGGCTGGCGCGCCAGCGAGCCTGCGGGCAGCCCGCCCTCGCTTGCATCCATCACACCGACCCGCTCCATCGACCGCCGGGCCGCAGGCGGGATATCGAACTTCGGCTTCAGCCCGAGCAATTCGTCGAGATCGTCGGTCGACATGGCCTCCAGCTCTTCGAGCGTAGGCAGGTTGGACAGATCGAGATCGGCGCGCGGCGCCGCGGACTGCGCCGGCAGCGGCTGGACGATCTCGCCCGCCTGGCTCTCGGTCGGCGGCGGCGATCCGGACTGGACGGGCGCGGTCGGCGCAGGCGTGCGCGTGGCGCGCGGGGTAGGTGTCGGCGAAGGCGCCGGGCTGTCGAAGCCAGGTGGCAGCAGGTCCACAGGCGCTTCCTGCGCCAGCACCATCGCGGAACTGAGCGCGAGCGCCGCGCCGCCGACAAGCCATGCCGATTTCATCGCGCTGCCTCCGGCAATTCGACTGCCTGTTCAATCGGGTGCAGCGGCTCTTCCCCGCCATCAACCAGCGCCGCGACGAGCAATAAAACGAACAGCATCGCCAAGAGGCCTCCGATCCTTCTGCCGCTCATCGCCAAGATTTTCACGTCCCGTTTCAAGTGCTGATACCTTGCTCGCGCCCTAGCCCAGTTCTAGGCACGGCGGCAATGACCCATGCAACGACCCTCACCCCTGCCGAGATCGGCGGCATCGCGCGCCGGATCGACCGTCCCGTGGTGCTGGTCGGGCTGATGGGCGTGGGCAAATCCACCGTCGGCCGAAGACTGGCGGCCATGCTCGACAGGAACTTCGTCGATGTCGATGAAGAGATCGAACGCGCCGCTGACCGCACGGTGAGCGAGATTTTCGATTCCCATGGCGAGAGCTATTTCCGCGACGGTGAGCGCCGCGTGATCGCGCGGCTGATGGACGAGGCGCATGGGGTGATCGCCACGGGAGGCGGCGCGTTCGTCGATCCCGAGACCCGCGCCGCAATTCTCGAGCGGGCGATTGCCGTATGGCTCGATTGCGATATCGACACGCTGGTCGAGCGGACCGCACGCCGCGACAATCGCCCGCTGCTGCGCTCGGGCGACCCGCGCGAGATACTTACCGCGCTCAAGGACCGGCGCGGTGCCGCCTATGCGGAAGCACAGATCCACGTGGTTACCGACGACGCGCCGCATACCGAAACTGCGCAACGCATCCTGGAGGCGATCGACGCATGGCTGTGATTCCCGTCGAACTGGCCGGGCGTGAGTATGAGGTCCGCGTCGGGACCGGCCTGTTGGCCGATGTCGCAGGACAGGCGCGTCCTTTCCTGCGCAAACACCACGTCTGTATCGTAGCCGATGAAAACGCGCGCGCGCATTGGGGCGAGACAGTCGCCGGGTCACTCGGCGCAGCCGGGATCGAACCGCGCTGGTACGATGTTGCGCCGGGCGAAGGCTCGAAAAGCTGGGATAGCCTCGCCCGGCTGACCGACTGGCTGCTCGCCCAGGGAGTCGAGCGCGGCGACCATGTGCTTGCCCTGGGCGGCGGGGTCGTCGGTGATCTGACCGGATTCGCCTGCGCCATCCTCAAGCGCGGCTGCGGCTTTGTGCAATTGCCGACCACGCTGCTGGCGCAAGTCGACAGTTCGGTCGGCGGGAAGACCGCGATCAACACGAGCGCGGGCAAGAACCTTGTCGGTGCCTTCCACCAGCCCGCGCTGGTGCTGGCCGATCTCGATACGCTCGGCACGCTCCCTGCACGCGAATTGCGCGCAGGTTATGCCGAAGTGCTCAAATACGGCGTGCTGGGCGACCGGCCGTTCTTTGAATGGCTCGAGAGGTACGGCCATGCAGTGGTCGCGCTGCAACCGCAGCCGCTCGAACAGGCGGTTGCCACCAGCATTGCGGCCAAGGCCCGGATCGTGGCCGAGGACGAGCGCGAAACCAGCGGCGCGCGGGCGCTGCTCAATTTGGGCCACACATTCGGTCATGCGCTGGAGGCGGAAACCGGCTTTTCAGACCGCTTGCTGCATGGCGAAGGCGTGGCGCTCGGCATGGTGCTGGCGGCGCGCTATTCAGCGCGGCGCGGCGCGCTTTCGCTGGACGATGCCCGGCGCGTTACCCGCGCGGTCGACGCTGCGGGGCTACCTGCGGAAATCTCGGCGCTGGGTCTCGAGTGCAACGGACGCCGACTGGCCGATCACATGCTGCACGACAAGAAGATGGATGCAGGCACGCTGCCCTTCATCCTGCTGCGTGCAATCGGCGAAGCGCATCTCGCACGCGATGTCGAACTGGCCGATGTCGCCGGCTTCCTCGACGAGGGATTGCAGGCGCATTGAGCTTAGCCGGAGGCGGCGGGCTCAGCCTGTCCGCGCTAGCTGAGACGGGGGGCCAGCCGGGTGATCTTGCCCACGCCGACCGGCTGGTAATCCGCCATCATCGCGTCGTGTTCGGCAAACAGCCGCTCGATCTCGCCGCGGCGGTCGAGCAGCGTGCAAGCGATGCCCGGGGCCAGGCTTTCGCCGTCACCGATCTTGCCGAGGATGCTGGCGAGATCGCTCACCGTCGCCTCCTCGGGCGATTTGAAGAAGTGGCCCCTCGCGTCGAAGAACCCGGTACCCTTGCGTGCCATGTCGCTACCTCCCGCATGAAAGCATGAGCCGACTCAGAACGCACAGGATTCCCCGCAGCGGTCAGCCTTACCAGCGCGTTTACCAACAAAGCCGGTGAATTCGGCCAAATTCGCAACAACGATACTCTATCAGGCGCCGAAAATTGCGCGTAGATGTGAGAAAGCGCCAGTCGCTCCTGCCTATTCGAGCTCGAGAATTACCTCGTCTACAGCCAGGCTATCTCCCTCGGCAGCGTTGATCTTGCCGACCGTGGCCTGCTTTTCGGCACGCAGGATATTTTCCATCTTCATCGCTTCGACCGTGGCGAGTGGCTGGCCGGGATGGACTTCCTCGCCCTCGCCCACATGCAGTTTTACCAGCAGGCCGGGCATCGGGCAGATCAGCATCTTGGACAGATCGGGCGGCGTCTTCTCGATCATATGCGCGGCCAGATCGGCGATCCGCGTCTGCAGGATGCGCAAGTGATGCGTCGCGCCGCGCGTCGTCACCGCATAGCCGGTGCGCGTGGATTTGAGCTGGAGCGTATAAGCCTCGACCGAATCGGCATCCTCATCCGCACCGGTTTCATACAGCGCGACATCGACCATCGGTTCGCCCGGCGTGTATTGCATCTCGATAGTGACCGGTTCGCCGTCGACGGTGAGCGCGTTCTCTTCGAGCCGCACCTCGTGCGACGTCGAGCCTTCCTCGCGTTCGCCAATCCGCACGGTCCAGTCGCCCGGAGCGTAGAGGTCGTCGGACAGCTGGCCCGCGATGCGCCGCGCACGGTCGGCATCGGCGGTGGCAACCACCCCGCCAACAGCGGCCAGAACCCTCGTCAGCTGGTCGGACGCGGGCGCGCCGACGAACCCATCGGGATATTCCTCGGCGATGAAGCCGGTGGTCAGTTCGCCCGAGCGGAAGCGCGGGTGCTGCATGATCGCGCTGAGGAAATCGACATTGTGCCCCAGGCCCTCGATCCGGAAGGCATCGAGCGCCGCGATCTGCAGATCGGCCGCCTCGTCGCGCGTTTCGCCCCAGGTGACCAGCTTGGCGATCATCGGGTCGTAGAACATCGACACTTCGCCGCCTTCGAACACGCCGTCGTCTACGCGAACGCCGTCGATCCCCCGGCGGCCATTGGCAGCGCCATCATCGGCCCATGGTTCGACCGGGGGCTGGTACCTTACCAGGCGCCCGGTGGACGGCAGGAATCCGCGATAGGGATCTTCGGCATAGACGCGGTTCTCGATCGCCCAGCCGTCGATTTTGACATCGTCCTGCGTCATCGCCAGCTTTTCGCCCGCCGCGACGCGGATCATCTGTTCGACCAGGTCGACGCCGGTGATCGCCTCGGTCACCGGATGCTCGACCTGCAAACGGGTGTTCATTTCGAGGAAATAGAAGCTCTCGCCGGTCTTGTCGGCGCCGCTCACGATCAGTTCGACCGTGCCCGCGCTGTGATAACCGACCGCCTGCGACAGCGCGACGCATTGCTCGCCCATCGCCTTGCGCATCTTGGGGGTGACGAAGGGCGACGGGGCTTCTTCGACCACCTTCTGGTGGCGGCGCTGGATGCTGCATTCGCGCTCGTTGAGATAGATCACATTGCCATGCTTGTCGCCGAGGATCTGGATCTCGATGTGGCGCGGGTTGAGGATGAACTTCTCGATAAACACGCGGTCATCGCCGAAGCTGTTGAGGCCTTCGCGCTTGGTCGCCTCGAAGCCTTCGCGCACGTCCTGTTCGGAATAGGCAAGCCGCATGCCCTTGCCGCCGCCGCCCGCGCTGGCCTTCATCATCACCGGATAGCCGATCTCGTCGGAAATCCGCACCGCATGTTCGGTATCCTCGATCTCGCCGACGAAGCCGGGGACGACGTTGACGCCCGCTTCCATCGCCAGCTTCTTGGACTCGATCTTGTCCCCCATCGCGGCGATAGCGTTCACCGGCGGGCCGATGAAAGCGATGTTCTCTTTCTCCAGCGCCTCGACGAAACTCGCGCGTTCGGACAGGAAGCCATAGCCCGGATGCACCGCTTCCGCGCCAGTCTGCTTGGCCGCGGCAATGATCTTGTCTGCCACCAGATAGCTTTCCGAAGCGGTTGCGGGGCCGATATGCACCGCCTCGTCCGCCATCCGCACGAAGGGCGCACGCGCATCGGCGTCCGAATAGACCGCCACGGTCGCGATACCCATGCGCTTGGCCGTCTTGATCACCCGGCAGGCAATTTCGCCGCGGTTGGCGATAAGGATCTTCTTGAACATTATGGGTTTTCCCGTGCGCTTAAATCTGGGCCAGTGCCTGTTCGAGGTCGGCGATGATGTCGTCGAGATGTTCGATCCCGACCGAAAGACGGACCACGTCGGGCCCGGCGCCCGCAGCCACCAGTTCCTCGGCCGAAAGCTGGCTGTGCGTGGTCGATGCCGGATGGATGATCAGGCTACGGGTATGCCCGATATTGGCTAGATGGCTGAACATGGCCACGTTGGTGACCAGCTGCTTGCCGGCCTCGAACCCGCCTGTGAGCCCGAAGGTGAAGACGGCCCCGCCGCGGCCGCCGAGATAGCGATCGGCGAGTGGCTTGTAGCGGTCGTCGTCAAGCCCCGCATAGGACACCCAGTCGACCTTGGGGTGTGCCTGGAGCCATTGCGCGACCGCCAGCGCATTGCTGCAATGGCGATCCATCCGCAGGGCCAGCGTTTCCATGCCGGTCAGCGCGAGAAAGGCATTCATCGGCGCCATCGCCGGGCCGAGATCGCGCAGGCCGAGAACCCGGCAGGCGGTAATGAAAGCGATCGGCCCGATGGGTTCGAGCGCATCCACCAATACCGCGCCGTGATAGGATCCGTTGGGCGCGGTCAGGCTGGGGAACTTGTCGCTCGCCTTCCAGTCGAACTTGCCCGAATCGACGATCAGTCCACCAATCGCATTGCCGTGGCCGTTGAGGAACTTGGTGCAGGAATGAACCACGATGTCGGCGCCATGCTCGAACGGTCGGCACAGCACAGGCGAGGCCAGCGTATTGTCGACCATCAGCGGCACGCCCGCCTCGTGCGCGACCTTGGCGATTGCGGCGATATCGCTGACCACACCGCCCGGATTGGCGAGGCTTTCGATGAAGACGCAGCGCGTCTTGTCGTCGATCGCCGCCGCGATGTTGGCGGGATCGTCGGCATCGACGAAGCGCGTTTCCCAACCGAACTTGCGGAAGCTTTCGCCCAGCTGGTTGAGCGAACCGCCATAAAGCCGCTTCGCCGCGACGATATTGCAGCCCGGTTCCATCAGCGTGTGGAAGGCAATCAGCTGGGCCGCATGGCCCGAAGCGACACCCAGCGCCCCCACCCCGCCCTCGAGCGCGGTGATCTTCTTCTCCAGCGCATCGTTGGTGGGGTTCATGATCCGCGAATAGATATTCCCGAATTCCTGCAGGCCGAACAGCCGCGCGGCGTGGTCGGGATCGTCGAAGACATAGCTTGCCGTCTGGTAGATCGGCGTGATCCGCGCCTTGGTCGTCGGATCGGGCTGCTGACCCGCGTGTATCGTAAGCGTTTCCAGCTTTTGTTCGGACATCGGCTTTCCCCTATTCTGCCGGCTCGACTTCGGCAGGTGCCGCCGCCTTGCAGGCGCGCATCGGTTCTTCCTGCTGCAGCGCCGTCAGCCCGAGCTTGGCGAACAGCGCCGCGTCGGTGTCGTCGCCCGCATTGGGCGCGGTGAGCAGCTTGTCGCCGGTGAAGATCGAATTCGCGCCCGCGAGGAAGCACAGCGCCTGCGTCGCCTCGCTCATGCTTTCGCGGCCCGCGCTAAGGCGCACCATGCTCATCGGCATGGTGATCCGCGCGACCGCGACGGTGCGGACGAATTCGATATCGTCAATCTTGGCCAGAGGAGTATCGGCCAGCATGTCGCCCAGCACGGTGCCCTTGACCGGGACCAGCGCGTTGACCGGCACGCTTTCGGGATGCTTTTCCAGCGTGGCGAGCGTGTGGACGAAGCCCACGCGATCATCGCGCGTTTCGCCCATGCCCACGATCCCGCCGGAACACACGTTGATACCCGCATCGCGCACGTTTTGCAGGGTATCGAGCCGGTCCTCGTACTTGCGGCTGGAGATCACCCGCTCGTAATATTCCGGCCCGGTGTCGACATTGTGGTTATAGTAATCGAGGCCCGCCTCTTTCAGCATATCCGCCTGTTTCGGCGTCAGCATGCCCAGCGTCATGCAGGTCTCCAGCCCCATGTCGCGCACGCCCTTCACGATCTCGACGATCGCAGGCATGTCGCGGTCCTTGGGGTTGCGCCACGCGGCACCCATGCAGAACCGCTGGCTGCCCGCATCCTTGGCCTGCGCCGCAGATTGCAGCACGGCGCGGACATCCATCAGCTTGGTCGCCTCGACCCCGCTGTCGGCCTTCACCGACTGCGAGCAATAGCCGCAGTCTTCCGGGCACCCGCCGGTCTTGATGCTGAGCAGCGTGCACAGCTGAACTTGGCTTGGCGGATGGTATTCGCGGTGGACGGTGGCCGCGCGGAACAGCAGCTCGGTGAAGGGAAGGTCGAATAGCTCCGCGATCTCTTCGCGGGTCCAATCGGTGCGGATATCAGTCATTAATGTCTCGATCCAAGTTTGGAGCAAACAGGCTGACCGCAATCAGCAGGAGCCCAAGAAACAGTATGGCATAGCCCCATGTCCAATGGGCCTCTTTGAAAGCTTGGCAATCCGCTTCCAGCCAACCCCACGGATTTGAGCGGCAGCGTAACGCAAACTCTTTTACTGGTGACGCTAGAATTCCAACCAGCAGAGTAAGAAAGCCAATAGTTCGAACCCGGCGCTTTCTCACTCCGCCGCCTCCCTCGTCATTGCGAGGAGCCGCAGGCGACGTGGCAATCCATCTTGCGACCTCGCCGCTAGTGGAAACAGCTGGAGATGGATTGCTTCGCTCCGCTCGCAATGACATTCTCGGGGAAGCATTCTACTCCGCCGCCTCGTCCAGATCCTCACCCGCAGGCGGCATGTTGTGGCCGAGCAGGCGCAGCACGTCCGCCGCGCATTCGACCACATTGCTGCCCGGGCCGTAGATGCCCTGCACCCCGGCCTCGCGCAGGAAGTCGTAATCCTTCTGCGGGATCACGCCGCCGGCGATCACCTTGATGTCACTACGGCCCGCGTCCTTGAGCAGGTCGATCAGTTCGGGGATCAGCGTCTTGTGACCGGCCGCAAGGCTGCTTGCACCGATCGCGTCGACGTCCTTCTCCAGCGCCATGTCGCGCGTTTCCGCCGGTGTCTGGAACAGCGGGCCCGAAACGACCTCGAAACCCATATCGCCAAAGGCGCTGGCGATGACATTGGCGCCGCGGTCGTGGCCGTCCTGCCCCATCTTCGCGACCATCAAGCGGGGCGCGCGGCCCAGGCGGCGCTCGACCGCCTTCACACCTTCGACCACCTGCTGGTAGCGATCATCCTCGGCATAGGCCTTGGAATAGATCCCGCGCACGGGGGTCGGCAGCGTGTCGTAGCGGCCATAGGCGTCTTCCATCGCCTGGCTGATCTCGCCCAGCGTCGCATCGTGGCGTGCGGCCTCGACCGCCAATGCGAGCAGATTGCCCTCGCGCTGCGCCGCCCCGCGCGCCAGCGTATCGAGCGCGGCCTTGCAGGCGAATTCATCGCGTTTGGCGCGGACTTCCTGCAGCCGCGCGATCTGGCTCTGGCGCACCGCGTGATTGTCGATGTCGAGCGTGTCGATCTCGTCCTCGGTCTCGCGGCGGTACTTGTTGACGCCGACGATCACCGTTTCGCCGCGATCGACGCTCGCCTGCTTGGCCGCGGCTGCGCTTTCGATCGCCGCCTTCGGCTTTCCGCTGGCGACATATTCGGTCATCCCGCCAGCCGCCTCGACCTCGTCGAGCATGGCCTTGGCCTGTTCGACCAGCGCGGCGGTGAGGCTTTCGATATAGTAGGACCCCCCCAGCGGATCGGCGACATTGGTGATGCCGGTTTCCTCCTGGATCACCAACTGCGTGTTGCGCGCGATGCGGGCGCTGAAATCGGTCGGCAGCGCGATCGCCTCGTCCAGCGCGTTGGTGTGCAGCGACTGCGTTCCGCCCAGCACTGCGGCCATTGCTTCCACCGTGGTGCGGATGACGTTGTTATAGGGGTCCTGCTCCTGCAGCGAGACGCCGCTGGTCTGGCAATGCGTGCGCAGCATCTTCGACTTGGGGTTCTGCGCCCCTAGCCCTTCCATGACATCGTGCCACAGCGCGCGCGCGGCGCGCATCTTGGCGATCTCCATGAAGAAGTTCATGCCGATGCCCCAGAAGAAGGACAGGCGCGGCGCAAAGGCATCGATATCGAGCCCCGCTTCCATCGCGCGCTTGGCGTATTCCTTGCCGTCGGCGATGGTAAAGGCCAGTTCCTGCACCGCCGTCGCCCCGGCTTCGTGCATGTGATAGCCCGAAATCGAAATGCTGTTGAATTTCGGCATGTTGGCCGAAGTATATGCGATGATGTCCGAAACGATCCGCATGCTCGGTTCGGGCGGATAGATATAGGTGTTGCGGACCATGAACTCCTTGAGGATGTCGTTCTGGATGGTCCCGGCGAGCTTGTCCTGGGCGACGCCCTGCCGTTCGGCGGCAACGATGTAGAAGGCCAGCACGGGGATGACCGCGCCGTTCATCGTCATCGATACGCTCATCGTGTCGAGCGGGATCTGGTCGAACAGGATTTCCATGTCGCGCACGGTATCGATCGCGACGCCCGCCTTGCCGACATCGCCGACGACGCGCGGGTGATCGCTGTCATAGCCGCGGTGCGTGGCGAGATCGAATGCGACCGACAGACCCTTCTGCCCAGCGGCGAGGTTGCGGCGATAGAAGGCGTTCGATTCCTCTGCCGTGGAGAAGCCCGCATATTGGCGGATGGTCCACGGGCGCCCGGTGTACATCGAGGCATAGGGCCCGCGCGTGAACGGCGCGATCCCCGGCACCCCGGGATCGACCAGCGTGGCGGTGTCCTGCGACGTATACAGCGGCTTTACCGCGATCCCTTCGGGCGTGTGCCACGTGAGATCGCGCCCCTTCACTTCCTTGTCGGCGAGGGGCTTCCAATCGTCATAAGTCGGCTTGTCGGTCATGCACGGTCCTAAACCACAATCGTATGCACAGGAAAAGAGCGGGCTCTCGTATCTGAGGCCAACCTTCCACGTCACCCCCGCGTAGGCGGGGGTCCAAATAACCTTGCTCTCGATAGCCAAGGTAGATGGATTCCCGCCTTCGCGGGAATGCCGATAAGTTTATTGCGGGGTGGCGCTACTCGCCCTTGAAGTCCGGCTTGCGCTTCTGGAGGAAAGCCATGCCGCCTTCCATCGCATCCTTGCTCGCGCCCGCCAGCCGCTGCCCTTCGGCCTCCGCCAGCAGCACTTCGGTGATGGTCCCGTCCAGCGCGGTGGCGATGTTCTTCTTCATCGTGGCGTAGGCCAGCGTCGGGCCATTGGCGAGCTTGTGTGCCAGCGCCCGGGCTTCGCCGATCAGCGCGTCGTCATCGCAGGCCTTGTAGATCAGGCCCCAGTCCTCGGCCTGGTTCGCGCCGATCTTCTCGCCCAGCATCATCATCCGCGTTGCGCGCGCGCGGCCGATCGCGCGGGTGAGCAGCCAGGTCGACCCGCCATCGGGGACGAGGCCGATATTGACGAAGGCCTGGAGGAAATAGGCGCTCTTGCCCGCGAACACGAAGTCGCCCGCCAGCGCGAGGCTGCAGCCGACACCCGCGGCGGGGCCGTTGACCGCGCAAATCACGGGGACAGGTGCGCGCAGCACCTGGTTGATCGCCGGGTTGTAATGGTTCTGCAGGGCGCGGTGGCTGCCGCCCTTGTTCTGCAGCGCGCTGCCCTCGCCCCGCGCGGCGAGATCCGCGCCCGAACAGAAACCCTTGCCCGCGCCGGTGATCAGCACTGCGCGGCTGTCGCCCAGATCGTAGAACGCGGCGCCGATTTCGTCCGCCATCTGCGGCGGCATCGCGTTCAGCCGGTCGGGCCGGTTGAGCGTGATGGTGGTCAGCGGGCCGTCTTTCTCGACGATGATGGTTTCGTAGCTCACGCGTCTCTCCCAAAGGTTTCTTTTCGCTACCGACCTTGGCTGCGATGACGCCCGCGTGCAAGAGCCTTGCGCAGCGGGCCGGAATTCAGGCGGCCGCGCTGGGCCGTGCCGATACCCGCTCGTGCCATGCCGCCAGCGCCGCGCATTCCCCTGGCATTTCGAGCCCGACGAACTTGGCGAAATCGACCGTGGTCAGCAGCAGGATATCCGCGGCGGAGAAAGCGTCGCCGGCGAGGTGGTCGCGCGCGCCGAGCGATTCGTCGAAGAAGCGCATCGCCTCGGCCACCCGCGGCCGGTTGGCCTCGCCCCACTCCGCATTGCGCCCCGGAAGCGCCGCGGTGAAGGGATGCGTATGCACCCACACCGCGCCCACCGGCGGCATGAGGATCATCTCGACCCGGCGGCACCACATCTCGATCTCCGCGATTTCGCGCGCGGTGGTGCCGAACAGCGGCGGTTCGGGATGCTCGGCCTCGAGATAGCGCATGATCGCGACGCTTTCGGCGATCACTGTCCCGTCGTCGAGTTCGAGGATCGGCGTCTGTCCGCGCGGGTTCTTGGCGACGAATTCCTCCGCCTTCTGCTCGCGTTTGGGGATCGACACTTCCTGGCTCGGCAGCTCGATGCCCTTCTCGGCGGCGAAGATACGCACGCGGCGCGGATTGGGCGCCGGGTTGGGACTGTCGTAGAATAGCATTGTCTCTCCCTCGTCATCCCAGCGAAAGCTGGGATCGCTTGCGGTGTCGCGCCATCCCCTCACCCGTCATCCCCGCGCAGGCGGGGATCCAGATAACGGTCGTTCAGTCTCGCCAGGTCAGTTGGACCCCCGCCTGCGCGGGGGTGACGAAAATGGTTGGTAGCGCGCTATTAAATCTCCCACCCCCCTCAGTTCGACCAGTGCGCATCGTCCTTCGGCGTTTCCATGATCTCGGTCAGCTGGCCCATCATGTCCTTGGGGTGCAGGAAGAAGATCGGCGTGCCATGCGCGCCGATGCGCGTGGGGCCGAGGATCCGCTTACCCATGTCCTCGAACCACTTGCGCGCGTCCTCGATGTCCTCGACCTCGTAGCAGAGATGATGCTGCCCCCCGGCGGGGTTCTTGGCGAGGAAACCGGTCAGCGTGGACTGCTCGCCCAGCGGCTCGATCAGCTCGATCTGCGTGCCGTGGGTGCCATCCTGCCCGGGCGTATCGACGAAACAGACCTTCACGCCCTGCTCTTCAAGGTCGAAGGGCTCATGCGCGATCGTCGCGCCCATGACATCGCGATAATAGCGCAGCGATTCCGCAATCGAGGGCGTCGCGACGCCGATATGGTTGAGACGGCCGAGTTTCATCAGAGATTTCCTGTCATTTCAAAGCCAATCGAGAGGACGAAAAGTCCAGCGAAGAACCATGCCATGATCGCCATCAGCTTTTGCCAAGCAACTGCTTTGCCGAAGTGAGGATCATCGCGGCCCACTGGATGCGGATCGATTGATTCCACCCAATCCTTCGGGATTTCGTCACTCTCCGACCAACTATTCGCCATTCGCCAGAGCCAAAGGCCAATCAGTGCAAAAACGGCTGCAAGAAGAAGCTTAGCGGCAATCACAACGGAATATTATCATGCTTCTTCCACGGGTTCTCGAGCTGCTTGGTCCGCAGCTTGCGTAGCCCCAGCGCGATCCTCCGCCGAGTCGAGTGCGGGTAGATCACCTCATCGATATAGCCGCGGCTTGCCGCCACGAAGGGATTGGCGAAGCGGTCTTCGTATTCCTTGGTTTTCTCGGCAATCTTGTCGGGATTGTCGCGGTCCTGGCGGAAAATGATCTCGACCGCGCCCTTGGCGCCCATTACCGCGATCTCAGCGGTGGGCCAGGCGTAGTTGAGGTCGCCGCGCAAATGCTTGGAGGCCATCACGTCATAGGCGCCGCCATAGGCCTTGCGCGTGATCACGGTGATCTTGGGCACGGTGGCCTCGGCATAGGCGAACAACAGCTTCGCGCCGTGCTTGATGATGCCATTGTGTTCCTGGCTGGTGCCGGGAAGGAAGCCGGGCACATCGACGAAGGTCAGGATCGGGATTTCGAAGGCATCGCAGAAGCGCACGAAGCGCGCGGCTTTCTTCGATGAATTGATGTCAAGCACGCCCGCGAGCACCATCGGCTGGTTGGCGACCACGCCCACCGTGCGCCCCTCGACCCGGCCGAACCCGCAGATGATGTTCGCGGCATGGCCCGGCTGCACTTCGAAGAAATCGCCTTCATCCAACGTCTTACGGATGACTTCGTGCATGTCGTAAGGCTGGTTGGCATTGTCGGGGATCAGCGTGTCGAGGCTCGGCTCCTCGCGGTCCCAGGCATCGCTCGTCGGGCGTTCGGGCACGTCCTCGAGGTTGGACAGCGGCAGGTAGTCAAAGAAATCGCGCGTCGCGAGCAGCGTCTCGATGTCGTTCTCGAAGCTGTTGTCCGCCACGCTGGTCTTGGTGGTGTGCGTCTTGGCACCGCCCAGCTCTTCCTGCGTCACGACTTCGTTGGTCACCGTCTTCACCACGTCGGGGCCGGTGACGAACATGTAGCTCGAATCTTCGACCATGAAGATGAAATCGGTCATCGCCGGGCTGTAGACCGCCCCGCCCGCGCATGGCCCCATGATCAGGCTGATCTGCGGCACCACGCCGCTGGCGAGCACGTTGCGCTGGAACACCTCGGCATAGCCGCCCAGCGACGCGACGCCTTCCTGGATGCGGGCGCCGCCGCTGTCGTTGAGGCCGATCACCGGCGCGCCGACCTTCATCGCGGTGTCCATCACCTTGCAGATTTTCTCCGCATGGCGCTTCGACAGGGAGCCGCCGAAGACGGTGAAATCCTGGCTGAAGACATAGACCAGCCGGCCGTTGATCGTGCCCGACCCGGTGACCACGCCGTCGCCGGGGATTTTCTGGTCCTGCATGCCGAAATCAACGCAGTCATGTTCGACATAGGTGTCGAGTTCCTCGAAACTGCCCTCATCAAGCAGGATGTCGAGCCGCTCGCGCGCGGTCAGCTTGCCCTTGGCGTGCTGTGCGTCGATCCGCTTCTGCCCGCCGCCCATCTTGGCGGCGTCGCGGCGGCGTTCCATTTCGGCGATATTGGCGGACATGCTCTCTCCGTGAATAGGTTTTGATGTGCGACTAGTGCCAAGCGAGGCGCAAGGTCAATCGCGCGGCGCGCTTCTCTCGGCGCTGATGAGGAACTCGACATTGCCTTCGGGGCCGGTGATCGGGCTTTCCACGATGCCCTGTACGGTAAGGCCCAGTCCTTCGATCCAGTCGCGCACTTCGTCGCAAACGCGGCGGTGCAGCGCGGGGTCGCTGACCACGCCCTTCTTGCCCACTTCCTCGCGCCCGACCTCGAATTGCGGCTTGATCAGCGCGACGAGGCGGCACTGAGGGGCCGCGAACTGGAGCGGACGATCGAGTACCTTGGCCAGCCCGATGAAGCTGGCATCGCACACCACCCAATCGCAGGGCCGTTCGATCATGTCCGGCGTGAGGATGCGTGCGCTGGTCTGTTCGAGCACGGTGACACGCTCGTCCTGCCGCAGTTTCCACGCCAGCTGGTTGGTGCCGCTGTCGACTGCAAAGACATGCTCCGCCCCGCCCTGCAGCAATACGTCGGTGAAGCCGCCGGTGGACGAGCCGATATCCATCGCCACTGCGCCGCGCGGGTCGAGATCGAAATGCTCGATCGCATGCGCGAGCTTGATCCCGCCGCGCGACACCCAGGGGTGATCGCGCCCGCGCACGTCGAGCGCCGCGTCCACCGCCAATTGCTGCCCAGGCTTGGCCAGTTTCTGTTCGCCGCTGAACACCAGCCCCGCCATGACCAGCGCCTGCGCGCGCGTCCGGCTCTCCACGAGCCCGCGGTCCACCAGCATTTGATCGAGGCGCATCTTTTTCGGCATTGGAAACATGCGCGTTAGCGATCATTGTGCAGGCATGAAACCGATCTATTTGCATCTGGGTGGCGCGCTGGCGCTGAGCTTCACCATCGCGGCCTGCGTGCCGGCTCCACAGCCGACGCCCGCGCCCACGCCCGCACCGACGCCGGTTGCGACTACCCCGGCACCGCGGCCCCCGATGCCCGCGCCCGCCCCGGCAGAGAACTGGATCGACCGCCCGCAGACCGCCGGCAACTGGACCTATTCGGACCTCGGGGAGAATGCGCTCGCGCAATTCGTCGATAGCGGCGGCGCGCCGGCTTTCTCCCTGCTGTGCCTCACCGCCGACCGCCAGGTCGGGCTGGTGCGGACTGCCATGTCGGGCGGCGCAGGCCAGATGATCATCCGGACCGAAACCGCCGACCGCGCGCTGCCCGCCCGCGCCTTCACCCCCGACAGCGCCGGGCGGCCCCGATCGATCGCCTATCTCGACGCGCGCGACCCGCTGCTCGATGCGATGGCGCTGACGCGCGGGCGATTCGCTGTGGAGACTTCGGGCTTATCCACACTTTACCTTCCGGCTTGGGCCGAGGTGACGCGCGTGATCGAGGAATGTCGCTGAGCGGAGTCGCAGGATCGGCCGCCTCCGGCACGACCGCGGCGAGCAGGCACGAAAATGGCTCGGAAACCGATCCGAGCCAGAAACGCCAATTCTGACGTGGGAAAACTTTTTTACAAGGGTTGTTTTAACCCTCTGGAAGACTCAAATATATCCACAAGATCAGCGGCGAAACGCGGTCTTGTTCCCCGGAGAGGGGGTACTTTGGCTCTAAACAGCGCGAAAGGAGGTGATCCGATGTCTCATGGTTCAGCAGAGAGGTCGGCAAGTTTCCGCGCGGAGCACTATCGGTAAAACCAAACCCTTAGAGGCTTCGTGAGCGGCACTTCCCGCCGCTGACCATGCGAAGGGCAGTTCCACCTACGGGCGTGGGGCTGCCCTTCTCATTGTGTCAGGTCCAAACCGGACCGGTTTCCCGCCTTCGCCGCAGCCATCGGTTTTTGCCGGTGACAGACGCCCATCAGACTCATCCTTGCCTCGCGCGCGCCTTCCGATTACCCGCGCTGCATGGATTTCGAGCATCTTCCCCACCCCGCCCCCGTCCCCGGCGAAACCCGCCAGCAGGCGCTTCTCGACCCCGGTTTCGGCAAGCTGTTCACCGATCACATGGTCGTGATCGATTACGATGCCGACAAGGGCGGATGGTACAAGGCGACGCTGGGCGCGCGCGAGCCGATCAGCCTCGATCCGGCGGCGGCCGTGCTGCATTATGCGCAGGAAATCTTCGAGGGCATGAAAGCCTACAAGCAGGAAGACGGCTCGCTCGCGCTCTTCCGGCCCGAGCAGAACGCACGCCGCTTCAATGAAAGCGCGCGGCGGATGGCGATGCCCGAACTGCCCGAAGAACTGTTTCTCGAATCGATCCGCCAGCTGGTCACCCGCGATCGCGACTGGGTGCCGACGATTGCCGATGGCGCGCTTTACCTGCGGCCCTTCATGTTCGCTTCCGAAGCCTTTCTCGGCGTGCGGCCCGCGCGGCAGTACAAATATGTGCTGATCGCATCGCCCGTCGGCGGCTATTTCAAGGCTGGCGCGCAATCGGTGAAGATCTGGGTCAGCCGCAATTACACACGCGCCGCGCCCGGCGGCACCGGCGCGGCCAAGACGGGCGGGAATTATGCCGCCAGCCTGGTCCCGCAGGCCGAAGGTATCGAGAATGGCTGCGACCAGGTCGTCTTCCTCGACGCGGTGGAGAAGAAATGGGTCGAGGAACTGGGCGGGATGAACCTGTTCTTCGTGTTCGACGACGGCAGTGTGATTACGCCGCCACTGACGGGTACGATCCTGCCGGGTATCACCCGCGACAGCCTGATCCAGCTCCTTCGCGAGGAGGGTCTGCAGGTACGCGAGGAGCCTTACAGCATCGACCAGTGGCGCGTGGATGCCACCACGGGGCGCCTGCTCGAGACGATGGCCTGCGGCACTGCCGCAGTGGTCACCGCGGTCGGCACGGTACTTGGCCCCGACGGCGAATTCACCATCGGCAGCGGTGGCACCGGCCAGATGACCAACAAGCTGCGCGAAAAGCTGGTGGGCATCCAGAAGGGCGCGATCGCCGATAGCCATGGCTGGACGATGAAGCTCGACTGATCAGAACCGCGGGCGGACCAGAAACCGGCGCGTGAAGGTTTCGCTCGGCCGCAGCACGATGATGGCGACGCCGGCCAGCGCGATGCCGCCGCCGACGATCAGCCGCCCGCCGATCGCGTCCCCCGTCAGCCATGCCCCGAAGACGATGGTCAGGATCGGCGTGAACAGCGTCAGCGGCACGATCAGATTGGCATCATATTCGCGCAGCATCCGGTAATAGGCGGTATGCGCGCCGACCGACACGACGATTGCGGCGAAGAACAGGCATGCGGCGAGCTTCCACGGTGAGGTGGCCAGCGATGCGACCTGCCCGCTTTCCATCACCGCGGTCAGCGGCAAGAGCACCGCTACCGAGGCGAGCGCGGCCCATGCCTGCAAGCGGATCGATGACAGGTCGAGCCGCTTGACGAAGACCGTGCCGAGCGCGCCCACGACTGCAGAGATAAATACCAGCAAGAGGCCGGTGCTGGTCTCCATCTGGTTCTCGCCCGCCATGGCGAACAGCACGCCGCCGAAGGCCAGCCCGATCCCGAGCCCGCGGCGCCAGCGGATACGCTCGCCCAGGAACAAGATCGCGAACAGCACCGTCATCGGCGCGCCGGTCAGGCTGACGACCCCGGCAGCCGAGGGACTTGCGGTGACCAGTCCCATGAACAGCAGCGCGAAGGACCCTCCGCTGATCGCCAGACCGATGAGCAGCACACGCCCGAGATTTTCGGGAAGCGGACGCAGCAGCGGGATGAGGACGATCGCCACGATCAGCGAGCGCAGCAGCGCATAGAACAGCGGCGGCGAAGCAAGATCTACGATCGCCACCTTGCTGACGACGATATTGAGCGCCCAGACGATGTTGCACATCATCATCACCAGCAGGGCCCGCGCCGACATGGTCAGTCACCATCCAGCGGCGGGAGAGCCGCGGACAGTTCGGCGACCCATGTATCGGCCACCGCATCGCTGGGCGCGCGCCAGTCGCCCCGCGGGCTCAGCGCGCCGCCCGCGCTGACCTTGGGCCCGTTGGGTATCGCGCTGCGCTTGAACTGGCTGAAGCCGAAGAAGCGCTTGAGAAACTTCTCCAGCCAAGCCGCGATCGTGGCGAGATCGTATTCGTTCTTCGACTGCTCGGGAAAGTCGATCGGCCACAGCCCCGCGTCCGCCTGCTTCCAGGCATGCCACGCAAGGAAGGCGACATGGCTGGGCTTCTGCCCCCAGCGGATGATGTGGTGGAGGAAGAAGTCGTTGAGTTCGTAGGGTCCGATGATCGACTCGGTGCTTTGGATCGCACCGTCCTCGCCCGCGGGAACCAGCTCGGGGCTGATTTCGGTGGCAAGGATATCGGTAAGCACGGCGTCGACGCCTGCATCGAATTGCGCGGTCTGCGTGGTCCAGCGAATGAGGTACTGGATCAGCGTTTTGGGCACGCCCGAATTGACCGCGTAATGGCTCATCTGGTCACCCACGCCGTAGGTACACCACCCCAGCGCGAGCTCGCTGAGGTCACCGGTGCCGATGACCCAGCCGCCATTCTGGCCAGCGAGGCGGAAGAGGTAGTCGGTGCGCAAGCCCGCCTGAACGTTCTCGAAGGTCGTGTCATAGACCGGTTCGCCATCGGCGAAGGCGTGACCGATGTTCTCGAGCATCAGCCGCGCGGTGGGCGAGATGTCGATCTCCTCGGCAGTAATGCCGAAAGCTTCCATCAGCCGCCAGGCGTTCGACTTGGTATCGTCCGAGGTGGCGAAGCCGGGCAAGGTATAGCCGTGGATGTCGCTGCGCGGACGCTCCAGCCGGTCCATCGCCTTGGCTGCGACGATCAACGCATGCGTGCTGTCGAGGCCGCCCGAGATACCGATGGTCAGGCTTTTCGGCCGGGTTGCCTGGATCCGCCGCATGAGCGCATCGACCTGAATGTTGAACGCCTCGTAGCAGTCCTCGTCGAGCTTGTCGGCGCGGTTGGGCACGAAGGGAAACCGCCGAATCGGGCGGTTGAGGCCGATATCGGCGCGCGCCGCGGCGTGCTCGAACGCGATCCGCCGGTACCAGTCCTCGGGCCGTCCGGCGGCCTCGGCGGCATCGTTGAAGGTCTGCATGCGCATGCGTTCGGACAGGATGCGCTGTGTATCGATATCGGTCACGCACAGTTCGGGCGCGAGATCGAAGCGCACGCTTTCGGCCATCAGATCGCCCAGCTCGTAGATCATCCCCTGCCCGTCCCACGCCAAGTCGGTGGTGCTTTCGCCATGCCCGCTGGCCGAATAGGCGTAGGCGCAGACCGACCGGCTCGAGCTTGCGCGGCTGAGCAAATGGCGCTCGTCCGACTTGCCGATGACGATATTCGATGCCGAAAGATTGAGCAGGATCGTCGCTCCCGCCAGCGCAGCCATGGTACCGGGCGGATTGGGCGCCCAGAAATCTTCGCATATCTCGATGCCAAAGGTGAACCCCGGCAGATCGTTGGCGGCAAAGATCAGATCGGTACCGAAAGGTACTTCTCGGGCACCACAGCGGATCATCAGGCCGACACATTCGCGGCCATGCGCGAACCAGCGCTTTTCGTAATATTCGCGATAGTTGGGCAGGAAGCTCTTGGGCACCACGCCGAGCAATTCGCCCCGCGCGACGACCAGCGCGCAATTGTAGATCCGGCCATTGCGGCGCAGCGGTGCCCCGAAGACAAGCACCGGGCTTAGTTCGCGCGACGCGGCGATGATCGCCTCGACCTGCGCTTCCACCGCATCGAGCAGCGCGAGCTGCATATGCAAATCGTCGATCGCATAGGAAGACAGCGCCAGTTCGGGATAGAGCAACAGGTCGACATGCTGCGCATGCGCCTTGTGCGCGGTCTCGAGGATACCCTCGGCATTATAGGCGATATCGGCCGTGCGCACCTTGGGCGTACTCGTCGCGAGGCGAACGAAGCCATGCGTGTGCATGTCGTAGAAGGGATGCGTCGCGCTTCCGCTCATGGGGGCGGTACCTTTCTGATCGGATGGTGCAGGAGCCGGTTCGAGCCAGTCGGCCGGCTGGCAAATGCCGAGTTCGGCCAGCCGTTTCTGGACGGTGGCGCGCGCGATCTTGCCCTTCGCCTCCCAGCCATAGACGGTCCGGCTTGGCCAAGGCTGCGGATCCCCGAAGCGCGCACCGAACTCTTCCGCACTGAGCGGAGGGCGCTGCGCTTCGCGCCACTGGCGTATCTTGAAGCCGGCCAAATGCATGGCCGCCGAGGTATCCTTTTAGGCTACCCTACGCAAGTTCGGACTGGTTTTCCTTGCGCATTTCGGTGCGGAAGCCGTTGAGCACGGGCCCCGCATGATGCGTTGCCTGGGCCTGGGCGGCAAAGGCGGCGAGCAATTGGCTGCCCAGTCCGCCGCCCGGATCGGTAAAGGCGTCGGCGCCCACACCGTCATCCTCGATGGTGAACCGCCACGTGTCGCCGCGCGCGTGGAAGAACACTGCGATCGTGCCGGTCCGGTCGTCGGGGAAGGCGTATTTGCACGCGTTGGCGACTGCTTCGTTGAGATAGAGCCCGATCGCCACCGCCTCTTCAGGGGTCAGCGTCGCCTGGTCGATTTCGCGGAACAGCCGCACCGACGGCGGCAGGCTCGATCCCTCGATCCGGTCGAGAAGGTATTCCAGATAGGGCTTCATCGCGACATCGGGATTGTCCGACTGCTCCAGCGCCAGCGCCGAATAGGCATCGGCAAAGGTACGCACGCGGCCCACCGCATCGTCGAGCGGGGCATGCAGTTCGCGCTGCGGGATCCGCCGCTTCTGCAATTCGAGCATGCTGGCGACCAGGGCGAAATTGTTCTTCGTGCGATGCTCAAGCTCGGCCAGCAACGTCAGCCGCCGGTCGGCGCGCTCGCGGATTTCGTCCATCGTCGCATGCGCGGCACGGCGAAAGGCCTCGGCGAACACGAGGACGATCAGCGCGCAGGCGGCGTTGAGGACCACGCGGGCGGGATCGGTGAGGTCGGCGAACAGGAACGAGCGCGAGGGAGGCAGGATAAAGAACCACGCCCAGAAGAAGGTAATCGTAAAGGCGACCACGCCCGCGCGCCAGTGTCCGTAGAGCGTGGCGAGCAGGATCGTGGGATAGGTCAGCGCGAAGGGCCCGGAGACCGGCGCCCATACGTCGACCAGCGACCGCAGGCCGACCATGGCCGCAGCGCACATGGCCCCGAACCCCACTTGCGCGGTAATCTTGCTGCGCTGGCTGAGAAACTGGCGACTGACATCGAAATTGGCGAGCCGGTGCATGGTGACGACATTCCGGCGGAGAACCGATGCCCGCCGTTGCCCCGTTGCACGCGCGGACGCGCGATGGCTCCGCACCATCGGCGCGCTCCGTTTATCGCAAACTTCCGAAAAGCAGAAGCCCTTCTCGCGTCTGCGGGCTACGCGGCGAGCAATTCCTGCGCGCTCGGACTTTCCTGCAACAGGTTGATAAGCCCGCGTTCTTCGCGGGTCAGCCAGCGCGTGGCACGCGGCAGGCGCAATTGCGCGCGCCAGTTTTCCTGATCCTCGAGCAGTTCGAACACCGCCGGGTGGATATAGCTCTTGCGGGTCACTGCGGGCGTATTGCCGAGGTGGTCGGCGACGCATTCGAGCAGCGCCTTCATCGGCATCGCGCCTTCGCCATCCCGAAGGCATGACAGCGCCTTTACGCTGGCATGCCATGTGCGGAAGTTCTTGGCGGTGAAGTCCTGCCCCATGGTCTCGCGCAGATAGTCGTTCACATCGCTCGACCCGACCGTGTGCAGATCGCCCTCGTCGTCGGTATATTTGAACAGGTGCTGCCCCGGCAGGTCCTGCATCTTGCGCACCATGCGCGCCAGGCTGCCATCGGACAGCGTCACTTCGCGCAGCTTGCCCGCCTTGCCCTTGTACCGCAGGCGCAGCACCTTGCCGGTCAATTCGGCGTGGCGCTGGCGCAGGGTGGTGGCACCGAAACTCTTGTTGGCCTTGGCGTAGCCTTCGTTCCCGACGCGCACCGCGCCCAGATCGAGCAGGCGCACGACACTGGCGATCGCGCGTTCACGCGTCAGCTTGTGACCGCGCAGATCGGCCTCCACCCGCTTGCGCACCAACGGCAGCAGACTGCCAAAGGTGACACAGCTGTCGAACTTCTCGCCTTCACGCGCGGCGCGGAATTCGGGATGGTAGCGATATTGCTTGCGCCCCTTGGCATCGATCCCGGTGGCGAGGATATGGCCGTTGGGCGCGGGGCAGAACCAGGCGTCGGTATAGGCCGGCGGCAGCGCAACCGCATTGAGCCGGCGCTTCTCCGCTGCATCGGTCAACAGCTTTCCCTCGGGGTCGTAATAGGCCCATCCCCTGCCCGCCCCCTTGCGAGTTATTCCGGGCAGGTCGTCGTCGACATAGATGAGCTTCGTCATGGCGAAGGGAAGAACCGTGGGAGAGTGTTCGCGGTTCCCCACCTTGCGACGAATGGAAGGCTGTTTTAGCCCATCCGCCTGAGGAGAACGATCTTGGCTGATACCACCTATACGCCGCCCGAAGTCTGGACCCACGATTCCGAAAACGGCGGCCGCTTCGCCAATATCAACCGCCCCACTGCCGGTGCGCGCGAGGACCGCGAGCTGCCCGTCGGCGAGCATGACTTCCAGCTTTATTCGCTCGCCACGCCCAACGGGGTGAAGGCCACGCTGATGTTCGAGGAATTGCTCGAGGCGGGACATTCTGGCGCCGAATACGACGCCTGGACGGTCAATATCGGCGAAGGCGACCAGTTCGGTTCGGGCTTCGTCGACCTCAATCCCAATTCCAAGATCCCGGCCCTGCTCGATCGCAGCGGACCCGAACCTGTCCGCATCTTCGAAAGCGGGGCGATCCTGATGCACCTGGCCGAAAAGTTCGGTGCTTTTATGCCCACCGATCATACGCGCGCGGAAGTGCTCAGCTGGCTGTTCTGGCAGGTCGGCAGCGCCCCCTTCATCGGCGGCGGGTTTGGCCATTTCTACGCTTATGCGCCCGAAAAATTCGAATATCCGATCAACCGCTATGCGATGGAAACCAAGCGTCTGTTCGACGTCACCGACCAGCGGCTGGCGCAAAGCGAATTTCTTGGCGGCAAGGATTACACGATTGCCGATATGGCCACTTGGCCCTGGCTGTCGCCCTTCGTTCTCGGCAATATTTACGGCGAGGCGCGCACCTTCCTCTCGATCCACGAATACACCCATGTCGAACGCTGGGTGAAACAGATCGCCGAACGTCCTGCGGCGCGCCGCGGCCGGATCGTCAACAAGACCTGGGACGATGACGACGCGCAGCTGCGCGAACGCCACTCGGCAGCCGATTTCGACGGCAAGGCAATCTGACCCGCCGCCCGTTTGGCTTGACTTAACCCCTCCCATGCCGTCCCATCGCGGCGGTATGGGAGGATACAGATTTGCGTGATCCGGTGCGCCCTGTCGGCCGACTGGAGAAGATCGGCTATGGGATGGGCGATCTCGCCTCGTCCTTCTATCTCAACTTCTTCAATCTCTACCTGCTGTTCTTCTTCGTCGAGCTTGGCGGCGTGGCACCTGCCGCGATGGGGCTGATGCTGTTCCTGACCAAGCTGATCGACGCGGTGACCGACCCGATGATGGGGGCGCTGGCCGACCGCACGCGCAGCCGCTGGGGCCGATACCGGCCCTACCTCCTGTGGGGCGCAATCCCCTTCGGCCTGACCGGGGCGGCGATCTTTGCCGCGCCCGATCTCTCGCCCGGGTCGATGCTGATCTGGGCCTATGTCACCTATACCGCGACCATGCTCGCCTTCACCGCCGCCAGTGTGCCCTATTCGGCGCTGATGGGCGTCATTTCCACCCGCGCCGACGAGCGCTCGAGCTTCGCCGCCTATCGCATGGTGTTTTCCGCTGCCGCGGTCATCCTGATCGGGGTGGTCGGGACCACCCTGGTGCGCGAACTGGGCGCGGGCGACGAGCGGCGCGGCATCATGCTGACCATGTTCGTGCTCGCCGGACTGGGCGTCGCGACCTACTGGATCGCCTTTGCCGCCAGCCGCGAGCGTATCCCGCCTGCACCAACCAACGGCCGTATTATCGATGATCTCAAGGTCCTGGTGCGCACGCCGGCATGGATCGCCGTGGCGGTGGCCGCGCTGCTCGCCCCCGTCGCGCTCTCCGCGCGTGCGGGCAGCGCGCTGTTCTGGTTCCGCTATGTCGCGGGCGATGATGGCGCGCCGGTGTTTGTCTTCCTCGACCGGATCGGGCTGTTCTATTCGGCGCTCGCCATCGGCCAGCTGATCGGCGTCATCGGCGCCAATTACCTCGCCCGCAGGTTCGACAAGCCGGTGCTCTTGATCGTGGCCGGGGGGCTGAAGATCGCCGCCATGCTGGTTTTCTACATGCTGCCGTTCGATGCAGTCTGGCCGCAGACCTTTGTCCAGCTGTTCGTGGGTGTGGGTTTCGGCATGATGATGGTGCTCGCCTATTCGATGTTCACCGATATCGCCGAATATCTCGAATGGTCGAGCGGGCGGCAGATGACCGGACTTGTGATCTCCGCGTCGATCTTCGCGATCAAGGCGGGGGTGGCGTTCGGCGCGGCGCTGCCGGGTTTCCTGCTGGCACTGACCGGCTTCGAAGCGGGCGCGATCCAGTCTGCCGAGGCGCGCATGGGGATCGAGCTCGCTTTCGCCCTCGTCCCCGCCGCCGCGATCGTTCCGGCGGGTGTGGCGATGTATTTCTACCGGCTCGACCGCGCGACCATTGCGCAGGTCGAAACCGAACTGGCCGAGCGCCGACTCGTTTCGCCTTCCAACCCCTTCCCTTCCGCGCCCGAGGCGTTATAGGGGCGCTCACTCGCTGGGGTGTAGCCAAGTGGTAAGGCACCGGTTTTTGGTATCGGCATTCGCAGGTTCGATCCCTGCCACCCCAGCCAGTTTCCATGTGATACACGCTACAAACGCCAAGGTTTGCCGGCGGGCCGAACCGCCCGGCGCCCTGCGGTAATACGCTCTCGCGATATCGATCACCACTCCGAACTACCGCGACGATCGCGAGCAAGCGCGCCGGACTACCCGCGCGCTTCACGCGCAATCAAGTGTATGGTTAGGGCATCTTAACCCTCGCCCCTTAAGCTCCTGCGCGGGAAGTAGATGGGGGTAGGGAACAGCCGATGACGGCGGCGTTCATTCTCGGGATCAACATGTTCATCGCCGCGCTGTTCGGCGTGGCGTTTGCCGTGGTCGCGCGCTCAAACCCGGTCGCCCGGGGCGCGGGTTGGCTGGCCGCCGCCTATGCGCTGGGTATCGTCGATGTGATGCTCGAGTTCATCATGCGTTGGACCGAACATGCCGCGCCGGTCATCACCGGCATCTTCTTTACCTATCTGGCGGCACTCACCTGCGGCCTTGTCGGCGTAGCGAAATATTATCGCACTGGCCCGCAAACCAGGCCCATAGTGGCCGTCTGGATCCTCGCCGGAATGCTGGCCCCCGTGATGCTGTTGCTTCCTTACGGCACGGGCGCTCGCACGCTGCTCTATCACCTTCCCTATTTCACCATGCAGGTGCTGATGACCTGGATCGTGATCCGGTCCGGGCGCCGCATGCTGCTCGACCGGTTGCTGGTCTTCGTCAGCTCGGCGGCTGCGCTATCCTATTTGGCCAAGCCGCTCATCGCCTGGCGGATCGGGGGCGCCGACACGCCGCAGAACTACCTCGCATCGGATTACGCAGCGATTTCGCAAAGCCTGGGTTCGGTCATCCTGATCGCACTCGCGCTGGTACTGCTGCTGGTCATGATGCGCGACATGACGATCGAGATGATCGCGCGCTCGGAAACCGATCCGCTATCGGGCCTGCGCAACCGCCGCGGGTTCGAGGTTCATGGCGAGCAGATGGTCGCTGACGCCATCCACGGCCACCAGCCCCTGACGCTGGTGACGGTCGATATCGACCGCTTCAAGACAATCAACGACCGCTTCGGCCACCCGGTCGGCGACAAGGTGATCATCGCGGTCGCCGAGTTGCTTTCAAGTGCGACTGGAGAAGGCGATCTGGTGGCACGGCTCGGGGGCGAGGAATTCGCGCTCGTCCTTGCCGGGCAGGAGATCGAGCAGGCGGCGCGTTCGGCCGAGTTGATGCGGCAGCGGGTGCAGACCGAACTGTCGCAGGCGGTCGGCAACGCGCAGGTGGTCTCGGCGTCCTTCGGCCTGGCCCAGCTTTCCCCGGACGAAGCGCTGTCCAGCCTCGCCCGCCGGTCTGACCTCGCACTCTACGAAGCCAAGAACACCGGCCGCAACAAGGTCTCCCTCGCCCCGCTCGAACAGGCGGCACCACGGCCGGCACGTCCCGAGCTAGCGACGCGCAGGGCCGCTGCCTGATCGGCTCAAGCCGGGCGCAAGGTAGTTCTTGCCCCCAATTCTCCTCCAGGTTTCGGTTGCAGCATGAAACCCGCTTGCTAGGCAGGGCAGCAAGAGGAGAGCATGTGTGCCCGAGCAAAATCCCGAGAATATTCCCGTCATCGCCGGTGTCGGACAGGTCAACGACCGCCCCGAGAACCCCGGGGATGGGCTCGACCCCATTCACTTGATGGCCGAGGCGCTGCGGCGGGCCGATGCGGATGCGGGCGGCGGCCTGCTTGCCGAATGCGATTCGCTGGCGGTGGTGGCGCAACTGGCCTGGCCGCAGCTCAACCCTGTCGATAGCAAGCTGGCCGAGGTACTGGGGATCGATCCTGCGCACCGGATGCAGACCGCCATGCCCAATGGCGACAGCCCGATCCTGCTGCTCAACGAGGCCGCCAATCGCATCGGTCGCGGCGAGGCGAAGATTTGCGCGGTGACCGGCGGCGAGGCTCTCCGCACTGCGGGCCAGCTGGCAGCGCTGAAAAAGCGCGCCGATGGCGCAAAGCCCAACGCGCTGCGCGATGCGAGCCACCGCGTGCGCAAGGGCTATGCGCAAGGATACGGGCTGGTCGTGCCGACCGATGTCTATCCGCTTTATGAAAACGCCGGACGCGCCGCCTACGGGCAATCGCTCGCCGAAGGACAGGCGGAAAGCGGCGCGATCTGGGCCGGGATGAGCGAGGTCGCAGCGCAGAGCGAAGGCGCGTGGATCCGCAAGCCGGTAAGCGCGGAAGAGGTTGTCACGCCTTCCGCCAGTAACCGCCCCATCGCCTTTCCTTACACCAAGCTCCAGGTCGCCAATTCGTCGGTCAACCAGGGCGCCGGCTTCATTGTCACCTCGCTGGCCGAAGCGCGGCGACGCGGGATTGCGGAGGACCGGCTGGTCTATGTCGGCTACGGCGCAGCAGCGCATGAAAGCGACAGTTTCCTGTCGCGCGATCGCTATGACGCGTCCCCCAGCCTCGCCACCTCGATCGAGCGGGCGATGGCGTTGAACGGTGTCACCACCGCCGATCTCGCGCATGTCGAGCTTTACAGCTGCTTTCCCTGTGTCCCGAAAATGGCGCGCCGCGTGCTCGACTGGCCGCTCGAGCGGCCCGCGACTGTTTTCGGCGGACTGACTTTCGGGGGCGGCCCGATCGGCAATTACATGAGCCATGCGGTCGCCGCGATGGTCGAGAAGCTGCGCGGGACCGGCGACAAGGGCCTGCTGTTCGCCAATGGCGGCTATGCCACGCACAATCATACGATCCTCGTTTCGGGTGCCCCGACGCAGGCCGCCTTCCCGCAGGAGTTCGACTACCAGGCCGAAGCCGACGCGCGGCGCGGGGACGTTCCGCCGCTGGACAAGAGCTATACGGGTCCCGCCACGATCGAGAGCTACACCGTGCATTACGACCGCGAGGGTTCGCCGAGCTCGGGTGTGATCGTGGCACGCACGCCCACGGGATCGCGTACGCTGGCCAGCGTGCCTGCGGAGGATAGCGATATGATCGCCTTCCTCACTGAAGGACGCGGCGAACCCGTTGGAAGCAGCGGCATGATAACGCGCTCGGGTGAGGCCGAGGCACTGGCGCTCTGGACCCGCGACTGAACGCTGGTCCGGCGGCTCAGAACTGCAGCGCCTGCACCTTCGCCCCTACCGGCAATTCGGCTTGGCCCGACGGGCAGCGGATAAGCCAGTCCGCCCGGGCCAGTCCGCCCTGCACGCCGCTGTCCTGATTGCCGAGCGGGCACAGCCCCTTACTCGCCCAAGCGGCCCGTGCGAAGGTCTCGCGATCGCCGGTCGCGGGCAGGCCCCCCGCCAGCGGCATGCTGCGCCAGCGGTGCGCAGTGCTCGCGCCCTGAAGCAGCGCGAGGATCGGCTGTAGGAACAGCCGTGCAGTCACCATCGCCGAACTGGGATTGCCTGGCAGCCCCAGCACCAGCTTTCCCCCAGCGCGGCCCAGCCACACCGGCTTTCCCGGCTTGATCGCCACCTTGTCGAAGAGCAGTTCGAGCCCGTGCGCCGCGAACATCGGTTTTGCAAAGTCACGCTCGCCGACCGAAGCGCCGCCGGTGACCACCACCAGATCGGCACCGCCGAGCAATTCGCCCGCCTGTCGTTCGAGCGCGGGCAGATCGTCCAACCCGCGCTCGCAGGTGGTCACTATCCCGCCCTCGCTTTCGACGAGCGCAGCCAGCGCATGGCTGGTGCTGTCGGGGATGGCGTAAGACGCGTGGTGGGCCGATCCGGGCTCAGCCAATTCGTCGCCGGTCGCGAGCAGCGCCACCCTCGGTTGGCGATGAACGGCAATGTCTGACCTATCTCCCGCCGCAATGGCAACCAGCGCTTTCGGATCGCAGCGCGTGCCCTGCCCGAGGAGGACATCGCCTTTCGCGAAATCGCTCCCCTGTTGGCGGATGTGGCGGGCCGGGCCGAACCCGGCGGAGAAACGCACGTCCTCGCCCTCGCGCGAGGCGTATTCCTGCATGATCACGCAATCTGCGCCCTCTGGCAGCGGCGCCCCGGTGAAAATCCGCACGGCCATCCCGGTGCCCAAAGGGTCGTCATAGGGGTGACCGGGTCGCGCCTCACCGACCACCCGCATCGGCGCGTCGGGAACGACGCAGTCCAGCCTAACCGCATAGCCATCCATGGCGGAAATCGTCCGGCGCGGTGACGGGATATCGGCAGTAACATCGACGGCGAGCGTGCGACCCGCAGCCTTGGATAGCGCAATCGTCTCGGCATCCAGTGGAGCGATATGCTTGGAAAGCAGCGCCATCGCCTCGTCGAAGGAAATCATGCGCGCTGCCAGTCACCCGACTGGCCGCCTTCCTTGGCGGTGACGCGGATGTCCGCGATAGTCATGTCCTTGTCGACCGCCTTGAGCATATCAAACAGCGTCAGGCAGGCGATGGACACCGCGGTGAGCGCTTCCATCTCCACCCCCGTGCGTCCTCCGGTCCGCACCGCCGCTTTGACGATGAAGCCGGGCCGCGTATCGTCGAATGCGATCGTCACCTCGATCTGGGAGAGCGGTAGCGGATGGCACAGCGGGATCAGGTCCGACGTCCGCTTGGCGGCCATCACCCCGGCCAGTTCCGCAGTTGCGATCACGCTGCCCTTGGGGGTCTTGCCCGCCTTCACCAGCGCAATCGTATCGGCTGCGCAGTCCACCCGGCCCGCTGCCGTGGCGCGGCGCGCAGTAACGGGCTTGTCGCCGACATCGACCATGCGCGCGCGGCCCTGCTCGTCGATATGGGATAGATCGGCCAATTGCGGGTCCTCGAGTGCTGCGGTCGGGCGGCGTTCGAGCATCATCGCGCGGCCCTGTCGAGCGGCTTCGCAAAAAAGACCATTATCCACGGTCAGACGGTCCGCCATGAGGGGGAGATCCGCGCGGACCGCCGCGTTAACCTCAAGTTTGATCGAAGTTAGGATTTCAGCTCAAAGCTCGTCGGGGTTGGTTCTGATTGATGACGCGGTGCATTGGTGCAGGATGCCGGCGTCGACCACCGCGATGCGCACATCAGCGCGCCTTGGAGGTGGCTGGCATAAGCGCGAAGAACCGCACTCACCCCGGCTTGGACAAGCCGATGACGCTTCGCGGGAGAATGTTGGCGCTCGGCGTAGCTGGCGCTTGCGCCACGCGAACGGCTACGGACGCGACCCGCTCACCGAAAACGGACAGGGGGTTTCAGCATCGTCGGCGGCATCCGCGTCGAGGTCACCGATCTGCCGGTCGGCCAGGCGATGGATGTTCGGCGCATCGGGCTCGCGATACTGTCCCAGCAAGGCCAGCACGCCCGCTTCATCGAGCGGGCGCCCGAGATAGAAACCCTGTCCGAACTCTGCGCCCAGTTCGAGCGCGGTCTCGCGATCGCCGACGGTGGCGATATATTCGGCGATGCTTTCCAGCTTCATCGCCTCGATCATCTTGATAACGCCGCGGAGCATGTCGCGCCCTTGCGGTTCGCGCGCCCCGCGGATCAGCGAGCCATCGATCTTGACCTTGTCGAACTTGATTTCGCGCAGATAGACGAGCGATGCAAAGCCGGCGCCGAAATCATCGAGAGCGATGCGGCAGCCTGCGCTACGCAGGAGTTCGACATTCCGGCGGGCGACGTCGAAATTCACCAGCATGGCGGTTTCGGTAATTTCGAACTGCAGGCGGTCGGGCGGGAAATTCTTCCGCTTGATCAGATTGACGATTTCCGCTGCGGCGTTCTCGCTGCAGATATGGGCGGCGCTGAGATTGAATGACAGACGGCAAGGCGGCACCCAATCGGCTGCAAAATCGAGCGCCTTGCTAAGCAGCGAGAGGGTGATTTCGCCGATCCGGCCCAGCCGCTCGGCTGCCGGAATGAACAGCGCCGGCGAAACTTCGCCGAAGGTCGGATGATTCCAGCGGGCAAGCGCTTCGAAAGAGGTCAGGTCGCCCGTCTTGAGATTGAGGATCGGCTGATACGCGAGCGTCATGTGTTCGATCGTGCCAATTTCCATCAGCTCGGCTTCGATGGCGTGCAATCGCCTGGTTTCTTCCTGGATCGCGCCATCGAACAGCTTGGTGGTCTCGAGATTTTCGCGCTTGGCGACATATAGCGCCGCATCCGCATCGCGCAGCGCGCGGCCGACATCGGGAGCATCCTCTCCCAGCAGGCGGGCGCCCGCGCATCCACCAACGCTGACCAGTGCATTCGACAGGCGCATGGGCTTGCGCAGCTGCACCAGGGCATCGTCGCAGGTCGCGACCAGTTCGCCGAGTTCATTCGGGCACGACGACCCGCCGATGAATATGCCGAACTCGTCCCCGCCCAGCCGTCCGACGATCGTTCCCGCCGGTGTCACGCGTTGCAGGCGGCGGGCGACGTGGCGCAGCACGACATCGCCGGCATGGTGGCCATAGAGGTCGTTGATCGGCTTGAAGCGGTCGAGGTCGATCACCGCCAGCAGCCCGCATTGCCCGCCATCCAGCTTTGCCTCGACATCGTGGATGAAGGCGAGACGGTTGCGGACGCCGGTCAGATTGTCGAACTCGGCCTGGTGCTGGGCAGTGCGCCGGGCATCGATCAGCTCGAGATTGGTCCGTTCCATCCCGACCAGAGCGGCATCGGCATCGAACTGCGCCTTGAACAGGCGAAGCTGCATCTTGTGGCTGGTCTCGGCGAGATACAGGCTGACCACGGTCAGCACGATGACCGCAACCGAAGCCGGCAGGTTGTTGCCCGCATAGATATACAGCACGGCGGCGACCAGGGGGAGCACGAAGCAGAAGAAGATCACCCGCGAGGCAAAGATAATCCCCGTCAGCGCGGCGCCCTGGGTCAAGGCCGCCAGCAACGCGAGCGAGAGAATCTGCAACCACCCCGTGTTACCATTGTTAAAGGCGACGCTGCCGAACGCGAGCAAGAGATAGAACAGCGTCTGCGAGCAGGACAGCAGCACGACCATGAAACCCGTTACGCGTGCTGCGACCGGATTGACGTCTTCCGACGCGCCTTCGGGCAGCGGCAACGCCCAATGCCGGAAGCGCGTGATAACAGCGAGCACCAGGATGCCGGCCATGATCCGGGTGGGGGTCTGGTCCCAGGTCACCCACGCGATCCCGATAAAGGGCGCGATGATGGTCAGGTAATAGATATGGATCGTGTTGCGCACCGACTTGATGCGTTCCCGACTGAACTTGGCGGCGATCTCGTTGTCGGATTCAAATCCGATCAACCTATCTATACGCCGCAAAAATTGCACTCGAGCCTTAAACATCAAGTCGAGGTGGCAGGCCGGAACGAAGGTATGGTAAACCGCACATCAGGGGAACTACGGTGTTGTGGAGCAGCGACGCGTGCCGAAGCACTCCCCCAATGGTTAACGGCACCAACGAAACCGCGCGAGAAACCGGATGGATCCGTCACAACGCGGCAACCGTTCAGTTGGGCGAGCCGGAGCACGGCCCGTTGCTCCATGCTCGTTCGGATCGCGTGCTCGCCCTTGCGACATGGGAATCGACGCGCGAGATCGGGCATGACCGCAATCCCTACGCGCCCACGCGCCGCAGAATGTCGTCGATCGCCCCGACGAGTGCGGCGTTCAGCGACGGGTCGAGCGCATCGGGGTGCGGATTGCGAAACTGGCCGCTGTCGTTGTCGAAATAGCGGCCTGAGGCATGGTCGAACTCCGGCGACACGGCCGCCCGCCGCAGGATATCGGCCCCGATGCCGAGGTCCTTGCCATCCATCCCATAGGCTTCCTTGACCATCTTGCTGCCGAGGAGCGAGCCGGGATTTACTGCAATCACCGCTGGTCCGGCATCGGCGAACTCGTCCGCCATGTGGCGCGACCACATGGTCAGCGCGAGCTTGCTTTGCGCATAGGCGTCATTGTCGGAAAGCCGCTCCTCCCCCGCGAGCGCGGCGAGCGATACCGGGGCTTGTGCCGCCGAGGACAGGTTCACGATCCGCCCGCCCATGCCGATATGGAACGCCAGTTCGCTGGCTAGCACATAGGGCGCAATCGTGTTGACCGCGAAGCGAACATCGAGCCCATCGCCCGTCATGGGTTTGGCAATGCTGAAGACCCCGGCATTGTTGATCAGCACGTCGAGATCGGGCTCTGCGCGGCGGATCTCATCCGCGAGGCGCCGCGTCGCCGCGATCGAGGACAGGTCCGCCTGGTAGGTCGCGATCCGGCCGTCGCCGTCCACGGCCGCGACAGCAGCGCGCGCCGCATCGAGCTTCGCTGCGCTGCGTCCGTGCAGCAGGACGCTATGCCCCTTGGCGCGGAGCGCCTTGGCGGTCTCGAAGCCGATGCCATCGGTAGCGCCGGTGATCAGGATGGTTTTGCTCATGATTGTCCGTTTGATATGCGTAAGGGGCGCCGGCCGAAGTCCATCCACCAGCCGTTATTCGGCAAGGGTGAAGACCGCGCTCGTTCGAATGTAGAGGAGGCAGTCGTCTTCGGCTTCGCAGCTGATGGTGTGGACGGCATTCCCCATCGATCCGAAATAGCTGCCCGCCCCCAGCGCCACTTCACCGGTGGTCTGCGGATTGGTGTAGCGAACCCCGCCGGACGTAACGACAGCCCGCAAGGGCCCGACGCCTGTCGCGATCCGCGATGAAGAACCGGCAGGCAGGCGCAGAAGCGATCCGCGTTCGCCGGTTTCCCGATCAGCCCACAGGAACGCCGTCTGCGCGCCGGATCCGTCGCTGACGGGAAGGAAGGTAACATCGTCACTATCGAGCCACACGAGATTGGACGCCGCAACATTGATGGGACGCTCGCCATTGTCGAACGCTTCGGCGGACGGTCGGACGAGATAGGGGCCGGAATCGATTTCGATATAGGCCATGTTGAACGCGCCCCTCGCGGCGGTGACATGATCCTCGCCAGCGGGCTGCGTCCAGAAGGAGGAC
>TARA_R110000751_G_scaffold131275_4_pt1 | contig 55244 bp, 50 predicted proteins | sample TARA_R110000751 | Tara Oceans TARA_R110000751 (sample SAMEA4398001) | marine metagenome | biome: Polar Biome; feature: [MES] marine water layer (ENVO:01000295) within the mesopelagic zone...; material: water (ENVO:00002006), including particulate matter (ENVO:01000060) such... | reverse complement strand
CTTAAACGAGCACCGGGGGCGGCACAAAAACGTGACAAGTCCAAAATGAGGGCTAGCTCCCAAGTTTGGTTTGGTAGTCCATAATCGCTTTTTGAATTCGCTCTAACAGCGGATCAAAACCTGAAAAATCGATGTCTTTTGCTTTCGGTTTAATAACGGATTTAGCAAAAACTTCTTTACTGTATTCCTTGTCCGGATCAATCTTGTTTTCGGCATTGAATGACTTGCCGTTCAATTCCTTTTTCAGCCATTTCTCAGGGAAGAGACCTTCAATATAGGTTTTTTTGTTACCGTCTTCCGGTGTCTTCACCACATATAGATTGTCTGTCACATGATAGAAGTCACATGTGCTTTTTCGCGTAATTTGGACGCCAAAGGTGTCTTTGATTGTGCTGGCCAGCGGCCCCAACCCATCATCATTATCTAATACAATAATCACCGGGAACTTCATTGGCCTGTGTGTGATCGCTCTTGGCTTGCCCTTCCTTGGGTAGAGATTTCGTGCGTAATCCAATGGCACAGACTTAAGATTGCTGGTTCCTCCACCGCCTAAACCCATGATGTCATGTGCGAGTCCGCCATAATTGAAATATCTTACTGCATGTCTGAAGCCATCTTGTTCCTGCTTCCCCAGTCCAGGATGGAAAGACTTTCGTCTTTTAACAGCTTCACGCAGATAGACCGGATCAGTTTTTCCTTCAGTCAAAATGAGAGGCGTCTTTGGTGCTACAAAATATTTGTAGAATAAAAAACGCCGATATAGCCTCGCGATCGCAGTAGGGTGATAGCGTTGTTCTTCTATTGGACGGTGATCACCATGTTTTGCGACTGAATAGATGAAACTCAAGATGCCTTCGAGAGGGTTTAAATTATCAATCAATTCTGGCTCTAGTTCACCTTCCTTATCCTCGGATTCCACCTCGGACCTGTAATATTTTCCCATTTCAAATAGTGCGTGGCACATTGCACGCGCCCGGCGGTGATAATCACTTGGCACCTGAACTTTTTCGTTGACCACAAGTCCAGTTACAGTTTGCCGACTACCCCGAAAGTGCATGCGGGTTTTTTCATTGTTTACTGTGAAACCAGCGTTTTCTATTTTGCCGACTAATTCTTCGCTCAAATGCCAGATTGTGGAATCGCCAGTGTCCTGACTTGCCAGCCCGTTTGGAAACTCCTTCTGATTTGTTGAAAAAGTTATGTCGTCGGCGTACCGAGAATAGGTCACTCCATACTTCTTTGCAAACCGAAGCATCCGCATATCTAATATCCGACAGATGAGTTCGGAAATCACAGGAGAGCAAGGACTGCCCTGCGGTAGCGCCGTACCATCACAGGCGATTTGGGCTATTGTAGTAGCGACCTCTGGATGCAATTCGAATGCGCTGTCTTTCAAAAAGAAACCGCGAACCCGACCAAAATTGAAGGTTGGGAAGAAATCGGCCAGGTCCAAGTTCAAAACCCACCGACGTCTTTTGTGCTTGGAGGCGTTATCGGCGATAGACCTGTCTTTCCGAAACCCAAATGAAATTGGTTTTAATTGCCGGTCTTTCTCAATTTCTTCTAAACATTGATAGAGCACGTTGGATAGATGAGATTGCAGCTTTTTCAGCTTCGGAATTGGAGCCTTGATTATCCGTTTTCCTCCAGACTTTTTATCAATCTCAAAAGTCTGGTACTTGTCGTTGTTTGCGATTTTATAAACAATCGCAGTAAGTGAACTGGGCTTGTAACCCAAGATCTGAGCAAGTTCTTTTCTTGAAGTAGCAGCCTTTATTTTTTTTAGGTGGGACATAATTTTTCAAAATTTTAAGGCTTACAGGCACTCTTATGCGGATTGGCTCATTGATCCATATTGTAGATACCGATCAGGCCATAATGGGCATCAGGAAGCACAACCGCTCTCCTGACCTTGATACATATGCCTCGAAGCAAGACAACAATTCTGCCTGTAAGCCTATGACCTAATTTAATAATTTACGGACCCAGGTCAATCTAATTCTGCAATTCAGCGTTATACATATTACCGTTCTGCACGTTGATGAACGTAACCGCTCGATTTGAACCGCCTGCTCGGCGCTGAGCCCGGATGCTAAGACACGTGCAAAACGACGTCCTTAGCGACGTGGAATAACGGTGACAGTTTACTAAATCCCTTAATTATACCATACGTCTTGCATGGCTCGTATTGCTCGCATCGTCGTTCCCGGACTGCCGCATCATGTGACCCAGCGTGGCAATAGGCGGGAACAGGTGTTTTTTGAAGAAGCCGACTATGCGCTGTACCTTGATATGCTGGCCGAGAGTGCTGCGCGGGCCCGATGCGCTATCTGGGCATACTGCCTGATGCCAAACCATGTTCATTTCATTCTGGTGCCGTCCGGGGAAGATGGCCTGCGGCGGACCTTTGCCGATCTGCAACGCCGCTATCCGGCTATGTCAATGCACGAGCACGAACCACAGGGCATCTTTGGCAGGGACGTTATGGATCGGTGGTCATGGATGAAGCCCATCTGCTTCATGCCATCTGCCATGTTTCACTCAATCCCGTGCGGGCGGGATTGGTCAAGCGCCCGCGCCCATCTGGCGGGCGGTGACAATGGCGTTGTGAAGCTGGCGCCCGTGCTGGAGCGTGTGGGTGAATCGTTCGATGAAGATGCTGCCTATGCGCCGTTGCGGCGGGCCGAAACAATCGGCCGGCCTGTCGGCGACACGGATTGGCTGAAGATGCTGGAGAAGCAGACGGGCCGTGTTCTCATGGCGCAAAAGAGGGGCAGGAGGCCGAACAAAGAGATCAAGCAGGTGTCTGCGTAATACAACCTATCCGGTCTGTCATCCGGCGCCATGCGTCAAGGCAAGGCGCCGGTTTTTGGCTACGAGAGCTTAGCCGACGGTCTCGCCGTCTTCACGCCAGACCTGGATCACGGAAGAGCGCGGCTTGCCTTCGCCGTCAGGCCAGGAGCCGCCCGGGTGCTGGATGCCGACAAAGGCCACCTTGCGGTCGGTCGACCAGCACAGGCCGGTGACTTCGCAGCCGTAGGGGCCGGTCAGGAAGCGGGCTATTTCGCCGGTTTCGGTGTTGCCCAGCAGCATCTGGTTATTGCCCTGACCTTCGAACTCTCCCTCGTTCGAGTAGTTGCCGTCGGTCTGGATCCACAGCCCGCCCTTGCTGTCGAAAATCATGCCGTCGGGCGAGTTGAACATGTTACCCGGGGTGACGTTGTCGGACCCGGAATATTCGTTGTTATAGACCTCGGGGTTGCCCGCCATCACATAGAGATCCCAGGTGAAGCCGGTTGCCCCGTGGTCTTCGCCTTCGGGACGCCAGCGCACGATCTGGCCGAAGTTGTTGGTCTCACGCGTGTTGGGCGCGTTGGGCGCCATCGAGTCGCCACCGGAGTTGACCGCATCCGCACCCCGGCGCGAGTTGTTTGTCAGAGCGCAATAGGCCTCGGTCTTGACCGGGTTCACGGCGATCCACTCGGGGCGGTCCATGGTGGTCGCGCCCACGTGCGAGCCGGCCATGCGGGCATGAACCAGCAGGTCGGTGATTTCCATGCCGGTGGTTTCCGACGTCAGGGCCAGCCATTCACCGGACATGTCGTCGTTGAACTTGGCGACATACAGCGTGCCGTCCGACAGCAGGCCATCGGTGGGCTGGCCTTCGGCCCAGGTGCCGTTCGAGACGTATTTGTACATGAACTCGCCACGCTCATCGTCGCCCATGTAGACCACGATGCGGCCATCTGCGGCCTGGGCCATGGCGGCGTTCTCGTGCTTGAAGCGGCCCAGTGCGGTGTGCTTGACCGGAGTGCTGTCCGGGTTGGCCGGGTCGATTTCGACGATCCAGCCGTGGCGGTGCGGCTCGTTCGGCTCTTTCGAGATGTCGAAGCGTTCGTCGAACTTTTCGTAGGCGTAGCGGCCTTCGCCGCCGATGCCGTAGCGCGAGAAACCGGCGGGCAGTTGGATCGGTTTCTGGTCCTGCATGGCTTCGGTCGTGCCGAAGTAGCCGTTGAAGTTCTCTTCACAGGTCAGGTAGGTGCCCCAGAGCGTCTTGCCCGAGCCACAGTTGTTCAGCGTGCCGAGCGGCGACATGCCTTCGGGATCGGCATTGGTCTTGACCAGTTCGGTGCCCGCAACGGGGCCGTCCATGGTCATCTTGGTGTTGTGGTCGATGCGGCGGTTCAGCGGGCTGTCCTTGACCACGGCATAGCCTTCGCCATTGTCGGCGATTTCCATCACGGTCACGCCCTGAAAGTTCTGCAACAAGCGCACTTCATCGGCGGAGCGGGGCACGCCTTCGCTGGCGGCGGGCAGGTTGATCTTGGGGTTCACATATTCCGAGTTCACGGCGATGACCTGCTTGCCGTCCACGGCAAACAGTTCCATGCCGTCGGTATTCTCACCGAACACCTTGTTCGACATCGCGACTGCAACGCCGGTTTCCGGCGAATAGGCGCCGTCGGCCTCGGACCACAGCGCGTCCCCCCAGCGCACGACCGGTTTCCACTGGTAGCCGTCGGGCACGTGGATGTCGAAATCGGTCGCCGTCGGGATCGGTTTGAACGGGAAGGCGGCGGCCTGAGCCCTGGCCGGGGTGGCCGAGGTCAGCGCACCCGCGCCAAAGACCATCGCGCCGGAGCCAAAGGCGACAATGCCCTTCAGCATACCACGGCGGGATATGGCCGATTCAACGACACGGTCAAATTCGTTTTCGGCGGGGCGGGGGTCCTTGAGCTCGTCAAATTCATCCCACGAAAGGTCGACTGTTTTCTTGATATCCATAGTGCGCTCCCTGGCTCTGGAAAAGCTGAGTACCGGCAATCCGGCATCCGATTGAAGCCTCATTACTCTGGTCTTTTGACATGCATGTGACAATTGTTCAAAAATACGGTGACAGTTTACTCAATCCCTTAATTATGTCAAAGTCAGGCATGGCTCGTATTGCTCGCCTTGTCGTTCCCGGACTGCCGCATCTTGTCACCCAGCGGGGCAACAGGCGCGGGCAGGTGTTTTTTGAAGAAGCCGACTATGCGCTCTATCTGGATATGCTGGCCGAGAGTGCTGCGCGGGCCCGGTGCGAGGTTTGGGCCTATTGCCTGATGCCAAACCATGTTCATATCATTCTGGTGCCGTCCGAGGCCGATGGCCTGCGGCGGACCTTTGCCGATCTGCATCGCTGCTATACCGGCTATGTCAATGCGCGAGCACGAACCACAGGGCATCTGTGGCAGGGGCGCTATGGATCCGTGGTCATGGATGAAACGCATCTGTTCCACGCCATCCGCTATGTCACACTCAATCCCGTGCGGGCAGGGCTGGTCAATCGCGCTGAAGACTGGGCATGGTCAAGCGCCCGCGCCCATCTGGCGGGCGATGACAATGGCGTTGTAAATGTGGCGCCCGTGCTGGAGCGTGTGGGTGATTTCGCTCATTACCTGGATGAACCGTTCGATGAAGATGCCGCCTATGCGTCCTTGAGGCGGGCCGAAACAATCGGTCGGCCTGTCGGCGACACAGATTGGTTAAAGACGCTGGAGAGGCAAACAGGTCGGGTTCTTGTGGCGCGAAAGAGAGGCAGGAAGTCAAATAAAAGGATTGAGTAAACTGTTACCGTAATGAACAATCGCTTGGCGGCAGGGTTAATTGTAGTATCCTGACAAATAGTGTGTCCGGTTGGATCGGTGAATGAGAATCCTAAGCTGTCTTTCATTTTCTGACCCTTCAGGGTTAAAGACGTCTTTGAAGTATCATTCCAGATATCAAGAGTGACAATGAAGAACAAGTTGTGCGTTTCCTACGCTGACTGCTGGGTGGCGGTGTCATGAATATGAAAACTATTTCTGCGGACGTTAATCAATCCGAGCGCCTTTTGTATTTGCTGGACAAGGCATATGAAGCCCCATTTCAGCCTGACAATTTCCACGAGTTGATGAAGGCTGCGCACAACTTTTACTTCAAAAGTTGGGACGATTTATCTGTCGCCGATATCAAAAACGCAAACTTTGCGAATGATGCCACATTGGCAAGTCACCTCAATCGTATTGAACATCTGGTGCGTGAACGCGAACTTGAAAACCGTTCTCATGCTACCAATCTCAACAAGCCAACATTGGTCGCTCTTCTCATAAATCCAGACACTTGGATATGTGAGGGAAATGATTTGGCTGCTGAGTTTTTTGGCCAACGATTTCCCTGCGTGTTCAAAGAGCTGAAGCTGGAAAAAACCTCACTCGATCAATTAAAAAAGTTGGCGGAGCGGGCGACTTCTTCTGGATTTAGCAACGAGATTTGCCGGGTGAAAAGAAACGAAGCAAGTGCGGCGAGTCTGGCAAAATGTGGGGTGTGGATTAATCCTGAAGGAAATGCTGCCAATCAGGCAAGGGGGCTTGCCGTTTCGATTGCTCATTTTAACTGGACACCGAATGCGCTCGGCTTTTGCCAGTCGATGTTTCAGCTTACCGATTCAGAAACGACAGTTCTTGCGGCTCTTTTGAATGGAAAAACGCAAGCCGAAATCGCTGCGGAGCGCGGGCGCAGTGTGGAGACAATCAAAGCGCAAGCCAAATCAATCTTGCGAAAATCTGGATGCACAAAAATTTCTGATTTGATGGTTCTTGCGACGACTTACGGGCTGCTCGTCGACCCAGGCGGAGAGAGACCTTTTCAAGTCGGTGACAAGCCGCTTGATTTCGCAAAGCCTGACCGGATGTTTACGAATAAAGACGGTCGTAAAATAAGTTATGGAATTCATGGTGATGGCAAGGGTAGGACTGTACTTTTTGTTCATGGCTTAGTGCATGGACCCTTCTTTCCACCGGATATGATTACGGCTTTCAGAGAAGACGGTCTTAAAGTTCTCGCACCGTCCCGGCCAGGTTTTGGGCTAACTGATCCCCCCAAAAGCTGGAAGGATTTTGATGAAACTGTAATCAAAGACGCTTTGGCACTCCTGACAGCCAAAACCGAAGGGCCTGTTACTGTGGTTGCCCATCAAGGTGGGGTGAGCCACGCCTGCAGAATTGCAAACGCTCTCGGTCGGCGGGCAAAAAATATGGTGATGATTGGGGCCGGCATACCCATTGACGAGAAAAGACATCTTGAAGGTATGGGTCTGCAGACGCGTATCGCTGCTATGGGTGTAAAATACACGCCGCGATTGATTGAAACCGTGATCCGCATCGGCATAGCCAACGAGCTTCGAAAGGGCATCAAACCCTATTTACATCATTTACTATCGAATTCACCAATCGACCAGAACCTGCTCGATGATCCGAAAATTTATCTCATTTGCGAAGCTGGTATATTGCACATGATAGAACAGGGGCCAAAAGCAATCGTTCACGACGGTGCAGCGGCTATGGCCGATTGGAGTGGTGATTTGCTGAACTTATCCTGCCCAGTCAATTGGGTTCATGGCACCAAAGATCCAATCATGCGACTTGATTTTGTTCTTGAATATGTCGCTCAATACAGGGGCGATCCCGTGATTGCGGTTGAGAATGGCGCGGCAACGATGCACTTGGCCCATGCTCAGGTTTGTTACAAAGCTATTTTGGATGCGGCTCGAAGCTGAGCTTACCAAATATGCTTCCTGCGCCCTCAACCGCTGCGCCGCCAAAAAGTAACAGGCGTCCCGTCTGCCAGGTTTCCCGAAAAATAGTTGATGCCGTCACGTTTCAGTTTTGCTATTGGCGCGCCATTTTTGCCTTCAATCACGAGCGTGGCATCATAACCTGTAAAACTGTAGCCTAAAGCAAAGCGGTTGACGCTCGCCAATTGCGGGTTCGAGCATGTAAGATTGCTCATACTGCCCCCCTTGGCGTCACGCAGTTTGTAGCTGCTGGTGCGGCCAAAACCTTGTGCAATGACACCTGCGCCAGTGCGAACTCGAATTTCACAGCCGCAATTATTGGAGCCATCTGTGGCCATCCACTTGCCGCCCATGTCCTGCTCGGTCCGCACCACCTGGCTGGCAACCGTTGCGCCTATGGCACCGCCACCAATGACGTTGCCAAGAATATTGCGCCCAACGTTTCGCGCAAGGTTTTTGCCAACGGCATTTTTGGCAAAATCGGCGCCTTTCGCAGGTTTTGCCGGCGGACCACTTGCCAATTTAATCGCACATTGTCCCGCCGGCGTTCGACCAGATGCCGCAACTGTGGGAACAAAAGAATTTGAATTTGAGTTTGCGTCCGATTCTTCGGACGCGGCGATCTGCTCATTCGCCGCTTTCGATGTCACACCGCTGGATATGGACTGACAGCCGGTTAGCATCAATCCTGCAATTATACCCAGTCCTATTTGCTGGCATGTTTTTCCTGAATTCCTCACCTATAATCCCCATTCCAATTTGATGCCTAGTGAAGACAATTGAAAAGGTTTTAGAGATTCTCAGCAATCACCCCCTAGGGTGATGGCAAGCAACAATTTCATCCACGATTAGAATGTATTGTCAAAGGACTTTCGATGCTCGGTTTTAAACTATTTCTCGTAACAGGCTGCATGAGAAGCGGGACTTCGCTGCTTCATGATTTGATCTCATCGGCGTCGGGTTTTGGTACTCGGATTGCCCCTGCGCGATACCTCGCAGAGCAAATAAACCTGTATAAAAAATATTGCAAAAAAGACGCAGTCTTTTCCAGAGATTATTTTCTCGATGAGAACGCAATATTCAAAGACACGCAATCATTCCTGTACGATAGAATAAATGCAGCCTGGGTCAACGCCGGAAAACCGCAGTCATTAATATTCCGCAGCATCGATTTTGCTCCAAATGTAGCGTTGACCGCAGAATTAATACCCGATGCAAACATATTCATATCTGTCAGAAATCCAAAAGATAATATCACATCGATGATAAAGGTGAGAAACAAGCAGAAGATATTTAAGTCTTCCGTTATTGCGACCGATATCAAAAGCCTTTGCCGCACGTATAATCGTGCCTATCTGCCCGCTCTTCGGGCGCAAAAATCGAATTCCGGAATCAGCGCGCGGATAAATTTTGTGCGCTATGAAGATGCCGCCAGATATCCCGAGAAGACACTTTCCGACATTTGCGCCAGACTGAATCTGCAACCGGGGCCCTCAGGCGTGAACAGGAATATGGCTATAAGTAAAAGCCTGCTTGAATTGGCAAGCCATACCTATTGGCGCACCTTTGTCACTGAGCTTCATAGTGGCCCGGCATCAGTTGAGAGTATCGGTAGCCACAAAAAGTACATCTCACCTGCAGAGGCAAAAATTATTGACCGACGCTGTCGACATGTAAGTCGTAAATTCGGCTATTAGGCTATCTTGCGTTTCCATTCCTCAACGTCCCGAGGCTTTGTCGTCCCTTCAAATGATCGTTTTGGTGCAGTGAATCACATCACAATAGGCAAATAAAATTGCTGCGAGCACGCATCAAAGAGCCCGGTATCTTGCAAAAGCCATACCTTCCGAAGGTGCATTCAATCTGCGAATCCAGATGGTCAGGAATTCTTCACGGAGACTGTTGAGCCACCCGTTTGAGCCTCGAATTATCTGAATCAGCTCCGCGATGCCGCCAAATACCGGCGCTGTCTTTTGAAGCGTTTGAACACCTTCAACATTGTATAGATATGCAATGTATTCCACGCATACCATTTTACACGGTGTCTGAAAGCTGCCTTGTCGACCGCCGTGACCATCTGTTGCTGGCGGTTTTTCTTGACCGCTGCTCCTTGCAAACTGATCCAGTCCGAAAGGGATGACGGGCCTGAAATGGTTATTTTGCCTTTGCCCAGATCCTGCCGACGGAAAGTCGGTGATGCATCGAACGCCTGGAAAATATCCAGGGCATAAAGCACAAATGTACATTTGTTGCAGATGCCGCAACTGCCCACTTCTGAGCCATCACAGACCTGGAGGTTCTGCATCACAACAGCCTCCCCCAAAAGCCTTTCGAACTTGGCGGCTCGGGCAATCAGACCGTGGTGGACAGTTCTGGCGTCTTGTGTGGCAAACAGCGGATCCAGCAATGGGTGCGAGCCCCAGGGCCTTGAAAATGAGGTCTCATCTCCCGACGCGGCAATCAATTGCTCTTCGATTTGATGGGCGAGCATATGCCGGACGCCGGCCAGCAAAGCACCGTGGTATTCACTCCATCCAATCAGCCGGTCGGAAACCTCGCGGATATTTGTTTCAACAATGATGGAATCAAGCGCACAGTGTGCGGATACTGCGTTGGCAATGTTTCGCAATCTGTTGGAGGAGGCAGATTGGGGCTTTGCACCATTTGCTCCGATGATCGTGACAAGTGTATCGAGCTGATCGATTTCAGTGGCAAGCGAGTAGGACGAATCTATTCCTCCCGAAAAGAACAGACCTCGCCCCCTGTCCGGTGGATAATCCTCCCGCGCCGTCTCGGCATGAATGGAGACAGCTTTGCAATTTGGATTCCAGGAAATGATTTGAGATTGTATTTTGTCGGCATTGCCCAGCAATTGCGGGTCGACAGGACGGGTGATGATCAAATCAGCACCCAATTCGATCGCCGGCAGCAATCCAAGGCAAAAAAGGACATTCCCGGACCTGTGAAGTGGGGTGTCTTCGGTTTCAAAGTAGACTTTTTTCGTCAATCCGGAGCCGAATTTGAAATCAACAACGATGCGAAACGGATCGGAACAATCCTCGTCAAATGATACTGTGAGGGGCGGAACCTTCATGGATTGCTCCTGGTTGGTCTCTCAGCCGTTTGGTGCCAGCCGTTCCATGCAGTCCATATTGAACCCATGGCCCTGTTCACACTGTCCATTTGATGTCGAATCTGTCCAAACCCCGAAGCGAACTATTGGGGATCCAATGTGCACTTGCCGGATCGGCATCGATTGTCCTCCAGTGACGCAGCACCGTCGACAACATTGTATTGGCTTCCAGCAAAGCCAGACTATCCCCCAGGCATCGATGCGCTCCAACGCCAAAAGCAATATGCTTGTTGTCCATCCGGAAAGGGTCAAATTTGTCGGGATCGTGGAAATGTCGGGGATCGCGGTTTGCCGCTCCCAACAGCAATACCAGCATTTCCCCCTCAGGAATCTGCTTGCCTTCCAGTTCAATCGGACAACGGTTCATCCGGCAGATTTTTTGAACCGGGCTCTGGTAGCGTAAAGTCTCATTGACGACATTTGCTGTCAAATCGGGGCTGGCTCTGAGTTGTTGCCAGATCTCGGGGTTCTGCGACAGGATGAAGAACATGTTGCTGATCAGATGAACGGTGGTTTCGTGGCCTGCAAATGCCAGCATTGCCAAATTTGCCGCGACCTCATCTTTCGGGAATGTTTCGACATATGCACCAAGCTCGCTATGGGCAATAGACTGACGCCATGACCGGTTTTCTATAATCGACAGGAAATAGGCATGCATGTCATCAAGCAGCGCCATTTCTTCATGTGACAGGTGATTGAGACCAACATCAAAGCCGCGTTTAAGGCTATTGGTCCAGAGGGTGATCAAATGCCGGTCGCACTCGGGAATTGCCAGAATTTTGCAAATAACCGAGACCGGCAATATTTTCGCAACCCGGCTTACGAATTCGCATGACCCATCAACGCATTGCTCAGTGATGAGTTGATCACAAACGGAATCAATCAATGCTTTCAATCGGTTCAGGGATACGCCGCGGGCCAATCGCATCAACATGCGTCGCATAATCGTATGTCTGGGGGGGTCCAGAAACAACAGCCAATTGGAAAAAGAGGGAACGACACCCGCAGGGTTCGGGTTCAATCGGCTCACCAACTCGCGTTCATCGGGTGGAAACTGCGTGCAGTTCTTGTTCAGAAATACGGCATTGACGCCATCATAGTCCGAGACATACCAATCTCCCCAATCACTATGCCACACCGGATGGCGGCTGCGCAGCTTGTGAAAAAGCGGGTAAGGATCAAAATCCGGTGGTTGCTCACCTGCCTTGAGGAAGCCAAATTCACTGGCTGCAGCGTTGTGGTCCAGTATATTCATGGTGACGTTTTATCCAATCCGGAAATGAAGTAACGCCGCAGCCCAAGCCTGATATTGTTTGCATGAAGCTCCCCAAGGCACAGCAATTCGTCTCCCAACATGTAGTTTTTGTTTCTGCTTAGAAAATAGCTGACATCTGGTCTGTTGACGTCTTTTGCCGGAATTTTTGCCAGTTTGGAGTTGACTGTATATTTCGTGCCGGCATAGGTTATCAGCTCGGTATCAGGCTCGAAGTGCTCTGTGAAGTAGTGATTTCCGATGGATTTGGCGAGCAAATGATCCTCACATTCCCTGTCGTCTTTTTCCCAGTGTGGCAAGAAATTCTCGAAAAACAGGGACATGAATCGATAGGTTCTGTGGCCCTTTGACGTCAGCAGCCAAAACAACCTGGTTTGGGGTTCCATTGACCAGATTGTTCCCGCAAAGCGCATCCAGGTAATCGGCAAAGCCATGTGGCCCCAAGCCGCCGGGTCGACAATCGTATCCCCGGAAAAAAGCAGACGCACAGGTTTGTTCTCAAACTGATATCGCCAGACAACGGCGGTTGAAAATCCGCGAAACTGGCCGTCCGGGTCGTAAACAAGGATGACATGAGATTTCTGAGCCAAATCGTTCCAGAAATGCTCAGTGTCAACATTTTGGTAATTTGCCTTGAAAAGGGCGAGCATTTGCGCCTTCAAGGACGCCGTCAGATCCTTCACTTCGACGCATGTGCCTTTATATGTCTGCGAAGGTTCTTTGATCACGAATCACCAATGCTCGGAAGTACATTGTAACAATTTATAATGTATTCTGAAATGCTTTGTAACTTTGCCAGTCGGCGTGATCCTCTGTCGGCTCGTTCACAATATACTATGTTGGATTATTGCCGTCATGATTTGCTGATTCCCCAATGTTGCCACGGTCTCTCATAGCGTAACGGAGGGGCACAGTGCCCATGAAAAGCAACCAGACAAATTGTCTGGGAAGGCGCTGGTTTCTGCAAATCTATAACATCCATGGGCTGAGGTAAGGTTCGACAACGGGTCTCAATTGCCGAACTCCAAATGGTTGCCGGATAAATCCAGTCGCGAAGCCTTCGCTTGCTGCACGCGGCAAATCCTTCCGGCAATAATGGGAATGGAACACAATAGGCAGGTCCGGATCGCGTTGCCTCGCACGCCGTTTCCAATCCACCAAAGGCGTGTTCAAATAACTTGGGTTGAACATTGCAAGCGCGTATTTTTTGCGTTCGATGGCGGACAGCATTGCCTCGCAATCAGAGAAGATGTCCACATCGACCGCATGCCATGTCTGTATAAATCGTTTTGTCGCTCTGGCGATAATGTTCCCACCCATATTGTCGTCGTAAAAGATCAAAACCGTAGGCGCGCGTGCCTGCGCCACAGGTGGCATCGCGGCAACCATGGCCAAAGCGCCAGCGCCTTGCAGGATCGTGCGGCGATTCAATTCAGACATCGATGTGTCCTCTGTGCAAAGACCCTTTGGCCGTTGGCATTCATGCGACAAGGCTAGGCATATTTGCGATTGATTGCAAGCAAAGGTTGAGCCTGCTTTCGCCACCAATGAAAGGAGGAGATTGTGAAATCCGACAGTGCGCGGGCCGGTCGGTTTCCGCTCTTCTGCGCATTATAGTGGTGGTGGCTTGCGCTTTTGGTGGATCGTCTCCACAAGCACAACGGGTCTGACCGGAGGTCAAGCGGACCTGGGTGGAATGGTTCCCTTCAGGGGCAGGTGGCTCGGAATCGCCCGGCTCGCAGACAAGGCGTTCCCAAAAATCGTAAAGGCGCGTTACAGGCTTGGGGCCGGTGCAATGGTCGCTTCGCAAACACCAAAGCCAATGCCCGCGAATCCCTGCTTTTCACATCGCCCGGTCAAAATGACCCGATCACCATCTTCCAGAAATGAGCGCTCTTCTCCTGATGTCAGGGTGAGGGGGCTGGAGCCATTTAATGTCTTTTCCAAAAGGCTTCCCAATTCCTGTGGCGTTTGCCCGGACAGTGTGCCCGAACCACACAATTCGCCAACAACGAGGTTGCTTCCATTGCTGGTCAGATGCGCCAGCATCTGTCCAATGCTCCAATAAAGCGCCTTGCTGGAACTGGTGGCGCAAATGGTTTCGGCCGCGCAATGTTCCGAACGCATTTTGTGACTCTCCAGCGAGACTTCAGTGTGAATATCCACGCCACCCCATTGTTGATCGGAAAGCGATGTCAGATGCGGCAACAGGTCTGCATCTTGCTGGTCCCTTGGAGCGACGGCTTGTCGGAACGGCAGAAGTGCCTCACTGGTGATGATCCAGGGTGACACAGAAGTGGCAAAGCTTTTTGCCAGAAAGGGACCAAGCGGCTGATATTCCCAGGCCTGGATATCGCGGGCCGACCAATCATTGAGCAAGGATACGCCAAAGACGTGGTTCCAACCGTCATCGACCGTCAGCGGTGCGCCCCTGGCGCTGGGTTGACCGATGTAGAAACCCAATTCAACTTCATAGTCGAGACGTTCCGAAGGGGCAAATACCGGCGGAGAATCCGGTTTTTTCAACTGTCCATTCGGCCTTTGAATGGAACCGCGCCCGATCTGTACAGAAGGCGCGCGGCCATTATAGGCAACGGGCAAATGTTCATAGTTCGGCAAGAGCGGCGCCGTGGGGCGAAAGATCGCGCCGGCATTGCTTGCATGGTTCTTGGAGGCAAAGAAATCAGTAAAATTGGGAATGACGACAGGCAATCCAAATTCCACATCCGTTGCCGGGTAGAGATGTTTTGCAACCTCCACCTGGTGCGGCGAATCCCTGTGCAGGAATGACCACAGCGCTTTGCGCAAAGCGCTCCAGGCATCGGGTCCCAATTCCATCAATCCATTGAGAGCCGGAGCCGCGCAGCTTTCAAACACGGCGCGATCTGCGGGCGCGCCAAGCGCCGCCAGTGCCGAGATGTCCAGAACGCAGTCACCAATTGCTGTGGAAACCCGCATCGGGCCTTCATCGCCATTCGGTCGAAAGACACCAAAGGGCAAATTCTGGATGGGGAAATCGCAGTCCGGGACATTGGCGGTTTCCACCCAGCTTTTGGCATGGGGATCGTGGGTTTCATTGAGTGCAGGCTTCATAGGTGCCGGCCCCCGTCAACCACGATTCGTGTACCGGTGGCTGTGCGCAGATGTGTGACACAGGCCAGGATGGCGTCCGCGACATCTTCGGGCTCAACAACTTTCCTCAGCGGCGTGGCCTGTGAACCTTTTTCCAGTGCGTCTCTGCCGCGTCCGGCGACAAAATCTGTCGCAACGGCTGCCGGAGAAACGCACAAAAAGCGAACTTCCGGACCAAAAGCCCGGGCAAAGGACATGGTCATCGTGTCAAGCGCTGCCTTGGCCGCGCAATAGGCCATATTGCTGCCGGATCCGGTGAATGCGGAGATCGACGAGACGTTGACGACAACGGCGTCACCGGTTGCTTGCATCAATGGCAAAAAGCGTCTGGTCACCGAGAATGGTCCGCCAGCGTTCAATTGAAGCAACTGATTGAACAAGGCTTCATCCAGTGTGTCGAGATCCTTGTGGGCAATCGGCTGGGTGGCCCCTGCAGAATTGATCAGAATATCCAGCCTGCCGAACTGATTTTCGATATCCGTTACAGCCTGTGCCACGGAGGCGGGATCGCCAATATCCAGCTTTAGAGAAATGTGTCCAACCCCGGACAGGGATGCGACCACTGCCGTCGCGCGCTCCTGGCTTGAATGAAAGCCGACTGCGATTGTTGCACCTTGTTCAGCAAGTGCCCGCGCTGCGGCGGCCCCTATGCCGTTACTTCCCCCTGTCACCAGAGCAATTTTTCCTTCAAGACTGTATCTATTCATGTTTTTCCCTTTGCTTTGCCGCATTCCTATCACCTGCATGGCCTGTTTGCTGCCACAGCGAATTGGGACAAACAGGAGCGCAGTCGCAAGGAAACAGCGATGTGCAGTGCATGATTGAACTACATAAAGGCGCGCATGAGCTCATTCTGGCTGGTGATGCCCATGCGCTCATAGGCGCGCTTGCGATAGGTCAGAACGGTATTGATGCTGACGCCGAGCTCGAGGGCTATTCCCTCGGAGGTGAGGCCGCGGGCAATCTGCGCACAGACCTGTGTTTCGCGGGGCGTCAGACTTGGGATTTTGGAGCGCAAAAGATGCTCAAAATCGGGGGCGTTTCGGCTGCCTGCCATGGGCAGATCATCGGCGTGTCGCTGCGCCAGGGAAAGCAAGACCTGGGACGATTCAAATAATTTTTCGATGGACGACTCAGAAAAGAATTTCCCCCGCACATAGACGTTCAGCCTTGCCCGGCTTTCGGCCGGGCCATCCGATTGGCCAAAAATTGTCAATCGGCTTCCAAGCCCCACGCTCGTGTAACACGCGTTGCGGTAATCATTCGCCGGAATATCAGCAGCCAGCGTGTAGACCCCGGCAAGGTTGCCATCGTCGATTGTATCCATCTCGTTAATGGGGTCCAGATGCCAATAACGCTCCGTATATCGCTTGGCGCAAACCTCTGCGTCGCGATTCTGGCCAATGCTTTGGGCGTATATGCCCTCGGGTTTTCGGCCTGCGTTAAACCTGAATATCGACACGTGCTGGCACTCGCAAATGGCGTGTATCAGCGCAAAAAAGCGATCAGTGAAGTTCGGTCTTCCAATGCTTTCGATCAAACTGGACAAGTCTGTTGGGGTGGGCCAGGCGGCAGCCACGTTGCGATCTCCAAATACCCTCATCACTCTCCCCTTGCAGTTGGACATCGGAATTTTTTATTTTTTGATTGTATACCGAATTGCATGCAGTATCATATACGAAAGATCGGGCGACTTGCAAGAGATTGACTCGGCCGTTCAGGCGCCAGCCAATTTGCCAATATGCGCCTGGACTGAGTTGTCGCGCCAGAAACAGGCGCGTTGAAAACGGGACGGAAACGAATGGCCAATACACAGAACAGGGGGCGATCCCAGGTGGTTTATGAACATCTGCGGGGCGCCATTGTATCGGGTGCCTTGCGGCCCAACGAACCCCTTGTTGAAGCCGAGATCAGTGAACGGCTGAATGTCAGCCGCACCCCGGTACGCGAAAGCCTGCAGCGGCTTGCGACGGAAGAATTGATCGTGCCCAGACGGCGCGGTTGGGCGGTGCGTGAATATTCACCGCAAGATGCGCAAAACCTTGCTGAAATTCGTGTGGCCCTTGAAGGCTATGCTGCATTTCTTGCGGCAGAACGTGCTGAAAGTGCAGATATCGAGAGGCTTCAAACGATCCATGAAACACGGCTGACGCTCAATCCGGACCAGGAAGACGAAAGGGTGCGCACCAATCTCGCGTTTCACAATGCGGTCATCGAAGCGGCAAACAATCCCAGTCTTCATGGCGCCATACGCGCCAGCACCCGATTCTATTTCAATCGTCCGATTGCGCATGAAACCCCTGAGGTTCTGATGCGTCAGGGAAACAAGGACCATGCGGTCATTCTTCAGGCAATCCGTTCGCGCAAGCCAAAGGAAGCTGAGGAGGCCATGCGTCACCACCTGAATCGCACTTACAAAATGATGGAGCGTATCAATTTCGGCACACCTTAGCCAAGCGCTTGGGGCCCGCCGTTTCGACGGGGATAGCAATGTCACAAGGGCAGGCGACAGACAGCTTGCGCGAAACCAAGTGATAAATCCTCTAAAGCCTGACAGAGCGTAGCAATGACAATTCTTGTCAGATATAAATGGAAGACAGACATTTGGCCCAGGAAATTCGTCACGCAAAACAACCAGGCAACACAGATCGCTGGTTGCCACGCTTACAGTTCTATATCGTCTTCACCCGCCGTGTGCGGGTCACTGATGATCCCTTTGCCGACATCAAGGATGACCTGCCTGCGCATCTCGACTGGATCAGGGAGCAGGAAGAAAAGGGCGTCCTGTTCATGGCTGGTCCATTCCGCGATGACAGTTATTGGGAAGGTGACGGCATGTTCATCTTCAAAGTGGCTTCTGCGGAAATCGCGGCGGAAATCGCCGCGACATGTCCGCTGCATAAATCGGGCAAGCGCACTTTTGAAGTCACGCCATGGCAATTCAACGAGGGGCAAATCACGCTTTCTGTAAAGCAGGCGGCACAAGAATTCACCTGGTCGTAGCCGACATAAGGCGCGCCGCACAATCAAAACAACTGGAGGAAATGCTATGAGAAGACTGATTTCATCAACGTTTTTAGCGGGTGCGATGCTTGCAAGTCTTGGCGCTGTCGCCAATGCGCAGGAAGTCAAATTGCGTATGTCAAACTGGATTGCAAGTCAGGCGCATCCCATCTCCATTGCATTGCACGAGTGGGCTGACAAGGTAGAGAAGGACTCCGACGGACGCATTCAGATTGATGTCGACGGTGCGCCGATCGGCGGCGCCAAGGGGCAGTACGATTTGATCCGCAATGGCGCCACCGACATCGGCTGGGGGCTGCTGTCACTGACACCGGGTCGCTTCGAGCTGTCGCAGGTCATCGAGCTTCCCTTTCTGTCTCCCAGCGGGGAGAAGGGCAGCATCGCTGCGACACGTGTTTACAACGAGTATTTTGCCGAGAAAGAATTCAACGACACCAAACTCCTGGCAATTCATGTTCATGGCCCCGGTCATCTGCATACAAAGGGCCCTGTCAAAAAACGTGCAGACATGAGCGGTCTGAAAATTCGCACGGTTGGCGGTGGCGTGCCCTGGGTTGAAGCTCTTGGCGCGACCCCGGTGGTTCAGCCTGCGTCTGAATCCCATGAATCGCTGGCGCGCGGCATCACCGACGGCATTCTATTCCCATGGCAGGCAATCCAGGCCTACCGGCTCGAAGAGCTGGTCACACACCATCTGACGGTCGACAAGGGGCTCTACACGGTTTCATTCTTCTTTGCCATGAACAGCGACAAATACAATAGCCTTCCGGATGATCTCAAGGCTGTCATTGACGCCAACTCCGGTGAAGAAACGGCCGCATTCATGGGCCGCGCGTGGGATGCAGCCGACACAAGGGCACTCGATGTTCTTTCCAAAGATCCTGCCCACGAAATCACCGAGATATCCCCATCAGAACTGGCGGAATGGACAAAACAATCCGAGCCAATTATCGGTGCCTGGAAAACCAAAGCGGAAGCGGCAGGCGTTGATGTTGACGCGGTGTTTGCGACAATCTCCGACGCCACCAACTAACGCGGAAGCAAAGTTTCAATCATGGAACATACATTGCTTGCCAGGATCAAAGTTCGCGCAACCAGACTGGTTGCGCGAATTGGGATGATCGCTCTGGCTACCCTGGCTTTGGTCACATTTGTCGATGTTGTCGGACGCTATGTGTTCAATCACCCATTGCCCGGCGGCATCGAAATTTCCTCATCTTTGATGGCGATACTGATTTTTTCGTCATTTGTTGTTGCAACTGATCATGACGAGCACGTGCGGGTCGATCTCCTGGTTGACAGCCTATCGTCTCGCCTGAGGACATTTCTGCTGCGATTGGCATCTGCATTGACTGCAGTCGTTGCCCTGTTGTTCGCTTACGCCATTGTCACGAGCGGATTGCATCAATTCGAAACGGGTGAGGTTACGCCTGTCCTGCGTCTGCCAATCTACCCCGTAACCCTGGCTGCCGGTTTCATCGCGGTCGTTTTTTTTCTGATCGCGGTGTGGATGCTGTTTGCGCGACGCAAGCCTCACTCACCAGAACATGTCACGCCTGCCGAGTAGGCCTGCGACAGACTTTTCCTTTTGCCTGAAAGCTTATTCATGGGTAACGAACTTATTACAGTCTTGGTGATTGGTGGCTTGCTGGGCTTCATGGTGCTTGGTGTGCCTATCGGTGTATCGATGGCCCTGTCCGGGTTTTTCGGCATCGTTGCCATTGTTGGTCTCAATGGTACAATGGCCGTTCTTTCTGATGTGATCACGGAGACGGCATTCAGCTACCATCTGAGTATCATTCCGCTGTTTATTCTGATGGGCAATCTGGCCAGCCGCAGCGGTCTCTCAAGAGAACTCTATCAGGGGTGCGCCGTACTCTTTGGCGGCGTGCGCGGCGGACTTGGCATGGCCACAATAGGCGCTTGCGGGTGTTTTGCTGCTGTTTCAGGCTCGTCTTTGGCAACAGCCACCTCAATGGGGCAAGTCGCCATTCCCGAAATGAAGCGCTTCAACTACAGCGACCGTCTGGCGACGGGCGTTGTGGCCGCAGGTGGGACGATCGGCGTTCTTATCCCGCCAAGCATCATCCTCGTTCTATATGGCATCCTGACCGAGACCAGCATCACCGACCTGTTCATCGCAGCGCTTATTCCGGGCCTGCTGCAAGTCATGATCTACATGATCACCATTTCGGTTCTTGTTCGATTGCGCCCCGAGGCTGGCCCAGCCGGTGAGAAAACCACCCTCAGGCAAAAATTTCTTGCCATCCCGAGCGTTGCCGGGATGCTCGTCCTGTTTACCGTGGTGATCGGCGGGATTTATCTCGGCGTCTTCACACCGACAGAAGCAGCAGGCATTGGCGCCATCATAGCGCTCTTGCTTGGTGTTTTCAGGCGTCAGCTTGGGTTCAAAGCTATCGTGGACGCGCTGTTTTCGACGCTCAAGACAAGTGGCATGGTGTTTCTGATCCTCGCCGGTGCGACCATTCTGGTGAACTTTTTCGTGTTCAGTCGTGCAAATCTGATGATTGCAGACTGGGTTATCGGCCTCGACTACCCGCCACTGATGATCCTCCTGATCATCCTCGGGATTTATCTGGTGCTGGGATGTTTCCTGGATTCTATTGGCATGGTTCTGCTGACCATCCCGGTTGTCTTCCCGATCATTATGCAGCTCGGATATGATCCGGTGTGGTTCGGCATCATGGTTGTGGTCGTGGTTGAAACCGGCATGATCACGCCACCGATGGGGATCAATGTCTTTGCCATCAAAGGCATAGCGCCCAAGGTACCGATTGCGTCGATTTTTGCCGGCGTTGCTCCGTTCTGGGCAGCAGACATGTTCAGGATCGCCCTGCTTATCGCCTTCCCGGCACTGGCGCTTTACCTCGTTGGGTAGAGATAGCATTCAGTTTTCCAGAAAGCCGCGCCTGCCAGGTGCACAAGACAAATTCGGTCCGGTAGGGGCGTGTCACGGGGCTTGGTGCAGCCGGGTTGTTGAAGACCAGCCATCAGGGTACCAACAATGACCAACGGCGCGATGAACGCTTTTATCCCTTTGGGTAAGAGCCCAATTCTGAGGTGCTGCACCTGACGATTGGCTTTGCGGCTGAGGACGCTGTTGGCGCGCGCGAAAAGAACGCGCGCCGGATTATTGCCGCGCGCAACGGCAGTCGCGATTAGACAGGAGGGGCTGGCTTCGTCCCTTTGTACATCCGGAAACGCCGGGCAGGCAGCCGTTTTGCAAGTCCCTGAATTTCAAACCAATTGATCGGGAACATCCCTGGCCAATGCGCACTGGAAAGCACGCATTGATCAATCATCATTCGAACAGTGCCAATGGCGAAAGGGATTTTGTCAGTCTTTAGGGAAATTGCGCTGCAAGCCATCCCAGCAGTCCGGATAGGTCTGATCAATCGTTTCAAGATTGGAGGCAAAACCTGTCGGATTCTGGGTGAACCTGGTTTCGAACATGAAAGCCAAAGTGCCTGAAAGCCTTTCGGGCGCCAGAGCCTTTTCGCTGGCCTTGGCGAAAGCCTCCGTATCGGGACCATGGGCAACCAGTGCATTGTGCAAGCTCATGCTGCCGGGAACAAAACCGCCCGGTTTTGCATCATAGACACCATATACGAGCCCCATGAACTCGCTCATGACGTTCATGTGGTACCACGGCGGTCGGAAGCTGTCCTCCATGACGAGCCAACGTTCGGGGAAGATGACAAAGTCCATATTGGCTGTGCCGGGCAGTTCCGAGGCAGAGGTCAAAACCGTATAGATCGACGGATCAGGATGGTCGAACAATGTGGCGCCGACGGGCGAGAAGCGGCGAAGGTTATATTTGTATGGCGCGTAATTGCCGTGCCAGGCGACGACATCAATCGGTGATTGCGCGATGGTGGTCTTATACAGATGCCCTTGCGCTTTGAGAAAGAGTTCGCACGCGCCCTCATAGTCTTCATAGGCTGCCACCGGATAGAGAAAGTCACGGGCATTGGCCAGGCAATTGGCGCCGATGGGGCCGCGCTCCGGCAAGGTCAGAGCCTTTCCGTAATTCTCGCAAATGTAGCCACGCACCGGGCCGTCGACCAGATCGACGCGGAATTTGACACCGCGCGGAATGACGACAATGTCCCCTGGTGCAGCGGTGATCACACCGAATTCAGTGATCAGTCTGATGGCGTTTTCCTGCGGCACGATCAGCAATTCGCCATCCGCGTTATGAAAATAACGGCGTTCCATGGACGTGTTTGCCACATAGAGATGTGTGGCAATGCCGGTCTGCATCGCCGCATCACCACAGGTGGTGATGGTTTTCAGTCCGGCCAGAAAATCTGTCGGCTCATCGGGAACAGGAACCGGATGCCATCTGAATTGCATGGCCGGCAGATCGCATTCATCACGGCAGGGCGCCGTGCGTATTCCGCCTTTCGGCACTTTTTTGAAACCCGTTCCATGTTTCACGGAAGGGCGTATCCGATAGAGCCAGGAGCGCTTGTTTTCGGCGCGTGGCGCGGTGAAGGCCGTGCCGCTCAACTGTTCTGCATAAAGCCCGAAAGGTGGACGCTGCGGAGAGTTGCGGCCAATCGGCAAGGCACCGGGAACAGCTTGCGTGGAATGGGTGTTTTCGTAACCGGGCATGTAGCCGAAATCAGTCGAATCCGGTTCGATCAAGCCACCGAGTGCGATCAATTCCTGCGGATAAGAGATGGTTTTCTCGCTCATAAGGCCTCCGTACAATTGCCTGTCCACCGGTTCAACCGGTTGCTGTCATTAAGAAAATGTCAGTTTGCCCACTGAAACGCCATCACAAACCCATGTGACACCATTGAGATTACATCGCGTGAACGGTTGCGTCCCAATCAAGCCAAACGGATCGCGATCAAGGCCTGGGGCCGATCCATACTGATGTTTTTCGACGGGGGGCTTCCGATTATATTGTCGTTCCACGCAACTTCGAGGCCGCCCACGCGTTGAACAATCAGATTGCACAATCGGCTCCGGGCGGCTTCATGTTTCACAACCTTTATGCGGAATTCTCGGCAGATACGTCTTCCGCTCTGTCGGCCATGATACTCGGGCTCGTCTTCCTCGGGTTTCTTTTTGAAAAATTGCCGCCCGCCGCAGTGGCCACTGCTGGTGCAGCGGCGTTTCTTCTGCTCGGCTATATCTCGACCGAGGAGGCGCTGGCGGTGTTTTCCAATCCGGCGCCGATCACCATAGCGGCGATGTTCATTCTCTCCTCGGCGCTGGTCAGCACCGGTGTGCTCGACGCGGCGTCGTCCTATCTTGTCGGCTTGTCGGAAAAACGCGGTCCCATTGCTCTGGTGCTTCTGCTGCTCGGTGCGGCGCTGGCTTCGGGCCTGATGAACAATACGCCGCTGGTGATCGTGCTGATCCCGATCATTTCGAAAATGGCCGCTGCCCTCAACATCGCCTCCAGCAAGGTGCTGATTCCACTGTCCTACATGGCGATCCTCGGCGGCACGCTGACCCTGATCGGAACCTCCACCAATCTGCTGATCGATGGTGTGGCGCAAGGCGAGGGCATGGCGCCGATGCGGATGCTCGAGTTGCTGCCTTTTGGTCTGGTTGCGCTGGTGGTGGGTGGGCTGACTTTACTGGCATTGGGCCCGCGCCTGTTGCCTTCCCATATCGTTTCCGGGGAAGCGATCGATGACACCGACACGCAGTTCATGTCCCAGGCAAAAATCATCGCGCCTGCCGAGAACGAGGCAGAAAGTGCGTCGACCGGCAGGGCGCTGGCGGATTTCAGCGCCCTGTCCAAAATCCGCGTTCTGGCCATCCTGCGCGGCACCGAGCGGCTGAAACCCGACCCGGCGCTTGAATTGAACAGGAACGACCTGGTCATTTTTCATGCCAATCAGTCCGAGCTTCTGACCCTGCGCGATCACCCGAACTACATGCTGGGTTACCACAAGGCCTTGCTCGCCTCGGCCGATCAGCAGAAGTCCGAAAAGATCGAGGCGGTCTATGCGGGCGACGCGAGCAGCAGCGGGCGGCGGTTGCGCGATCTCGGCTGGTTCAAGGCGGGCGTAAGGGTGCTTGGCATTTCACGGCGCAGGCACAATCCGGGGCCCGAACTGTCGGAAGTCCGCTTGCGTGCGGGCGATCGCATATTGCTGGAAGGCAGTCCCGGTGATCTCGCTGATATCGTGCAGTCGGAGAGTTTTGTGGCAGCGACCGTGCCCAAATTGAGACCCTACAAGCGGCACCGGGCGGGACTGGCAATCCTGACAATGAGTGCTGTCGTTGTGCTGTCGATTTTCAATGTCGCGCCGATCGTCACCCTGTCGCTTCTTGGTGTCGGCATCATTCTGCTGACGCGTTGCGTCGAGGCCGAAGACGCCTGGAAAGCCATCGACGGTTCAATCCTCGTGCTGATTTTCGCGATGCTCGCCATTGGCCGTGGTCTGGACAATACCGGCGTGGTGCAGAGCCTTGTTGACGTGGTCACACCATTGCTGAAAAGCGTCTCGCCGCTGGTGGTGCTGTTTGCCATCTATGGGCTGACGTCCCTGTTGACCGAGCTGATTTCCAACAATGCGGTCGCCGTGATCCTGACGCCCATGGCCATTGGACTGGCCGATGCGCTTGGCATCGATGCAAAGCCGCTCATCTACGCCATCATGATGGGCGCCTCGGCGAGTTTCGCCACCCCCATCGGCTATCAGACCAACACGCTGGTCTACGCAGCCGGCAACTACCGCTTTGCCGATTTTCTCAAAGTCGGCCTGGTGATGAACGTGGTCGTCGGCATCGCAAGCTGTCTGGCGATCTGGGCCTTTACGGAGATCTGATGCAGGCCGCCATGGCTTGATTTGAAGACGCTGGGGGTGTCCATTCCCGACGCCCGTCGCGAATGGCAGCGACAGCCGCAAATGCGCGCGCATAGGCCAATTGGCCTTTTGTGGTAGGTCATGCGGGGAGGTAGGGTGATCGCCTGCCGAGGTTTTTGTCTGTTTCCATCCTGATGTTTGCTTTGATGGTAGCCCAACAGGCCACAGCTCAGCCTGCTGATTTGATGGTTGCGGTGCGCGATGGGGATATCGAAAGCGTCAGAACCTTGCAGGGGTCCGGCGCAGGGCGGACATCCAGTAATACGGGGATGTAGCCAATTGTAGTTTTCATCCGCGTTTTACGGGATCAAACCCGGCGCAGACCGTGTTGATCGAGCAGGCGGATCAGCATGTCCTTTGCCTGCGTCCTGTGCATCCAGTGTATCTGTCGCGCCGCCTTGGCATCGCCCCTTGCAATGGCTTCGTACAAAGCGCGGTGATCCTCGTTGGATTTATTCGGCATTGGCCGCATGTGCAGCGTCATGGCCCGTGCCCGTCGCACCTGGTCGTTAAAATTGGAAACGATCATCTGGATGCGCTTGTTGCCACCCAGGCGGACAAGCTCGTCATGGAAGGCTGCGTCGGCACGCGCCCAACCCTCCCGGTCATTGGCCTCAACGCTGGCTTCCATCTCCAACGTGGCCGCTTTCAGCCGGGCAAGTTGCGCCTTGCTATAGTGCGCCTCGGCGGCAAGCGAGGCTGCAAGGCTCTCAAGCTCGGTCAGGACTTCGTAGATTTCGCGCATGTCATCGGCTGACAGGGATGATATGCGCACCCCTTTGCGCGGTCGGACTTCCAGCAGGCCCTGGGATTCCAGAATGAGGGTGGCCTCACGGACCGGTGTGCGCGACATGCCAAGCTGTTCGGCAAGCTCGCTTTCCAGGTGATCCGTCCCGGCGGGCAGTTCGCCGGCAAAAATCAACGCCCGCAGGGCATCCACTGCCCGAATACTCTGGGATTTGGTCTTTGCTTCGCCGGACACCCTAAACCCCTTGTTTGCGGCCTTCTTGCGCTGACCGGTAGATTGCCTCTTCCACTTCCATCACCCGCAGATAGTCGGCAGCAGAATTTTCAAACTGCCATTTTCCGAGCAGCGCCGCAACCACATGGTTTTGAAGGGCAAAGACGCAATCGCCGGCAAATCCGGGCCATGGTTGCGGCGCAAGCAGGGTTTTTGTCCCTGTCTCGCCGAAGGCGCGCAGGTGCACCGAGCCATCGCCCGACAAGCTCAAGGTTCCGCCGGTGCCCTCCAGCAATGCCTCGCCCAGGGTGATACGGGTGTTTTGCGTGGCATGATCGAGATGCCGGTTGCCATCAAAGATGGCGCGCACCCCGTCAGCGAAATCGAACAGGATGTAGCCGGCATCTTCTCCGGCGATCGCCGGGTTCATTTTTCTCAGATCCGCATAGACCGCCTGAATGTCGCCGAGCAGAAAGCGGAAGGTGTCAATCCAGTGCACGGCCGTCTCGTGCACCAGAAACCGCTGCATGGTCTGAAAATAGCGCTGCCGGGAAAGATAGGCCTGCGGTCCCTGTCCGTCGCCTGTACGCAGCCGGAATGTCATCTGGTGCACCTGGCCGATATCGCCGGCAGCCAGACACCGCGCCATTTCCCGGTACCAGGGCTGGAAGCGGAAGTTCTCGTGCACGATCAAAGGCACGCCCGCGGCAGCGGCCTGTTCCACCGCAATGCGGGCTTCCTCGAGCGAGGCACAGAACGGCTTCTGACAGATGATGGCCTTGATGCCGTGGTCGAGCGCCGCCCTGATGGCTTCCAGATGGGTTTGCGGTGGCGTGATGATGTCTAGGATATCCGGCACGGTCTCTTCGAGCAGGCGCTGCAGACTGTCGAAGGCCGGAAAGCCTGTTCGCTCGGCCTTGTCGACGCTCCGGTTGGCGATGCCGACCAGTTTCACCTCGGGGATCCGCGCCCAGGCGTCGATGTGAAACTGGCTGAAATAGCCCGCGCCCAGGCAGGCAACCCGCAAGAGTCTGTTCACGTCTGTGCCTTTGCCATTATCTGTTCGAGAACCGCATTTGCGGCGGTTTCCGTGCTGCTGTCACCTCCCAGATCACGGGTGAGGTGGCTTTTGTCGGCCACCACCTGATAGACCGCGTCGCGCAGGGCCTTTGCGTCTGCAACCATGGGGGCGCTATTGTGCTTGGTGCCCAGCCAGTCAAGCATCATGGCGGCTGACAGGATCATCGCCAGGGGATTGGCGACCCCCTTGCCGGCGATATCGGGCGCCGACCCGTGGCAGGGCTGAAACACCGCATGATCATCACCGATATCGGCAGAGGGCGCCAGTCCCAGCCCGCCCATGATGCCGGCGCCCAGATCGGACAGAATATCGCCGAACATGTTCTCGGTGACCATGACATCGAAGGTCCAGGGCTTTTCCACCATCCACAGGGCGGTGGCATCCACATAGGCGTGATCGGCGGTCAGTTGCGGGAATTGCCTGGCGACGCCATCGAAGATTTCACGGAAGAAGGCAAAGGCGCGGAAGACATTTGCCTTGTCGACGCAGGTCACCCGGCCTTTGCCGGTTCCCGATTGCTTGCGCTGCCGGGCATATTCAAAGGCAAATCGGAACAGTTTTTCGCTCGTCTTGCGGGTGATCAGCAAGGTTTCGCGCGCCTCGTCTTTCGTCACCACGCCTTTGCCCATGGAATGAAACAGGCCTTCGGTGCTCTCGCGAATCAACACGAAATCGATTGCCTGACCGCCGGAAAGCTTCAGCGGTGTCGGCTGTCCCGGCACAACACGCACCGGGCGCACCCCGGCAAACAGGTCGAGCGCGATCCTCAGATCAAGTTGTGGCGATATCTCGGTGCCATCCTCATAGCGCACGGAGGGAAGCCCCATGGCCGCCAGCAGAATGGCGTCGGCGCGACGGGCCGTTTTCATGGAGGCCGGTGGCAGGGCCTGCCCGGTCTTGGCATAATGGGCCGCACCGGCGTCAGCCCTGGTAAAGCGCAGCGCATAGGATTGCTGTGCTGTGGCCAGGGCCTCGAGTATGCGGATCGTCGGCGCTGTGATCTCCGGCCCGATCCCGTCACCTTCAAACACTGCGATTTCGAATGAATGGACCATGTATTTTCCCTCAATGATGGACTGGCAATAGCAGCGCCGGATTTGCCTGTAAAACGTATTTGACAATGAATTTTTTAATGTATACGTTAAATAATTGCAACACTGATTTTTGCCTGGGAGGACAATATGATTACACTGCTTAAAACTCTGGCCGTCACAACGGCCCTGATGGGCGCACTGGCCACGTGCGGATACGCCCAAACCATTCTCAAGTTCAGTCACACCGACAATCCGGGCGGATCCCGTCAGGCGGCAGCCGAGGTTTTTGCCGAAAAGGTCAAGGAATATACGGACGGTCGTTATGAAGTGCGGATCTTCCCGGCAGGTCAGCTGGCCAACGATCCGAAAGCCATCGAACAGCTGCAACTGGGCGGGGTGGATTTTACCGTGTCGGCAACCGGCTCCTATGCCACGCATCTGACATCGCTCAACCTGACCGCCATGCCTTTCCTGGTCGACACCTATGAGCAGGGCTGGGAATTCTACGATAATTCCGACTGGCTGAAAGGCGAATTCGCCAAGCTGCCGGAGGTCGGTTTCCGTGTGCTGTCCACCTGGGAGGCCGGGTTTCGCAGCTATACGACCAAGGATCCCCTGACGTCGCCTGCCGATGCGGTCGGCAAGAAAATGCGCGTCTTTCCAAACGACATGATCCGCTGGACCATGGAGGCGGTCGGTTTCCAGACCGTGGTGATGCCCATCACCGATGTTTACCTGGCGATCCAGCAGGGCACTGTTGACGGGCAGGAAAATCCGGTCGACACGATCAAATCGCTGCGCTTTTACGAAGTCGCGCCCTATATCACCCTGACCCGTCACGTTTACAGTCCGCTGCCTTTGGCCGTGTCTGAAAAGACCTGGCAGGCCTTCTCCGATGCGGACAAGGAAGCGGTCAGCAGGGCTGCTGCGGAATCCTCGGCTTTCAGCCGTGATCTCGTCAAGAACTCGGTCAACGCTCAATTGGAAGAAATGACGGCGGCAGGCGCCAAGGTTTCAACGCCGGAAATCGCGCCGTTCAGGGATGCTGTCGCCTCGGTCTACGACAAGGCCCGCGACGTCTACGGCGCTGAAGCCGTTGACAGGGTGCTGGCAGATGCCGCCACAATCCGTCAGGCGATGCCGGCGAAATAGACCTTCGCTATCCGTACAACCGGGATCAGGGCCCTCGCTGCCCTGATCCTTTCGTCTGGGACAACGGCATGGATTACAGGGCAACCTATCCACTTGCATTACGGATACTGAGCCGCCTGATCGACCTTTGTCTTGCGCTGGGCGGCTTTTCGATCGTGATGCTGGTTTTCGTCAATGCAACACTCAGAGGCACGGCGGGATTCGATCTTGCCTGGTCGCTGGAAATCACCGCCTTCCTGCTGCTTTGGACCACCTTTCTGGGCTGCGCGGCGGCGATCGCCCGGGGCGCGCATATGCGGGTCACCGAAATCGTCGAGATTTTCTTCTCAACGCAGATCCAGCGCTTCCTGTCCGTCGCGATCAATGGTGTGGTTTTGCTGCTGATGGTGAGCCTGATCGTCGAGGGCACCTCCATTTCCACCCACACCTGGGCCCAGAGAACGACGGTGCTCTACTGGCCAGTGGGTTTTCTTTACGCCTCAATGCCGGTCGGCATGGCGCTTTCGCTGATTTTCCATGTCTTCAACATGCGGCATGACTGGCATTCGCCGCCGGACCGCGATGGCCCGCCGCGCCCCCATCATGTCGATGGCGCTGATACGGGGGCCGTGTTGTGATCCTTCTTTTTGTCGTTGCAGTGTTTCTCATTACAGTCTTTGTGGGGGTGCCGCTGGTCTGGGCTATCCTGATCACTGCGGTTCTGCCGATCATCGTGTTTGATCTGGGCTATCCGCTGCAGGCCCTTTATCTCAATTTCATCGGCGGGGTCGAACCCAATCATTTTCTTGCCATTCCGCTGTTCATCGTCGCGGGCGAATTGATGAGCCGCGGCGGCGTTGGTCTGCGCATCATCGGCTTTGCCCGCGCTGCCTTCGGCTTCATGCCCGGCGGGCTTGGCATGGTGGTGGTCGGCGCCTCGATGATCTTTGGCGGCATATCCGGTTCGGCCATCGCTGACAGTGCGGCCATCGGCTCGGTGATGATCAAGAACATGGCCAAGGAAGGCTATGACAAGGGTTTTGCTGCGGGGCTGGTTGCAGCCGCAGGCACCATAGGCATCATTATCCCCCCGTCGATCCCCATGCTGATCTACGGATTTGTCGGCAATGTCTCGGTGGCTGATCTGTTCCTGGCCGGTATGGTGCCGGGCATCATCTTTGGACTGGCATTCATGCTGGTGTGTTATTACGTCGGTAAATCCACCGGCTGCGATCCCGGCGGCCGCACCACCACCCGCGTCGAACTTTGGCGTTCCTTTGTCGGCACCGCACCGGCCCTGTTCATGCCTGTTCTCATTCTTGGCGGCATTTTCGGCGGTTGGGTAACACCCACAGAAGCCGCCGCACTGGCCGTGGTCTACGGGCTGGTGGTGACAATCGGCGTCTACCGGGATTTCTCCCTCAGGGATCTGCCGCAATTGATGATCGACGCCTTTGTCACCAGTGCCACGGTGATGGTGGTGATCGGTGCGACAACGGTTCTCGGCTGGCTGATCACTCTCGAGCAGATGCCGCAGGTGCTGGTCGGTTTCGTGCAGGACCTGTCCTCAAGCCCCTGGGTCTTTCTCATTCTGGTCAATCTGGTGCTGTTGGTCCTCGGCCTGGTGCTGGACCCTGTACCGGCGATTTTGCTCACCGCACCCTTGTTTCTGCCGACCGCGCAGGCCTTCGGTATCGATCCGGTGCATCTGGGCGTGATCATGACCTGCAATGTGGCTGTCGGCCTGTTCACCCCGCCGGTGGGCGCCACGCTTTATGTGGCCTCGCGCATTTCCGGCGTCGGGGTTCTTTCCATCGCGCGCAGAATGGGCATGCTGTATTTTGCGGCCATCTGCGCGCTGCTCCTGGTAACCTATGTTCCGGCCGTGTCGATGACGATGGTCCATCTGTTCCGTTAAGTGAGGTCAATATGTTTGCTGTTGTTGTGACGTTCAAAATCAAGCCTGGCCTGATGGGCACATTCATGCCGTTGATGCTGGCCAATGCGCAGGCCTCGTTGCGCAATGAGCCGGATTGCCACCAATTCGACGTGTGCACCGATGCGGCGCAGCCAGACAGCGTGTTTCTCTATGAGCTCTATTCCGATTTGGCCGGTTTCGATGCGCACCGGCAGACGCCGCATTACCAGCAGTTTGATCAGGCCACTGCGGCAATGATCGCGGCCAAGGACGTGCGGCGCTTTGCGCAGGTGCAGCAATGATCTGGGAGGTTTATGCGCTCAAATATGCCGATCGCAACAGCCGCACGCGCAGGGACAGTTTCCTGTTCGACGACAATCACGATCAGCCGCATGCGATGGACTATTTCATCTGGGTGCTGAAATCGGGCAGGGATGTCATTGTGGTCGATACCGGCTATGACAATGCCGAAGCCAGCCGCCGGGAGAGGCCGATCATCCGCGAGCCTGCCGAGGCGCTGCGCGGCATCGGCATCAGTGCGGAAGACATCACCACCCTGATTGTCACACACCTGCATTACGACCATGCGGGCGGGCTCAATCAGTTTCCCAATGCCACCATTCATTTGCAGGCGGCCGAGATGGCCTATGCGACCGGTCCCTGCATGTGTCACGACACGCTGCGCATGCCGTTTTCCGCCGATCATGTCTGCGAGGCGGTCAAACGGGTCTATAGCGGGCGTGTGGTGTTCCATGATGGCGATGGGGAGGTTGCCGATGGCGTCACCGTGCATTGCATTGGCGGCCACTCCCGCGGACTGCAGGCGGTGCGGGTGCGCACGGACGCCGGATGGTTGTGCCTGGCGTCCGACGCTGCCCATTATTATGAAAACGTGCATGCCAGAAAGCCGTTCCCCATCGTTGTCGATCTGCAGAACATGCTGGATGGTTTTGACCGGATATCGGCGCTGGCCAGCGATCGCAGCCTGCTCATTCCCGGCCATGACCCTTTGGTAATGCGGCTGTTTGATCGCGCCGGGCCTGACTATGTGGTCAGGCTCGACAGGGGCCCCTCCAAGGCCTTTACACCATGAAGATCGGTGTCATCGCGGATGATTTCACCGGCGCTTCCGATATTGCCCTGACCCTTGCGGAAGCCGGCATGAAGACCCTGCTTCTGGCCAATACCCCGTCCGGGACATCCATCGTGTGCGAAGCCGCCGTGATCTCGTTGAAGTCGCGGACCGCGCCGCTGGCAGATGCGGTTCAACAATCCCTGCTGGCCTGCGATTGGCTGACCGCCCAGGGGGCTGAACAGATCATCTTCAAGGTCTGTTCCACTTTCGATTCCACCGATGCCGGCAACATCGGTCCGGTTATCGCGGCGCTTGCCGCGCATTTGGGCGAGCGGGCGGTCATTGTCTGTCCGGCCTTCCCGGAGAATGGTCGCAGCGTCTATCAGGGACATCTGTTTGTCCGCGACAGGCTGCTCAACGAGAGCGGCATGCAAAATCACCCGCTGACACCGATGAAGGATCCGGACTTGCGCCGGGTGCTTGCACGCCAGACGTCCTGGCCGGTGGCGCATGTACCGATGCAGACGGTCGCCATGGGACCATCCGCGGTGATGGCCGCCCTTGAGGCGCAGGTGGCGATGTTCATTGTTGACGCCATTGCGGACAAAGACCTTCACACCATTGGCGCGGCAGCAAAGGGGCGCAGGCTGCTGTGCGGCGGTTCCGGCATTGCGCTGGGCCTGCCGGCCAATCTGGGTTTTCAGCCCGGCATCCCGTCGTGGTCCGGCGTTCGGGGCAGGGGCGTCATTCTGTCTGGCTCCTGCTCGCTTGCCACACGGGCGCAGATCCGCAGATACCAGCAAATCGCACCTGCGCTGGAACTGTCCGCCGACGCCATCATGAATGGCGCCCATACCGTTGAAAGTGTCGCCGACTGGGTCATGGCGCAAAAAAATGATGCGCCGCTGGTCTATTCATCCGCTGACCCGGATGCGGTCAAGGCAGCGCAGGAGCGGCACGGCCAAGAGATTGTTGCCGAAACGATTGAGGGGCTGTTTCAGGCATTGGCTGCAGAACTCGCCCGTCGGGGGATTGCCCGCCTGCTGTGCGCAGGTGGCGAGACCTCCGGCGCTGTGGTCAAGGGACTGTCTGCCCAGACAATGACAATCGGCATACGGCTGGCGGCCGGTGTCCCGGCCATGCTGGTGGACGATGGATCGCTGGCGATTGCGCTGAAATCTGGTAACTTCGGTGATGACGATTTTTTTGCCACGGCGATGGCAAGGCTTGCGGGGGATCAATGAGCGAAGAAAGCACGGCCCGTGAGGGAATCGCCCGCTGGGCAAAATCAATCTTCGAGCGTGGACTGACAAATGGCTCGTCGGGCAATATTTCGGTGCGCCTGTCTGACGACCGGCTGCTGGTCACGCCCACCGGTTCCAGTATGGGTTTTATCGATCCGGCGCGCATCAGCCTGATCGATCCCTCCGGAAAATTGCTCGATGGCGACGCGCCGACCAAGGAAATGCCGCTGCATCAGGCCTTCTATGAGACACGCCATGGTGCAGGTGCCGTTGTGCATCTGCATTCGTGCCATTCGGTGGTTCTGTCAGTGCTGCCCGAGATCGATCCGGACAATGTGATCCCGCCGATCACGGCCTATAGCGTGATGAAGCTCGGCCGCGTCAAGCTGCTGCCCTATTTCATGCCCGGCGACCCGGCCATGGGTGACGCCGTGCGCAGTCTGCTCGGAAAGCGCTGCGCCGTGCTTCTGGCCAATCACGGACCGGTGGTCTGCGGCAAGGATCTTGATGCGGCGGTCTATGCCATGGAAGAGCTGGAGGAAGCTGCAAAGCTGACCATCCTGTGCCGCGGGCTGTCCCCAAAAATGCTGACGCAAGAACAGATCGCAGCGCTGCAAAACAAGTTCAATTCCGGCAATTGAGCCCTTTGCTCCGACCCTGTGACGGCGTTCTGAACCTCTGAAAAATAGGAATGACATCCTGATGGAGCCGACCGTGGGTTCAGCCCGGGTAAGGTCATGCTTTTCGTCGGAAATACGCTTTGTCGTCGCCATTGTGGGGCGGGCGCGGCTTTGACGATCGGCATCTATTCTCGGGCTGCGTTTTGATCCGTGCGCCACTGCTGGTCGGCAACCGGGTTATCGGCGTCACCACTCTTGACAGGTCTGAATCTCATTTTTTCGAGGCGGAGATGCAAATACCCCGCCTTCTGAGATTCACAAGAAGACGGTGACCAGGCTTGGCCACACCAGCAGGACGGCGAGCGCCAGCAACTGAATGGCGATGAAGGGCAAAAACCCGCGGAAAATATCGGTGAGCGAGATGTGGGCAGGGGCGACGGATTTCAGGTAGAAGGCCGCAGGTCCGAAGGGCGGCGACAAAAAGCTGACCTGCATGTTCATGGTGAAAACCACGCCAAACCAGATGGCCACATATTTCGGCTCAATGCCGCCCAGAAATCCGATTTCCTCTACCGGCAGCAAGGTCACGATGGGCAGGAACACCGGCATGATCAGCAGGACAATGCCCACCCAGTCCATGAACATGCCCATGATCAAAAAGACCAGCATCATCACCAGAATGACACCCATGGTCGGCAGATCGGCGCCGACAATGAGATTGGCGACGAAAGTCGGGCCGCCGACCAAAGTGTAGGCGGCTGCCAGCGCAGCGGCGCCCAATGTCACCCAGATGATGGTTCCGGTGGATTTCATGGTGCGGATGAGGGAATCCCAGAAAATCTCGAAGGTCATCTCACCGCGAAGAACCGTGATGACAAACACCGCGACCACGCCCATGGCGGCGGCCTCGGTAATGCCCGTGATGCCGCCATAGATCGAGCCCAGAACCACGCCGATTACGATGAGCGGCGCCACGAGGCCCTTGCCCATTTCCCAGGCGGTGAAAAGGCGTTCGCGGCCAATGACAAATTGGCCGAGCAATATGCCGCCGACCACAGTTGCAACCAGATAGGGCAGGTCGGACACCATGCCCCATCGGAGGGGCGCCACATCCTCGACAATGGCATTGGCGCCGATCGCCGTGAGTATCAAAGCCCGCACCAGCAGGAGCGCTGCAATGCCGGTCACGACCAATGTCACCAGACCAGCAAACAGAATGGCCTTTTGCCGCCCCGTCGGGTCATTTGCAACCGGTTCCGGCAAAGGTGCCTGTTTTGGGTCGAGCTGGGTGCGAATGATGATGTAGACGATGAAGAATGACGCCAGCATGAAGCCCGGCAGGAAGGAGGCTGTAAACAGCGCCTTGATCGAGGTTTCGGTGACCAGCCCGTAGAAAATCAGCACGATCGAAGGCGGGATCATTGTGCCCAATGTGCCGCTGGCGCAAATCGTGCCGATGGCAAGGTTCTGATTGTATCCCAGACGCAGCATTTGCGGCAGCGCGATGAGACCCAGAAGCACCACTTCGCCGCCAATGATGCCCGACATGGCCGCCATGACAATGGCCATCATGGAGGTGACGATGGCGATGCCGCCGCGGGTGCGGCTCAGCCATCGATTGAGCGAGGTATACATGTCCTTGGCGATCCCGCTTCGCTCGAGCAGGGAGGCCATGAAAATGAACAGGGGCACGGAAATCAGCACGTAATTGGTCAATTGCCGATAGACCGCCTGACCCAGCACCGCGAAAGGTCCGCGGCCAAAGTCGCGAAATAGCAGATCAGGGCCGAATTTCATGAGCAGAACAGCGCCTGCCAGGGTGGCCGATGCGAAGCCAAGCGGCATGCCCAGTGCCAAAAGCACAAAGAGACCCAGCAACAGGAAGGCTGAAAGTGTGCCCACATCCATGGCGTTAATCCTTGATGCTTTTACGTATGCTTTCGATTTCCGTCTCATCGATATCGGCGATGGCGGTGTGATGCTCAGGCAGTTTGTTCCAATCGGCGATCAGATTGGACAGGGCCTGAATGGCGACCATGGCAATAATGATGAGAATGGCGGGTTTGATGGTTGCGGGCAGGGGCGGATCCCAGGCTGTGCCGAATGTTTCCCAGCGCATGAATTTTGACAGGGCTTCATTGTATCCGCCCCAGATCAGCAGGAAGGCGAAGGTCCAGATGAGACCCAGCGAGATGACATCGGCCAGCTTTTGCATCCAGCGTGGAAGCAGGTCATAAATCACGTAGATCCGTATGTGGCTGCGCTGCTGCATGGCATAAAGGCCGGCAAAGAGGAACAGAAAGGCGGCGATCCACAAAGACAGTTCATTGGCCCACAGGGTGGGTTTCTTGAACAGATAGCGCGAGACCACTTCGTAGAACATGACAAAGACCAGGATCGAAATGCCGATCATGGTGAAGCGTGAAAAAATGAGGCTGACAATATCGAAAAACCCGGAGGGTTGAACTTCGATGGTGCCGCGCGAGTCCGACAGATAGACGCTGGCGATCAGCAGCGTGGCACTTGCAACAAGCACCGTCAGCATGACAATGGGGGTTTCAGCGGGCGACAGGAACTGCTTCATGCCGATGTTCGTGCCGAAGAACATGCGGCCAAGAATCACCCATAAAACCAGAATGGCGGTTGCCACAATGCTGGCGACCATCAGAATGCGCACCGGTTTGCGCAAGCGCCCCAGCCACAGACTTTCGTGTGCTTCTGACATTGATTTCCCCAACGACATGCGCCCCGATCGATGTGAACAAGCCCCGTGGGGCTTGTTCGGGTTTGGATTGCAACTCTGGGAAACTTACTGGATGCTGCCGATGCGTCGCAGGAAGACACGGTGGGATTCCACCAGGGCAGCCGCTTCAGGTGTCTTGGCGGCCCAGCCGTCCCAGGCGCGTTGCGCGCCGGCGCGGAATTCCGCAAGATCCTTGGGGGACCATGTATGCAGGGTAATGCCCTTTGCCTGCAGATCGGTTGCCGCTTCAGCATTGGCAATATTGATGGTCAAAGCTGTTTTGAGGGCAAGTGCCTGTGTCGCAGTCTCGATGATGGCCTGGATATCTGGCGGGAAATTGTTCCAGACATCCAGGTTGAACGTCACATGGTCGACCGGCATGGAGTGGAAGCCGGGGTAGGTTGCATGTTTGACGATGTCATAGAGACCCAGGTTCACATTGTTCGCCAGATTTGAAGCGTCGGCGCCGTCAATGATGCCGGTTTCAAGCGCGGTGAAGATTTCAGTGAAATCCATCACGATGGGAGACGCGCCAAGTTCGGCGAAAATTTCGGTTTCCAAACCGGGCGGTGAGCGGAATTTCCAATCTTTCAGATCTTCCGGTCCACGCAGAGGGCGGGATGATGAAAGCGACTCCTGGCCACCGGTCCACCAGCCGACAAGATGCATGTTATGGGCTTCGTAAAGTTCGTTGGCAGCCTCCTCACCACCACCAAAATAGAAAAAGCTGTAGAGTTCCCAGGGGTCATTGTAGCCGCCCATCGGGTCACCAACGAACTGAAATGCCGGGTTTTTGCCAGTCTGATAGGCGCCACCGTGCATTTCGCCATCCAGAATGCCCGTGGCAGCGGCATCAAATCCTTCAACGGTGGCAACAACGGCTGATGACCAGAACATTTCGATGTCTACGCGACCACCGGACATGGCTTCAACATTGGCGATGAATTCCTGCGCCAATTTGCCCGAGACGGACTCGGCTGCATATTGGGTCTGCATACGAAGGTCGAATTCAGCGGCCTGCGCGCCGGCGACCAAAACTGCAGATGCGGCAACGCTTGCAGCGAGGTGTATCAGTTTCATGTTTTCCTCCCAGAAATGAATGCGGTGACCTGAAGTCACGCGCCTTTTGATGTGCGGTGAAATCTCAACACCATTAAGCTGGTATACACATTATATCAGTAGGTCAAGTTTGGTATACCAAATAAAATATACAATTATTGCGCTTGTGAAGCCAGAGAAAGCGACATAGGAAAAGCCGAGGATTTTTTGAACCGAGATAGTGACGTGCAAGAAAACGAAAAACAGACGATCAAGATGCCGGCGCTGGCCCGTCAGAGCCTGGGGAACCAGGTGGCAGATGTGCTGCGCGCTCAGATTTTACTGGGGCAACTGAAGCCTGGTGATGTAATTCCGGAGCGCGAAACCTCCGCTGCATTGGGTGTCAGTCGAACGCCCCTGCGTGAGGCTTTGCTGGTTCTGGAAGCGGAAGGGCTGATAGAGATGTCGCCCTCCAAAAGCCCGGTGGTGGCAAATCCAAGTCTTCTCGAACTGACTGAAATGCTGCTGGTGCAATCTGCACTGGAGGCTTTGGCGGGCGAAATTGCCTGCAGCAAGGCGACGCAGAGCGATATCGAGGCCATTGAAGAGATACACAACAAAATGGTCGCAACGGCCCATGACGCTGACCCGATTACTTTTTTTCAAATTGACATGTCTTTTCATGAAGCGGTTGTTGCGGCTTCCAAAAATGAAGCCCTCATCAAGACGCACAACCGCTTTCACGTGCGGCTTTGGCGCGCCCGTTTCCTGACGGCCGGCAAGGTGGCCACGCGGGAAGTATCCGTGGCCGACCATGCGCCGATCGTGAAAGGGCTGCGCGCGCGCGACCGGGAAAAAGTGTCGGGCAGCATGCGGGATCATTTGAGAAAGGTCATCGACAATGTGACCGCCATATACGCGCAGCAAAAAACCTGAGGACAAGGCCTATTTATCCTTTGCGTCGCGGCAAGGCACTCAATCGAAGCATCGGGCAGGGCTGCGATGGATTGAATTCACCGGGAAGAGGTTTCATGCATTCTGATCAATTTGATGTTTCAGACACGATTGTCCTGGTTTCCGGCGGAAGCCGTGGCATCGGGTTGGCCGCAGCGGCCGAATTTGTCCGCCGGGGCGCAAGAGTGATCATCACCGGGCGCAATGAAGACAGTTTGCGCCGGGCCTGTGCCGCGGCGCCAAAGGGCGCACATGAGATGGATTTTGCCACTTGCGATGTAGCCGATAGCGATGCGATCAATGCCTGCGTTGATACCGTTGCGCAAAAATATGGCCACATCGACACTTTGATCAATTGCGCCGGCATCAATATCCGCAAACCGGCGGTCGATTTCACGCCGCAAGAATTTGACCAGATCATGGATATCAATCTGCGCGGCGCCTTTTTCATGGCGCAGGCCGTGGGCAAGATGATGATTGCGGCGGGCAAGGGCAACCAGATCAATATCGACAGTCTTTCGACGCTGACATCGCTTGCCCGCGTTGCTCCCTACAGCATGTCAAAGGCGGGACTTGGCAATATGACCCGCGCGCTTGCGCTGGAATGGGGCAGGTTTGGCATTCGGGTGAACGGCGTGGCGCCAGGGTTCATCCTCACGGACCTCACAGAAAAATTATGGGCTGATCCGAATTTGCAAGCCTGGAACAAGACGGTGGCGCCGCTTCAGCGCATGGGCGAAGTTGATGATCTGACAGGCGCAATGGTCTTTCTGGCCTCACCCGCCGCAGCCTTCATGACCGGCCAGATCCTGCGTATAGACGGCGGAATCTCCGCCGGGATCAATTGGCCGATCAATCAGGATTTTGAAGTCACGCTGAAGGACTGAGGTGTTTTCGCGCTTATCCCGGGTGCTCCAGTTCGTATTATGGTCGTTGGTATGGACGCCCCCAACGACTTCAAAATGAGCCATTCTGGGTTGTGTCAAAGCAAATCAGTAGAGGAGACGTCCATGACCAATATTACAACAATCGGGTTGGATCTGGCAAAGTCGGTTTTTCAGGTTCATTGTGCTAATCGGGATGGCCAGCCGGTGATGCGCAAGAATTTGCGGCGCGCTCAGGTGGTTGAATTTTTCAGAAAGTTACCGCCGTTCCTGTTTGCCATGGAGGCTTGTTCGAGTGCGCATCAATGGCCTGTACAAAGCTGAGGGAATTCACCGACGTGGTCCCTGGCGCAGCTTCGATGATTGGGAGTTCGCCACTCTGGAATGGGTTGACTGGTTCAACAATCGACGCCTGCTGGAACCCATCGGAAACATTCCGCCAGTTGAAGCCGAACAATGCTACTACGCCATGCTGGACGAACCAGCCATGGCAGCATAATTTAAACCAATTAGCCTCCGACAATTCCGGGGCGGTTCATTGCCGCTGAGATAATCGCTGTAGGTTGCGACCTCTTGTATTAGAGCCTCGGCGACGCGCTGCCGCATTTTAGCGGACATGCGGGCAAAACTATATTCTTTCCGGATGGCGTCCAGTCTCACATAGATGAAGCCGACTTGTCCGGAATCCCATGGACAGTGAAAGTGAGCCATACTGGTTTGTGACAAAGCAAAACAGTAGAGGAGGCGTCCATGACCAATAGTAACCACTCGATTTGCACAACCTTGCGCATCTAGGATAAAGGCGCGCAAGCTGTCGAAACCGCAATGGCTGAGACAGATTGAAAGTCTCTCCACTTTATCAGAGCAAATCCACCAATGGTTTGAAGGGAGGGTTTTCGGTGCAACAAACAATGTGATCCAATCTATAGCCGACGTTTCAAAACTGTGAACGGGCGTCGTTTGTCATGTGGGGCCTGTGCGGCAAATTCAGGCTGTCAACGCGAATGGAAAAAATGGTTTCTTCTCAAACAGATTTGAAAACTCACCCAGACGGGCAGGATGATCCGAGCACTGATCCTGTCAGGTGGCGAATTCTGGCTGTTCTGCTGGTAACAATTTTCATGACGTTGATCAGCGTTAGCATCGTCAACGTCGCCTTGCCGTCGATTCGTTTGGGGTTGGGAGCGACGCAATCTGATCTCCAGTGGGTGCTGTCTGGCTTTGCATTGACATTCGGCGTGGTGCTCGTGGCAGCTGGACGTGCAGGCGACATCATGGGCCGGGGAGGGCTGTTCCTGATCGGTGTGGCCATCTTTACTGCCTCGTCGGTAGCGGCGGGTTTGGCACCCAGTGCTGAATGGCTCAATGCAGCGCGTTTTGCGCAGGGGATTGGTTCTGGGTTGCTGAACCCTCAAGGACTGGGGATGATCCAGCATTATTTCAGGGGAGATGCACGGGGGCGAGCGTTCGGGTATTTTGGCACGACGGTTGGCCTGTCTGTCGCGATTGGTCCGGTTCTGGGTGGCCTTCTGATTGAACTCGGTGGGGCAGAAATCGGTTGGCGTCTCACGTTTCTTGTGAATGTCCCTATCGGTCTCACCGCGATCGTTCTAGGGCTGCTTTGGTTTCCGCGCCCCTTGATTGTGCGTCTGCCAAGAACCGGAAGCGGGCTGCGTTCGCTTGACCCTGTCGGCGCCGTTCTGCTGGCATTGGCCGTGCTTGCCGTATTGTTTCCCTTTGTCGAAGGTCGTGGCGGTGCGTTGATCTGGTTGCTGCTGCCTGTTGGCATCCTGCTGGTCTGGCTTTGGCTCTTGTGGGAACGCAGGTATGTTCGACTGGGTTTAAAGCCGATGGTTGACCTCAAGATTTTTTCGACCCGCAGTTACACCAATGGAATCACGATCATGGCCTTGTATTTCATGGGTGTCACCAGCGTCTGGGTGCTGGTGGCGCTGTATGTGCAGGAAGGTGATGGCAAAACCGCGCTGCAATCTGCAGCCTTTAGCATTCCCGCTGCATTGCTGTCAGCCTATGCCGCCCATTGGGCCGGAAGTCGGGTGGGGCGCTTTGGCCGCAAATTGGTGATCGGCGGTTTGGTTGTGGCGCTGGTCGGTCTCGGGATAAGCATCGCTGTAGTGATCCAGGTCGATGCGGGACACCTAAGCGTCTGGTGGTTGATGGGGTCGCTGTCCCTGATCGGCGTGGCGCAGGGAACAGTGATCAGCCCCAACCAAACACTGACGCTCGCAGAGGTGCCGCTGGACTATGCAGGAAGTTCAGGGGCCATCATGCAGACGGGCCAGCGGATTGGCACGGCTGTCGGTATAGCCGTCATCACCGCAGCGCTGTTTTCGACGATTGCGGTGGCCTCATGGACTGTGGCCATGATTGTGGGATTCAGCCTGATCGCGTTCGTGGTGGCGCTGGCGCTGCTCGTGGCGATCAAAGATTTGCGCGACCGCAAGCAGTTGACATGAAGAAACCGAAATTCACAGATAACTTGTTTGAAGTTTTGGTGGATGATCCCAATGGCATGGGCGGCGTGCCAGTGAAGCAGCCAAAACTCGCGGAAACCCCGGTCATGGGAGCCTAATTCTCTGCGGTTTGGTATTGAGCGTCCTTAAGGCGTTCATGATCAAATGAAAACATTTGATGGTTGAAAACCGGTTTTCTCGGCCTGTCTTGTTTGCTCAACTGGACGCGTTGCGCAGCCAAAGCCGCACCACTGCAAGGAGATGGGGTAAATCTCCGGGTTCTCCTAAGTCGCAGAAGCTTTGCCATCTTCCCCCTTGATCATCGCTGCAGCCTTTTCGGCAATCATGATTGTCGGGGCGTTGGTGTTGCCGCCAATGAGGGTGGGCATGATAGAGGCGTCGACGACGCGCAGGCCTTCCATGCCTTTGACCTTGAGTTGCGGGTCGACCACGGCCATGTCGTCGACGCCCATCCTGCAGGTGCCGACGGGGTGGTAGATCGTATCGGCCCGCTGCCTGATCTGTTCGCGCAGGCCATCGTCGCTGATGCCTGTATAGGGGTAGATATCGTCGTGACGCCAGGGCGCCAGGGCAGGGGCCTCCATGATCCGGCGGGCCATTTTGACCCCGGCAAGCAAGGCATCCTCGTCGCGCCGGTCGGACAGATATTTCGGATCAATGCGTGGTGGCGAAAGGGGGTTGGCGTCAAACAGAGTGACTTCGCCGTGCGAATGCGGCCTGAGTACGCAGATATGGCAGCTATAGCCATAGCTGAAATGGATGTTGCGGTTATGGTCGTCAACGATGCCGACAACAAAGTGCAATTGTATGTCGGGGCGATCCAGCGCCATGTCGGATTTCAGAAATGCCCCGGCCTCGGCCAGCGGCGAGGCGAATTTGCCTGAGCCCTTGCGAAACCATTCGAGGGCGGCGGCAATCTGCTTGTCGGCCCGCTTCAGGGTAATGCCCACGAGGTCGCTTGAGCGGCTGGTGCTCAGCAGCACGAAATCCAGATGATCCTGCAGGTTCTGCCCGACGCCGGGCAATGCGTGGCGCAGGGGGATGTCGTGTGTTTTCAGGGTTTCCGCCGGCCCGATGCCAGACAGGAGCAGCAATTGAGGGGAATTGAAGGTGCCAGCGCTGAGGATGACTTCGCCTTTCGCCTTGATCCGGTGCAGGTGCTTTGCCTTTTGGTATTCAACACCCACGGCCCGCTTGCCTGCAAGCAGGATCCGCGTGACATGGGCATGGCTGATGATGGTCAGATTTGGCCTGGCTTCGACCGGGTGCAGATAGGCGGCTGCGGCCGAACAGCGTTCGCCATTGCGCTTGCCGCCTCGAAACTGCGTGACCTGATACAGGCCCGCGCCTTCCTGGTCCGCGCCGTTGAAATCAGCATTTTCGGGAAACTGGCATTGCCGTGCGGCCTCTACGAAGGCGTGGCTGACGGGCAGGGGCGATCGCTGGTCCGAAACCTGCAAAGGTCCTTTCGCACCATGCAGTGAGCTGGCGCCATGCTCGTTGTTCTCCGACAGGCGGAAATAGGGCAGAACCTCGTCGAATGACCAACCGTCGCAGCCCAGATCGGCCCAATGGTCATAGTCTGACCTGTGACCGCGCACATAGAGCATGGCGTTGATGGCGCTGGAGCCACCCAACGCCTTGCCACGGGGCTGGTATCCCTTTCGGCCATCAAGGCCCGGCTGTGGAACGGTCTCGTAGGCCCAATTGTTCACTTTGACCGGCTTGCCTGAAATCATCGCTGCAACGCCCACCGGCATGCGCACCAGCAGGCCTTTGCCGTCGCCGCCGGCTTCCAGCAGGCAAACGGAGATATCGGGATCCTCGCTCAGCCTGTTGGCCAGCACGCAGCCCGCCGATCCGCCGCCGACAATGATGTAATCGTACAAACGTTTCGCCTTCCAAAAAGATTGTCCCGTGAACGGAGGATATCGCCTGCGCAAACGAATGGAAACGGTCAAATGGCACCTTGATGTTCCGGTTTTCACTGTCACATGCCAATTTCAACAGGCGATCAAGATCCTATGCATCGGCAAAAATGCCCGCGCCTTGCGTTGGCAAACGGGCAAGGATGTCAACGATATCATTGAGGGTATTCCTGTTTCATCGAACCCTTCGGGCCAGCCTTTTCGCCACGATCCTCGTCGTTTCGCTAGCCCGAACCCGAAGAACCTACTTGATGCTGACCAAAAACAATTTTTCAGAGTGAAATAATGGCAGCCAATCACGCTCCAGGACTGCATCGGCACGCTCAACGCTCCAACCGCGACCTGCAAGGCGATTGCCGCAAAAACAATCAATCCTGCCATGGCGCTGGCATCAGGCACATTGACGGTTGAGGGCGGCCTTGTCAGCTTCTTGCGGTTCATGGGGTATTTCGAGAAGAGACCGTGACGGATGCGGTTTTTGATCCTTATCAAATGGTATTTCGAAATTAGGCTTAGTTCATTAGTGATAGCGGGTGCGGTCTGCACCTGCGGCCTTTTGCCTATGGTACTTAGGTTCTGAAGACAAGGAGTGTCGTTGTCGTTATTACTGTTCGTGTCAGGACCTTTTCGGAAAAGAACATAATGACCGAGTACCGCAAGGATATACACAACTCAGAGATCCCTGTCCTGTGTCAGGCCTGTGAGGCGCGACATCGTGGTGTCTGCGGTGCGCTTTCCCCGGTTGAACTGCAGCAGCTCGCCAGCAAGGCCATCCGCAAGGAGATAGCGCCCGGCACAGAACTTGCTGCCGACGCGGAACAGGTTTCGCACTATGCGAATATTCTGGGCGGTGTGGTCAAATTGACAAAGATACTGGAAGACGGGCGACAGCAGATTGTCGGCCTGCAGTTTGCACCGGACTTTCTGGGCAGGCCCTTCAAGGCATCAAGCCGGACCAATGCGGAAGCGGCGACCTTTGTGCAAGTCTGCAGTTTTCCGCGCTCGGCCATCGACAATATGATCAAGCAATCGCCCCAGCTGGAGCACAAGCTGCTGCAGCAGACGCTGGATGAACTCGACGAGGCGCGCGAATGGATGGTGACACTGGGTCGCAAGACGGCTGCCGAGAAAGTGGCAAGTTTTCTCTATCTGATCGCCACGCATATCAATCCGGAAAATGACAAAGCGGGCAGCATCTCCTTTGACTTGCCGCTCACCCGCGCCGATATTGCCGACTTTCTCGGGCTGACGATTGAAACGGTCAGCCGGCAGATGACAAAATTGCGCAAGGCCGGGGTCATCGAAATCGAGAACAATCGCCATCTGACGGTTCCCGATATGGCCCGGCTGGCGCACCGCGCCAGCCTATAATACATGGACAGTCTGGCGCACCGCGCCAGCCTTTGATGCATCAAGCCAATATCAGACGTTAAGCATCAGGTGCTCGCGTTCCCAGGCGGAGATTTCACTCAGGAACTCGTCGAGCTCGTGCAGCTTGATCTGCTCGTAATTGGCTGCGAATTCTTCACCCAGCAGGGCGCGGACTTCCTGGTTTTCCGCAAAGAGTTGCAATGCGACATTGAAGCTGCGCGGAATGCTGGTGCCGCCATCATAGGCGATCTTGGAGCGCGGCTCGGAGGGTTTCAGCAATTTCTTCATGCCCAGATAACCGCAGGCCAGATTGGCGGCAAAGGCCAGATAGGGATTGCAATCCATGCCGACGATGCGGTTTTCAACCCGCCGTGCTGCCGTTGAGGAAATGGGAATGCGTATTCCGGCGGTCCTGTTGTCACTCCCCCATTCGAAGTTGACCGGGGCTGCGTCGTCGGTTTTGAACCGGCGGTAGGAATTGACATAGGGCGCAAGCAACGCCAGCGTATGGGGCAGGTAGGTCTGAAGCCCGGCGATCATGCCGTGAAAAAGCTCTGTGGCATTGCCGTCGCTATCGGAAAAGATGTTTTCCCCGGTTTTGATATCCAGCACGCTCTGGTGAATATGCATGGCGCTGCCCGGCTCATCCTTCATGGGTTTGGCCATGAAAGTGGCAAAACACCCGTTCTTCAAGGCCGCCTCACGGATGGTGCGCTTGAAGTAGAAAACCTGATCGGCCAGCGTCAACGGATCGCCGTGGGGAAGGTTGATCTCGATCTGTCCGGCTCCGCCTTCCTGGGTAATGGCGTCGATGCCCAGTCCTTGCGCTTCGGCAAAAGCATAAATGTCATCGATCACGGCGCCATATTCATCAACGGCGGCAATGGAATAGGCCTGACGGCCAATGCCCTTGCGCCCGGTGCGGCCAACGGGCGGTTCTATGGCGTCACTCGGGTCGACATTGGGGCTGGTGAGATAGAATTCCATTTCCGGCGCGACGATTGGTTCCCAACCGGCCTCGCGATAGAAATTCATGACCCTCTTGAGCACATTGCGTGGCGCAAGAGGCACTGGTGTGCCGTCGGGAAATTCCAGATCATTGATCACCTGCATGGTGACATCATCGGCCCAGGGTACGGCGCAGGCCGTCGCCATGTCGGGCACCAGAACCATATCGGATTCGGTCAGCCAGTCATCTGTCGGGCCATGATCGACGTAGGATCCGGCGATGCTGAGATGAAAAATGGAAATCGGCAGGAAGGACCGGGCGCGGATGGAGAATTTCTTGGCGGGGATGGCCTTGCCGCGGGCGATGCCGGCAATATCGGGCACCATGCTTTCGACTTCTTCGATCCGTCGGCCATTTTGCCAGTTGCTGAATGCCTCGGGTAGCTGCGATTGCCAGTCATCCTGTTCAGACGTCGTCATCTTCTATCTTTCAAGTGAAGCAGCGAAAGTGCTGCGGGGGGTTGTTTCAGTCACGTCCATAGGGCTTGGGTGCTGCGCCTTTGGATTTTGCCAGCAGACAGAGCCATTCATAGGCCATGGTCGCTGCGGCAAGGGCGGTGATTTCCGCATGGTCATAGGGAGGCGAGACCTCGACGACATCCATGCCAATGAGATTGAGGCCATCCAGGCCACGCAGCAATTCCAGCGCCTGCCAGCTTGCCAGACCGCCGATCACGGGCGTTCCTGTTCCGGGCGCATGGGCCGGGTCGAGGCAATCCACGTCAAAGGTGATATAGACGGGCGCATTGCCGGCACGTTTGCGCATGACCTCCAGCGTCGCTTCGATGCCGTTGCGATGGATCCAGGGGCTGGTGAGAATTTCGAAACCGAAATCATCATCATTGTAGGTTCGCAGGCCAACCTGTGTGGATTTTGTTGCGTCGATAATCCCCTCGTTGACGCCGCGGGCGAACATGACGCCATGATCCATCGCCGTTCCGTCATCTGCCCAGGTGTCGCAATGGGCGTCAAACTGGATCAGTGCGACGGGGCCGTATTTTTCCGCATGGGCCTTCAGCAGGGGAAAGCTGACGAAGTGGTCGCCGCCCAGTGTCAGCATTTTGGCACCCGCAGAGAGGATGCAGCGTGCATGGTCTTCAATGGTGGTGCTGACGGTCTCGGGGTGGTGGGGATTGATGAAGCAATCGCCGAAATCGATGGCGGCGATCGTGTCGAATGGATCAAAACCATAGGGAAATGACTTGAGTTCGGCCAGTTGTGTCGAGGCCTCACGCACGGCGCGGGGGCCAAATCGACAGCCGGGTCGGTTGGTGACCGCGCCATCATAGGGAATGCCGCTGATGACCACGTCGGCAGCACCGATATCCCGGCTGTAGCAACGCCGGGCAAAACTCAAAGCACCCGCATAGGTCATTTCCACCGACGTTCCGGTCGTGACTTTTTTGGTGAATGCCTGATCGCCCTGACTGGTCATGGTTTCCTCGGTTATGTTTCTCACAAAGGGATATACACCAGATGTGATAGTGTATTCAATAAAGGTATCACATTATTCAAGGCGGCCGGGAACCTGGTCAGCCCAGAATCGTTCGTATGGATTCCGGGTCCAGATCACCCACGCCGCCCCGGATATCGGCCTCCAATGCAGCTTTCAGTGCATCTTCATCGCGAATGCGCAGCGCGGCAATGGCTTCACGATGATGGTCCACCTTGTAAAGCTCATCGATATGCTGGGCTGCAATGCGGTTGAATGGCCCCAGTTGCAGCCAGATGCTTTCGATCATCGGCATGGCGACCGCATCGGGATTGGCGCTGAAGATCATGCGGTGGAATTGCTGGTTTTCATTGATCTGCTGATCGCGGTCACCGCGGGTGATGGCATCATTGATCCTGTTGTCGACCTCGGTAATTGCATCAACCAGCACGTCGTTGACATAGGGCAGGGCGCGCAATGCCGCATGGCATTCAAGGCTGATCCTGAGCAGGATCAATTCTCGAAAGCGTTCCGGCGTCATGTTGGGAACCACGATCCGTCTGTTGGGAAGCATGGTCAGTCCGTTTTCCGATGAAAGGCGCCGCAGGGCTTCCCTGACCGGCGTGGGGCTGGTTTCAAGCGCTGTCGCAAGACCGCGGATGGTGACCGGCTTTCCCGGAGAAAAATGTCCAAGCACAAGCGCACTGCGCAGGCGCCTGTAGATATGTTCCTGCACGGTCATATCCGGCTGATGTTCAACATCAGGTATCAATACTCGGTGTTTCAAGCTGCTAAATATCCTCCAGGAGTGAAATTGGTATTACGCTAACGATAATTGTTTGACAAACACTGAAAAGTGATTTCTTTTTAATAATGGTATCACAAAATTATATATGTGATCGTTATTAGGCGGTATGTGTCTTGAAGGAATGGATCTTTACGGATCAGGATATCAAGGGTGTCCATGTGGGCATCTGCGATCTGAACGGAATCTGGCGTGGAAAACGCTTGCCCTATGGTGATTTGAAAAAACTGGCCGATATGCCGGTGCGCATGCCGCTGTCGGCGACAGCCGTTGACATCTGGGGCAATGATGTTGTGGCCAATGCGGCTTTTTTCGAATGTGGTGAAAGGGATGGATTGTGCCAGCCGACCGGTCGGGCGCCCATTCGCATCGGATCGGGCAAGGATGCCGGGGTGCCGCTGTTGCCCATGTGGTTTACCGATGATGACGGCGCGCCACACCCGGGCGATTGCCGTGGCGCCCTGGCGCGTGTTCTTGACCAATTTGCCAAAGCCGGGCTGAGGCCGGCCGTCGGTACCGAACTCGAATTCTATCTGATTGATCCGGATAATCCGGGCCTGACCCCGGCCATCTGCCCGCAAACCGGCCGACCCTTTGCCAGCAACAGCGTGCTGGCCATCGATGATATCGATTCCATCGAAGCTTTCCTCGACGATGTTTATACAATCTGCGCGGACAACGATGTCCCGGCGGAAACCACCGTATCGGAGGGTGGCACAGGCCAGTTCGAAGTCACGCTGGGCTATTCGCCCGATGCCCTGAAAGCGGCCGATGACACGGTCTTTCTGAAATATATTCTGCGGCGGGTGGCGCGCCGTCACGGCATGGAAGCCTGCTTCATGTCCAAGCCCTTCGGCAGACTGTCAGGCAGTGGTTTTCACACCCATTTCAGCCTGCTTGATGCGGATGGTCGCAATATATTCAGCAATTCCGACGTGGCATTGCGCCATGCGGTTGGCGGTCTGCTGGCCGGACTGGAAGAATCCACCCTGATTTTTGCCCCCCATCTCAACTCCTACCGGCGCTTCAGGGAAGATTCGCTGGCGCCGACAACCCTGACCTGGGGCTATGGCAATCGCACGGCGGCATTGCGCATTCCCGAAAGCCCGGATTCGGCGCGGCGGATCGAACACCGTGTCAGCGGTGCGGATGCAAATCCCTATATGGTTCTGGCCGCCATTCTGGGGGCTGCACTGGTTGGTGTGACAAAGAAAATGGAACCGGATGCACCGCAGGACGGCAAGGTTGATTATTCCAGTGATCAGCGGCGCCTTCCCGCCACCTGGCAGGATGCGATCAATGCCTTTGAGGCCGGAACAATTCTGCCAAGCCTGTTTGATCCGATCATGATGGATTCCTACCGGCTGTGCAAACGTCAGGAGCTTGCTGTCTTTGCCGGACGCATGACCGAGTTTGAGGCCGAGACCTATCGGGGGACCGCGTGATGGTTGCTCCTGCCAGAGTGAATGCACCTGAAGAGCACGTCGCCAGCGCCTATGCCGCATCTGTTGGCGTTCTGCCCGAACGCCCGCAATTGCAAGGCGAGATGACGGCTGATATCTGCGTGATCGGGGGCGGCTATAGCGGTCTGTCCACAGCGATCAGTCTGCTGGAAAAGGGCCATCAGGTCATCGTGCTGGAAGGTGCGCGGATCGGGTGGGGCGCTTCGGGTCGCAATGGCGGCCAGGTGGTCAACGGTTTCAATGCCGGTCTGGATACGATCACCCGGCGGTATGGCGACGATACGGCGGCTTTTTTCGGTCGACATCTGCAGGAAGGCGGCAAGATCATTCGCCAGCGGATCGAAAAATATGGCATCGACTGCGATCTGAAGGAAAAGAACCTCTATACCGCCTTTACCAAAAAACATCTGCTCGAACTGGAAGCCAAACAGGCGCTGTGGCGTCGTCACGGCATGGATGATCATGAAATGTTTGATCGTGCGTCGATACGCCAGCACGTGGGCAGCGATGCCTATCTCGGCGGGATGATCGACCACAGCGGCGCCCATCTGCATCCGCTCAAGCTGGCGCTGGGAGAGGCCGCCGCTGTCGAGAGCCTTGGCGGGCGCATATTCGAACAGTCACGGGTCGTCTCGGTGGATTATTCCGGCCCGCAGCCCGTTGCAAAAACAGCTGCGGGGCAGGTGCGTTGCAAGAACCTGGTGATCTGCGGCAATGCCTATCTGGGCAAGGCCGTGCCGGCCCTGCTGCCGCGCATTCTTCCGGTTTCCACACAGGTGCTGGCGACAGAGCCACTCAGCGACGAACAGGCGCGCGATATTCTGCCCACCGATGTGTGTGTGGAGGACTGCCGCTATATCCTCGACTATTTCCGCCTTTCAGCCGATAACCGTTTGATATTTGGTGGCGGGGTTCTTTATGGTGGCAGGGACGCAAAGGATATCGCCGCCCGGATCAGACCCAATATGCTGAAGATCTTCCCCCAATTGAAAAATGTGCGGATCGACTATACCTGGAATGGTAATTTTGCCTTGAGTTTCAGTCGTGTGCCGCAATTGGGTCAATTGTCGAATCATACGTGGTTTGCCCATGGTTACAGCGGTCACGGCGTGACGGGGTCGCATTTTTACGGCAAGGTTCTGGCCGATGCGATTCATGGCGATTTGACGCAGTACAATGTGCTGGCGGGCCTGCCCTGGCTGCCGTTCCCCGGCGGTCGTCTGTTTGGCGCCCAATATTCGGCTATTGGTTCGTTTTACTATAATCTGCGTGACAAGCTTGGCTTTTAGACCGAAGCTGAAATTCGAGAGTTGAATGGAGAATACAATGAAAAAACTATTGATGGTTTCGGCGGCCCTTGCGGCTGCGACCCTGTCCAGCGCGAAAGCCGATGACGAGGTTCTGAACATCTACAATTGGTCTGACTATATTGCCGAAGACACGCTGGAGAAATTCACCGAGGCGACCGGCATCAAGGTTGTCTATGATGTCTACGACAGCAACGAGGTGCTGGAGGCGAAATTGCTGGCTGGACGATCCGGCTATGATCTTGTCGTGCCGACCTCTGAATATCTCGAGCGGCAGATCAAGGCGGATATCTATATGCCGCTGGACAAGTCCAAACTGCCCAATTTGAAGAATATGGACGCAGGTCTGATGGCCAATGCCAGCAGCTATGACGCCAACAACGAACATTCCGTCATCTACATGTGGGGCACAACCGGCATTGGTTACAATGTCGACATGGTCAAGGAACGTCTGGGTGACGATTTCGAGGTCAATTCATGGAACCTGATTTTCGATCCGGAGGTTGTATCAAAGCTCGCAGACTGCGGCGTGACGCTGCTAGATGCGCCCAATGACATGATGAGCACTGCGCTCAATTATCTGGGGCTTGATCCTAATTCTTCCAACAAGGAAGACCTGGCGAAAGCGGCCGACCTGATGAAGGCGGTGCGACCCTCTATCCGTTATTTCAACTCCTCGCAGTATATCAACGACCTGGCGAATGGCGATATCTGCGTTGCGGTGGGCTATTCCGGTGATGTCTTCCAGGCGGCTGATCGTGCAAGTGAGGCCGAGAACGGCGTCACCGTGGATTACCTGATCCCCAAGGAAGGCGCCTTGCAGTGGTTCGATTTCATGGCGATCCCCTCGGATGCATCCAATCCGAATTCCGCCCACAAGTTCATCAATTTCGTCATGGACGCACAGATCACTGCCGATATTACCAACTATGTCTGGTACGCCAGTGCCAATACGGCTGCTTTGCCGCTGATCGATGCCGAGATCGTTGAAAGCCCGGGTATTTTCCCGCCCGATGAGATCAAGGAGAAGCTCTGGACCGTCAGAACCAGAAGCGCCCGCGATGACAGGGCCGTGACCCGACTGTGGACGGAAATTAAAACCGGCCATTGATGAAACCGAAAAAGTCGGCTGTTTCAGCCGGCTTTTTCTCGTGAGGTCAACATGACATCAAAACCCAGTCCGGCGCAGGATAATCCCTGGCAATCCGATAGTGTGAAGCCGTTCATTCGGATCAGGAATGTCACCAAGAAATTCGGCCCGGTGGCTGCGGTCGATGATGTGTCGCTGGACATCTACAAGGGCGAGCTCTTTTGCCTGCTTGGAGGCTCGGGCAGCGGCAAGTCAACCCTGTTGCGCATGCTTGCCGGGTTTGAAGAGCCAACGGCCGGGTCGATCGAGATTGACGGACAGGACATGGCGCATGTTCCGGCCTATGAACGGCCCACCAACATGATGTTCCAGTCCTATGCGCTGTTCCCGCACATGAGTGTCGAGCGTAATGTCGCCTATGGGCTTTATCGCGACAATGTGGCCAAGGGCGAGATAAAACAGCGGGTTGCCGACATGCTGGAGCTGGTACAATTGTCCGGCTATGGGCGACGCAAGCCCAACCAGCTTTCAGGCGGTCAACGCCAGCGTGTGGCTCTCGCCCGGGCGCTGATCAAGCGGCCCAAGCTGCTGCTGCTTGACGAGCCGTTGGGGGCACTGGACAAGAAACTGCGCGAGGAAACCCAGTTCGAACTGGTCACCATCCAGGAAACCCTCGGCGTGACTTTCATCGTCGTTACCCATGATCAGGAGGAGGCGATGACGCTCTCCACCCGCATCGGCGTCATGAACAACGGCAAGATCGAACAGGTGGGAGAGCCGCGAGAAATCTATGAATTCCCCGGAAACCGTTTTGTTGCCGATTTCATCGGCTCGGTGAACATGTTCGAAGGGATCGTGACGGAAACCGAAGCGGATTTCGTGCGCATCAGGAGCAAGGATGCCGATTGCGATATCTATGTTTCGCATGGTGTAGGTTGCGCGCCAAACCAGAAGCTGTGGTATGCGCTGCGCCCGGAAAAAATGGAAATAAGCCGGGAGCGCCCGGACCAGAAGGAAAATTTCTTCGAGGGAATCGTTGAAGACATCGCCTATATGGGCAATCAGTCCGCCTACCGTATCCGGTTGAAATCGGGCATGGTTGTCCGCCTGACACGGACCAATCGGGACCGGGGTGAGGAAACGCCAATCACCTGGGAAGAAACCGTGTTTGTTTCCTGGGGGCCCTCTGCCGGCGTGGTGTTGATCGCATGAGCGAGACTGCGCATCAGGACAGGGTGCGTCCCTGGCGCCTTGCCGACTGGTTTGTCAGGCACGGACGGATGCTCGTCATTGGCCTTCCCATGCTGTGGCTGGGCATTTTCTTCCTGGCGCCGTTTTTTGTGGTCTTCAAGATTTCCGTCTCGGAGCTGGCGATTGCCCGGCCACCCTATCTGCCGCTGACCAGTTGGGAGGACGGCAAACTCATCCTGACCCTCAATCTCGGCAATTTCCAATATCTGATTGAAGACAGTCTTTACGTCTCCTCCTATCTGACGTCGATCAGGATTGCCTTTTTCTCCACCATCTTTGCGCTGCTTTTGGGCTATCCGATGGCCTATGTGATCGCCCGGTCGACAGGGCACAGGCGCAACATTTTGCTGATGCTGGTGATGCTGCCCTTCTGGACGTCGTTTCTTCTGCGCGTCTATGCCTGGATTGGCATCTTGAAAGCCAATGGCGTCATCAATAATTTTCTGATGTGGACAGGCGTGATCGACAGCCCGATCGTCATGATGCAGACCGATTTCGCCACCTATGTGGGCATTGTCTATACCTATCTGCCTTTCATGATCCTGCCGCTCTATGCCAATCTGGCCAAGCTCGATACCACGCTGCTCGAGGCCTCCTCTGACCTGGGCGCCCGTCCACTCACGACGTTCCTGACCATCACCCTGCCATTGTCCATTCCCGGCATTGTCGCCGGATCCATGCTGGTGTTCATTCCGGCCATCGGCGAATTCGTCGTGCCGACGCTGCTGGGTGGTCCCGATACGCTGATGATCGGCCGGGTTCTGTGGTCTGAATTCTTCAACAACCGTGACTGGCCGGTGGCCTCGGCGGTGGCGATGGCGATGCTGGTTCTGCTGGTTCTGCCGGTGATGTGGCTGCGGCGCGCACAAAGCCAGCAGGAGGCGGGGTAACATGCAGAAAACCGGCTTCTTCATGCGCTTCATCACCGTTTTGGGTTTTGTGTTTCTCTATGCGCCCATCCTCTCGCTGGTGATCTACAGCTTTAACGAATCAAGGCTGGTGACGGTCTGGGGCGGATTTTCCACCAAATGGTATGGCGAGCTGCTGAAGGACCCGCAAATCCTCAGTGCCGCCTGGATCAGCCTGAAGATCGCCTTCACATCCGCTTCGATCGCGCTTGTCCTCGGGACATTGACGGCTTTGGTCCTGGTGCGCTTTGGCCGATTTCGTCTGCGTGAATTGCTCAACGGCATGATCACCGCGCCGCTTGTCATGCCGGAGGTCATCACCGGCCTGTCGCTGCTGCTGCTGTTTGTGGTGATGGAAAGCTGGCTTGGCTGGCCGTCGCAACGGGGTTTTACCACCATTGTCATTGCCCATACGACCTTTTGCATGGCTTTTGTTGCGGTGATTGTTGAATCCCGCCTGTCGGACATGGACGAATCCATCGAGGAGGCA
>TARA_R110000751_G_scaffold220432_3_pt1 | contig 55854 bp, 55 predicted proteins | sample TARA_R110000751 | Tara Oceans TARA_R110000751 (sample SAMEA4398001) | marine metagenome | biome: Polar Biome; feature: [MES] marine water layer (ENVO:01000295) within the mesopelagic zone...; material: water (ENVO:00002006), including particulate matter (ENVO:01000060) such... | reverse complement strand
GGATCGACTCACTGGATCACGAACAGAGTGGTTCAATCAAAGCAAAACAGGCTCTATGTCGCAGTGAATGATGCAAGGCTCTGTTTCTGACGGCCCTGGGCATCAAAATTGTCCGGGCAGAGCCATTGTTCAAAGGCGGCTTCCAGTTGCGGCCATTCCTTGTCGACAATGGAAAACCATGCCGTGTCGCGGTTGCGCCGTTTGTAGATGGTGGCCTGGCGAAATATCCCTTCAAACTGGAAACCCAGGCGGCGCGCTGCCCGCTGTGAACCGGCATTCAGGGCGTCGCATTTCCACTCATAGCGGCGATAGCCAAGTTGTGAAAAGACCCGGCGCATCAAAAGGAACATGGCTTCGGTGGCCGCTGGCGTCTTTTGCAACAGCGGCGAATAATTGATGTGCCCGACCTCGATGGAGCCATTGATTGGGTCGATCCGCAAAAAGCTGGCGACGCCAACGGCCTTGCCGCTGGCTTTGTCGATGATCGCATGAAACAGCGGGTCGTCGCCCATGCAGGTGGCCACCATCCAGTCGGCCAGTGCGGCCTCAGATCCGAAAGGCCCATAGGGCAGATAGGTCCAGACGCGGTTTTCGCGGTCGGCGCTGAAGGCTTCAAACAGTTCCGAGGCATGACGCTGCACATTGACCGGCTCCAGCCTGCAATGGCGTCCGGTCATCGCGGTTATGGGAGGCCGTTCAACCGGTTTCCATTCGGGCACTGGCGCACCGATGGGCTGGCCGAGGCTGTTGCAATGTTCTGTCATGGGATCTGTTCTTTCAAAGTGGGTACCGGCTTTACCCTAGGTCCGATCTGGTTTATTCAAAACATCCAATTTCCATCAATTTTGCCAGACCAATTGCATGAAAAACCCTTCGCTGATCGCCTTTTCCATCGATCGGAAATCGGACATTCCGGTTTTTGCGCAGATCTATGAAGCGATACGCCGGATGATTGTCTCCGGTGCGCTGGAGTGTGGCCAATCGCTGCCGCCATCGCGGCCATTTGCAACCGATCTTGGCGTTTCGCGTTCCACCATCATGGCGGCCTATGAGCAGCTTGTGGCTGAAGGTTATGCCGAGGGACGCCATGGGTCGGGCCTTTATGTACGACCGATCGGCGAGGTGGAATTGCCGAGCGACCAGGTGCCTGTGAAACGGCCCGCACCGGTGCCGTCATCGAAAAGCCCGCCGACGGCCAGATTGGGCTGGCCGCTGCTTTATCCAGGTGTGCCGGATATGCGGCTGTTTCCCTATCGCCCCTTTGCCCGCTGTGTCGCGCGGGTGGCCCGCGCGTCACCGCAATCTTTGGTCATGTCCTTTGATCCCTTTGGTGACTGGTCATTGCGCGAAGCCATTGCCGCCCATGTTGCCGAATGGCGGGGCATTCAGACATCGGCCGGGCAGGTGATGATCACCGCCGGTTCCACCGATGCGCTGGAAATATGTATCCGCACCCTGATGCAGCGCGGCGATACAATTGCCCTGGAAGATCCCGGTTACCTGCCCTTGCGCAATTTTGTTGAAAGCCAGGGGCTGGCACCCTCCTGGCTGAAGGTCGGGCCGCATGGCGCCGAAGTGCCGCCGCGCGAAACAGCTCTGAAACTGGCGGTCCTGACCCCCTCGCATCAGTTTCCGATGGGCGGTGCCATGACGCCGGACCGGCGCAGGGCGTTTCTGCAATGGGCCGATGAGGCGGGTGGCTGGATCGTCGAAGACGATTATGACAGCGAATTTCGCTATGCGGGCAGGCCGATCCCGGCGTTGGCGGGTTTTGATCAGGCCGATTTTGATCGAGCGGGCCGCGTCATCTATGTGGGCAGTTTTTCAAAGATTTTTTCAAAAAGCCTGCGGATCGGTTTCCTCATTGCCCCCGAGGCGCTGACGGATTGTTTTGCCGAGACGCTTTCGCGTTTTGGCACAAAGGCCTCGATTGCCCCGCAGCGGGCACTGGCCACCTTCATGCAGGACGGCGACTTCTATCGTCACTTGCGGCGTGTCCGGCGTATCTACGCCGAGCGGCGCAACGCCATGTTCGATCTTTTGAGACGCGAGTTGGGCGACCGTATTTCCTTTGACGATCATCAGGCGGGCATGCAGCTTGTCCTCAAGCTGCCGGATGGCTGTGACGACACACACATTGCGTCGGATGCCCGCGACGTGGGATTATCGCCGCTGGCGCTTTCCAGCCATTTTGCCCATGACCTTTCCGGCAATAGGCAGGTGGAAAAGGGGCTGGTTGTTGGCTTCTGCGCCCATTCACCGGAAGAAAGCGCCATGGGCATCAAAAAGCTGCGGCGGGTGATGGAAGGCCATTGTTGAGTTGCAGCAGGCTTGTGATGGCCCTGCGGCTTGACTTTTGCAGGCCATTGCTGTTTATCCGCAGCATATTCCGCAAAGAGTGAACAACTCCGAGCAGCTGACCGGGACCCGAAAAGGTTTAAAGAGATCCCGGAAGCCACCACCCGGCAGCGCGATGCGCCCCCGGGTGATTTTGTGCTTTGGTCATTTGGCCATCGGATCGCTCAGGTCTTGTCAAAGCAGCGCGGACATACAATCTTTCGGGGATCGACCGCGAAAGAAAAGGAATGATGCATGTTTGAAAGCCTTCAAGATCGTCTGGGTTCCATTCTCAATGGGCTGACCGGCCGTGGTTCGCTGTCCGAAAAAGATGTTTCGGCAGCCCTGCGTGAAGTCCGTCGTGCATTGCTGGAAGCCGACGTGGCGCTTGAGGTGGTTCGTGGATTTACCGACAGGGTTCGCGAAAAGGCCGTTGGTGCGGATGTTCTCAAATCCATCAAGCCTGGCCAGATGGTCGTCAAGATCGTCCATGATGAACTGATCGAAATGCTGGGTGAAGAGGGCGTCGCCATCGACCTCAATGCACCGGCGCCCGTTGTCATCATGATGGTCGGTCTGCAGGGCTCGGGCAAGACGACAACAACCGGCAAGATTGCCCACCGCATGACGGTGCGCGATCGCAAGAAGGTCCTGATGGCCTCGCTCGATACGCGACGCCCTGCAGCACAGGAACAGTTGCGCCAGCTGGGTGAACAGGCCTCAGTCGACACTTTGCCGATCATTGCCAGCCAGTCACCGGCCGAAATTGCGGTGCGCGCGGTGCAGGCGGCAAAGCTCGGTGGCCATGACATCGTCATTCTCGACACCGCCGGCCGGACCCATATCGACGAGCCGTTGATGGTCGAAATGGCTGATATCAAAGCCAGGGCCAAACCCCACGAGATTCTGCTGGTTGCCGATGCGCTGACCGGTCAGGACGCGGTCAACCTGGCGCGCAGTTTCGATGAGCGTGTCGGTATTACCGGTCTGGTGCTGACCCGAATGGATGGTGATGGCCGCGGTGGCGCCGCCCTGTCGATGCGTGCCGTGACCGGCAAGCCGATCAAGCTGATCGGTACCGGCGAGAAAATGGATGCGCTTGAAGAATTTCATCCGCGTCGCATAGCCGACCGCATCCTTGGCATGGGTGACATCGTATCGCTGGTGGAAAAAGCCGCCGAAACGATCGACGCCGAAAAAGCCCAGGTCATGGCCGAGCGCATGAAGGCCGGGAAGTTCGATCTGAACGACCTTGGTGATCAATTGCGCCAGATGCAGAAAATGGGCGGCATGTCCGGCTTCATGGGCATGATGCCCGGCATGGGCAAGATGAAGGATCAGGTGGCGGCTGCCGGACTGGATGATTCGGTCTTCAAGCGCCAGTTGGCGATCATTTCCTCGATGACGCGCAAGGAGCGCAGCAGTCCGGAATTGCTGAAACATTCGCGCAAGAAACGCATCGCTGCCGGCTCCGGAACGAGTTCTGCAGACATCAATAAATTGCTGAAAATGCACCGCCAGATGGCCGACATGATGAAGTCGATGGGCGGCAAGGGCAAAAAGGGCGGCATGTTTGGCAAAATGATGGGCGGCCTGGGCGCCAGCATGGGCATGGGCGGCATGGGCGGTATGCCTGGTGGGCTTGACCCGTCGAAAATGGATCCGAAACAACTCGAGGCACTGCAAAAGCAGGCTGAAGCTGCCGGTCTTGGCAAGGGCGGCGGCCTGCCGGGCCTCGGCGGCGGTTTGCCGGGTCTTGGTGGTGCAAAACTTCCAGGCCTTGGTGGCCTGCCCGGATTGCCGAGGAAAAAGTGACTGACATGACGAACAATCCGATGGAAACCCTGCTGGACCTGCGCCGTTCGATCGACAATTTTGACGCCGCGCTGATTCACATTCTGGCTGAGCGATTTCGCTGCACCCAGGCTGTTGGCAAACTCAAGGCCGAATTCGACATGCCGGCGGCTGATCCCGGACGGGAACAGCGGCAGGTGGAACGCCTGCGCAAACTGGCCGAAGAAGCAAACCTTGATTCCGACTTTGCCGAGGCTTTTCTCAATTTCATCATCAAGGAAGTCATTCGCCATCACGAGGCGATCAAACACGAAGCGAAAGGCAGCTGATTTTTCGCTTCACCGAAGAATTGAAGCTGCCAGGCAGCAGCTTTTGAACCCACTGCAAATTCAAACAAGCAAAACACCGAAGGAAATCAAAATGGCTCTTAAAATTCGTCTGGCCCGTGGTGGCTCGAAAAAACGTCCCTATTACCACATCGTCATCGCCGATGTTCGCTCACCGCGCGACGGTCGTTTCATCGAACGCGTCGGCAAATGGAATCCGATGCTTCCCAAGGACGGCGCGCGTGTCGAACTGAATGAAGAGCGCATCAAGCACTGGATGGAACAGGGCGCATTGCCAACCGACCGTGTCCTGCGTTTCCTTGATGAAGCCGGCATTGCCAAACGCCCTGCGCGCAGCAACCCGAACAAGGCTCTGCCTGGCAAGAAGGCACAGGAACGCACAGCCGAACAGGCAGCCAAGGACGAAGCAGCTGCAGCAGAAGCTGCTGAAGCAGCGGCAGCACCTGCAGAAGCAGCGGCTGAATAGCTCCTGCCAGGGGGTGTCAGCTCCAGGTAAATTTGAGCGGGTGGCATTCAGGTGCTGCCCGCTTTTCATTATGACAGCGATTTGAAAAATCTGCGTGGCCTGCTTCAGGCAGGAAAGCGCAGGAACAACACGTGAGCCTGCCCGTTGGCTCCAATCACTTGATGGCGGTTCCTATGGCGAAACCTGAAAATCTGGTTCTGATGGCAATCATTGGTGGACCGCACGGCATTCGCGGTGAAGTGCGCGCCAAGCCCTATGGCGATGAACCCCTGAAACTGGGCAGTTACGGCCCTCTTGTCGATGACAAGGGCAGAACCTTCAAGGTGCTTGCCGTGCGTCCGGCCAAGAATGTGGTGGTCATGCGGCTGGAGGGCGTTTCGACCCGCGAGGCAGCGGCGGCGCTGAATGGCGTTTCCCTTTTCATCGACCGGGCACAATTGCCCGACGATCTGCTGGATGAAGACGAGTTTTTTCAGACCGATCTCGTCGGGCTTGCAGTGCATGATGCCGAGGGATCGGATTACGGAAAGGTGCTGGCCGTCCATAATTTCGGTGCCGGTGACATTCTTGAAATCGCGCAGCCAGGCAAAGCCTCGGTGATGATCCCGTTTTCCGACGCGGCGGTGCCGGAAGTGGACATGGATGCGCGCACCGTGCTGGTGGAGCCGATTGCCGCCGGTCTGATCGATGTGGACAATGAAGGATCTGACGGGGATGAGAGCCGATGAGCTTTCGCGCCAGCGTCCTGACGCTCTATCCGCAGATGTTTCCCGGCCATCTGCAGCAATCGCTGTCCGGCAGGGCTCTGGAGCGTGGCGACTGGTCTCTGGAAGCCGTACAGATCCGCGATTTTGCCCACGACCGTCACAGCAGCGTGGATGACACGCCTGCCGGAGGCGGTGCGGGAATGGTGCTGAAGGCAGATGTTCTTGCCGAGGCCATTGATCACGTCAGTCCGCCCGGTGACAATCGGCCCCGATTGCTGCTCAGTCCGCGCGGCAAACCATTGACGCAGGCGAAGGTCCGCTCGTTGTCTGAAGGCGAAGGGGTCGTTCTGGTTTGCGGCCGCTTTGAAGGCGTGGACCAAAGGGCGATAGAGGGCCGGGCACTGGAGGAAGTGTCGATTGGCGATTACATCCTGTCGGGCGGCGAGCCGGCGGCCCTGGTCCTGCTGGATGCTGTCATACGGCTGTTGCCCGGTGTCATGGGCAATGATCAATCGGGTCTCAGCGAGAGTTTCGAGGATGGATTGCTGGAATATCCTCATTATACGCGGCCGCAAATCTGGGAAGACAGAGCAATCCCCGAGGTTCTTCTTTCGGGCAATCACAAGAAGATCGACGCCTGGCGACGTGCTGAATCGGAAAAATTGACGGCAGAACGGCGTCCGGACCTTGTTTCGGGCAAAAAAACGCAGCTTTGATGATGACATTCGCGCGCGGGTGGTGTATCTGCCCGACCAATCGGAAAAATCCGATACCACCAAGCAAAGAATGGTGAATACGCTCCTGCCGAAATGGCAATCCCCCGAGGCAATGACCAAAGGGCATGTTGAGCGCTCTGACCGTTTTAGAAGAATGAAAGGTAATGGACCATGGATATCATCCGTGAACTTGAGGCTGAGCAGGCCGCAAAAATAGCTGAAAACCGCAAAATGCCGGAATTCTCTCCTGGCGACACTGTCCGAGTGCTGGTCCGCGTGACTGAAGGCACCCGTACCCGTGTACAGGCCTATGAGGGTGTTTGTATTGCCCGTTCCGGTGGCGGTCTGAATGAAAATTTCACTGTCCGCAAGATCTCCTACGGTGAAGGTGTGGAACGCGTGTTCCCGTTCTACTCACCGATGGTTGAAGGTGTTGAGGTCGTTCGTCGTGGTAAGGTGCGGCGCGCCAAGCTCTATTATTTGCGCGAACGTCGCGGCAAGTCTGCCCGTATCGTGGAAAACACCAATGTGCGTACGCGCAAGCTGAATGACGAAGAGCGTCAGGCTTTCGCTGCCGAGAAGGCGCGCGTTGAAGCTGAAAAAGTTGCAGCTGCCAAGGCGCTGGCCGCCGAAAAGGCTGCTGCAGCCGAGGCCGCCGCCGCTGAAGCTGCTGCTGCTGCCGCAGCGGAAACCGCCAGCGAATAAATTCTGTCCTTCAGGCAGACCCTGGATATCAAGCGCGCGCTTTCCGGAGCGCGCGCTTTTTTGTGCGCTTTTGCAAGAAGCCGAGATTTGTTCTCGCGGTCTTGTCTTGCACCCTTCGTTTGTGACATTGTTTACCTATGCCGGGCGGAACCAGTCGGAGCACCAAACGGCTGATCCGTTGCGGGCCGTTCTGGATAGCGCTCATTCAATCATCAGGGAGTTTTTCATGTCATTGTTGAAATCTGTCATTGCCGCAGCCTTGGCTGCCGCGTTTACACCGATTGTCGCCTTTGCCGCGGATCTTCCGGATCTGGGCGGCAAAAATGTCGTCATTGTCACGGAAAATGCCTATCCGCCACTGCAGTTCATCGATCCCAAGACCGGCGAGCAGATCGGCTGGGAATATGATGCGATGGACGAAATTGCAAAACGGCTCAACATGAAGGTGGAGTTCCGCAACACCAGCTGGGATGCGATGATCCAGGCCGTGTCCGATGGCCAATATGATCTTGGCATGACCGGCATCACCATCAAGGAAGAGCGCAAGGAAAAGGTCGATTTTTCCGATCCCTACATGCGCTCTGAAATGTTCATGCTGGTGCGCGGTGATGAAGAGCGCTTCAACGATGCGGCGGGCTTTGCCGCGCTTGAAGACGGTCTCGTCGGCGCCCAGGCGGGCACCACACCCTTTTATGTGGCCGTCTACGACGTGCTGGACGGTGATGAGCAGAATGCCCGCATCAAGCTGTTCGAAACCTTCGGCGCTCAGGTGCAGGCATTGTATACCGGTGATGTCGATCTGGTGTTGACGGACGGGACTGCCGGACAGGGCTACGTCAAGAGCTCCGATGGGGCTCTCAAGCTTGTCGGGGAGCCAATGGGCACAGAAGATTTCGGGTTCATTTTTCCTAAGGGTTCCGACCTGATTGCACCGATCAACGCTGCCATTGCCGAGATGAAAGCGGATGGCACGATTGATGCGTTGAACACGAAGTGGTTCCTGGACTACGAGTTGGGCCAATAGTCTCCATAATCTGACGCGGGTGGAGTATTTCCACCCGCCCATTGATCGGTAAACATGGCGCACAGCAGGCCTTCCAGCGACCGGGACTTCCCCTATTGGCTTGTTGCTGCCGCAGCGATTGCAATTATCGTTGCAGTGCTCATCGCCACAAATGACCTCTATCAGCAGGTCCTGTCCATTGTATCAAAGGGCGTCTGGATCACGGTTTTCGTGACGCTGGTCGGCTTTGCCTTTGCAACCCTCATTGGCCTGGTCCTGGCCCTCATGGGGCTTTCGCGCTCGCTGGTTTTGCGGCAGGTCTCGCGATTCTATGTGGAGATCATTCGCGGTGTGCCGATCCTGGTGCTGCTTTTCTATATCGCCTTTGTCGGCGCACCGGGCTTTGTACTGGCCTGGAACTGGTTGACGCTCCCCTTGCAGGAAGCCGGGTTGGTTGATGCCCTCAGGGTGCGGGACATCTCCTTGATGTGGCGCGCCATCATTTCTTTGACGATCGGCTATTCGGCGTTTATCGCAGAGGTGTTTCGTGCCGGCATTCTCTCGGTCGACGAGGGTCAGATCGAAGCGGCCGAAGCACTGGGCCTGTCGCGTTTCCAGCGCTTCAGATTCATCGTCATGCCACAGGCGCTGCGGACGATCCTGCCGCCGCTGGGCAACGATTTTGTCGCCATGGTCAAGGATTCCTCGCTGGTATCCGTCCTCGGTGTGGCGGACCTGACCCAGATGGGCAAGGTCTATGCGTCCGGTTCTTTCCGCTTCTTTGAAACCTATTCGATCGTTGCCTATATATATCTTCTGTTGACGGTGGGTCTTTCGCTGGCGCTGCGGGCCTTTGAGCGGCGGTTGCGCAAGGCCGGCAACAATGGTGGACACGGTTGATTGCCGTGGCGCAAAAAGCTTGATAAGAACGGTTCCAATGACGAACACTATGATCAGCACCCGTTTCTGCCCCCGCGCCAGCGGTGGCACCAGCACGTTGGATCGCTCCGCGCGCCGCACACCCATGGTCTTTCTGCTTGTGCATGATCACAAGCGGTTGCCGGGGCGCTTTTTTGCGCGATTGCGCCATTCCGACGGCTTTCTTTGATATCTGCGGTACGCGAACTGCCCGTCACACATTCCTTCCTGACCCCTTTGCATTTGGATGAAATCCATGACTGAACCAAGAACTCTGTATGATAAAATATGGGACGAACATGTTGTCAACGAGCAGGAGGACGGCACCTGTCTGCTCTATATCGACCGCCATCTCGTCCATGAGGTGACAAGCCCGCAAGCCTTTGAAGGTTTGCGCCTGACCGGGCGCGGCGTACGCCACCCCAAAAGGACTTTGGCCGTTGTGGATCACAATGTGCCAACAACACCGGATCGCAAGATCGGCATCAAGAACGAGGAAAGCCGCATTCAGGTTGAGGCGCTCGCCACGAATGCAGCCGAATTCGGTGTGGAATATTTCAATGAAGCCGATATTCGCCAGGGTATCGTTCATATTGTTGGACCGGAGCAGGGCTTTACCCTGCCGGGCACAACGATCGTGTGCGGCGACAGCCACACCTCCACCCATGGCGCCTTCGGCGCGCTGGCCCACGGAATCGGAACCTCCGAGGTGGAGCATGTCCTGGCCACCCAGACGCTGATTCAGAAAAAAGCCAAGAACATGCTTGTGCGTGTCGACAACTCGCTTCCCGAAGGTGTCACCGCCAAGGATGTCATTCTGGCCATCATCGGTGAAATCGGTACGGCCGGAGGGACGGGTCATGTGATCGAATTTGCCGGTCAGGCGATTCGCGAACTTTCCATGGAGGGCCGCATGACGGTCTGCAACATGACCATTGAAGGCGGCGCGCGGGCCGGCCTGATCGCTCCTGACGAAAAAGCCCTGGCTTATCTCAAAGGCCGCCCGATGGCGCCAAAGGGTGAGCATTGGGACAAGGCTGTTGAACATTGGAAAACCCTGTTTTCCGATGAGGGCGCCCATTTTGACAAGGTGATCGTGCTTGATGCGCAGAACCTGCCACCCATCGTTTCATGGGGTTCATCGCCGGAAGATGTGATTGCGGTGACCGGTGAGGTGCCTGATCCGGCAAAGATCACCGACGAAGCCAAGCGTACATCAAAGCAGCGCGCTCTTGACTATATGGGCCTGAAAGCCGGTACAAAAATCACCGACATCACGATTGACCGTGTGTTTATCGGATCCTGCACCAATGGCCGCATAGAGGACTTGCGCGCGGCGGCAAAGGTTCTTGAAGGGCGCACGGTGCATGATGGTATTGAAGCAATGGTGGTTCCAGGGTCGGGGCTCGTCAAGGCGCAGGCGGAAGAAGAAGGTCTCGACAAGATCTTTCTGGATGCCGGTTTTGAATGGCGCGAGCCGGGCTGTTCCATGTGTCTTGCCATGAATGATGACCGTTTGCGGCCAGGAGAGCGATGCGCATCGACCTCCAACCGCAATTTCGAGGGACGCCAGGGGTTCAAGGGCAGAACACATCTGGTTTCACCGGCGATGGCAGCCGCAGCGGCCGTTGCCGGTCATTTCGTTGACATTCGAGAATGGAAATAGCGCTCTCACGGGCGAATAATATATTGCCGGAAACATCGTTGCCCTGCGTGCCGACTTGGAAAAATTCACGTCTGAAAGGCACGCAGGCCGCGATGTTTACGGCTAATTAGTTCCTTGCCTGTAGTATTTGTCTCATGATGTTCGGGGGAACAACGTGGGACAAACTTATATTCACGCCGTCAATATAGCGTTGTCGATTGCGATCGTATGTGCGCTTGCGGCGATTTATCGTTATGATCGCAATGGCAAACCCGCTCTTTGGTGGATGCTGAGTTTCATTGCCGTTCTGTTCATGGGTGTCGGAGCCGTCGTGCTTCCCTATCTGGTTTCGGAAGAAACGACACGCTTTGTCCTGTTTGTCTTCAATATTCTTGCCATATGCTGCCTGAATATCGGCATCGCCTGGCATACCGGAACCGCCGTTCCCTGGCGGCTCATGGAGACTATTCTGGCGACAGCCTTTGTTGTTACCTTCCTGACCGGGCTGTTTTTTCCGCAACACATGATATCGGCAACTGTTGTTGCGCTGTCCCTTGCCTCTGCTCAATGTGTCGGGCTTTACATTCTGCTGCGGATGCCTTCGGAGGATAGAGATGGGGTTTTTGCGCTCTTTCTCGCCGTGGGCATTGTCAACTACATGTCGGCTCCGGTGCTCGAACTCATGGTGATCGAAGGGATTGGCGGCCTGCACAATGCAGCCGCGATCATTATCGATATCAACAACTCGGTTGTCATGATTGGATTGGCATTCTTCCTGCTGTTCAGCCTTTCCCATCGTCTTCTGTTCGATTTGAAGGGGCAATCCGAGACGGACAGTCTCTCCGGGTTGCTGAACAGGCATGGCTTCCATTCAGCCGTGGAAAAATACACAGATCAGTCGGAAAGCGCGGTGACGGCATCGCTGATCATTTGTGACCTTGATCGGTTCAAGGCGATCAATGATGAATACGGACATCATGTGGGCGACCGGGTTATCGCAGCCTTTGGCCGCCTGCTGCGTGCCGGAGTACGCGAAGGTGACCTTTGCGGCCGTGTCGGTGGTGAAGAATTTTGTATTTATCTCCACAATTCCGACATTCGGGCAGCCCGCCTTTTCGCAGAATGGCTGCGGGAGGCCTTTTCATCCATCAGCTATTCAGAACTGGACGAAGATATCCGTTTTACCGCCAGCTTCGGTGTCGCCCAGATGTCGCATTGCGAAAAAATGGAGTCTGCCTTCAGACGCGCTGACAAGGCCCTTTATGTTGCCAAGCGTGATGGGCGTAACTGTGTGCGTTCCTGCAATGGGGTCGGCGAACCGGCTGAACAGCCGGTAATCAGATTTGAGGCCGGCCCGGTGCAGAACCACAAAGTCTGAAAATCAAGGCCGAATAATGCAGATGTCTGTGTTTTCGTCGCATTCCATGGTGGGTTGAGCATCGTCCACATCGATAATTTTTGGGCCAGGGTGCGGTTTTGCTTTTGCCGGAATTGTCTGCTCATCTCCCTCAATGGAAAAATAGATACCATTTCCCTTGAACCGCTTTGCGGCGATATTCCCGGAAAAGGTTCCAAGACCCCGGACATGCGTCGTTCCGCTGCCTCCCGCATAGGTCCCGGCTCTTGTTTTGGTCGGAAGGTTGTTGTCAGATACACGCACCAGATGATCGGTCTGAATATATTGTGAATCTGCAGCGGCCACTTGATTTATCGGGCTCATGGCCAGCAATAAAATTGCGGGAAACACAATGGCGGCGGGAAGTGCTGCTGATCGATGGGTCATGGCATCGCCTTCTATATTCTCCACCTTCAATATTCTTCGAGTCCCGGTCCAATCACGGATCGGACGGTGGTTCGGGCCTTCACGTGACAAATATTGATGCCGATTTTAGGATTTTTCTTGCATTTTGGCCATGAAGGTAAAATTAAACCTTCTGTTAAGGTTAAAAACAAAAGGATGCAGCGGACGATTCATCCATCTAGAAATCCACATAACCTGTCTTTGGCTGGCGCTGTACGTCCGGCCGTTGCAGTAGACCGTAAAACCAACAAGAGTTGCCATGACCATTGAACCTGAAATCGACATTGCCCTGTTGCGCCTCAATGACGCGCATGAATTGGCGCCGCTGATCGCTGCCTATGCGCAATCGCTCAAACGGGGCGCACCGCGCCGGCCCGACGAATTTTATGCCGAAACCCTGCTGCAGGACCGCGTTGCAGAATTGCTCGGCGCGCGCATTGACGGCGTCCTGGTGGGCTTCGTGGTTTTTTACGATCTGCCGGACCCGATCAGCGGAATGCGCTTCGGTCAGGTCGACCACCTCTATGTGCATCACGAGCAGCGACGCAAGGGAATCGCCAAGGCCTTGCTTGATCTGTTGTCGGAAGATGGTGAGTCGCGCGGTTGGGGCAAGATGGTTTTGAATGCACCGCGGCAGCCCGATGAGGGGCGAAAACTCTACGAGAGTCTCGCCGCCACGGCCGATTGGGCGAGTTTCGTGATTCATTTTGATCGGTAAAGCCACACTGCCAGATGGCTTGGCGAAAAAAATTTGCGGCCTCTTTTTGTCGTTATCGTGAGATTCGAGCTCTTTCAATCGATTTGGAAGCGTTCTAAAACACGATGCAGCCAAAAAACCGTTTGCGCAGGTGCCGACTAAGCGCACTGGTGCTTTGACGCACTGCAACTAAGATACTAATAACAGGATCACAACAGGTCGCGACACCACAGTCCGGCCTTCCAGCAACACTTGGACGTGACCCAGAACTCACGGAGGCCCCATGGCCAACGCCACGCAAAACAGACCGCTGTCGCCGCATCTGTCGATCTACAAATTGACGCCAACCATGATGATGTCGATCGTGCATCGCATCACCGGTGGCGCGCTCTATTTCGGTACATTGCTTGTTGCCTGGTGGCTGATCGCTGCGGCTGCAGGTCCTGCCTATTTTGAATTTGCCAATGGGATTTTCGGTTCGATCATCGGGCGCCTCGTTCTGTTTGGCTATACCTGGGCGCTGCTCCATCACATGCTTGGTGGATTGCGGCACCTTGTGTGGGACACAGGTCACGGTCTGGATAAACATGTCAGCACCAAAATGGCCTGGCTTGTTCTGGCCGGATCGATTTCACTTACCATCATCCTATGGGCCATCGCCCTGATCTTCAGTTAAACGGGAGCCTGTCATGGATCTGCGCACACCGCTTTCCAAAGTTCGCGGGCTGGGTACCGCGAAAGAAGGAACCGATCATTTCTGGCGTCAGCGCCTGACATCGGTTGCCAATATTCCGCTGATTGTCTTTTTCGTGATTTTTCTGATGATCTATCAAGGCGAACCCTATGAAGTCGTGGCCGGTGCGATGTCCAATCCGCTGGTTGCCGTGCTGATGGGGCTGGTTGTTGTGTCCGGTCTGGTTCACATGCGGCTCGGCATGCAGGTGATCATTGAAGACTATGTGCATGGCGAAGGCGCCAAGATCGCACTTTTGATGCTCAACAGCTTTTTTGTAATTGTCGTCGGCGCCCTGTCGCTGTTTGCGATCCTCAAACTCGGATTTGGAGGCTGATCTCCCAATGGTCAACAAAACGGAATCGGCTTATCAATTCACCGAGCATGCTTTTGATGTGGTTGTTGTCGGCGCAGGTGGTGCCGGATTGCGCGCCACACTGGGCATGGCAGAGCAGGGCTTGCGCACGGCGTGCATTACCAAGGTTTTTCCGACCCGGTCCCATACGGTTGCTGCGCAGGGCGGTATTGCCGCCAGCTTGAAAAACATGACGCCGGACAGCTGGCAATGGCACATGTATGACACGATCAAGGGATCGGACTGGCTCGGCGACAATGATGCGATGGAATATCTCGTGCGCGAGGCACCCAAGGCAGTCTATGAGCTGGAACATTACGGCGTACCGTTTTCCCGTACGGAAGACGGCAAGATCTACCAGCGCCCGTTTGGCGGCCATATGCAGAATTTTGGCGAAGGCCCGCCCGTACAGCGCACCTGTGCGGCTGCTGACCGGACCGGACATGCCATTCTTCACACGCTCTATGGTCAGTCCCTGCGGCACAATGCGCAGTTTTTCATCGAATATTTCGCCATCGACCTGTTGATGTCGGAAGACGGTGTGTGCACCGGTGTCGTTACCTGGAATCTCGATGACGGGATGATCCATATTTTCCGTGCCAAGACAGTCGTCATGGCAACCGGCGGTTATGGGCGTTCATTCTTCTCCGCCACCTCGGCCCACACCTGCACCGGTGATGGCAATGGCATGGTGGCCCGTGCCGGATTGCCGCTCCAGGACATGGAATTCGTGCAGTTCCACCCGACCGGGATTTATGGTGCGGGAACGCTGATTACCGAAGGTGCCCGAGGGGAAGGTGGCTATCTGGTCAATTCCGAGGGCGAGCGTTTCATGGAGCGCTATGCGCCTTCCGCAAAAGACCTCGCCTCACGCGATGTGGTGTCGCGCTGCATGACTCTGGAAATCCGTGAAGGCCGTGGTGTCGGCAAGAACAAGGACCATATCTTCCTGCATCTTGATCACCTTGATCCGGATGTTCTGGCGGAGCGTTTGCCGGGCATTTCCGAATCGGCAAAGATTTTTGCAGGTGTCGATGTCACGCGTGACCCGATCCCGGTTCTGCCAACCGTGCATTACAATATGGGTGGTATTCCCACCAACTACCACGGGGAAGTGCTCAATCCCACCAAGGACGATCCCGACCGGGTTCAGCCGGGGCTGATGGCCGTCGGAGAGGCAGGCTGTGCCTCCGTGCATGGTGCCAACCGTCTTGGTTCGAATTCGCTGATTGATCTGGTTGTCTTTGGCCGTGCTGCCGCCATACGGGCCGGCCAGACCATTGACCGCGAAAGCGAAGTGCCACCGGTCCCCAAAGCGTCTCTCGACAAGATCATGGCCCGGTTCGACCGGGCGCGCAATGCCAGCGGCTCGACGCCAACGGCTGAATTGCGAGACCGCATGCAGCGGGCCATGCAGGACGACGCCGCCGTTTTCCGCACACAGGATTCGCTGGAAAGCGGATGCCGCCGGATGGACGAGATCATGGGTCAGCTGAGCGATGTGCGTATCAGCGATCGATCACTGATCTGGAATTCGGATCTGGTGGAAACACTGGAACTGGACAATCTTGCGGCCTGCGCCATCTTGACCGTCTATGGGGCAGAAGCGCGCAAGGAAAGCCGTGGCGCCCATGCCCGGGAGGATTTCCCGGACCGTGATGACAAGAACTGGCGCGTCCATACATTGTCCTGGCTGGATGATGACAACAAGGTGACGCTTGATTACCGGCCGGTGCATACCGAGACGCTTACCAGTGAAGCTGATGGTGGTATCGAATTGGCCAGAATTGCGCCGAAGAAACGCGTTTACTAACAAAAGGTACGGGCACAATGGTTGAACTCGCGCTTCCCAAGAATTCAAAAATGACCGATGGCAAAACCTGGCCGAAGCCGGAAGGTGCTGCCAATCTGCGTGAATTCAAGATTTACCGGTGGTCGCCTGATGACGGCAAGAATCCTTCGATCGACACCTATTATGTCGATCTGGATGATTGTGGGCCGATGGTGCTGGACGGCCTGCTTTGGATCAAGAACAAGGTTGATTCAACCCTGACCCTGCGGCGTTCCTGCCGTGAGGGGATTTGCGGCTCCTGTGCCATGAATATTGACGGGACCAATACGCTTGCCTGCACAAGGGGTATGGATGAAATCGACGGTACGGTGAAGGTCTATCCATTGCCGCATCTTCATGTGGTCAAGGATCTGGTACCCGATCTGACCAATTTCTATGCCCAGCACCGGTCCATTGAGCCCTGGCTGAAAACCACGTCGCCGCCACCGGAAACCGAATGGCTGCAGTCGCATGAGGACCGGGTCAAGCTGGACGGTCTGTATGAGTGCATATTGTGCGCCTGTTGCTCCACGTCGTGCCCCAGTTACTGGTGGAATGGTGACCGTTATCTTGGACCTGCGGTTCTCTTGCAGGCCTATCGCTGGCTGATTGACAGCCGGGACGAGGCAACCGGTGAGCGGCTTGACGAACTCGAAGACCCGTTCCGCCTGTATCGTTGCCACACGATCATGAATTGTACGCAGACCTGCCCGAAGGGTCTGAACCCGGCCAAGGCAATTGCCGAGATCAAGAAGATGATGGTCGAACGACGCGTCTGATTGTGCGATCATGCTGTGCCGGTCTGCCTGCAACGCGCAGGAGACTGTACCAGATAGCCGGACCAGATAGCCGGATCAGACAGCCGGTTTCACGGCCTCGTGAGACGGTTTGATCTGGATGACGCTTTACCTTTTGCGCCAATGCATCCACATAACAGGTGGCATTGGTGTCTGTCCGGTTGTCGGGCAGGCAAGCATTCGGTGCGTTATTCGGAGAATTGACAATGCGTAAAGTCTTGATTGTTGCGGCACTGGCAGCAGGCACTGCTTTTCTGGCGCTGGCGGGCTATATGCCCATGACGCATGTGGAAGCGCAGAGTGCAAGCACCGGCGATACACAGACGGCGATCTTTGCGGGCGGCTGTTTCTGGTGCGTCGAATCCGATTTTGACCACGTGCCCGGTGTGCTGGAGACCATATCGGGCTATACGGGCGGTCACCTGGAAAATCCCACCTACCGCGATGTGGTTTCTGAAACGACCGGTCATCGCGAGGCTGTGAAAATCACCTATGATCCGGCGAAGATCGACTATGATGCGATGCTTGATGTGTTCTGGCGCAGTGTCGATCCCACCGATGCGGATGGGCAGTTCTGTGACCGGGGAGAGAGTTACACCACGGCGATCTACACATTGGACGCAGAACAGCAGGCGCAAGCCGAAGCATCCAGCGCCAAAGTCGCGGATCAGCTGGGCCAGAAAATCGCGACCCTGATCGAACCGGCAACGCAGTTTTATCCGGCAGAGCAATACCATCAGGATTATTACAACAAGAACCCGGTCCGCTACAATTTCTACCGGCTCAGCTGTCGTCGTGATGCCAGGATAGATGCCCTTTGGGGCGATGATGCCCATCGCGGTATCGTCAAGTAGCCCAAAATACCTGCGGGGCAATCCGCAGGTGCTGCACCTGAGCGCTGTGCAGCGCCCGTCCCGGAGCCACTTCATGCATCTCGATCCGCTTGGATTGGTGAGGTGATCGCATGCCGCCTGTGCGAATGGTGGCGGCATGCGGGCGTAGGCCATGCCCTGCCTGAAAGAAATGCCCGACGCGGCGATTTTGGGGTCGATTTGGGCAATAAAGTGACCTTGGCGCCGCGAATATCGATGAATTGTGCATATTTGAAACAAATTTCGCCATCTTTGTGGTTTGAATGGCAACAATCCGTTATAGGGATTCGTATGTGGGGTGCTCCTGGCTCCCAGTGTAAAGTTTTATGGGGAATATTGATGCGGAACTGTTTTGTACTGATCGCCCTGGCGTCTGTTGTTGCTTTGGCGGGTTGCCAGCGCACCGCACCGGTCTACAGCCAGCCGTCACCGCTGTCGCCGGCACCTGTTGGCAATATCGAAAACAGCCAATTGCCGCCTGCCGGACAGGGCAATTTCCCCGAAGCCCCAACGACGGCAGCTCCAAGTGAGCAGCAGATGGAAGCTGTCGCTGCGAATGCACCCGAACTCACCCGCGATTCCATGGTGGGACGCTGGACCATATCAACGGGCGGCAACAGCTGTGATGTTTTCCTTGCGTTGACCAAATGGACCGGTGGCTATCGTGCTGCCTCGCGTGGTTGTACCGATCAGGCAGCGCTGATTTCCGCCTGGGACGTTCAGGGCAAGCAGGTCCTGTTGAGTGACACGTCAGGCAATCAGTTCGCGCGCCTCTACAAGTCCGGCGACAAGCGTTTCGACGGAACCACTGCTTCCGGCCAGCCCATCAGCCTTAACCGATAGGGCACGTCCGGGGCCTGCGGGCCGTTGATGGATGACAATCCATGGAAATAGCTGATCGGATAACTGTTGCCGAGCGCTACAAGGCGCTCGTGACAAGCGGTACCATACAACAGGATGCGGCCCAGCTTGAGCTGGCCCATGCCTTGGACAATGTGCTGCTGCAGGTGCGTGAAAGACGGCTGACATCCAAGTCGAGCGCCCTTGGCTGGCTGTTTGCCAGCAAGCAGAAATCCCCCGCCCTGATCAAGGGCCTCTACATTTATGGGTCTGTTGGTCGCGGCAAGACCATGATGATGGATCTGTTTTACGAACAGATTGTCGCGCAAAGGAAAAGGCGCGTGCATTTCCATGATTTCATGGCCGATGTTCATGAGCGGATCAATGCGCAGCGGCAGGCTTTCAAACGAGGTGAGACGACACAGACGGATCCCATTGTGCCTGTTGCCGAGCAATTGATCAAAGAGGCCTGGGTTCTGTGTTTCGACGAGTTTTCTGTTACCGATATTACCGATGCGATGATCCTGTCGCGGCTGTTTGAAGCTCTTTTTGCGCGCGGCTGTGTGCTGGTCGCCACCTCGAATGTGAAGCCGGACGATCTGTATCGTGATGGGCTTAACCGTTCGTTGTTCGAGCCTTTCATCGACCTGTTGAAAACGCGTGTCGATGTTTTCAATCTCGATGCGAAGACTGACTACAGGATGGAAAAAATCCAGCAATTGCCCGTCTATCTGACACCACTGAGCAGCGAAACGAAAGTGGCGCTGGCGCAATCGTGGCGGGAGCTGACAGCCGGGCAGATCACCCGTTCACACAAGATCACGGTCAAGGGACGGCAGATCAATGTGCCGATGGAAGCCGGCGGCATTGCCAGATTCAGCTTTGACGAATTATGCGCCCAGCCGCTTGCAGCCAGCGATTATCACATTCTGGCGCACCGTTATCATACGATCTTTGTCGAGAATGTTCCCGTCATGGCCGAGGATCGACGCAATGAGGCCAAACGGTTCATCAACCTGATAGACATGCTTTATGATGCGGGTACGCGGTTGTTCATGTCGGCGGCGGCGGCACCCGAAAACCTCTATGTCAGCCACCGTGGATCCGAAGGGTTTGAGTTCGCTCGGACCGCATCGCGCCTGTTTGAAATGCAAAGTGAGGACTACCTGTTGTCCAGCAGGGTGCGCCAGGAAACGACAAGCGATGTTTGATCAGGGTAGAAAAGTGGGAAAACGAAGAAGTGATCGTCTCGAATATTGACGTTTACGTAAGATAATATTCATCTAACCGTTTGAAAATGCTGGTAGCAAAAGTATAAGTTGCCAAATTAACCTGAGGCGGTTATCCAATTTCCCGGACAGCGGCATGGCAACAACGCAAGCCGTATGGGATAAATAGATCTCGGAGGTGTCAGTAAATGGCGCGTAATAAAATTGCATTGATTGGTTCGGGTATGATTGGCGGGACACTCGCTCATCTGGCTGCACTGAAAGAATTGGGCGATGTCGTGATGTTCGATATTGCTGAAGGCATTCCTCAGGGCAAGGGCCTGGATATTGCACAGTCTTCCCCGGTGGACGGTTTTGACGTCACCATGACAGGCGCGAATGATTATGCTGCCATTGAAGGTGCCGATGTATGTATCGTCACTGCAGGCGTTGCGCGCAAGCCCGGAATGAGCCGTGACGATCTTTTGGGTATCAACCTGAAGGTGATGGAACAGGTGGGTGCCGGCATCAAGAAATATGCGCCTGATGCCTTTGTTATCTGTATCACCAATCCGCTCGATGCGATGGTCTGGGCGCTGCAGAAATTCTCAGGTCTTCCCAAGAACAAGGTTGTCGGCATGGCAGGTGTTCTTGACAGTTCTCGCTTCCGCCATTTCCTGGCCGAAGAGTTTCAAGTCTCCGTCAAGGATGTCACGGCATTCGTGCTGGGTGGACATGGCGACACGATGGTGCCGCTGGCCCGCTATTCCACGGTGGGTGGAATACCATTGCCCGATCTGGTCAAGATGGGATGGGTCACCAAGGCGCGGCTGGAGGAAATCATCCAGCGCACACGCGATGGCGGTGCAGAGATTGTTGGCCTGCTGAAAACCGGCTCGGCCTTTTATGCCCCCGCAGCATCGGCCATTTCCATGGCCGAGGCCTATCTGAAAGACAAGAAGCGCGTGCTGCCCTGTGCGGCACACCTGTCCGGCCAGTATGGCGTGAAGGACATGTATGTCGGTGTTCCGACCATCATCGGTGCAGGCGGCATTGAACGGATCATTGAAATCGACCTCAACAAGTCTGAGCAGGCAGCGTTTGACAAGTCGGTCAGCGCGGTTGCTGGCCTTTGTGAAGACTGCATCAAGATTGCTCCAAACCTGAAATAAACTGGTGTGCCGCCGAACGGCAAACCGGAACACGGGATAACCATCCATGAATATCCATGAATACCAGGCCAAAGCTCTGCTCAAGAGCTATGGCGCGCCAGTCGCCGAGGGCGTTGCAATTTTCTCTGCGGACGAAGCCAGAGCGGCGGCGGAAAAACTTCCCGGACCACTCTATGTGGTCAAGAGCCAAATCCATGCAGGCGGTCGCGGCAAGGGCAAGTTCACCGAACTGCCAGCCGATGCAAAGGGTGGCGTGCGGCTTTCCCATTCGATCGATGAGGTCGTGAAGAATTCTGCCGAAATGCTGGGAAATACGCTTGTAACCAAGCAGACCGGTCCGCAAGGCAAGGTCGTCAACCGGCTCTATATTGAAGACGGTGCGGATATCGACCGCGAACTTTATCTGTCCATCCTGATCGATCGCACCGTCGGTCGGCCAGCCTTTGTGGTATCCACAGAGGGCGGCATGGATATCGAGGCCGTTGCCGAGGAAACGCCCGAAAAAATCATGACATTGCCGATCGACCCCGATACGGGCGTCAGCGATGCGGATCTTCTTCGGCTTTGCGAAGCGCTGAAGCTGGAAGGCGATGCGCGGGATGATGCCTGGACGTTGTTTCCCATCCTCTACAAGGCCTTCATGGAAAAAGACATGAGCCTGATGGAGATCAATCCGCTGATCGTCATGAGCAATGGTCGGCTGCGGGTGCTTGATGCCAAGGTCTCCTTTGACGGAAATGCACTGTTCAGGCACGACGATATCGTCGCCCTGCGTGATATGACCGAAGAAGACGCCAAGGAAATCGAAGCGTCCAAATACGATCTCGCCTATGTCGCTCTGGATGGCAATATCGGATGTATGGTCAATGGCGCCGGACTGGCGATGGCGACCATGGACATCATCAAGCTTTACGGTGCCGAGCCAGCAAACTTTCTGGATGTCGGCGGCGGCGCAACCACCGAGAAAGTGACTGCGGCGTTCAAGATCATCACGGCCGATCCTGCCGTTGAAGGTATTCTGGTGAATATTTTCGGTGGCATCATGCGCTGTGACGTGATCGCAGAAGGCGTGGTTACAGCGGTCAAGCAGGTGGGTCTCAAGGTGCCGCTTGTCGTGCGTCTTGAAGGAACCAATGTCGAGAAGGGCAAGAAAATCATCAATGAGAGTGGCCTCAACGTTATTGCTGCGGATGATCTGGATGATGCCGCTCAAAAAATTGTTCAAGCGGTGAAGGGAGCCTGATTCATGTCCATCATCGTCAACAGAAATACCAAAGTTCTCGTACAGGGACTGACCGGCAAGACCGGAACTTTTCATACCGAACAGGCGCTTGCCTATTACGGCACGAAGATGGTCGGTGGCGTTCACCCGAAAAAGGGTGGCTCGATCTGGACCGGTAAAGTCGGTGACGGCACCGTCGATCTGCCGATCTTTGCCAGTGTGGCTGAAGGAAAAGAACAGACCGGCGCCGACGCAACCGTGATTTATGTGCCGCCGGCAGGCGCTGCAGCGGCGATTGTCGAAGCCATTGATGCCGAAGTGCCGCTTATCGTGTGCATCACCGAAGGCATTCCGGTCGCCGACATGGTCAGGGTCAAGGCCCGGCTGGAAAAATCGTCGTCACGGCTGATTGGTCCCAATTGTCCGGGTGTCATGACCCCCGAGGAATGCAAGATCGGAATCATGCCCGGCAATATCTTCAAGAAGGGATCGGTTGGCGTCGTCTCGCGTTCGGGTACATTGACCTATGAGGCCGTGTTCCAGACGACCAATGAGGGATTGGGCCAGACAACGGCCGTCGGTATTGGTGGTGACCCGGTCAAGGGCACCGAATTCATTGATGTGCTGGAAATGTTCCTGGCCGATGATGAAACCAAGTCGATCATCATGATTGGTGAAATTGGCGGTTCGGCCGAAGAAGAAGCCGCACAGTTCCTGGCTGATGAAGCGCGCAAGGGTCGCAAGAAGCCAACCGTTGGCTTCATTGCCGGCAGAACGGCGCCTCCCGGACGGACCATGGGTCATGCCGGTGCTGTCATTTCTGGCGGCAAGGGTGGCGCTGAAGACAAGATCAACGCTTTGGAAGCAGCCGGTATCAGAGTATCGCCTTCACCGGCGCAGCTGGGCAAAACCCTGGTTGAGCTGCTGAAAAACTAGATGACACGGTGGGTGGCGCACAGGCGCCATCCACATTTTTCCGGGCGGACGTCTGAGCGCGTGTCCGGGAAGAGACAAATATGCAAAGCGGCCTGGCAGATCCGGTCTGCGTCGCATATTTGAAGCTCGGATTGACATGCGCTGCACCGGTGACCGGTGTGTAAAACGAAGCGGCAAAGCCGCGATATCCAAGGAGGCGGGAGGATTCCCGCAAAGGACAAATGGCAAGACAAGACGCCAATGAAACCTTCCAGGCAACATCATTTCTTTACGGCAGCAACGCATCCTACATAGAAGACCTTTACGCGCGCTATGAAGAAAACCCATCTTCCGTATCGGAAGAATGGCAGAGTTTTTTCAGCACATTGAAGGATGATGCGGACGCCGCACGCAAAGCTGCCAAGGGCGCGTCGTGGAAGCGGGACAATTGGCCGATTGCTGAAAACGGCGAGCTGGTTTCAGCGCTCGACGGCGATTGGAAGAGTGTCGAAAAGCATGTGGAAAGCAAGCTGAAAGCCAAGAGCGCCAATGGCGCTGCGGCGCTTTCAGACAATGATGTGCAGCAGGCAACACGCGATTCCGTGCGCGCCATCATGATGATCCGCGCCTATCGCATGCGCGGGCACCTCCATGCCAATCTCGATCCTCTGGGCCTTGAGACCGTAAAGGAAGATTATCAGGAATTGTCTCCTGAAAATTACGGTTTTGCGCCGGAGGATTTTGATCGTCGCATATTCCTGGACAATGTTCTGGGGCTTGAATATGCCTCGATCAACGAAATGATGGATATTCTCAAACGCACCTATTGCTCGACCATTGGTGTGGAATTCATGCATATCTCCAATCCTCAGGAGAAATCCTGGGTGCAGCAGCGTATCGAGGGGCCTGACAAGGGCGTCGAATTCACGCCTCGGGGCAAGCTCGCCATCCTGCAGAAGCTGGTTGAATCAGAAGGTTTCGAGCAGTTTATCGACGTCAAATACAAGGGAACCAAGCGCTTCGGTCTGGATGGTGGTGAATCACTGATTCCAGCGCTTGAGCAGATTATCAAGCGCGGCGGCCAGATGGGCCTGAAAGAAATCGTGCTGGGCATGGCCCACCGCGGCCGTCTCAACGTCTTGAGCCAGGTGATGGGCAAATCGCACCGGGCCATTTTCAACGAGTTCAAGGGTGGCTCGCACACGCCAGATGATGTCGAGGGATCGGGCGACGTCAAGTATCACCTTGGAACATCGTCGGACCGCGAGTTTGACGGCAACAAGGTTCATCTCTCACTAACCGCCAATCCGTCGCACCTGGAGATTGTCAATCCCGTGGTGATGGGCAAGGCGCGGGCCAAGCAGGATCTGCTGGCCGGTCAGCCTCGCGATGAAATCGTTCCATTGACGGAGCGGGTCAAGGTTCTGCCGCTGCTGTTGCATGGCGATGCCGCCTTCGCCGGCCAGGGTGTGGTTGCAGAATGTCTCGGGCTGTCGGGTCTGCGTGGTCACCGGGTTGCCGGAACCATTCATGTGATCATCAACAATCAGATCGGCTTTACCACGAACCCGCGTTTCTCGCGCTCATCGCCCTATCCGTCCGATGTCGCAAAAATGATTGAAACGCCGATCTTCCATGTCAATGGCGATGATCCGGAAGCCGTCGTTTACGCGGCAAAGGTTGCGACCGAATTTCGCATGACCTTTCACAAACCGGTGGTGATTGACATTTTCTGCTACCGCCGATTTGGCCACAATGAAGGTGACGAACCAGCGTTCACGCAGCCGCTGATGTACAAGAAAATCCGCTCGCATGAAACGACTTTGCAGATCTACTCGCGCAAGCTGGTGGAAGAAGGTCTGGTCAGTCAGGGTGACGTGGAGAAGATGAAGGCCGACTGGCGGGCGTATCTGGAACAGGAGTTCGAAGCGGGAAATTCCTACAAGCCGAACAAGGCCGATTGGCTTGACGGTGTCTGGTCCAGCATGCGTGTGGCCGACAATCAGGATGAACAGCGGCGCGGCAAAACCGCATTGAGCCTCAAGCAGATCAAGGACATGGGGCGCAAATTGTCCCGTGTTCCCGACAATTTTGTTGCCCATCGCACCATCCAGCGTTTCATGGATCAACGGGCCAAGATGATCGAAACCGGCGAAGGCATTGACTGGGCGACCGGTGAAGCATTGGCTTTCGGTTCACTGGTGCTTGAGGGCCATGCCGTGCGCCTGTCAGGTCAGGATGTGGAACGGGGCACCTTTTCACAGCGCCATTCTGTCCTCTACAGTCAGGAAAAAGAAGACCGCTACATACCTTTGAACAATCTGGGCAAGGGTCAGGCGCTTTACGAGGTCATCAATTCGATGCTTTCGGAAGAAGCGGTGCTTGGTTTCGAATATGGTTATTCCCTGTCGGAGCCCAATGCGCTGACACTGTGGGAAGCGCAATTTGGCGACTTTGCAAATGGCGCGCAGGTCATCTTCGACCAGTTCATATCATCGGGCGAGCGCAAATGGTTGCGCATGTCGGGCCTCGTATGCCTGCTGCCGCATGGCTATGAAGGCCAGGGACCGGAGCATTCATCGGCCCGGCTGGAGCGGTTTTTGCAATTGTGTGCGGAAGACAACATGCAGGTCGTCTATTGCACGACGCCGGCCAATTACTTCCACGTCCTGCGCCGTCAGATGAAGCGGAATTTCCGCAAGCCGCTGATCATTATGACGCCAAAATCCTTGCTGCGCCACAAGCGTGCCGTGTCGCAATTGTCCGAATTGGCTGGTGAGAGTTCATTCCACCGGCTGCTGTGGGATGATGCCGAAATACTCAAGGACCAGATTATCAAACTGCAGAAAGACAACAAGATCCGGCGTGTCATCATGTGCAGCGGCAAGGTCTATTATGATCTTTACGAAGAGCGTGAAAAACGTGGCATTGACGATGTCTACCTGCTGCGGCTTGAACAATTGTATCCATTCCCGGCAAAGGCGCTGATCAACGAATTGTCGCGCTTCAGCAAGGCCGAAATGGTATGGTGTCAGGAAGAGCCGAAGAATATGGGTGCGTGGTCGTTCATCGATCCCTACCTGGAATGGGTGCTGGCCCATATCGACGCCAAATATCAGCGTGTACGCTATACAGGACGTCCGGCGGCCGCGTCTCCGGCAACCGGTATCATGGCGAAGCACAAGGCGCAGATGGAAGCCTTTCTTGAAGATGCGCTGGGCGGCTGAATGAGGCCTTTGACAGCAAATAATTTGACAGATGGAAACTGATAATCATGGCAACAGAAATTCGCGTTCCCACGCTCGGCGAATCCGTATCGGAAGCAACGATCGGCAGCTGGTACAAGAAAGTCGGCGATACAATAGCGGTCGATGAACCGCTGGTAGAGCTGGAAACCGACAAGGTCACCATCGAGGTTCCCTCGCCGGTGGCCGGAACACTTTCCGAAATTCTCGCCAAAGAGGGTGATACGGTCGGCGTTGATGCGCTTTTGGGACAGATTGCAGAGGGTGCAGCAGCGGCCCCGACGGAAGCAAAATCTGCACCAGCGGAAAAGCCTGCGGCACCCGCCGCCCCGGCTGCCGCAGCAACGGCTGCTGCAACGCCTGGCCAGACCGATATGCCCGCAGCACCATCAGCGGCGAAAATGATGGCGGAAAACAATGTCGCAGCCGATCAGGTTGCCGGCAGTGGCAAACGCGGTCAGGTGCTCAAGGGCGATGTGATCAACGCTCTGGAAAAGGGATTTTCATCTTCGGCGACACCGGCAGCCCCGGCTGCTGCGCGGGCGCCATCCGGCAGCAATGATGAAGCGCGCGAGGAGCGGGTGAAGATGACCCGGCTTCGCCAGACCATCGCCCGCCGCCTGAAGGAAGCGCAAACCACGGCGGCCATGCTGACCACCTATAATGAGGTGGATATGAGCGCGGTGATGGATTTGCGCAAGAAATACAAGGATCTCTTCGAGAAGAAACATGGCGTCAAACTCGGCTTCATGGGCTTTTTCACCAAGGCTGTCTGTCACGCCTTAAAAGAAATTCCCAACGTCAATGCCGAGATCGACGGCACGGATATCATCTACAAGAATTTCTGCCATATCGGTGTTGCCGTGGGTACGGACAAGGGACTGGTCGTGCCAGTGGTGCGTGATGCGGATCAATTGTCCATCGCCGGCGTTGAACAGGAAATCGGCAGGCTTGGCATGGCGGCGCGCAATGGTGATCTCAGCATGGCTGACATGCAGGGCGGCACCTTCACGATCTCCAATGGTGGTGTCTACGGCTCACTGATGTCGTCACCCATACTCAACTCGCCGCAATCAGGCATTCTGGGCATGCACAAGATTCAGGAGCGTCCGGTCGCCATTGGCGGTCAGGTTGTCATCCGGCCGATGATGTATCTCGCCCTGTCCTATGATCACCGGATTGTCGATGGCAAGGAAGCCGTTACATTCCTGGTCCGCGTCAAGGAAAGCCTTGAAGATCCGGAGCGGCTCGTTCTGGATCTGTAAAGGCGGGCAACTTCGCCATGCAAAGCGCCCCCTTTCATCTGCTTCCCATGATGGCAGCCTGCCTGTTGGCAGGTCCCGTGCTGGCGCAGGATACGCATGCAGGCGGGTGCCTGCAGGCGCTTGCCGTATATGGTACAGTGGATGAACAGGTGCTGCTGGAGTTTACAGGATCTGCGGACTTGAGTTTCCGGGTTCTTGCAGATGGCAGCGATCATGTCCTTTCCGGCTATCACTATCCTGCCGGCGAGGAAGGTGGCGATGAAGCCATCGTGCTGGACAATTGTCCGGAAGGCGATGTGACCGGCGAAGAACTGGCTGCCTGTACAATCTGGCAGGGCCAGGTCCGGGCCGTGGATGAAAACAATAACGACAGATCGCTGCCGGGTGCGGATCAGGCAGCGGCTGAAATTCTGGTATTGGACGGATTTGCGCAGGTGCTTTTCGATTGGCGGGCATCCGGCGGGAATGCAGATCCATTGCCATTGTTTGAACAGCTAACCCTCATGGCCTGCCAGGAATAGGCAGCCGTCTAAAAAAGGAAAGTCTGATGGCTGAACGTTACGATCTCATCATTATTGGGTCTGGCCCCGGCGGCTACGTTTGCGCAATCAAGGCTGCGCAACTGGGCCTGAAGACGGCTATCGTTGAAAAGCGCAGCACGCTTGGCGGCACCTGCCTGAATATCGGATGTATTCCATCCAAGGCTCTGCTGCATGCGTCGGAGATGTTTTCCCATGCAAGCCACGGCCTGACAACCCTGGGGGTTGAGGTCGGCAAGCCAAAGCTCAAGCTCGACAAAATGATGGAGCACAAGGATGCAACCGTCAAATCCAATGTCGATGGCGTGGCATTCCTGATGAAGAAGAACAAGGTCGATGTTCTGTCGGGAACCGGGAGGGTGCTGGGCGAAGGCAAGGTCGCCGTCACCGATGACAAGGGTGATACTGTCGAGCACGAAACGCAGAATATCGTCATCGCAACCGGATCGGATGTTGCCGGTATTCCAGGTGTTGACCTGACCTTTGATGAAAAAATTATTGTATCGTCCACCGGCGCGCTCGAACTGACCAAGGTGCCAAAACATATGGTCGTCGTCGGCGGCGGTGTCATCGGTCTGGAGCTGGGATCGGTCTGGGCGCGGCTGGGCGCCAAGGTCACAGTCATAGAGTTCCTCGACAAGATCCTCGGCGGCATGGATGCGGATGTTTCCAAGCAGTTTCAGCGCCTGTTGGGCAAGCAGGGCATGACCTTCAAGCTGGAAACCAAGGTGACGGATGTCAAGACTGCAGGCAAGGGCGCCGAGGTGACATTCGAGCCGGTCAAGGGCGGTGATGCGGAAACGATCAGCGCCGATGTCGTGCTGGTGGCCACCGGCCGCAAACCCTTTATCGAAGGGCTGGGTCTTGAAAAGGCCGGTGTCGTTCTCGACGAGCGTGGCCGCGTCAACATTGACGATCATTACCACACCAGCATTCCGGGTATTTATGCTCTGGGTGATGTGGTCAAAGGCCCCATGCTGGCCCACAAGGCCGAAGATGAGGGCGTCGCCGTTGCCGAAATCATTGCCGGACAGGCTGGCCATGTGAATTACGATGTCATTCCGGGCGTCGTCTACACGCAGCCGGAAGTCGCAGCTGTCGGCAAGACGGAAGAAGAACTGAAGGCCGCGGGCATTGATTACAAGGTTGGCAAATTCCCGTTTTCAGCCAACGGCCGTGCACGCGCCATGCTTCAGACGGACGGGTTCGTAAAAGTCCTGGCCGACAGGAAGACCGACCGCGTTCTGGGTGTTCATATTCTCGGCTTCGGTGCCGGTGAACTGATCCATGAGGCGGCAGTGCTGATGGAATTTGGCGGCAGTGCCGAAGATCTCGGCCGCACCTGCCATGCGCATCCAACCATGTCGGAGACGGTCAAGGAGGCCGCTCTGGCGGCCTGGAACAAGCCGATACATATGTAAAAGGTGCAGGAGCTGCGCATTGCACTGCGCAGCTCTTCAAAGCAAGACGTTATCTAGTGCATCGCCGTTACGGTATAGTCGCTGTCGCGCAACAATTGCACCAGACCGTCATTGCCGGGCAGGTGCAGGGCGCCGACTGCGACGAAAGCGTTGCCATCTTCCAGCATGGGCGCCAATCTTTGCACCATCGTGTGATTGCGGCTGTGCACCATCTGTTTTTCAATTTCCGCATAGGCGTCATTGTCGTCCGCGCCGGTCTGCGCAGAACTCCACTCGATCATCGGCATGATCATGCCGGTCTGCCCCTGGATATAGAGTTCGGTCATGGTTTTCATGACATCATCGAGCGTCGAGCCGAGCGCCACGGTATCGGTCAGCAACCGCACCTGCAGTTCGATTGGCAAATCAGTCAATGTTCCAATCTGCTCGGCGAGCGTCTCGAGCCCCTTCAGGGCCTTGCCCTGCGCCAGAGCGTCGTCGGCAAGTTTCTTGTCGAGGAATGTCGGATTTTTCTGCATGCGTGCAAGTTCGCATTGCGGGATAGCGATCATGCTGTAGATCATCCAGGGTTGCAGGCGTGAGACCAGGGCTATGGGAACGCCGCGTTCCTTCAGGACAGTTTCAACCAATTGGAATTCGTCGGGTTTCAGCAGGGTCTGGAGCGTTGATCCTTCGGGTAGCATGCTCAGGGCCGGATTGGCCAACAGGGCAGCCTGGGCTTTGACCATGTCGGTGATTTCTGTTGATTCAACGACGATTGTATCGGCCATTTCGTAGCTGTTGCGGGCCGCTTCGCTCATGGCCATAACGCGTGGGTCACTGACATGCATGGTACCGTAGAGCCATGAATCCCTGTAGCCGGATTTTTCAATCCGCCAAAGCAAAGCATCGCCATTGGGAATTCGCGATGCTGCCAGGCGGATTTTTTCCAGTGCCCTGGGGTTTTCGCGCGCCAGCTTTTCCAGCAAATTGATACCGCCGCATGCTTGTGGCTGTGAACTGTCAGCGGTCGCGACCGTTGTTTCGGCTTTGGCCTTTGTTTCAGCCTGGGCCTGAGTCGCCGCCATGATGAGAATCACAAGAAAGGAAAGTGTGAAAAGGACATGAAACAGGCCGGCTGCCTTCATTGTAAAGACAAGACGCGGTTCTGGCTTTTGCTGCATAGAAAATATTGCCATGTTAAATCCGATTACGAGTAAACTGCGATTTTATCGTAACGGAACAATTTGCGACAAAGGGTTAACGCAGCGCGCCGGACATGCTCCAATCCGCAGAGCAAGGTGTTATCAGGCGCGCGGATGGGCTTTTTGATAGGTCTCCAGAAGCCGCTTTGTATCGACGCCCGTATAGACCTGTGTTGTTGACAGGCTGGCGTGACCGAGCAGTTCCTGGATGGAGCGCAGGTCGCCACCACCGGCCAACAGGTGGGTGGCAAAGGAATGACGAAGGGCATGGGGCGTTGCCGTATCCGGCAGCCCCAGCGCAGAACGCAGTTTGCGCATTTCGCGCTGAATGATTGCCGGTTGCAGCGGGCCGCCGCGCACGCCGCGAAACAGCGCCCTGTCATCATCAAGATGCCAGGGGCAGAGTTTTTGATATTGCCTGACCGCCGCCAGCGCAACGCTGATGAGGGGCACCATTCGGGTCTTGCCGCCCTTGCCCTTTATCATCAATGACGTTGAATTTCCGTTCAGATCACCGGCGCGCAAATTCAAGGCCTCCGAAATGCGCAGCCCACCGGCATAAAGCAAGGCAAGAACGGCGGCATTGCGCGCTGCGACCCAGGGTTCGTCTGCCAGATGTTCATCGCTTCTGGTCAGCGCGATCGCCTGACTGTCGGTGAGCGGCCGTGGCAGCGATTTTGGCTGACGCGGCGCGCGCATGGCATTGATGCCGGCTGCATTGGCAAGACCCTGTTTTTCCAGAAATCGCAGGAATGAGCGGATCCCGGCCAAACTGCGACCGAGGGTGCGCGCGCCAGCGCCCTTGTTGCGGCGGTTGGCAAGAAATGCGCGCATATCCGCAGGACGCAGGTTTGCCAAATCGTCAAGTCCGGGCGTGCCGCCAAGGTGGTGGGTCAGAAAGACCAGGAACTGCCGCAGATCGCGGTGATAGGCTTCCAGGGTATTGTCTGCAAGACGCCTTTCAAGCCCCAGCTTGTCCAGCCAGGCGCTGTGTTGGTCAAGCACGTCGGGGCGCGCCATGAGAATGTAATCATCGTCAGACATTGGCGTCACGGCGCCGGATGAACGCGGCCAAACGGTCTGTCATGGACATGATCAAGTCTTCCCTGTTGATGCTCGTGCGCAAAAGCGGTAGGTGAGACCACCAGCCGATTGTGGTGGCATTGTCGCTGGTGACGGTTATATTATTGTTAATTCGTTCGATTGGTGCGTTCGGGGTTTTGTCATTGTGTGTACACAATTTACTGTAATAGACTGTCTGCATGTTTGCGGGGATGACACATGGTTCAGAAGCGCTTCCAGATGTTGAGCTTTGACGATCTGGCAGACCGGATTGCCCTGGTTTCACAAGGCAGACCCGGCCATATTGTCGACCAGCTTATTGCCGAGCGTGGGCTGAAACTTGTCAATCATCCGCTCTGGCCTGTCATGCGGCCTGTTCTCCATACGATCTTGCACTACCGACAAACCATTGATTTTGCCGATACAATCGCAAATATGTCGGGGCACGACGCGATGGAATACGCCAGCGGATTGCTCAATCTTGAAATCCAGGTGGAAAATGGCGCGCGGATCCCGCAAACGGGCGGATTTGTCATGGTCAGCAATCATCCCACCGGTATTGCCGATGGCGTGGCGGTGTTTGATCTGCTCAAGGCCAGCCGACCGGATATGATGATCTACGCAAACCGCGATGCCCTGCGCGTCAACCCGCGCTTTGTCGAATTGTTCATTCCGGTGGAATGGCGCGAGGAGTACAAAAGCAGCGTGAAGGCCAGAGAAACCCTGCGCCTGACAAAGCGTGCCGTGGATGATGGCAAGGCGCTGATTCTCTTTCCCTCGGGCCGCATTGCCTATTGGGCTGACGGGGGACTGAATGAGCGGCCCTGGAAGGCCTCCGCTGTAGGCCTGGCGCGCAAATATGGTCTTCCTGTGCTTCCCGTCCACATGGCGGCGCGCAATTCCGGACTGTTCTACTGGCTGTCCAAATGGTCAACAGAACTGCGCGACATGACTGTTTTTCATGAAGTGCTGAACAAGAAAAGCAAGACATTCCGCTTCAATGTCGGTCAGCTGATCCAGCCGGATGACCTGCAGGGTGACAACAGCGAAGTCACCAGAGCGCTGGAACAGCATTGTGTCCATGAACTGGCGGCAGATCCCAACAGCATTTTTCGTATGAAGAGCTGACAATCAGCGTTCGGTTCTTTCATTCGAAACAGGGTAGCTTTGGTTCAACACCATGTATCTACGGTCCATGTCAGTCGAGAATTACCGCTCACTGCGCTCGATCCGCATGGATCTTGGGCCGGTCAATCTGTTTGTCGGTGCCAATGGTACAGGCAAATCCAACCTCTATCGCTCTGTGCAACTGATCAGGATGGCGGCCGAGGGACAATTCGCACGGGCGATTGCCGAAGAGGGTGGTATTTTTTCCGCCATGTGGAGCGGCAGGTTGCCCCGGCACAAAAAGGCGCGGATTCGCCTGGCCGCCGAAATCGTCGATGCACAGAGCGGGCTGATTTATTCCTACAGCATTGTTGCCGGCTTTCGACCTGCGAAAGCGGCGGCGGGTTTCAGCCATGAGGCACAGATCAAAGAGGAAGAAATCACCATCAATACGGGGCGCCGACCGCATGTCGTGATGCAGCGCAAGGGCGGGCATATCTCGGTGCGCGATGAGAATGGCCGGATGGTGGATTATCCCGATCAGGTCATGACATCGGAAACAGCGCTATTCCTGCTGGGGGATGCCGGACATTATCCGGAAATCAGTACCTTGCGCCATATCATTGGCCAATGGCGCTTCTATCATGGCTTTCGTTCTGATGGGGATTCACCTCTGCGCATGCCGTGTCTGGCCATAACGGCGCCGATGCTGGACGAAGACGGAACAAATATTGCCGCTGTGCTGGCAACTCTGGCCCATACGCGACAGGACACAGTGGATCTGGACCGGGCCGTTCATGATGCCTTTGACGGAGCAGCGCTCTCGATACCGGAACCGGAAGAATATGCCCGTTTTGGTCTGATCCTGCCGGAATTTCCCAATCGGCTGTTTCAGCCCCGTGAACTGTCGGATGGTCAGATACGGTTTCTCGCTCTGGCAGCAGCATTGCTGTCCTACCGGCGCCCACCCTTCATCGCCCTCAATGAACCGGAGGCAAGCCTGCATCCAGACATGATACCGGCCTTGGCACAGATGATTGCCAGGGCATCTGAAGACAGTCAGATCTGGGTGGTGACCCATTCACAGGCTCTGGCCGATGCCATCAGCCAGCGGTGCGGCGTAAACGCGCGAACCGTCATCCGTCAGCACGGTGCGACCTGGATCGAGGGAATGACCCTGACGGGACGGATGGAGCACGACGATGAAGATTAAACCCGTCGCGCTCCACCATATTGTTTAACCAAGGTGGTCAGCCGATTTTCTGGCCGGTTTTTTGCCAGTCTGCCAGAAAGGTTTCAAGGCCCTTGTCGGTCAAGGGATGTTTGACAAGCGCCTTGAGGGTTGATGGCGGAACGGTTGCGACATCGGCGCCGATGAGGGCTGCATCCTTGACATGATTGACCGAGCGGATGGATGCGGCAAGAATTTCCGTTGTGTAGCCGTAATTGTCGTAAATCTGACGGATTTCCGCAATCAGTTCCATTCCGTCGATGGCCATATCGTCGATTCGGCCAATGAAGGGTGAAATGTAGGTGGCGCCTGCCTTGGCAGCCAGCAGCGCCTGATTGGCGGAAAAACACAAGGTGACATTGGTCTTGTGACCGGCTGCCGTCAGCGCCTTGCAGGCTTTCAGGCCGTCCAGCGTCAGGGGCAGCTTGATGCAGATGTTGTCGGCGATTTTTGCCAGAACGGCAGCTTCGCTCATCATGCCTTCATAATCGGTCGCGGTGACTTCGGCGGAAACCGGGCCGTCAACCATGGAGCAGATTTCCTTCGTGACTTCCATGATGTCGCGGCCGGACTTCAAAATCAGGGACGGGTTGGTTGTGACGCCATCCACGAGGCCCAATTCATTCAATTCGCGGATTTCATCTACATCCGCTGTATCGACAAAAAATTTCATCCTGTGCCATGCCTCTTTTGAGCTGATAATTCGCAGTCGTGGCTTTTCTTTAATCCAATCGCGGGGCAAGGTCACCATCAAGATGAAAGATTCGCCACAACTGTCCCTTATTGACCTGCCAACGATCACCGTGCCGGTATTGGTTCCGCTGCCCGCGTCGAAGCCCTATTCCTATGCGGTGCCGGACGATATGCATGTGCAGCCGGGTTCGATTGTCCAGGTTCCGCTGGGTCCCAGACAGGTTGCGGGCATTGTCTGGGATGGCGGAAGCGATGGTGTGGACCCGAAAAAACTGCGTCCCATCACATTGGCCTTTGATTGTCCCATCATTGCCACGGAAATGCGCCGGTTTCTTGACTGGGTGGCGCAATATACGCTGTCGCCGCCCGGAATGGTCGCCCGCATGGCTCTGCGGGCACCGGCGGCCTTCGATCCGGAGCCACCGACGCAGGGTTTGCGGCTGGGAGATTTGCGCCCCGAACGCATGACGCCGGCGCGCAACCGGGTCATCGCGCTCGCCGACGACGGTCTGAGCTGGACGCGCAGCGGTCTGGCGCATGCAGCCGGTGTATCCGTCAGTGTTGTCGATGGCCTGATCAAACAGGGTGTTTTCGAAACACTATGGATACCACCGCAACCCGTGGTGCCTGCTCCCGACCCCGATTATGGCAAGTCGGCGCTGAGCGCCGAGCAGCAGCAAGCTGTGGATGATCTGCTTGTTCCATCGTTTTCTTCAGGGCACTCGGTGTCGCTGATCGACGGCGTCACCGGGTCTGGAAAGACCGAGATCTATTTCGAAGCCGTGGCGCACATGATCACGCAGGGGCGCCAGGTGCTGATTTTGTTGCCGGAAATTGCGCTGACATCGGCTTTTCTCGATCGTTTTGAGCGGCGTTTCGGCTGCAAACCGGCAGAATGGCACTCCGATATCGCCCCACGCATGCGCGAAAAAGTCTGGCGGCAGGCGGCCAGCGGTGACATCCGTGTTGTTGTCGGCGCCCGTTCGGCGCTGTTTTTGCCCTTTGCCGATCTGGGTCTGATCGTGGTCGATGAAGAGCATGACGCGGCCTACAAACAGGAAGACCGGGTTTTCTACAACGCAAGGGACATGGCTGTGGTTCGCGGCCATATCGGCCGCTTTCCCGTTGTGCTGGCGTCGGCGACACCGTCCATTGAAAGTCAGGTCAACGCCAATTGGGGAAAATATCGCTCCATCATTCTGCCCGGACGTTATGGTGGGGCGGCCCTGCCGGATCTGCAGCTTGTCGACATGCGCCGTGATCCGCCGGCAAGGGGTGGTTTCCTGTCACCGGTGCTGCTTCAGCAGATCGGCAAGACGGTTGAACGGAAGGAACAGGCGTTGCTGTTCCTCAACCGCAGGGGCTATGCGCCCCTGACGCTGTGCCGCGTGTGCGGCCATCGTTTCGAATGCCCCGACTGCTCCAGCTGGCTGGTCGAGCACCGTTTTCGCGCCCAGCTGCAATGCCATCATTGCGGCCACACCGAAAGGACGCCGGAGGCCTGCCCCGAATGCGGGACGCTGGATCATCTGGTGGCCTGCGGGCCGGGTGTCGAGCGAATCGCCGAAGAGGTCAATCAGCATTTTCCCGATGCACGGACCATTGTCCTGTCTTCCGACATGGCAGGCGGTGTGCGGCGTCTGCGGCTGGAACTGGAAGCCATTGCCAAGGGCGAGGCGGATATTGTCGTTGGCACACAACTTGTGGCGAAGGGGCATAATTTCCCGCTGATGACCCTGGTGGGCATTGTTGATGCGGATCTGGGCCTGAGCAATGGAGATCCGCGCGCTGCGGAACGCACATTTCAGTTGCTGTCGCAGGTGACTGGTCGCGCCGGGCGAACCGGACTGAAAAGCCGTGGGCTGATACAGACCTACCAGCCCCAGCATCCGGTGATGCAGGCCATCGTATCGGGTGATCGGGAGAGTTTTTATGCCCGCGAGATCGAGGAACGCGAAAAGGCAAAAATGCCACCTTTCGGACGTATGGCGGCTTTGATCGTCTCGGCCGCGGATCGCACCGAAGCCGAGAACCATGCGCGCGGATTGCGTCAGGCGGCACCACGCGACGGTGACATTCAGGTGCTGGGCCCTGCCGAGGCGCCCTTGGCGCTGATTCGCGGACGTTATCGCTTTCGACTGCTCATTCATGGCAGCAGAAAATGTGATATTCAGGGATTTGTGGCCAGGACGATCGAACATGGACCGAAGGTGCGCGGCTCTGTGCGCGTGCAGATCGATATCGATCCACAGAGTTTTACATGAGCAGCAGCGCTGGGCTGGCGACTGGCTGGGCTGGATTGGGGAGAATGCGAGATGATTGAATTTTATTGGCCGGGATCCACGGGCGAATGGCTGGCCTTCGCCGTTGCCGTTGTTACCGTCGGTTTTGGCCTTCTGCTTTTCCTGATGCCACGGCTTTCGTTTGGGATATTGCGACTGCAACCCTTGGAGGGCCGCGCAGATGCCATTGCTGAGGGGCGAGCAACCATGGCCGGGTTCTATCTGGGCTGCGGCCTGGGCTGCCTGCTGCTGGCCCAGCCGCTGATCTATCTGGTGCTCGGCCTGGGCTGGGCTTTCACCGCGCTCGGCCGGCTGGTTTCCATCGTCTTCGATCGCGCTGGGACGCGTTTCAACTGGCTGTCCCTGCTGTTGGAAGTCTTGCTGGCGGCTCTACCACTGGGTTTTGCGTTCGGAATGATCTGAATTTGAAAGGCGGCCGGTTTTGCAAACAGGACCAGGCGACAGTGAAAGCCGGTTGTGAAAAGCCGAATCGCGTTGACCGGGCGGCGGTCTGCCATTTGTTCGCAGACAATCGCCGCTGGCTGGTATAGAGGTTTTGCCGGATCAAATGTTCTGACCGGTGCGCAGGAATCAGTTCAGGTGGCAATCTTTCAGATCGGCTGAGCAAATTTGCGGCAGGCTGATTTCATGAAAATCAGATGGTCAAACAGGCGTCGTACACACGGTAATTTCGGGTTTTATTCACAATTATGGGCGATCTCATCCAAAAGCATGCATCAAAGCGTGTTGCGAGTCCAAGATACGTATGCTAGACGAACCACGAAATCGCAGTTGAGATCAGTCACATGATCTTTCACTGTAAAAAAATCGAAACAAATTCAAGGATTTGCAGAGTGTCAAACCTCTGGTGCCGAATCCTCGAATGCAGTTCAGAGAACTTTGTGCCCGTGGCAGACACTACTTCGCATATATCCGGTGTTGCAGAACGGTATGCGTCATCCCTTTTCGAACTGGCTCTTGAAGCCAAGTCGGAAAAACTGGTTGGTGACGATTTGACCCGTCTGGAAACGCTGATTGATGGCAGTGAGGACCTGAAAAGGTTGATCCGCAATCCCGTTTTTTCCGCCGATGACCAGTTCAAGGCCATATCGGCCGTGGCCGACAAGGCCGGAATAAAGGGGCTCGTCGGTAATTTTCTCAAGGTCGTGGCGAGGAACCGTCGGTTGTTCGTCATTCCGGGCATTATCAGAGCCTACCGGCTCATTGAGGCAAAGCACCGCGGCGAAGTCTCCGCCGAGGTGACGTCCGCGCACGCGCTGACTGCAGCCCAGACAACAGAATTGAAGGCGGCGCTGAAAGGCGTCACCGGCAAAGACGTGGCAATTCATGTCACTGTCGACCCGTCAATCATGGGGGGTCTGATCGTCAAGGTCGGATCGCGCCAGATTGACACATCGCTTCGCTCCAAACTTTCTACCCTCAAGCTTGCACTGAAAGAGGTCGGCTGATGGAAATCCGTGCCGCGGAAATCTCCGCAATACTCAAAGAACAAATCAAAAATTTCGGCAAAGAGGCAGAAGTCTCCGAAGTCGGTCAGGTGCTCTCCGTCGGTGACGGTATTGCGCGCGTCTATGGTCTGGACAATGTTCAGGCCGGTGAAATGGTCGAATTCCCTGGTGGGATTCGGGGCATGGCGCTGAACCTGGAAGCTGACAATGTCGGCGTCGTGATCTTCGGTTCCGACCGGGACATCAAGGAAGGCGACACGGTCAAGCGGACCGGTTCCATCGTTGACGTGCCTGTTGGCAAGGAATTGCTGGGCCGCGTCGTTGACGGGCTGGGCAATCCAATCGACGGCAAGGGGCCGATCAATGCCAAGCAGCGCGCCCGTGTGGACGTCAAGGCACCCGGCATTATCCCGCGCAAATCGGTTCATGAGCCGATGTCGACAGGGCTGAAGGCCATTGATGCGCTTATCCCGATTGGCCGTGGACAGCGTGAGCTGGTCATCGGTGACCGGCAGACCGGCAAGACAGCCATTATCCTGGACACGTTTCTCAATCAGAAGCCTGCCCATGACAGTGGTGACGAAAACGAAAAACTCTATTGCGTCTATGTCGCCGTTGGCCAGAAGCGCTCTACTGTTGCTCAGTTCGTTAAAGTGCTGGAAGAACGTGGCGCTCTTGAATATTCGATCATTATTGCCGCAACGGCATCTGATCCAGCCCCTCTGCAGTTCCTGGCGCCCTTTGCCGGCTGTGCCATGGGTGAATATTTCCGCGACAATGGCATGCATGCCCTGATCGGTTATGATGACCTTTCCAAACAGGCTGTATCCTATCGTCAGATGTCTTTGCTGCTTCGTCGTCCACCCGGTCGTGAAGCCTATCCCGGTGACGTTTTCTATCTTCACTCGCGCCTGCTTGAGCGTGCCGCGAAGCTGAATGACGACAACGGTTCCGGTTCGCTGACCGCGCTGCCGGTGATCGAAACGCAGGGCAATGACGTGTCGGCCTTTATTCCGACCAATGTGATCTCGATCACGGATGGCCAGATCTTCCTTGAATCCGACCTGTTCTACCAGGGTATTCGTCCTGCTGTGAATGTCGGTCTGTCGGTTTCCCGTGTGGGTTCAGCCGCGCAGGTCAAGGCGATGAAACAGGTTGCCGGTTCGATCAAGGGTGAATTGGCCCAGTATCGTGAAATGGCTGCCTTTGCGCAGTTCGGCTCCGATCTGGATGCGTCCACCCAGCGTCTTCTCAACCGTGGATCGCGTTTGACCGAATTGCTCAAGCAGCCACAGTTCTCTCCGTTGAAGACTGAGGAGCAGGTTGCTGTCATCTTTGCCGGTGTGAATGGTTATCTTGATAAACTTCCGGTCAATGAAGTCAGCAAATTCGAGCAGGGCCTGCTTGCGCATATGCGCACAGACGGCAAAGCCATCCTTGAGGCCATCCGCAAGGAAAAGGCTTTGAGCGATGATCTCAGGAAACAGCTGGCGGCTGCGATCGACGCATACGCCAAGTCGTACGCCTGAGTGTTGTCGGCGCACGGAATACTAGCAACGGACGGATAACGGATGCCTTCACTTAAGGATCTGAGAAACCGGATCGCCTCCGTCAAGGCGACGCAGAAGATCACCAAGGCGATGCAGATGGTCGCCGCGGCGAAGCTTCGGCGTGCGCAGGATGCGGCCGAAGCTGCGCGCCCCTATTCCCAGCGGATGGGTAAGGTTCTGGCAAATATTGCCGGAGCCGTTACGGGTGGCGCAGATACGCCAAAGCTGATGGCGGGAACCGGAAACGACCAGGTGCATCTGCTTGTCGTATGTACTGCTGAACGCGGTCTGTGCGGTGGATTCAACTCGCAGATAGCCCGTCTTGCCCGCGAGCATACGCGCTCACTGATTGCTGATGGCAAGGATGTGAAAATCCTGTGCGTCGGCAAAAAGGGCTATGACATCTTGCGGCGCGAGTTTGCCAGCCGGATTATCGACCGGGTCGATCTGCGTGAAGTCAAACGTGTCGGCTTTGTCAATGCGGACGAGATTGCCCGGAAGGTGATCGGTCTGTTTGATGAAGGCGAATTCGACGTTTGCACATTGTTCTATTCCGAGTTCAAATCGGTCATCAGCCAGATTCCGACAGCCATGAAGATCATTCCGGCCAGTGCGCCGGACTTCGAGGCCGAGGCCGATGGCGAGCTTGATGCCTCGGTTTACGACTATGAACCGGATGCTGCATCCATTCTGGGTGATCTTCTGCCGCGCAACATTGCGGTTCAGATTTTCCGTGCCCTGCTGGAAAACAGTGCGTCCGAACAGGGTGCACGCATGGGCGCAATGGACAGTGCAACACGCAATGCCGGCGAAATGATCGACAAGTTGACGCTGACCTATAACCGCCAGCGTCAGGCGCAGATCACCAAGGAACTCATTGAAATTATTTCGGGCGCGGAAGCGCTGTAAGGCTCTGAAAGAGGGTATATACGATATGGCTAAGGCAGCTACCCCCACTACCGCTGCAGCGGAAAAGAAGCCGGCGACACGCCGCGCTCCGGCCAAAAAGGCCGCAGTCAAACCAGCAGGTGCTGTTGGCAAGGTGACACAGGTTATCGGCGCTGTTGTCGACGTTTCCTTTGAAGGTGGTGTCCTGCCGCGCATTCTCAATGCGCTGGAAACGGACAACCTGGGCAACCGGCTGATTCTCGAAGTTGCACAGCATCTGGGTGAAAACACCATTCGCGCCATCGCCATGGATTCCACCGAGGGTCTGGTGCGTGGTCAGGAAGTGGTTGATACCGGCGATGCTATCACCGTTCCGGTTGGCCCGGAAACGCTCGGACGCATCATGAATGTGATCGGTGAACCGGTTGATGAAGCAGGTCCGGTCAAGACCAAGGCCAGACGCGCCATTCACCAGGACGCTCCTGCCTATGTCGATCAGTCGACGGATTCGGAAATCCTGGTTACCGGCATCAAGGTCGTTGACCTTCTGGCTCCCTATGCCCGTGGCGGCAAGATCGGCCTGTTTGGCGGTGCCGGTGTTGGCAAGACCGTTCTCATTCAGGAACTGATCAACAATGTTGCCAAGGCGCATGGTGGTTATTCCGTGTTTGCCGGTGTTGGCGAACGTACCCGCGAAGGCAATGACCTTTACTGGGAAATGATTGAATCTGGTGTGAACACCAATCCTGCGGAAAACAATGGTTCTACCGAGGGATCAAAATGTGCCCTGGTGTTCGGTCAGATGAACGAGCCTCCCGGAGCCCGTGCCCGTGTTGCACTGACCGGTCTGACGATCGCCGAACAGTTCCGCGACGAAGGCCAGGACGTTCTGTTCTTCGTGGATAATATTTTCCGCTTTACACAGGCCGGTTCCGAAGTGTCGGCGCTGCTTGGCCGCATTCCTTCGGCTGTGGGCTATCAGCCGACGCTGGCCACTGATATGGGCACCATGCAGGAGCGGATCACCTCGACCAACAAGGGTTCGATTACATCGGTTCAGGCCGTTTACGTGCCCGCCGATGACTTGACCGACCCGGCACCAGCAACATCCTTTGCTCACCTTGATGCAACGACCGTGTTGAACCGTGCGATTTCGGAAAAGGGCATCTACCCGGCTGTGGATCCGCTTGACTCGACATCCCGTATGCTTGACCCGATTGTTGTCGGTCAGGAACATTATGATGTCGCCCGTCAGGTGCAGTCCATCTTGCAGCGCTACAAGGGTCTGCAGGACATCATCGCGATTCTCGGAATGGATGAATTGTCTGAAGAAGACAAGGTGACTGTTGCCCGCGCCCGCAAAATCGAGCGCTTCCTGTCCCAGCCGTTCTTCGTGGCTGAAATCTTTACCGGCGCACCCGGACAGCTTGTTGATCTGCAGGACACGATCAAGAGCTTCAAGGGTCTTGTCGAAGGTGAATATGATCATCTGCCGGAAGCAGCCTTCTACATGGTTGGCGGCATTGATATGGCGATCGAAAAGGCTCAGAAGCTGGCTGCGGAAGCCGCCTGATCAAGAACCAGGCAACAGGCGGATCATTGATGGTTCGCCTGAACTGCCCCAGTTTATGAAAAAGTGACCTATATGGCTGACAGTTTCAATTTTGAGCTTGTGTCTCCGGAACGTTTGCTGGTTTCCGAAGCGGCAGTGGAAGTCGTTCTTCCCGGCACTGATGGTGAAATGACCGTGATGGCGCATCATGCGCCGGTCATGACCACCATCAAGCCCGGCATCGTCGAGGTCAGGACGGATTCAGGCACGATCAATCGCTACGTCGTTTTTGGCGGCTTTGCCGACATCCTGCCTGAAGTATGCACCCTGCTGGCCGAATCGGCCGTGCATGTGGACGATATCGACCATACCGATCTGGCACAGCGTATCCAGAACACCACTGAAGATCTGGCCGACGCAAAAGACGAAATGGAAAAGACGCGGATCGCGGAATATCTCAGCCACCTGACAACGTTGCAGGCTGCTGTCTGACAGGCGGATTGATTGCGCAAGACCATCGAGGCGGGCGAAAGCCCGCTTTTTGCGTTTTGGCCTTATAATCACCCTGACCTTTTGATCGAAAACCTATGATTCTTTCGTCAAATGGGAAAATGCGGCCACGACCTGTTCATAGACGCGTCTTTTGAAGGGCACGATCAGGTCGGGTATGTCCTGCAGAGGCCGCCATTTCCACTGGTCGAATTCGGCCCTGTTGCCCTCGGGTGGCGGATTGATGGCAATTTCATCTTCATTGCCTTCAAACCGAAAGGCAAACCAGCGCTGCGTCTGGCCACGGTATTTGCCTTTCAGAGCGACGCCAAGCAGTTCTTCGGGCAGATCGTAATTAATCCACTCAGGCGCCTCTTCCAGAAGCGATACGCTTTTGATGCCCGTTTCCTCGTACAGTTCACGCTTTGCCGCTGCAAGCGGCTCCTCGTCCTTGTCTATGCCGCCCTGAGGCATTTGCCACAGTTGCTGCGCATTCGTCAGTTCGCCATTGTCTTCATCAATCCGGCGACCGGTCCAAACCTTGCCCTCGGCATTGAGAACGACAATTCCGACACAATGTCTATAGGGCAGATCATCGAAGTTCTTGTGGTTTTTTGCCATGGCCTAATTGTTCTCCTCACGGTCGGCAAGCGCTGATACGCCAACGATCTCGATGCCTCTTGTCCTGGCTTCATTGGCCCAGGAGGCGATTGCATCGACGCTGGCTTCAAATGCGGATGCAGTGGCGATTGCCGTGCCCTCGAGCCGGGCAATGCGTTCGGCCTCATCCAGTTTTTTCAGGATGTCGCCGCGCTTGACGGATGCGTCTACCACCACGTCAGCTGTGACATGAGGCACGCCGACTGCCGAGGCAATGGCGCCTGTGACCGTTTGTGCAGATGTGCCATCGTCCAGAAACAACACGCCTCTTTTGGCCAGATCGCGCATGATCGGCTCCGTAGCAGCAGGGTCGGAGAGAAACCGTCCACCCATGAAGTTCATGATGCCGGTATAATTGGTGATGCGCGCCATCGCCCAGTGCAGGTCGGCCAGATTCTGTTTCTCCCCATCGGCCACAACCAAAGTATGCGGACCGGGATTGTTGGTCGGAAAGTCAAAAGGCTCAAAGGGAACCTGAAGCAATACCTCGTGGCCATTGCGTCTGGCCTCCTGCAACCAGCGTTGCAGGCTGTTGCCGCTGGCCGCAAACGCCAGAGTGATTTCTTCGGGCAATGTCTGCAGGGCATATTGGGTCCCGGTCTGGCTGAGGCCAAGACCGCCGACAACAATGGCCAGACGGGCACCGCGTGACCCTGACCAGGGGCGGGCGTAGGCGTCAACCGGCCGCTTGCCGTCCGCACCGCGGGCAGGCAACCGGCCAAATTCGGAGTTTTCAAGCAGTTCGGGGACCGGCAGATGGGCAATGCGCGCCTCCTGCCCGATCGTGTCGCCGCCAGACAGGACAAGGGGACCGTCATTGTCCCTGTCGCGTGGCGAGATGGTGGTCACGACCTGACCGCTGCCGGTCAAAGTGCGTTGAAAGTTGGCGCCGGAATTTGCCGGTTGCCGTATCTCTGCCACTGTATCGGGGATGGTCTCATTGGCGACACCTGCCGCAGCCGATGGCTTGGAGGTCGCAACCTGTGGTTCAGAGACCGTTTGCGAGGGCAATGCAGCGCTTTGTTGCCGCAGGCCGCTTGGCTGAAAAGCCACCAGGCCGGCAGCGACGATGATCACAAGGCTGGTGATGGCAAGCAACCAGGGATGCCATTTTGAGCGCCCCGAAGGCGATGAGCCGGCACCCGAACCGGTGCGGCGACGGTTTTGTCCAAGCGGTTTGTCAAGTTCTGAGCCTGGTTCCACGTCTGGGACAAATCCGTATCTGGTGAATGGGTGGACAGGTTGCCATTATCTGCGTTTTCGGTGGGGTAAACAGTTCACCGTTCCATGAAACGCATGGGAGCCTGGGCAAGCAACTCGGGTTTGTATATCAGGGTGCTTCCGCTCTTGCGAAAGACCTCTATACGGAACGGGCTCTGTATGAACCCGTCCCGCCTGTTGGTTATTCGGTGCTGGTGGGCTCCTCAGCGTCCAGGCCGGTCTTGGCTGCCTGAGCTGTATTGGGCGGGAAGGCGGGATCGGTCTTCTCACCTCTGAGCAGTTCAAGCGCGAGACCCAGTTGCAGGTCGTCCTTGGCTTCCGGCGGCACATAGGCGATGGACCCGGACCCTTCCTCGGTTTCATCCTGGCCCTGGATATGGCCACGCAGTTCCGATTCGCCGGTCTGGCGCACGCGGCCTTTCAGTTCCTCGGGCAAGGGCTGTTCGACAATGATATCCGGCTTGATGCCGATACCCTGGATCGAAGCGCCTGATGGCGTGTAATAAAGCGCGGTTGTCAGGCGCAGGGCACCATTTTCACCCAGCGGAATGATGGTTTGCACCGACCCCTTGCCAAAGGAACGTGTGCCAAGAATGGTTCCACGCTTGTGGTCCTGCAAGGCACCGGCGACAATTTCCGATGCACTGGCAGAACCGCCATTGACCAGAACAATGACCGGTTTGCCGGATGTCAGATCGCCGGGACGTGAATTGTAGCGGCGTGTTTCTTCGGCATTGCGGCCGCGGGTGGAGACAATCTCGCCACGATCAAGGAAGGCGTCCGACACGTTGATTGCCTGATCGAGCAGGCCACCCGGATTGAGCCGCAGGTCGAGGACATAACCTTTAAGCTTGTCAGCGGGCACTTCCTTGTTGATCGTTTCAATGGCACTGGCCAGATCATTGTAGGTTTTTTCGGTGAAGGAGATGACACGAATGTAGCCGACATCTCCCTCGACGCGGAATTTGACCGCTTTGACCTTGATGATCGCCCGGGTGATGTTGATCTTGATCGGTGCATCAGCCCCTTCGCGCAGCACGGACAATTCGATGCTCGACCCGATCGGCCCGCGCATCTTGTCAACGGCCTGAGACAGATTGAGACCGCGAACCGGTTCGCCATCGATTTCGGAAATCAGATCGCCAGAAAGCACGCCTGCAGCCGATGCCGGTGTGTCGTCAATGGGGGTGATGACCTTGACCAGTTCACTGTCCTGATCGAGCGTGACCTCAATACCCAGGCCGCCAAACTCGCCACGGGTCTGGGTGCGCATGTCCTCAGCATCTTCAGCATTCATGAAGCTTGAATGCGGGTCGAGAGACGTCAGCATGCCATTGATGGCATTTTCGACCAGATCGCTTTCATCCGGCGGCGTGACGTATTGGGCGCGGACGCGCTCGAAGACATCGCCGAAAACGGACAATTGCTTGTAGGTTTCAGAATTGGCTGCAACAGCCGATGTGCCAACTGACTGCACCGCACTGACGGTGACTGCTCCGATGACAATACCGGCGGCAACTAATGTGATTTTACGAATCATTGCTTACCCTTCCAGAAGGATTGCTGGCCCACCAAGGGGCCGGATCAACGGGCTTACCGTCTTTTCTAAACTCTATGTAGAGCGTTGGCTCCGCTGATGCCAGAGCCAATGCTGATGCAGACGCGAGCTTTGTTGTCGCCATGCGTCCGATGGGTTCACCGGAAACGACAAATTGGCCGATGTCGACATTTATACTGCCCATGCCAGCCAGAACCAGATGATAGTCGTCACCGGCATTGAGAATGAGCAATTGACCGTAGGAACGGAACGGTCCGGAGTATACAACCCAACTGTCTGCCGGTGCTGTAACAATTGCGTCAGGGGCTGTTGATACCATGATTCCCTTGAGTGGGTGGCCTGTGCCGTCATCATCACCGAAACTCAGCATGGCCTGGCCGGCAACAGGAATCTCAAGTTTTTGCTTGAGGTCGGAAAAGGCAAATGCCGGAGCGATACGATCACCCTTTGGTGTTGATTTGCCGGCGAGATCTCTGGCTGCCTGACGTTGCTTTTGCGATTCTGCGGCGCGTTTTTCCTCGGCCAGCCGCGCCTTTTCGGCAGCCTTGCGGACCGAATCAATCTGATCACCCAGCGAGGCGATGAGGTCTTCCAGGCTTTCGGCGCGTTCAGCCAATTTCCGGGATGCATTGGCCTCTGCCGTCAATTGTTCGCGGCTGTCTTCTGCAAGTTTGCGCTTCTCGGCCAGCAAAAGGTTCAGTTTTTCCTCCTCCGCGGCCTGATTTTCCAGGGTGGACAGGAGCAATTCGCGCTCATTGGAAATGGAGGCGCGAATGGAGCTCAATTCGCTGAGGTCGGCGACAAGTTTTTCAGTCTGTTCGCGAATTTCCGGAACAACGGCGCCGAGCAGGATGGCGCTCCTGACCGAAGAAAGGGCATCTTCGGGCGTCACCAGCAGGGCCGGCGGCGGATTACGCCCCATCCTTTGAAGAGCGGCAAGGACCTGTGCCAGCGTGCTTCGTCTGGCGATCAGCGAGCTGCGCAGATCACCCTGGCGTTTGGCCAGAATTGCCAGGCGCAATTCGCCCTCTTCAATGTCTTCGCTCAGCTTTTTCTGGGTCTTGGCAGATTGGACGAGTGCGGTGCGCAGGGTCGACTGGTCCTTGCGCAGCGCAGCGATGCTGGATTCCAGCTGATTGCGCCGTTCCTCCGACAGGGAAATATCGGTGGCAATGCGTTCGAGTTCGCCTAGGCCTTCGACGCGCTTCTGGTTCAACGCGTCGATGATGACGGGATCTGCATCATCTTTTTGCGAGGTTGTCGGAATTTGCTGCGCGGCTTTGGAATCCTTGCCGGTTTGGGCATTACCGGTTTGTGCATGGCTGGAGGCGACAATGCCGGGCGTCAGCAACAGGTGTCCTGCCAGTAAAAGAGACAAAACCAGGGTGGAACGTCCGTGTGACCAATCTCCATGCATAAAACAGCCGCCATCAAATCCCCACTGATCAGATCGATGATCAGATGGATGAATGTTGGCCGAACGATGCTTTTCGTCATGCATGGTGCGAATCACGCCCCTTTGCGCGTCTTCAGGCCTGAAACCCTATAGGGATGCAGGTCAAAAGAATATCGTTTGCAGTCACATTTTGCCACGCGGTGCTGCAATATTTTGCTCCAACGTGCCCATTTCTGTCTGGCAAGCAAGAATGGCTTTGATAAGGCGCTGTTGGGGATTTGAAAACCAAACGGGAAAATTTGCGGGATTGCATGCAGGGCCCATTGCCCGCAAAGCCATCAATTCCGGTGATAGGGATGTCCGGCAAGAATGGTCGTTGCCCGGTAGAGCTGTTCGGCCAGGAGAATGCGCACCAGTTGATGCGGCCAGGTCAAGGCGCCAAACGAGATGACGGCGTCCGCCCTTTCAAGCAGGGCTGAATCATGGCCGTCAGCACCGCCAATGGTGATGGCCAGATCGCGCTTTCCGGCATCGCACCAGGCGCCGAGCATGTCGGCAAACTGATTTGAATCCGGTGTCTTGCCGCGTTCATCAAGAACAATCAGCAAGCTGTCTGCCGCCACGGCCTTTTCCAGTGCCTGGCATTCTTCACGCTTGCGGGTGGCGCTGTTGGATGCACGGCTTTCGGGCAATTCCACAATCCGGTTGAAGGCCAGTCCCTGCGCTGTGCCGGTCTTTGAAAAACGGTCGAAATAACGCGCCGAAAGATCCCTCTCGGGGCCCGCCTTCAGCCGACCCACGGCATAGATTGTCACACGCATATCGCCTCGCTTTGCCGCAGCCCGGGCTGAACGGGACTTCAAATCCGCAATCAGACCTGTGCCGGAGCAACGATCAGCAGATCATCGTTTTGTCGAAACAAAACTGCGCGCCAGCAATAGGTCTTTAAACGGCTTGTCGGAAGATCGCTTCGCGCGTTTCCGACAATACTCTAGTGAACCGTGCCTTCTTCGACATCAGGGGCCATCCACATTTTTTCAATGTTGTAGAATTCCCTGATTTCCGGACGGAATACATGGATGATGATGTCTCCGGCGTCGATCAATACCCAGTCACCAGCGGCAAGGCCTTCGACTTTCCCTGTTCCGTGGCCTGCAGCTTTCAGGTCGCGGAGAAGGTGATCGCAGATGGCCATGACATGGCGGGTCGAACGACCGGAAGCAACCACCATGTGATCGCCCAGTGCCGATTTTCCGGCAATGTTTATGGAGACAATGTCTTCTGCCTTGGATTCCTCAAGACTTGAGAGGACCAATTTCAACGCATGGAATGCGGCATTGCTGCTTTCCAATGCGGGTGAGGAAATGTTTTCATCATTTCCCTTGCTGTGTGCTGTTCTCAGTGTTTTTCCTTTCCGTAACAGAACAAGCCATGATTTGCATTTTCGGAGACAATTGCACCATCGGGCGTCGTTGCCGGTGTTTCTCCGAATTTCCCCTGTTGGGGCGGACATTTTGATCCGACTCAGTGTCAGGGTTTCCAGCAAACACACCTAAAGATAGGCATGGTTGCATGCAGGTTTCAAGACAAAGCTGTTCAACAATTTCATTTGCGGGTTCGAACGGGCTTCATTGCGCCGCCTGAGTATTGCGAATTTTGGTGGACGAAAGCGTTGAGCGGGGACCATGAATAAATGTCCATGCCGGGGCTTTTCTGAGGGGCAGCAGTGCGGCTTCGTCTTCATCCATCCTGGCGTGGTCAAATCGTTTGACCATCTTTGATGACAGATAGGAAAGCGTGGAGCCGGGCCGGTCGATGATGGCGATCGGCATGGTGCGAGCGATGGTCTGCCAGTCCTGCCAATGGTGGAATCCAGCCAGATTGTCGGCGCCCATGATCCAGACAAAGTGCACGCCGCGATTGCGCTTTTGAATATAGCGCAGGGTCTGCGCGGTGAAATGCAGCCCCAGTGCCGCCTCGAAGGCGGTGAATTTGATCCGGGGATTTGTTGCGATTGCCTCGCTCTGCCTGAGCCGTGAGCCAAGGCTTGCCAGATTGCTGTGATCTTTCAGCGGATTACCCGGAGTCACGATCCACCACAATTGATCCAGTCCCATGCGGCGCATGGCCGTCTCCGCAACCAGCGCATGGCCCTGATGCGGCGGGTTGAAAGAGCCGCCAAACAGGCCGACGCGCATCCCCGGCTCGACATGCGGCATGCGCAGATAGCGCGGCTGCACCTGATCGTTTCGGGAAACCTGCTGGTTTGCACGCATGTCCATCACGGGCGGATCTGGCCGTGGCCATGCACCTTGTATTTGAAGGATGTCAATTGTTCGACGCCGACGGGCCCCCTTGCGTGCATTTTGCCGGTGGCGATGCCGATTTCGGCGCCCATGCCGAATTCGCCGCCATCGGCAAACTGGGTCGAGGCATTGTGCAACAGGATGGCCGAGTTGACCTCGTTCATGAAGCGCTCGGCCGCCGCCGGATTCTCAGCGATGATGCTTTCCGTGTGGTTGGAGGAATAGCGCGCGATATGGGCGATCGCCCCATCGACGCCATCGACCAGTCTGACGGAAATGATCGGTGCCAGATATTCGCTCGTCCAGTCCTTTTCACTGGCTTGCATGGCCACCGGATAGGCTTTTTTGACGTCGTCCGAAGCGCGGATTTCGCAACCGGCATTGCTCAGGGCATCGAGCAGCGGGATCAGATGCGTATCGGCGACGGCCCTGTCGACCAGCAGGGTTTCTGCAGCGCCGCAAATGCCGGTGCGGCGCATCTTGGAATTGACGACGATGGCTCTGGCCATGTCGAGTTCCGCAGAGCGATCAACATAGACGTGACACAGGCCTTCCAGATGGGCGAAGACCGGAACGCGGGCTTCGCTTTGTACGCGCTCGATGAGGTTTTTGCCGCCGCGCGGAATGATCACATCGATCGTGCCGCCCAGACCCTTCAACATTTCGCCGACGGCTGCCCGGTCGCTGACCGGCACCAGCTGGATGGCATGTTCGGGCAGGCCGGCCGACTGCAAGCCGCGTACCAGACAGGCATGGATCGCCCGGGAGGAATTGATGGAATCGGAGCCGCCGCGCAGGATGACGGCATTGCCTGCCTTGAGGCACAGGGCGCCGGCATCGGCCGTGACATTCGGTCGGCTTTCATAGATGACGCCAATGACACCCAAGGGGGTGCGCACCCGCTCGATCTTAAGGCCGTTCGGGCGCTCCCAGCCGGCAATGATCGTGCCGACGGGATCGTCAAGCGCGGCGATGGCAAGAATGCCCTCCGCCATGGCCTGTATGCGGCCGGAATCCAGTTTCAGCCGATCAAGGAAGGACCCTGCCATGCCTGATGCCTGCGCATTTTTCATGTCCTGGGCATTGGCTGCCAGTATGGTCTCGCGATCCGCCACAATGGCCTTTGCCATGGCCTGCAGCGCGCTGTTCTTTTGCTTGGTTGTGGCAATGGCCAATGGTCCACTGGCCGCTTTTGCCTGGTCACCGATGGCGGCCATCAGATCGATGACGTCATGTTCCTCTGTCTTGTGGTCAAGCATCATCCCGTTTCCTCCTGCCTTGCCTGCACATCACCTGGCGCCGGCAGCGTCTGTGTCAACACCATGTCATCGCGGTGGACCATGGCGGCTCTGCCGGAATGGCCCAGAATGGCTATGATCTCCGACGATTTCCGTCCCGTGATCTGTGCGGCTTCATCACAATCATAAGCTGCCAGTCCGCGGGCGATTTCCCCGCCCTCAAGATCACAGATGGCGACCGTATCGCCGCGCCGGAAGACACCCGTGACCTTTTTGACACCGGCCGGCAGCAGGCTTTTGCCGTTGAGCAAGGCCCTTTGCGCACCGGCATCGATCAACAATCGGCCGATCGGGTCCAGCTGACCGGCAATCCATTTCTTGCGTGCGGAAACGGGCGAGGCACTGGGCTCGAACAGGCTGTGGCGTGCACCCTCTTCGATGGCCCGCAGCGGATGATCCGGCTTTCCGGAGGCAATGATCATGGTGCAACCGGCCTTGGTGGCAATGCGGGCGGCTTCAATCTTGGTTTTCATGCCACCGCGCGACAGTTCCGAACCGGCATCACCGGCCATGGCTTCGATCTGGGCGGTGACCTTGCTGATCCTTTGCAGGAACCTGGCGTTTGGATCCGAATCCGGCGCGGCGGTGTAGAGCCCGTCGACATCGGACAGCAGCACCAGCAGGTCAGCGCCGATCATGGTGGCGACCCGGGCCGCCAGCCGGTCATTGTCGCCATAGCGAATTTCGCTGGTGGCGACTGTATCATTCTCGTTGACCACCGGAATGGCGCCGGCCTTGAGCAATTGGTCGATGGTCGCCCGGGCGTTGAGATAGCGCCGACGTTCGCGGGTATCGCCAAGCGTCAGCAGGATCTGGCCGGCAATGAGACCTTCACCCGACAGGGTTTCGGACCAGGCCTTGGCGAGCGCAATCTGCCCGACGGCGGCCGCAGCCTGGCTTTGCTCCAGCCGCAGGCTGCCCGTTGTGACGCCCAGAGACGTATCATGCAGGACGGTGCGACCCAGCGCGATGGCGCCTGAGGAGACGATCAGCACGTCGGATCCGGCCTGGTGCAGCGCGGCGATGTCGCGACACAGGGTTTTCAGCCAGTTGTGGCGCAGGCCGTCCTTGCGGTCGACCAGCAGCGCCGAGCCGATCTTGATGACGACACGGTTGTATTGATGTATCTGGGTTTCCATCGCGCTCATGATCGGACCCTGTCTACTCCTGCTCGTCGGTCTGAGGCTCCGTTGCTTTCTCAGCCGCTTCAGCCTGTTTTATCAAAGCGGAGAGTGCGCGCAATACCGGTGTCATGCCGTCGCCGGTGATGGCCGAAAGCACATAGGTTGTCTTGCCGCTTGCCGCCTTGAGTTCGGCATATTTGTCACGGCGTGATTCCTCATCCAGCGTATCGGCCTGCGACAGCGCCAGAATCTCCGGTTTCTCGTTGAGGCCTTCGCCATAGGCCTGCAATTCCGTTCGCACTGTTCTATAGGCCTTGGCCACATCCTCTTCCTGGGCGGAAACAAGATGCAGCAAAACCCGGGTGCGCTCCACGTGGCCAAGGAAGCGATCGCCGATGCCGACACCCTCATGGGCGCCTTCGATCAGCCCGGGAATATCGGCCAGAACGAATTCCCGCCCGTCAATGCTGGCAACACCCAGATTGGGGTGCAGGGTGGTGAAGGGATAATTGGCGATTTTCGGCCGGGCGCGTGTGACGCTGGCAAGAAAGGTCGATTTTCCGGCGTTCGGCAGGCCGACAAGACCCACATCGGCAATCAGTTTCAGGCGCAGCCAGACGATCTTTTCGACACCGGGCAGGCCCGGATTGGCATTGCGCGGCGCCTGGTTGGTGGAGGATTTGAAATGGGCGTTGCCAAAGCCGCCATTGCCGCCGGGCGCCAAGCGGAACCGCTGGCCCTCGCTGACAAGGTCGCAAATCAGGGTTGTGCCGTCTTCCTCGAAAACCTGCGTGCCGACCGGCACTTTCATGGTGATCTCGGCGCCCGCTGCCCCGGTGCGATTGCGCCCCATGCCATGGACACCGGTCTTGGCCTTGAAATGCTGTTTGAAGCGATAGTCGATCAGCGTGTTGAGACCCTGGACCGCTTCGATCCACACATCGCCGCCACGTCCGCCATCGCCGCCATCGGGTCCACCGAACTCGATATATTTTTCCCGCCGGAAGGAGACCGAGCCGGCTCCCCCGTCACCGGAGCGGATTTCCACTTTGGCCTGATCAAGAAATTTCATTGAACTGTCACCTGCATGCGCGATGGGTTGAAAGTGTCGGCAATAGCGATATCGCCCGCCTGTTGGCAGGTCAAAGGCAATTGTCGTTCGCAAGGACTGGAGAAAGGCGCAAGATGGTTTCGTGCCCCGTGGGCTGCAAACCGATCCGCGTTACGAAATTTCTTCATTCCACCTGTCCGTTCCATTGATTGCCCGTGGCAGCTGTACCACCACGGGATTGTTGTTCCTATGCCGCAGCCCAGCTGCGCAGTGAAATCCAGGTCTTGCGATCCAGCCTGTACCATTCGACCGGAACGGTGCTGCCCAGGGCCAGGGAATTGACCATGCCGGTTCCCTGATACTGGAAACCGCATTTGTGAATCACCCGTCGCGAGCCTGCGTTGGTGACCCGGCAGCGCACATCGATGCATTCGATGTCGCGGGTGCGAAAGGCCATATCAATCACGGCATGGGCCGCTTCGGTTGCTATTCCCTTGTGCCAATGGGGCTCACCGATCCAGTAACCCAGTTCGAGTGTGTCCGGATTGTCCTGCGGTTCAATACCACAGCAACCCAGAAACCGGCCATCATCGCCATTTGTCACGGCATAGACGCATTTGCCAATCGCGCCCGTTTTGGCGCGGCGGATAAACTCCACGGCGTCCATGCGGGTATAGGGATGCGGCATACGAGAGACCATTGTCGCGACCCGGGCATTGTTGGCAAGACAGGCAATTGCGTCTGTGTCTTCGACATGCGGGGCCCGCAGGACCAGCCTTTCGGTGACAAGAACAGGGCATCCGCTGTTTTGTCTGCTTGTTTCTTCGTCTTCCTGACTATCAAGTTCCATGGTTCAGTTCTCCAGTTGAAAATAAAAGGGGAGATGGTGCCCCATCTCCCCTTTCAATACTGGCCTGAACTTTGTTGGCCGGGTCAATGAGACGCCGGCTGTATGTATCCGGCTATTCTGCTGCTTCTGCGCGTGGCATTACGGACACATAGGTGCGACCGTTGGTTTTCGTGCGGAAATCCACATTGCCTTCGACAATCGCAAAAATGGTGTGATCCTTGCCAAGGCCTACGCCCTGTCCCGGATGCCATTTTGTGCCACGCTGGCGAATGATGATATTGCCCGGAATGACGTTTTCGCCACCGAACTTCTTCACGCCGAGGCGTTTGGACTCTGAATCGCGACCGTTGCGCGACGAACCACCAGCTTTTTTGTGTGCCATTGGTTTTCTCCTTTGATCCTCGAACCGTTACTTCGTTGCTTCTGACAGGGTCTTGGCCTGGCCAATCCAGTCATCGCGCTCAATGCGACCCTTGAACGACAATGCGTCGTCAAGCTTGACCACATCTTCCGGTGTGAAGGCCGCTATCTGTGCGAACTGGGTCACGCCGAATGCATGCAATTTTTTCTCAAGTGCCGGGCCAACACCTGAAATCTTCTTCAGGTCATCGGCGGCGCCTGCGGGTGCGGTAAAGACGGCTGCAGGTGCTGTATCGGCTGCCTTTGGAGCGGCCTTGGCCTTTGGTGCCTCAGCTGCTGATTCAGTCTTCTTGGGTGCTGCTGCCTTCTTAGACGGCTTTGCGCCACCTGTCAGGATTTCAGCAATGCGGATTGTGGTTTCGTGCTGACGATGACCACGGGTCCGCTTGGAATTCTGCCGGCGGCGTTTCTTGAAGGCGATAACCTTGCGGGCACGGCCCTGGTCCATCACTTCAGCCGTGACCAGAGCACCTTCAACAAAGGGCTTGCCAATGGCTGCATCGGCGCCTTCGCCGACCATCAGAATCTGTGTAAATTCGATCATGTCACCGGTGTCACCGGCAAGTTTTTCGACCTTCAGAAGGTCATCGGCGGCGACAGTGTACTGCTTTCCGCCGGTTTTTATGACTGCGAACATGTTTTTACCTTTCGATGTTCGGTTCAGCTTGTTATTGGCACACGCCATACAGCTGTCTTTTTATTCAGTCGTTCATGGTTGAGCACCGGATATTGAAAAATGGTTCAATTGAACCAGATAGCGCTTTCCGGCGGGTTTCCCGAAGCTGTATTGAGGCCCTGTTTTTCAGCCGAAATACAGAAGGCGCAAGTTGCCTCACGCCATGGATATGCGGCAGATACGGGAAAGCGTGCAACGAGTCAAGTTGGTTGAAAAAAATTGCACGTCAAAAGGCT
>TARA_R110000751_G_scaffold301415_8_pt1 | contig 55895 bp, 48 predicted proteins | sample TARA_R110000751 | Tara Oceans TARA_R110000751 (sample SAMEA4398001) | marine metagenome | biome: Polar Biome; feature: [MES] marine water layer (ENVO:01000295) within the mesopelagic zone...; material: water (ENVO:00002006), including particulate matter (ENVO:01000060) such... | reverse complement strand
TGTGATCCAGTGGGTGCATCGCAGTACTCGTGGCTGGAGTTATGGCGGTAGTATCACAGATCCACGAACTGGTGAGATTATCAAAGGCCATGTGAGCTTAGGAAGTTTGCGCATACGTCAAGATTTTATGATTGCTCAAGGATTGCTTAAAGAACCTTTTAAAGGAAACGATAAAAATCATGAGGCCATGATGGATATGGCACTTGCGAGAATACGACAGTTAGGCGCTCATGAAGTTGGACATACCTTAGGTTTTGCACATAATTTTGCAGCAAGCACACAAGATCGAGCAAGCGTTATGGATTACCCACATCCCAAGTATGACATTGTAGATGGAGTAATTTCTTTAGAAGATGCTTATGCAATAGGAATCGGAAAATGGGACAAGTTAACGGTACAGTATTCTTATGGGAACCCAAAAACCAGCCAGTCTGAAGCCGCTTTTTTACAATCGATTATTAAAATAGCTGACGTTGAAAACCTCAAGTTTATTTCAGACAGCGATTCTAGAGCTGCAGGTGGTGCAAGTGCCAGTGGACACCTTTGGGATAATGGAGCAAATCCTTCTAAAGAATTAGTACATATTTTAAAAGTTCGCGAGATAGCTATGAATCAATTTTCTTTAGATAATATCAGATCTGGAGAGGCTTTAAGTGTGTTAGAAGATGTATTTGTACCTGTTTACTTTGCACACAGATACCAAGTAGAGGCAACTACAAAACTTGTGGGAGGTCTGGAGTATGAATTTCTAACAAAGGATGGCAATCAAGAATTTAATACGGTAGGTGCTTTTCAACAAGTTGAAGCATTGCGCAATATCTTAAAAACGATAGATCCAGAGACTTTGAAGATTCCGCAATCGGTTTTAAAATTATTCCCGCCACGAGCTTACGGATATGCTAGAACAAGAGAAAGTTTTCAATCAGAAACAGGAGTGAGCTTTGATCCTTTAAATGCTGCAGCTACCAGTGTAGACATGACTTTTGATTTCTTGTTTCATCCAGAACGTATGAACAGAATCACCACTGCCAATGCCTTGGTACCTAATGGTACTAAAGAGGTGGAAAATATCAATGATTTTAAAAACGCCTCTAATGCTGTTTTGACTCTAGGAACGATATTGAATGCTGTTTCTGATCAAGTATTTAGAGATTATAAAAATGATGATCCTTACGCTACAGCTATTGCTCATAGAACTCAAGAGCTTTTTATAAATCACTTAATGAACCTTATAGCTAGTTCTCGCACAAATATAGACGTAAAAGCTGCCGCGAGACACCAATTGAAAAGTATTGAAAAAGACCTGAGCAAACGAGATGCTTTTGAGAACCAATTGTTAATGCAAATCCAACCCTTCTATCTGCATCCAGAATTGTTTCAAGAAAAGAAATTACCTGCGATTCCAGATGGAAGTCCAATAGGTTGTGGGTATTCTTTTAAATAGAGAACCCTGATCTTTTTCTTTTGAACTATTCTTAGCGTATATAACAGTTCATTGTGCGGCTTAAAACGGCACCAGTACCTTTTAGTGTGTAAAACGAATCGAAGACAAAAGTAGCAACTACAAGATGAAGTTGCTTGACTATATCGACAGCCTCATTAAAGGTTAAAATCTTTAGTGAATTAGTTGTTCTTATCCAATAGACATGGGAAAAGCAAAAAGGATTTAGAAAGTGGGGTCTGGTTGTCTGCGCTGGTCCCATTTGATATCGCTTAAAGCGCTAGCTTTGATACCTATAAAGAAAAACCAGCTGTTTCTAGGACCAATAGGTGTCCAGTTAAAGCTCATGTTAAAACTCTCTAAGTCACGCTGAAAACGCAGGGTAGTAAAGGAAATTCCTTTATTAGCAAAATCATAACCTGTATTTCCACCTATAGACCATCGTGGCGATAGTTCCAGATCACCGCTTACCATTAAACTTTGCTGGTTGATGGCATTTTGCCGCTGGGCGTTATTGTAGGTCATCGTATAAGCAAAACTCAAATCCCATGGAATCTTGAATCGGTAACGGTCTTTATTGACATTGACATCTTGTTTTTCTGGTTCCTGATTTTCTTGTCGGCTGTAATCTACAGACTCGCCAAAAAGATCATCAGTACGGCCACCATTTTGTTGGGTGCGCTCGTCAGATTCATCTGTATCTTTATCACTGTCTTTTTCAAAGTCTTTGCTGCTCAACCTAAAACTGGTACGGAAACCAGCACGTGTCAAACGCAACAGGCTACCACCATTATCAATGTTAAAGGTATTGATGCGGTTGTTGTTGCTGTCCAGTGCATAAGGATCAAAGTTAGCATCTAGGTTCAGGTCAATATTTTTAGTAATTGGGATGACACCACGTATCTGCAAAGGACTCCAATTTAAGGAATCACCAGCTAGGTTATAAGAGGTGTTGAAATTTAAACTTTTAAGAATTTGAATTTTCTTAAGGTCGGTTTTTGTCGAGTCGCTATCCCTCACTTTTGCCTCTATGTTGTTTTGAACACCCAAGTTGATACTGCTAGAAAAATTACGTCCTGGGGCACCGAATAATGTACCGTCAAAACGGCTGTAAAATTGTTCTTCTCTTCCGGGAGCATCCAGTCCTTGCTCCGTGGCTAAGCGATCGTAATATTGATCAAAACTAGGGTTTGCCGAGTAACTTATATTAGGGCGTATGATGTGTCTGACAGCTTGTACTTTAGACGCTGCATCCTTTGATTTCCAGCTACCATAAACGGTGGTTCCAACACTGGCCCCATAGCTATAAGAACGGTAGGCATCAAACCCGTTTATGGTATCGCGAACGGTTTCAAAAACCCCACTTTCATTTTCTACAAGAGACTGTCTAAAAGTTTCAAAAACCCAATTCTCTTCGTAGTTACCATTAGCACTGAAACTAAAGAACCCTAATTTAAAGTTTGTAGCGATAGGAATACTGTGCTTTAATCCCATTACAGCATTATCAAACATCTTATCGGTAAAAAAATCTTCATCTGTTGTAGTGATGCGATTTTCTCCTCTTAAATTGTACTGTAGGTTGATGTTTTCTATCACTCCTTTTTTAGTTCCTTCTTTGGGAGCAAAAGGGAATATTCTAGAAACACTACCTTGAAGTGTAGGTAGGGTTAAGTTTACAGCATTTGTATTGGTATTTTGATTGTGTGTCGCACTCGCGCTGAAGTTGACTTGAGGTTCTCCTGGAAAGGACTTAGAATAAGAGATGGAACTGCTCAAGTTGTTCACAAGAGTAGCACTTTGATTTACCTGATTAAAAGACTGTCTAAAAAACTGACTGCTTCCTAAATTCACACTAGCGCTAAATCTAGAGCTAGGGTTGGATTTAGCATCCTGAGAATGTTGCCAATTTAAGTTGTAACGAGAAGTTTGAGCAAAATCAGAAAAACCGCGCTCGCTTTGTAGCTGGTTTTCATATAAGAATCTTAAACTACCACTATATTTATAGCGCACGGTATAGTTACTTTCCACTCGACCACCATAACTGCCATTAGTAAAGTAATCTCCTAATAGCGTAAGGTCCATATAATCATTAACTGCAAAATAATAACCACCGTTTTGCAAGAAATACCCCTGACTGTTATTGTTACCAAAAGAGGGGATAATAATACCGCTTTTACGCTCTGTAGTCATAGGAAAATAAGCAAATGGCAATCCCAAGGGTGTCGGAACATCTGCGATGTACATATTGACCAGTCCAGTAACGATTTTTTTATTTGGGACAAACTTGATTTTACGGGCAAGGAAATAATATTCTGGATTTTCTGGATTTTTGGAAGTGGTAAAGCGAGCGTTTTGCATGTAGAAAACAGAATCGTTTACTTTTTTGGTTGTTTCTGCGAGGACATTGAACTCTCCTTGAGTAGTTTCAGAATTAAATGTTAGTGCTTTTTGTGAGTTTTTATTAAAAATAATAGAGTCTGGCTTTACAACATTCCCCCCTTGAGAGAATACCGGACGTTGTGTATAGCCCAAAGAATCTTTTAGAATACCATAGGCAAAAACATCTCCCGTATTATTATTGATGATGATTTTTCCGGCCTCTATAGTAATGTCACCGTAAATTATTTTTGCTTCGTTGTATAAGGTAATGGTATTTCCTTTTCTATCAATACGTTTGTAATCTTTAGCACTAGACTCAATGCGGTACTCAAGGAAAGCTTTTGGTTTTTTAACCGAGTCGTTAATTACAGAATCTTTTGGAATCTCTGGAATTTTAGCCACCTCTTCATTCACGGGCTTCTTTTCCTCCTTTTTCTGTTCAGGTTTAGGTTTTTCAACCGGAATAGGTATTCCTGTTTCTGGAAGTTCCTGTGCCGTGATGGACATTGTGCCTGTTAAAAACAGTAGGGATAAAATAATATGCTTTAAACGTAAATGCAATCTAGGTTATGCTATTTTTGTTATTAATAATGGTCTGGTTTTTGAAACGTCAAAACTACATATAAATTTTAAGCGTTTTCTAATAATTACGCTTTCGCGAAAGCGAACTAATAAACAACACATTCACAACTTATAGTTTTAATATGAAAACAAAGATATATTTGATTATTGTACTTCTTAGCATTCCTATCGTATCGATGGCAAATATACCGATCGATTCTACAAAAGTGACCGATAAAAAGGTTTTTACTGTGGTACTCGATGCTGGACATGGTGGTAAGGATTCTGGCAAGTATGTAGCCCAAACGGCTGAAAAGGATATTGCCTTGAAAGTAGTGAAGCTTTTAGGTAAACAATTGGAATCACATACAGAGATAAAAGTAGTCTATACACGTACGACAGATAAGTTTTTGGAACTGTATCAACGAGCAGACATCGCAAATAATTCAAAAGCAGATCTATTTGTATCCGTTCATTGCAACGCTGCAGCTGCTACCGCTGCTAAAGGAAATGAAACTTGGGTATTAGGAATTCATAGAAATGCAGATAACCTAGAAGTGGTACAACGAGAGAACTCTGTGATATTATTAGAAGAAAATTACAAAGAGAAATATGTAGGTTTTGATCCTAATGATCCATCTAGTTTTGCGACCAACTTAATGATACAAGAAGAATATTTAGATAACAGTATAGAGATGGGTACCAATGTACAGTCTAGATTCCAAACCCAATTGAGCAGAAAGAATCGCGGTGTAAAACAAGCAGGATTTGCCGTTTTAAGACTTTCTTATATGCCTAGCGTATTGATAGAAACTGGTTTTCTTACCAATGAGGAAGAGCGTACGTTTTTAAGAAGTACTTCGGGCCAAAAGAAAGTAGCCAATTCTATTTATGTGGCTGTATTAGATTATCAAAAGAATAGAGAGATCAATCTTTTTGAAGTAGAGCAGGTAGTTACTTCTGAAACAAGCACTGCAGCAGCAGTAGGAAATAATATCGTTTATAAAGTACAAATAAGTGCCAGTAGTAATAAACTAGAGGCACAATCTTATAACTTCAAAAGTCTGCCAGAAATTTCTCGAGAGAAAGAAGGTGGTATTTATCGATATTTTACAGGTAATTTCTCTTCTCTTAAGGAAGTGTCAGAATTAAAAGAAAAAGCTATTGCAAAAGGGTACACATCTGCATTTATAGTGATTTATGAAAAAGGAGAACGTCGCAGATTGTGATAAATCCTAAATAAATCTTAGCCCTTATAAATATCGCTTGTCTTATATTTACATGCTCAATTACGTCAGTTTTATGAAATTTTCAAAAGAAATCAAGGTCGGTATCCTAACAGTAGGAGCTATAGCGCTGTTTATTTTTGGGTATCAGTATTTAAAAGGTCGCAATCTTTTGAGAAGTGACAGGTCGTTTTATGCGGTCTATGATAACGTTGAAGGACTAACTTCTTCTGCACCAGTAACTATAAATGGTCTACGAGTAGGTAATATAGATGATATCGATTTCCTAGATGGATCTGGAAGATTGTTGGTTAAATTTCATGTAGATGAATCTTTTAGTTTTTCTTCAGAAAGTGTTGCATCTGTATACAGCACCAGTTTGATAGGAGGTAAGGCACTTGCTATAGTACCAGATTATGAAAGTACTGCCAGACCAGCAAAGCCAGGAGATACCCTACAGTCTCAGACAGATGACGGTATTCAAGGAAAAGTCATGGATGAGTTTATCCCTTTAAAAGATAAGATTGAGCATATGGTAGTAAGTGCAGACTCTGCTCTAACTGCTGTGAATCAAACCTTGAGTCCTAAAACCAGACTTGCGATTAAGAGTAGTCTTGATGAGGTTAACAAAACCTTAGTTGAAATAAGAGGACTTTCTAATAGCGCAAATTCACTACTTACTGATAATAGAGAACAGTTGGATAGAACCATAGGAAACTTAGATAAGACGACTAAAAACTTTGCTGCTATATCAGATACTTTAGCTCGAGTTGAAATTGCAGGAACGGTGAAAGAACTACAAGCTGCTGTCGCAAAATTCAATATCGTTTTAGACGATATAGCTTCTGGTAAGGGAAGTCTTGGAAAATTAATGACAGACGACTCCTTATACAACAATTTAGAAAGAACCACTAGGCAAGCAGAAATGTTGATGCAAGACATCAAACTCAACCCTAAGCGATATGTACATTTTTCTGTTTTTGGAAAAAAGCCAGGAGAATACGAAAAACCAGAAGATAGAGACCAATAATTACCTATGGAATACATACCTAATATCATATTTGTTTTTCTACTCCTTGCAGGAGTAGGTTATTTTGCTAGTAACATCAAAAAGATGATACGCAATATTAAACTTGGAAAAAAAGTAGATCGCTCCGATCGTAAAGGAGAACGTTTTGCTCAAATGGCACGTATTGCTTTGGGACAATCAAAAATGGTTAGACGTCCTATTGCGGGTTTCTTGCATGTCGTAGTTTACGTAGGTTTTGTAATCATTAACATTGAAGTATTTGAAATCATCATTGATGGTATCACAGGGAAGCATAGAATATTTGCTCCGTATTTAGGAAGTGTCTACGGTGTATTGATCGCTACATTTGAAATTCTTGCATTTCTGGTTTTAGCAACAGTTGTTATTTTTTGGTTGCGAAGAAATGTAATGAACATCAAGCGTTTTATAATGGGCGAGCTCAAAGGATGGCCTAAAAACGATGCCAATTACATTCTTTATTTTGAAGTCGTATTGATGACTTTGTTCTTAACCATGAATGCTGCAGATCTCAGCATACAAGAAGGCGTGCTGGCGGGTCAGTTTACTAGTGAAGCAGCTGCACATTATATCAATGCAGGTAGTTTTCCAATCAGCGGTTTTATCTCTCCGTTATTTGATGGAATGAGCTTTGAAAGCTTACTTCTTATAGAAAGAACCTGTTGGTGGTTGCACATTACTGGGATTTTGATTTTCTTAAACTATTTATATTGGTCCAAACACCTTCATATTATGTTGGCGTTCCCTAATGTATATTTTGCAAAGTTGACTCCTAAAGGACAGTTCACTAATATGGCTGCTGTTACTAAAGAAGTAAAAATGATGATGGATCCAAATGCAGATCCATTTGCTGCTCCAGACCCTAATGAGGCAGATGAAGTTCCAGCGGCGCTTGGAGCAAATGATATTTTTGATCTAGATCAAGTACAATTGCTCAATGCGTATACCTGTACAGAATGTGGACGTTGTACTTCAGAGTGTCCAGCAAATATCACAGGTAAGAAGTTGAGCCCACGTAAAATAATGATGGATACTCGTGATCGATTAGAAGAGGTAGGAGCGGTAATCAACAAAGAAGGTGAGTGGAAGGATGATGGAAAGACTTTGTTGAATGATTATATATCCACAGAGGAGCTTTGGGCATGTACAACATGTAATGCTTGTGTAGAGGCTTGTCCTATAGGTATTGATCCCTTGAGTATTATCATGGAAATGAGAAGGTATTTAGTGTTGGAAAATAGTGCAGCACCTAGTGAATTAAATACCACTATGGGGAACATTGAAAATAATGGAGCACCATGGCCGTATAACCAGATGGACCGCCTTAATTGGGCAAAGGAATAAAATATGAGTGAAGAACAATTTCAGGAGGCCCTGAATAAAGACGGAACCCTGGCAAGTCCAGTACTTCCAGAAGGAGTAAAAAATTATTTAATAGATATTGATGGAACCATCACAGAAGATGTGCCTAACGAAGAGCCGGAGAGAATGGCTACTTGTGCACCCTTTCCAGATGCGTTAATAACGCTCAATGAATGGTATGATCAAGGACACGTTATTTGTTTCTTTACCTCTAGAACTGAGGAGCACCGTCAGGTTACTGAAGACTGGTTGAATAAACACGGTTTTAAATTCCACAGCCTGTTAATGGGTAAACCTAGAGGTGGGAATTACCATTGGATCGATAACCACATGGTAAGAGCAACACGTTATACAGGTGAATTTACCCACCTGATAGAGAAAGAAGTGAAGATAGAGGTTTTTAAAAACCATAAATAATTGGTCTGGGAGTTGTAATGCGTATCTAAAACAGTTGAGATACTTAAGCAGAACACAATTCTAATCAATTGTATAAGTAAATACCAATTCTGAATTCAATATTTTTGAATTCGAAATATAACTATATGACGAACAATTTAGTAGTACCTACAGCGGCCGAATTTATAGCACAAGGCAAACAGCCCGAAGTATTGTTTTGGGTAGGATGTAGTGGTAGTTTTGACGATAGAGCAAAGAAAATCACCAAAGCTTTTGTAAAGCTTTTGAATAAAGCTGGAGTAGAATTTGCAGTTTTAGGAGCAGAAGAAAGCTGTTCTGGAGATCCTGCAAAAAGAGCAGGGAATGAGTTTCTTTTCCAGATGCAAGCGATGATGAACATAGAAGTGCTAAACGGCTATGAGATCAAAAAAATCGTTACTGCTTGTCCTCACTGTTTCAATACGCTTAAAAATGAATATCCTGAATTAGGTGGGAATTATGAAGTGATTCATCATACCTCATTTCTTAAGGACTTAATTTCTAATGGTCGACTTACGATTGAAGGAGGGAAATTTAAAGGAAAGAAAATCACTTATCACGATCCTTGTTATTTAGGACGTGCTAATGATATTTATGAGGCTCCAAGGGAACTGATAGAAAAGCTAGATGCAGCACTGGTTGAAATGAAACGCAGTCGTCGTAACGGGCTGTGTTGTGGAGCTGGTGGAGCACAAATGTTTAAGGATGCAGAACCTGGAGACAAAGAAATCAACATTGAACGCACAGAAGAGGCGGTGGATACTGGTGCTGATATTATTGCTGCTGGATGTCCATTCTGTAATACCATGATGACCGATGGTGTAAAAGCCGCCGAAAAAGAAGGGAAAGTAGAAGTTATGGATATCGCAGAGTTAATAGCAAGCGCAAACGATTTATAATGAAGAAAATATACATAGGACTCGTAGTATTGTTGACAACAGCTTCTGTAAATGCACAGCAGTTTAATGAAGAAGCTGTCAAAGAACTAGCAGACCAAGTTTGTGAATGTATACAGACTAAAGGAGACATAGAGACCAAAGAAAAGGCAGAGATGGAATTAGGATCTTGTATGCTTCAAGCCTATTCTAATAATCAAAAGTATTTTGACGATAAAGGGATCAATTTTCTTGATGCGAATAACGCTGAGAAATTAGGAGAGCAAGTAGGTATTAAGCTTGCAGGGTCTTGCCCAGAGTCTATTCCGCTTTTTATGTTGTTTGCTGATGATATCGAGGAGGAGATGGAACTGGAAGAGGAGAATCTTGTTATTACTGGTAAAATAGTAAAAGTAGAAGATGATAAATTCAAATCTTTTGAAATTAAAGATGAAGATGGTCGTAGACGTAAGGTGTTATGGCTTACCTATGTAGATAACGATGAGTTGCTAGAAGATGCCGTAAAAGGAAAGACGACTTATGTTTTTACAGCAATGGAATTAGATATTTATGATCCTCGTATAGGCGAATATAGAAATATGTTAGTTCTCGATAGAGTTGACACAAAGTAAATTTATTGAAACAAAAAATTGATTATAAAAGTATTGTACTATCGGGTTCCTTCGGAGGGCTGGTGTATGCGATTATCATGTCTATTTTCTATCAGTTTACTGGAGATGAAGGATTTAGTATTGTCAAGTTTGCAGTAGATTTTATAATGTTTGGGCTTTTGGTAGCTGCGATTATATGGTGGTCGATGCGCAAAGGGAACAAGGACAAGGGGGAATGAGTTTATTTGATTTTACAAAAGCCCCTGTTAAAATGAGACTGATTTATGCTTTAATAAGCGCTACTGTGACAACGTTTCTTTCTTATATTCTTTTCACAGTCTTTGACATGGCAGACTTTGGTTTGGGCTATTACATGTGCTTCTTAGCCTTTATGTTTATATTCGGTTTTTTTAGTGCTGGATATATAGTTAAGAACACAAATGATCAATAATTTTTAATAAATTAAATAATGTCATTCTTTAAAAACTTGTTTGATTTTAAAAAAAAATCAGCTTTAAAACCAGAATAATTACAGGTCTAGTGATGGGTTTTTTAAATACTATAATTGTTTATTTATTCGACCTTGTTTTTGATTTGTCCGATTTAAGAATTGATTATTATTGTTTTTACTTTGTAGGGATGACTATTTTTGGTTTTTCTTTTCAGGGAATATGATAAAAAAGGATTTTAACTAATGCACCAAAATCAAAAAAAAAATCTATTGTTTAAATCATACAAAGAGCTAATTCACTTATTTTGCTAGAAATAGTTATTAAAAAGTGTTTTTCAAGCTGCATGAATGGTAGCTTTTAATGAGAAACATGAAAAGCAACTTTCATTATTAATAAATTTTATATTCAATCTTATATGCTTTAATTTCTTGATGTCAATTGCATTTAGAAATAAAGTCACAAAAATAAATAAATTATGCACGCAAATTTTAAAGATCTTCCAGACGATGCTAGAGTATGGATTTACCAAGCAAATAGACCTTTTACAAATGATGAGCTGAACGAGTTAAAACCACAAATGGATAATTTCCTACAGCAATGGACGGCGCACGGCAAGGATCTTTTTTCAGGTGTGGAATATCCTTATAATCGCTTTATTGTGATAGGGTTAGACCAGTCTAAAGCCGGTGCAACAGGTTGTTCTATCGATTCTTGTGTACGTTTTATACAGTCTATAGAGAAAGCATTTCGCATCGATTTGATGGATAAAATGAATGTGACCTTTAAAAACGGTCAGTATGTTGCTCATAAAGAACTCTCCGACTTTAAAAAAATGGCCAAAGCAAAATCAGTTTCTCCCAACACCATTGTTTTCAATAACTTGGTAGAAACCGTAGGAGAGTATAAAGAACACTGGGAGGTGCCTGCAAATGAAAGCTGGCATTCGAGATTTTTCTAGAATACTTTAATAATAAAACAATCTAAACCAGCTTACTTTTAGGCTGGTTTTTTCTTTTCCTAACTTATGTAATAATTGTTACACGCTTACGTTTTCTGTTTGTTTAACTTTACACAATAAATAATTATTCAGAAGATGAACAAGGTGTTTTTAATTTTATCCATAGTTTTCCTAAGTGGCTTCACCGCAAACGCCCAAGAATGGCAGTTGGATTTCGATAAAGCCAAAACAATCGCATCACAAGAAAATAAGACCATTGTACTGGTGTTTCAGGGATCTGACTGGTGTGCACCATGTATCAAACTAGATAAAGAGGTCTGGAGTACGGAGGTGTTTAAGAAGCATGCTGTGAAGAATTATGTATTGCTTCAAGCAGATTTTCCTAGAAAAAGAAAAAATGGACTTACTAAAGAACAAGTAGCCTCTAACGCTATGCTGGCAGATCAATACAATCCGCAGGGGATTTTTCCTTTTGTAGTGGTGATGGATGCGACCGGAAAAGTTTTAGGTAAGGAAACTTATAAGAAAGTAGGACCTCAAGGCTTTATAAAAATAATTGATGGGTTTAAAGGCTAAGTTTTTGGCTTTTTTAAGCCTGTTTGTTTTAGCAATAGGCACTACAGCTGCTCAAGGAACCTATAAGCGCACTTTAAAATTGATGGGCAGTAGGTTTGATATTACTGTTGTTGCCGATAATAAAGCCAAAGGAGACACCTACCTAGACCTTGCAGTTGAAGAAATTTCTAGAATAGAACAACTTATCTCTTCTTGGGATACTAATTCTCAAACATCTGCAATAAATAAAAATGCTGGAATCGCTCCTGTTCAAGTAGATCAAGAACTTTTTGATCTTATAAAAAGAGCAAAAGGGATCTCTCGACTTACTGATGGAGCCTTTGATATATCGTATGCTTCTATGGATAAGATATGGAAGTATGATGGCAGTATGAAAGTAATGCCATCAGAAGAAGAAATTCATAACTCAGTAATTAAAGTGGGTTATCAAAACGTCCTTCTAAATGACGAAGATGTAACGGTCTTTTTAAAATTAGAGGGAATGAAGATTGGTTTTGGAGCTATAGGGAAAGGATATGCTGCTGACAAGGCCAAAGAGCTGTTGCAAGCAAAAGGTGTTGCTGCTGGTATCATCAATGCCTCTGGTGATATGAACACTTGGGGAAAACAAATTAACGGTGAGGAGTGGAAGGTAGCGATCACCAACCCGTTGGATAAAAACAAAACATTTGCTGTGCTTCCTATTTCAAATGGAGCCGTAGTGACTTCGGGAAACTATGAGAAGTTTGTAAACTTTAACGGGAAGCGTTATTCTCATATTATAGATCCGCGTAACGGGTATCCCTCGACTGGAATTATCAGTGTAACTGTTTTTGCTCCTAAAGCAGAGCTGGCTGATGCTCTTGCTACATCTGTATTTGTTATGGGAAAAGAAGTAGGTCTCAACAGAATCAATCAACTGCCCAAAATAGAATGCATCATTATCGATGATAAAGGCAACATATTTACTTCAAAAAACATTAAAATAGACAAGTTATGATTAAAAAGACTTTATTTATTATTGGAATACTATTCAGCCTGTCGAGTTGTGTGGTGGTCAAGGAATACGAAAAAGTCAACCTCAATGATCCTGATATGGTTTTAGGTGATAAAAAAGCAGATCGAAATTTAGCAACAGCACATTCCTATAGAGAAGCTGCAGTAGGAGCAAACGGAGGTAAAACAGGAGGCGGCTGCGGCTGTAATTAATTTGAGAAATACAACAAACAGAAGCTGCTTGTTATTTTTAATAGTTGGAATTTTAAACATGTCAATGCTAATTGCCCAAGAACAAGATCCTGTTCAGGTTTATAAAAAGCGAGTGCTAGAAACTACAGAAGTAGATTTTCTGAGCAGCTATTATACGCAAGACGGCGATAATGCTGCGGTAAGTGGTGGTATAGGAACAGAAGAACTTACTGACGTTACAGCGACCTTTATTGTGTCCATACCGCTTAATGATGATGATGTATTGACTATAGATGCAGGAGTAAGTGCATATACATCAGCCTCTTCTAGTAATGTAGGTCCATTTGACGATGGTCCTGCCAGCCCATTTCAAGCTTCTTCAGGAGCTTCGAGCAGCGATTTATGGTCTAATATTACTGGTAATTATGCGCACAGCTCAGATGATCGAAATGAAATCTGGAGTGCTAAAGCATCTGTGTCCTCCGAGTATGATTATTTTTCGTTGGGTCTGGGTGGTAGTTACACCAGATTGTTCAATGAAAAAAACACAGAGGTTAGTGTGAACGCTAATCTGTTTCTCGATACTTGGAAAACCATTTATCCTACAGAGTTAAGGCCTTTTGGCGCTAATGGTAATGGACTGAGCGATGCGCTGTTTAATAGAAATACGATCACGGGTAATACCAACTACAATCCCAATTTTACCGAGCTCACTGATAAAGGACGTAATTCCTATTCTATAGGCTTAGGTTTTTCTCAGATCTTACATAAAAATGTACAAGGATCACTTTCACTAGATGTGATCCAGCAACAAGGCTTATTATCTACACCTTTTCAAAGAGTCTATTTTAGTGATGTATCAGATTCTTTTATTGACGATTTTCAGTTGGCTGATGATATTGAAAGATTACCAGATGCAAGAACTAAAATTGCTTTAGGAGGGCGTTTAAATTGGTACTTATCAGAGCGTTTTGTATTGCGTACTTCTTACCGTTATTACTTTGACGATTGGGGTATCAATTCACATACTGCTACGGTGGAATTGCCCATCAAGCTGTCAGATAAATTTACTATCTACCCTTCGTACCGTTACTATAATCAGACGGCTGCAGATTATTTTGCTCCCTATGAAGCACATCTTTCTACCGATGAGTTTTATACTTCAGACTATGACCTCTCGGAGTATGCTGCTAACCAATACGGCTTTGGTATTTCTTACACTGATATTTTTGCAAAGGTACATGTCTCTAAATTTGGTTTAAAAAGCATTGATTTAAAATTCTATCAATACGACCGAGATACGACCTTTAGTTTCAGCATGGTTAGTGCTGGATTTAAGTTTGTAATGGATTAATTTCAACAGTTGATAAAACAGTTTAAAACCAGCTTACTTTTAAGCTGGTTTTTTTATGTCAAGCCTTTGTTTTTAGGTATCTTTCGATGAAGATCAAGGAACTTCAAAAGGCTTGTAAAATGGTTTCTATTTCATCAAATAAAGCTAAAAGTAATTTGATATGGGAATGATTCTTGATTTCTAATAGAAAATGCTGGAAATAATATATGAAATTTAAATATGCTTCATGGCTTTTGATAGTGCTCGCTTTCGCGAAAGCGTACACATCACAAGCACAATTAACCACTAGTCAACCTCTCGTTGCTATTGACTCTGTTGAACAAATGCAATGGGTAGATAGCGTATACCAAAGTCTTTCTCAAGAAGAAAAGATTGGGCAGTTATTTATGGTAGACCTGTTTTCTAATAAGGGAAAAGCACATGCTGACCAGGTACGCAAATTGGTGGAAAAGTATAAAATAGGCGGCATCATCTTTTCAAAAGGAGGGCCAGTGCAACAAGCTTATTTAACTAATGAGTTGCAAGCCAAATCAAAAACACCTCTATTGATCGCCATGGATGCCGAATGGGGGCTCGCTATGCGACTGGACAGTACCTATGCCTTCCCATGGAACATGACGCTGGGAGCAACTCCTGGAACAAGATCCAGTTATGAGGTAGGAAAAAGAATCGGTGAGCATTGCAAAAGACTGGGTGTGCATATTAATTTTGCACCAGATGTAGACATCAATACCAACCCACAGAATCCTATCATAGGGAACAGAAGCTTTGGTGAAGACATGAATAATGTCACCAACAAGGCCGGTGCGTTTATGAAAGGTATGCAGAGTACGGGCACACTGGCTTGTGCTAAGCATTTTCCTGGTCATGGAGATACAGATCAAGACAGTCACAAAACCTTGCCAACAGTAGATTTTAGTGCAGCTCGTATTGATAGCGTAGAATTAACTCCTTATAGAAAGTTGATTGGTAAAGGAATGGCGAGCGTTATGGTGGCTCATTTAAACATACCAAGTCTGGAATCCAGGTCTGGCTATCCTACAAGTCTCAGTGAAAAAGTAGTCACTGATTTATTAAAAACCAAGTTAGGTTTTAATGGATTGATCTTTACAGATGCTTTGAATATGAAAGGGGCGAGTAACTTTAGTGCTCCAGGAGAAATAGACTTACAAGCGTTTAAAGCGGGTAATGATGTGCTATTGATCTCTGAAGATGTGCCTAAATCTATTGATAAAATAGTCGCAGCCATGGTCGCAGGTGATATCACCGAAGAGCGATTAGCGCATTCTGTAAAAAAGATATTGATGTCTAAGTACATTGTAGGCCTTAACCATTATAAACCGGTTGTTATTCCACAACTCCTAGAGGACTTAAATACGGAACAAGACGAGGTGGTCTACGAAAACGCAATTTCTAAAGCCATTACTGTTGTTAGGAATGAAAACAATATTTTACCGATTACCAATCTAGAAACAAAGAAAATCGCTTATGTAGAATTGGGCGATGACTCTGGAGAAGTTTTTTATAAAGAGCTTAATAAATACACCAAAGTAGACAAGATAGTAAGTGATAAGCTGGATGTATTGCTTCAAATGCTAGAAAACTACAATACGGTTATCGTAGGATTGCATAGAGGTAACGAGAATCCATGGAAATCATATAGCTTAGAAGCACGCGAGTTGACTTGGTTGTATGAGATAGCAAGAAAGCATCGCATTATTTTTGATGGTTTTGTAAGTCCCTATATGCTAGATCAGATCAAGACGGTAAAGAATTTTGAAGGCATCATTATGTCTTATCAAAATAGTGAGTGGAGTCAAATGGTTAGTGCACAATTGATTTTTGGTGGTAGAGATGCAGTTGGGACCTTACCAGTAAGTGCTGGCTTGTTTAAAGTTAATGAAGGAATAGCGGTTAAAAATGTAAAACGCCTTTCTTATGGTAATGATCCTTCTAGTGTCGGGTTGGACTCTGGAATGCTGGCAAAAATAGATAGTATTGCAAATTATACGATCAACAAAAAAGGAGCTCCAGGAATGCAAATTCTAGTAGCCCGACGCGGTAAGGTAATTTTAGACAAGACCTATGGGTATCATACCTATGACAAAAAAGATCCAGTCACCTATAGTGATCTTTACGACATAGCTTCCGTTACAAAGATTCTATCGACGCTTCCACTAGTTATGGAGTTGGAAGAAAATAACATTCTCTCTATAGATGATGTTATTTCTAAACTAGATGAAGACTTAATGAGCACTAATAAGGGGCAAATAACGGTAAAGCAAATGCTTTCCCATTACGCTAGGTTAAAGCCATGGATTCCATTTTATATCTATACGCTAGATTCTTTGACGCACCAACCTTTATCTCAATATTACAGTAAGGGATCTAAAGCAAATTACAGAACTCAAGTAGCCGACGAGTTGTTTATCAATTCTATGGCTCAGGATACTATATTTAACCGCATTAAAAACAGTGAGTTAAGAGAAGATCTTGAATACAAATACAGCGACCTTCCTTATTATTTATTAAAAAGATATATAGAAAGTCATTACCATAAAAACTTAGATGAACTGACGCAAGATCATTTTTATGAAAGTCTAGGAATGAACCGTACGGGTTACTTACCCCGTAAAAAATTCCCTATTTCTCAGATCATTCCTACAGAGAATGATACGACCTTTAGAAAACAATTGATTCATGGTTATGTGCACGATCAAGGTGCAGCGATGCAAGGCGGAATAGGTGGACATGCCGGTTTGTTTTCAAATGCAAATGATATAGCAAAGATGATGCAAATGTATCTTCAAGGAGGTACTTATGGAGGGAGACAGTATTTTACACAAGAGACTATAGATAAGTTCAATACCTGCTACTTCTGTGAGAGTGATGTGCGACGCGGAGTAGGATTTGATAAACCACAATTAGAAGAAGAAGGCCCTACCTGCGGTTGTGTGAGTAAAAGGAGTTTTGGGCATAGTGGTTTTACAGGTGCTTATACCTGGGCAGATCCTGAAGAAGAAATAGTATATGTGTTCTTGTCCAATAGAATACATCCAGATGCAGGAAATAGATTCCTCATCGATAAAAATATCAGAACTGATATTCAGCAAATTATCTATGACTCTATCATAGACTAAATCTAAACTAATGAAACTAGCCATAGTGTGTTATCCTACCTTCGGTGGTAGTGGAGTAGTAGCTACCATGTTGGGTACAGCACTTGCTGAACGCGGTCACGAAGTACATTTTGTGACCTATAAACAACCGGTAAGACTGGATTTATTTTCAAGAAATATTTTTTTTCACGAAGTAAACGTAGAAGAATATCCGTTGTTTCATTACCAGCCTTACGAATTGGCACTGTCCAGTAAACTAGTAAATGTGGTACAGGAATACGGTATTGAACTATTGCATGTTCATTACGCGATACCACACGCTTATGCGGGCTATATGGCACAACAAATGTTGAAAGATCAAGGGATTACATTACCTATGGTCACGACCTTGCACGGTACCGATATTACACTCGTAGGAAACCATCCTGTTTATAAACCAGCGGTCACTTTTAGCATCAATAATAGTGATGTGGTGACTTCTGTTTCAGCTAGTTTGAAACGAGATACTATAGAGCTTTTTGAAATTACCAAGCAAATCGATGTGGTTCCTAATTTTATAGATATGTCCTTGTACAAGACAGAGTTTAAGGATTGTGACCGAACCGTAATGGCATTCCCGCAAGAGCGTATTATTACCCATATAAGTAATATGCGTCCTGTAAAACGCCTTATGGATATCGTAAAGATTTTTGAAATAGTAGAGAAACAAATTCCGGCCATATTAATTATGGTAGGAGATGGTCCAGAACGTTTTGCAGCAGAAGAATATGCTCATAAAGCTGGTTTAAAAATGAAGATCAAATGGGTGGGGAACAGTACAGAAATTGATCGTATTCTCTGTTTTTCAGACTTGTTTTTATTGCCTTCTGAGAAGGAAAGTTTTGGTCTTGCGGCCTTAGAAGCCATGGCAAACCACACTCCAGTGATCTCCACAAATACAGGTGGTTTACCAGAGGTGAATGAAGATGGTGTTTCAGGCTATACCAGTGATGTAGGCAACATTGAAGAAATGGCAGCAAATGCTATGAAGATCTTGAAAGACGATCAGGTTTTAAATGATTTTAAGAATGCCGCTTTCGCGAAAGCGCAACAATACGACATACTAAAAATAATACCTCAATATGAAAAATTATATAACACTGTGCTTGCTGGTACTAAGTCTTTGTAGTTTCAGTTCGTGCTGTAGTAAAAAAGAAACGACAAAGCAGGCCAAACAACCCCTAGTCAACAGCTTTGAAATTCTTATCAACGATAGCAATATTAATATGGTGGATGAGAAGTCAATGATTATTGATTCGGAGGAAAAGCTAAAAGAATTTTATGTAGGTCTCAATGCAACTCGATCCCCAGGTTTTGAAATTCCAAAGGTAGATTTTACTACCCAGTCAGTAATTGTGGTGGCTATGGGACAACAGAATACGGGAGGATATAGTGTTTCAGCGCCTAGCTATAATTTAGAACAGCGCACATATGAATTTTCTTATGTAAAACCTTCGCCAAATGCACCAGTTACTATGAGTATGACCACTCCAGGCATAGTAATACTGGCAAATCAACCAGCAAATCGTATGAGCATTAGAGTAACCGAGAAGTAAACAAAAAATGGCGACCATTTCTGGTCGCCATTTTTTTTATTCCTAAAGAGATGACTTAGAATAGGTATCTGATGCCTAATGCAATGTCTAGATCATTTCCGTCCCTAAAATCTCCAAAATAGAATTCTGGCCGAACGTCTAGTGAAAGCAATAGGGGAATATCAAAACTATATTCTATACCGACTTGTCCTGCGGCAAAGAAAAAGGTTTCAGAATCATTGGTAAATTGATCTCTTCCAGGAAAATCATTATCTAGACTAATGGTGCCTAAACCGCCACCAGCACCAGCGTACCAGTTAAAACCACCTTCTAGATTCCATATCCATTGATAAACTCCAGTTGCTTTAAAACCGTCAAAGTTTTTACCGCTTTCATAACCCAAATCTATTTCCAATCTATTGTTAGCTCCTAAGGCTCGTTGGTATGATATTTCAGTGCCAAAACCATCTCCATCTCCCGTTCGAATACCAATGGCATTTTTAGAAATTTCTTGTGCATTTGCTGATCCAATTCCTCCTATTAATATAAGAAGTGTAAAAACTACATTTTTCATAAAATTTTTATGTTTTGGTAAATATTATAATAAAAAAAGATCGAATCTTCTTTTATTATGTTAATATTAAAAGTAATTTAATAGAGTAACAAAAATATCTAAGCAACTCATTGTAATGAGGCTGCTTTGAACTCCTTCATTTTGTTGTTCTGATCAAAGCTGTAAACAAGATTCAACTTCATTTGTTGTTCTAGCTATAGAAATTTAAGAGAACATTTAGAGAAAGGGTCAGGTATTTGTTGCTTTAAGCATTGTTATAATATCAGTTACACTTTATAAAAAGGCAACCTATCCTTCAAATTCGTATTCTTCACCTTCACCACCACGTTCGTTATTTTTTTCTCTTTGATTGAACGTGTATATAAATGAAAGAGTTACTTGACGCTCTCTCCATTGGAACCTGCTGCTAGAAATAAAACTAGGAGTATTGGTGAAAGATTCTCGCCTTCTTGCATTTAATAAATCACTCACATTAAGTGTAAGGGAGCCTTGTCCCTTTAAAATCTCCTTACTAGCTGCTAGGTTGATGGTAGCGATACCGTTTTGAGATCCTTGAGCACTTTCTGATGCCCCGCGGTAATTGATACGTGTTTGGAAATCAAATTTAGCGGGTAGCTCAAATTTTTGATTTAATCTTAAAAAGTAGGTGGTGTTTACAAAATCAAAATTTAGATCTTCATAGTCTCCATCAGTTTCTACTCTAAAAACATTTACATCACTATTGATGGTCCACCACTTAAAAGGTCTGTAGGTAAGGGTAAGCTCATAGCCTAATCGCTCTTCTGTAGAAAGATTCACTGGAAATCTAAAAACGGCTTGATTCCCATCTACTAACCTCGTAGTTTCAATAGTTTCTACATTATCAGTACTGCGATTAAAATATAGGGATGTACTTAAGGTCAATTTTTCCCACCTCCTTAAGTAGCCTAAGTCCACTTGATTTGAAAAAGTCGGATCTAGATCTACATTTCCTTGATAAAAGGAGTTTTGACTTGATCTACCTGCAAACGGATTCAATCTACGTCCTCTAGGTCGACGTACTCTTCGGTTGTATCCCAAGGTGAAATTCTCACCGTCTTGTATTTCATAACCTAGATTCAATGTAGGGAACAAACTGCTGTATTCCTTTTTGCTGGTCACATCTGTTGTTTCTTGATTAATAGAAATATTGGTTTGTTCAAATCTTAAACCAGCAAGCATGGAAAATTCACCAAACTCTTGACCGTATTGTCCATAGACCGCATTCACAAACTCTTCATAGCTAAAGGTGTTGTTTAAAGTTGCATCTGGAACTAAAGGTCCATTGGGGAAATCTTCTCTTTCCTCAAAGAAGAAACTGTTAGAGATGTCCCTATAATTGCCTCTATAACCCGCTTCATACTGAATGTCCTCACCAACCGGTTTTTCCCAATCAACTTGTACCAAGGCTTCTGTTTCATCTTCTGTTTCTAAAACACGTTCTAGGTCATTGATCGTATTGGAAATAATTTCAGTTTGTAAGATATTTGATTCCTGATCTTCTATAGATGTTGAAAATTGTGCACTTGCTTTCAGTTTTTGTCCGTTGTCATCTAAATCGCTTTGATAATCTAAAGAAAATTGAAGATCCTCTTCATCTTCAGCTTCTTGTTCTTCTCTTAAGTTGGTTTCATTAAGGGTAGGATCAGCAAAAAATCGTTGGTTGTTGTTGATATTTACATCATCATCATTACCTAAGCGATAGACTACATTAGCGAGAATACTACTGTCATCATTAATAAAATATTCAGCCCCAAAACTGGTAAAATAACTCCTACCTAAACGGCCAAATTCACGGCTTTCATTTACTCCTAACAAATCTGTGCCAGTTGGCGGAGCGTCGGGGAACTTGTATTCAATTTTAGTGAAAGCATTTCCAGGAGAAGTCCTGTAGCGGTAACCTGTATTGATAAATAGGTTCCACTTGGTGGTACGAAAGTTTAAGTTAGTAGAGGCTCCATAACGTTCAGGGTAACCCGTGTTTAAATTAATAGAACCGTTAAAACCTATGATGCGGTTTTTGCGCAGGATGATATTCAGAATACCTGCAGTTCCTTCAGCATCATATCGTGCACTAGGTGAGGTAATCACTTCAATTCTTTCAATAGCTTCTGACGGTATTTGGCGTAAGGCCTCTGCACCACTAAAGCCCACTAAAGCACTAGGTCGACCATCAATTAGAATACGCACACTATTATTTCCTCTTAGGGCAACGTTTCCTTCAACATCTACAGAAACTGAAGGTACATTGTCAAGAACATCACTGGCCGTTCCACCTTGTACGGTAAGATCTTTACCGATGTTATAGATTTTTTTATCCAGTCTAATATCTACGGTTGTTTTTTCTGCAACGACTATTGCTGCATCAAGCTCTGCGATATCTTGAACCAAAGAAATAACCCCATAATCTTTATCTTCTATAAGGACTTGATTTTCTTTACTAATACTTTTAAAAGTAATGTATTCCCATTTTACGGTATAGGTTCCTGGAAGAACGCTGATGCTGTAATTACCTTCTAAATCGGTAACACCTCCTTGAGGAAGTTGATCTGGTTGAGCACTGATAAAGGAGACCGTAGCAAATTCTAAGGGAACTCCAGAATCTTTATCAACTAATTTCCCTTTTACAGTAATGGGGTTAGAATTTTGTGAATAGTTTAATGCCGAGGTAAATAGCACTAATAAGAATAGAATTTTCTTCATAGCAGTCTTCAGGTTTTCTTCTAAGACTGCGAAACTATTTAAAGGGTTAACCGAAGGTTACTAAACTTAAGTTAAAGCTCGTTACTAGGGGGCTCTTTGCTCTCTTCCATTAAGAAAGCTTTAAGAAAAGCATCTAAATCTCCGTTGAGAACGGCATCTGTATTACCAGTTTCATGACCAGTTCTTACATCTTTTATCAATTTATAAGGATGTAATACATAATTGCGTATTTGAGAGCCCCATTCTATTTTCATCTTACCAGCTTCTATTTCTTTTCGAGCAGCATTGCGTTTTTGTAATTCAATTTCAAAAAGCTGAGATTTTAACATCTGCATGGCCTTCTCTCTGTTTTCTAGCTGAGAACGAGTTTCAGAATTGTGAATCACGATACCCGATGGATGGTGAGTCAGTATGGCCTTAGTTTCTACTTTGTTGACGTTTTGACCACCAGCACCACTGGATCTAGCAAATTCCCAATTAATATCTGCTGGGTTGATATCTATTTCTATAGAATCATCAGCAAGCGGATACACATATACAGAGGCAAAAGAAGTATGACGTTTTGCATTAGAATCAAAAGGGGAGATGCGCACCAGTCGGTGAACACCATTTTCACTTTTTAACCAGCCAAAACTATAATCTCCTTCTATTTCAAGAGTAACGGTTTTTATACCGGCCACATCTCCTGATTGAAAGTTGAGTTCTTTGACTTTGTAGCCGTTCTTTTCGGCCCACATCATGTACATCCTCATCAGCATTTCGGCCCAGTCACAGGATTCAGTACCGCCAGCTCCAGCAGTGATTTGAAGTACGGCACTCATATCATCACCTTCGTTAGAAAGCATGTTTTTAAATTCTAATTTTTCGATGAGGTCATTTGCGGCCTTATGCTTTGCCATAACATCATCTTCACTGGCCTCTCCTTCTTTAAAAAACTCAAAGAGGACTTCCAGATCTTCCGTAAGGGTTAGGGCTGTAGCATAGTCTGTTGTCCATTGCTTTACGTTACGCAGTAGTTTCATGATCACTTCTGCATCTTTAGGCTTGTTCCAGAAATCTGGAGAAAAGGTTTTTTCTTCTAGATTAGTGACTTCAATTTGCTTGGTGTCAATCTGTAAATAATCCTTTAGTTTTTGGACGCGTTCTTGTAATTCTTTAACCTGTTCGGCAGTGATCATAGTGTCATTTTCAACAACTGCAAAAATAGAATTAAATTATTTGCTTTTATCCATGCTTGTATGTGGGATAGATATTATTTTTATCTCGCGTTTATGTGTTTCGCTTTCGCGAAAGCGGAACTTATAAAACATTTGCCTTACCTGCTTGTAGTGAGTTGATCGAAGTGATAAGGTAGCAAAGCCTAACAACAATAAACATCAATGATAGATTTAAGAAGTGATACAGTAACAAAACCTTCCAAAGGAATGATGGAGGCCATGTTTCAAGCCGAAGTAGGGGATGACGTTTATAAAGAAGACCCTACGGTAAACGAGTTAGAAAGGCGAGTGGCAGAGCTGTTTGGGATGGATGATGCCTTATTTTTCCCAACCGGAAGTATGGCAAATCAAGCTGCGATTAAAATGCATACACAACCTGGGGAGCAGTTGATATGTGATAAATATGCACATGTCTATAATTATGAAGGAGGGGGAGCTTCTTTTAATAGCGGTGTTTCTTGTAAATTATTGGATGGTTCCAGAGGTATGATAACGGCTGCTCAAGTAGAGGCAGCGATCAACCCGCCAGATTTTTACCACAGTCCGTTGACTTCTTTAGTATGCTTGGAAAACACTACAAATAAAGGCGGTGGCGCTTGTTACGACTTTCAAACGTTTAAAGAAATTAAAGCCGTTTGTACAAAACACGGTCTGGGATTGCATCTCGATGGAGCACGTTTATGGAATGCACTAGTGGCTACTGGACAAGATCCTAAAGAGTATGGAGAAATTTTTGATACTATTTCTGTCTGTTTTTCTAAAGGAATGGGAACGCCATTAGGTACCGTTCTTACTGGTAAGAAAGAAATCATGAAAAAGGCAATGCGAGTGCGTAAAGTACTGGGAGGCGGTATGCGACAAATAGGCTTTATGGCTGCTGCTGCAAATTATGCACTGGATCATAATTTTGATCGACTTGCAGAAGACCATGCTCGAGCACAAGAGCTGGGTAATGTACTCGATTCTCTTGATTATGTGGTAAAAGTAGCGCCGGTAGAGACCAACATAGTCATCTTTGAAGTGAAAGATGAGAAGGCGGTAATGGATTACTGTGCTTCAAAAAACTTGATCATAAGCCAAATGGGGCCAGGCAAGTTGAGAATGGTTACTCATTTAGATTATACGTACGAAAATCACCTAACGGTTATCCAATATTTGAAAGACTTTATAGGAACCTAGTTTTTAACTTGTGTTGCAGCGTCATTTGTAGTTATTTAGGGTATGCTTTTAAGATTAGGCATAAAAGGATACCAGCACTGCAATAATGAGTTAAAGCAAGCTTATGGAAGTTTTAAAAAGGCTGCTTGTACAGTTGATTAGGACTAACAAATCATTCCTCTGTTTTTAAATGCTGGAATCTGGTATGTGAGCACTGGCTCTATATCTCCGAAGTACGTTGTTCTACATGAATTTTTAAATCCTTAAAAAAGATTCTAAAATGCCCTTCTAGTTCCTGGTAGTACTTGACCAATTCTATAGGGGCAAAGTTCATTTTGCTTTTCCCTTTGGTTCGATGATTCATTTGTTCAAAAATCTTGGAAATACCCGTTACGGTTGCATAATTATACAGCCAATTTTGTTCTATCATATAAGGTAAGAACTTTTGAACCCGTTCTGGTAAGACCTTATATTGATCGGTAAGGTCTGTGTAAAAGTCTTGCACATAATCTTCTAAAGGCATGTGATGAAAGTCAGACCAATTAGCAGCAAGGAAATGATCGTAGTAAATATCTACAATAACTCCGCTCCAGTGTCCGTATTCTTCCCTAATCAAGTCTTTGCTTTTTCTTACCACAGGATGTGTGTCTGTAAAAGTATCAATATGACGGTGGAGTATAATCCCCTGAGCCACTCGATCTGGAAACATACTGAAGTCTTTTCCTTTAACCGCATCTGCAATAAAATTGCCTATTCTCAATTCTTTATCTTCTTTTGAAAGGTAAATATGAGCGAGATAATTCATAGGCGTAATGGGTAAATATTTTTTAGAAAGACTACTTTTGTGGCAAATGTAAACCAATAATTTATGACTCTTATAAAATCTATTTCAGGAATACGCGGAACCATAGGTGGTGCACCAGGCGATAATTTAACGCCATTAGATGCGGTTAAATTTGCCAGCGCCTATGCCCTTTGGATCAAAGAAAACTCTGGCAAAATGGCTCCTAAGGTTGTGATAGGAAGAGATGCAAGGATAAGCGGTTCCATGATACAATCCTTAGTGCAAAATACTTTAATAGGTATGGGGTGTCATATCGTAGATTTAGGACTGAGTACAACTCCTACTGTAGAACTTGCGGTTCCCAATGAACAGGCAGATGGTGGCATCATTCTTACGGCTAGTCATAACCCTAAGCAATGGAATGCTTTGAAATTACTCAATAACAAGGGAGAATTCTTAGACGGGGTAGAAGGGCAAAAGATTTTGGACAGCGCTGATAAAGAAGATTTTCATTATGCTGAAGTGGATGATTTAGGAACTGTACAAATCATAGAAGATTATATAGACCAGCATATTCAGATGGTACTGGATATGGAAGTTACTCAAATAGACGCTATAAAAGCGGCTGGTTTTAAGGTGGTTGTAGATGGTGTAAACAGCACCGGAGGTATTGCTATTCCAGCTTTATGTAAAGCATTAGGAGTAGAAGTAGTAGAGTTGTACTGCGATCCTACAGGTCATTTTCCACATAATCCAGAACCACTTAAAGAGCACTTAGGAGATTTATGTGAAGCAGTTAAAAAACACCAGGCACATTTTGGGATTACCGTAGATCCAGATGTGGATCGACTGGCATTTGTCGATGAAACAGGAGAAATGTTTGGAGAAGAATATACCTTAGTCGCCTGTGCAGATTACATTTTGGGTCACAAAAAAGGGAATACGGTTTCTAACCTTTCCTCTTCAAGAGCTTTACGTGATGTGACTGAAAAACACGGAGGTACTTACTTTGCCGCTGCAGTAGGAGAGGTCAATGTGGTGCAAAAAATGAAAGAAAAAAACGCAGTGATAGGAGGAGAAGGAAATGGAGGTATTATATATCCTGAATCCCATTACGGTAGAGATGCATTAGTAGGTGTAGCTATGTTTCTTTCTTTACTTACTGAAAAGAAAATGAAAGTAAGCGAGTTGAGAGACAGTTACCCTTCATACTTTATGAGTAAGAAAAAAGTTCAGCTGGTCAAAGGAATGCCAGTAGATGCAATTCTTGAGGATATTCATGCTAAATACAAATCTGAAGAAGTAACCAGTATAGATGGTGTTAAAATTGATTTTGCCGATCAATGGGTGCACATGAGAAAATCCAATACAGAACCTATTATACGTATCTATACCGAGGCTCCAACACAACAAATAGCAGATGCTCTAGCTGATCGTTTTATTGCTGAACTCGAGGAGATAGCTCAACAGCACGCTTAGTGTTTTCTAAAGTAGACTTCCACCGTTTATGAGACCATAAATAATATTCTGGCTGTTTGATGATTTGTTCTTCAAGCAGTTGGAAGAAGGTGTCTGTTATTTCCCAGTCCTTTGTTTCTCCACCATTTGATGTAATGTTGACAAATTCTGTCTCGTAATAGCCTCGTTTCACCTTAGTGATTCTAAGAAAAAAAACTGCTGTATGGTGCTCTTTGGCAATACGTTCTGCACCTTTAAAGACAGCACTAGGCACATTAAAAAAGTTGGTAAAATACTGAGCACGTCCAGCCTTAGGAGACTGATCTGCTACTAGTGCAAATAAAGCAGCTTCAGTTTGGACAGATTTATTCATGACGGCGGTGGCTTCTCTCATAGCGACCAGTTCACTATTGAATTTCTTTCTAATGTTGACGATTAAATCATTCAACCTTTTGTTTTTCAAAGGCTTATAGATAGCGTAGACTTTATAGTCCAAAACGTCATCGAGGACCATAGTCCATTCATAACTTGCCTGATGACCGAACATCACGATGAGGGGCTTTTTAGCTTTTGCTAAAACGTTCACCATTTCAGGATTCGTACAAATGAATCTTTTTTTCATCGACTTCTTGCTCATCCCCATCGACTTAATCATCTCGATAAAAATATCACAAAAGTGTTGGGTACTTTTCTTAGCTAATCGCGTAATTTCTTTTTCGTTTTTTTCGGGGAAAGCAATTCTTATATTGCTTTTAATCACCTCTTTGCGATAACCGAGAATGTAATAAGTAATAAAATAAAAGAAATCACTTATCAAATAAACAATAGGAAAAGGTAAACGTGAAATGATCCAAAGAATAGGATATATAAGATAAAAAGCGACTGCCTTCATGTACCAATTTTAAGCAAATATACTATCTTGTCAGTTATAAATTCATTCATGTACCAACTAGATATTGTCACTATAGTTATTATAGTGGCCAACTTGATTATAAGCTTTAAAGGATTTAAAGATTATGCGTTTAAAAGTAAATACCTTTTTAATATAGCCGGAATTCAACGCGGTGAACAATGGCGTTTTTTTACCAGCGGTTTTCTTCATGCAGATCAGCGACATTTATTCTTTAATATGCTGACACTGTTCTTTTTTTCTCATGTAGTTGTAAGTAAGATAGGGACTGTTAGTTATCTTATTATTTACTTGGTCAGCTTATTAGCAGCTAACTTTTTAAGCTACCTTTTTCATAAAAGCGAATACCATTACAGCGCTTTAGGAGCAAGTGGAGCTGTTTCAGGAATTATTTACAGTGCTATTTTATTAGATCCTTCCATGAGAATCTATTTTGGTATTCCAGGTTTTGTTTTTGGGATAGGCTATTTGATCTACTCTTTTTACGGCATCAAGAAACTTAATGATAACATAGGTCATGATGCCCATTTTGGTGGCGCGGTGGCTGGTATTTTGGTAACTTTAATGTATGATTTTGATTTGATTTACACCAATACCATAACTGTGGTGACCTTAACTGTCACCATAATAGTACTGTTTATACTACTGAAGTTTTTAAGGAATTAATAGCACTAAGATTCCCCTAGTAACTCTTCAAGTTTGCGGTGCAACTCTTGTCCACGCAAGTTTGTTGCGATAATAATACCGTTCTCATCTAATAAAAAGGTAGCTGGAATAGCATTTACATTATAAAGCTTTGCAAGTGGTCCAAAATATTGTAACCTAGAAACATGATTCCAGTTCATTTTATCTTTTATGATAGCATCTTTCCATGCTTTTTCAGCGCCATTACGGTCTAAAGAAACACTCAGGATGTTAAAACCTTTATCATGGTATTTGTTGTAAGCGCTCACCACATTTGGATTTTCTCTTCGGCATGGTCCACACCAAGAGGCCCAAAAGTCTATCAGAGTAACTTTTCCTAGCACTTCATTTAGTCTTATCACTTTACCATCGGGACTAGCTCCCTCAAAATCTGGAGCTTCAGCTCCTATAGCAACAGACTCTGCCTTTTTGAGATAGGCATCTATTCTTTTTGCCATTACAGATTCTTGTACCTGTGGATCAAAATTATTATAGATGCTCCTAGAAACTTTCTCATCCAGCATTTTGCTATTCAATAATTCTCCCAGTATCATAGGAGCTATAACGCTAGAACGATGACTAGTTACCATTTGTATAGCATAAGCCTTGAAATCCTTCTCTGCAGTAGACCATTGATTAGTAATGGTTGTAGCAGCAGCCTGATCACCGCTTCTGACAGCAGCAGCTCTTTCATCACGGTATTTTCTAGAGTTAGTAGCATAGGTAGATTGACGTTTTTTAAATATTTTTAAATCTTCGTTGGATTTACTTCCTACAACATCACTATCAAAAAGAGAGTCTTTTTTAATTCTCACTTTTAAAGGATCATTTTCAATCAATAATATAAAATTACCTTGACTACCGTCTAATGTTAAAAATCTTATTTCTTCATTGTTCAATTCTTCTTTTTTATCAAAAAAGAATTTTTCTTCCATCACAATACTGGTATCTATAACAATAGTTCGCCCGTTTTCATCCAGATCATTAAGATAAACACGCATACCATTTGTCACTCCAGGTGCATCACCGTCTATAAAATGTGTCTCTTTGCTTTTTTCATTACATTGATTTACAGCTATAAAGGTTAAAAAGACAATCAGATACTTCATTATTAAGATTTTAAGCTAAAATAATTGACTTATACCTTAATCAGGTTAAAGAAATCAAAAATTATATTAGTAATTTCATTGCATTCATTAGAACAAGTATCTTTGAAACATGGGAAATAATAGCAGTCGTGATCATATGATAGTCAACCTTACTTTTAAAAAAGTGGTGGATCAATACGTGGCAAGGCTAGAGAAAGAAGATAGTAATTTTAAGAAACTATACATTTCTTCTGTATTGAGATATGTAGATGATCATGAGGAGCTTATCCACGGTATTAAAGAGGATGAAATCTCTTTGCATAAAGAATCTATAAGCGTTTTATTATCAGATCTTTTTCCCGCAGCGCTAACGCTTAATGAAATAAAGGCTGCAACGGTACCCTTCTCTAATATTTTATTCAATAAAACAGAGCGTCTTAACAACCTGCTAAAAGATGCAGGAGAAGATTTTTATCTGGATATTATGGCATTCGAGTCTTTTGATATCTTTAGGATGTCTTGTGGGATCATTTTAAATAAATACTATCATAAATCTATAGATCTAAGCAGGCCTATTCTTGTAAACATTCCTGATAGCAAGGGTTCTGAAAGAACCTACCGAGTGACTTATAATGCAGATTTCATAGATATAGAGTTGAATAGTGCAGCCTATAAACTATCTCAAGAAGATATTAAAAAGCTCTTACGAGCTCCTGATGACGAGCAGTTATGGAAAAGCTATTTTCTAAATGAAAGTTATACTTACAATGGCTTTATTATTGTAACCTTCACGGACGTTACTATGGATGCTGCGATTTCAGATTTAAAAACCTTATTACTGGACAGCGCTCAATCCACAAAAGACCAAACTGATAAAATCAAAATAATTTTTAGAAAGATTTTTAATCTTGATAATCTAAGAGTAGGGTTTACTTCTTTTGATCAATATGAAAGAAATTTTGAATCCATGATTTATAGTGATTCAGAAAGTTTTTTGTTAGGAAGTAATGTGGAACAAAAATGTGACACTGCCCTGTGTGCTGATAGTTACCAACATTTAATTAAGGACTTTGAGCCATTGGTAATTACTGATGTAGCAGATTATGCATCAAAAATTAAAAACACATACCTCACTGATAATCTTTTAAAAAACGATATTCACAGTGCTATTTTTTATCCGATCACAAAATCTAAAAAATTAATTGGGGTGCTTGAAATTGTCAGCAAGAAAAAATTTGCGCTTAACAGTTTTAATGTATTAAAAATTGAAAGTGTTGCAGGTTACATTAAAGCAGCATTGGTAAGAACGGTGCAAGAATACGAGAACAGTATAAAAGCCTTAATACAGACCGAATGTACCTCTATTCATTCCAGTGTTCAATGGAAATTTGAACGAGAAGCACGACGTATTTTAAAAGCGAGGTCTCGAAATTCTAAAAATGAACCATTTAAAGATGTTGGGTTTAAGGATGTCTATCCTTTGTACGGTCAAATTGATATTGTAGGGAGTAGTGATGCTCGTAATCAGGCCATCAAACAAGATTTGATCAATCAAATGGATCAAATAGGGGAAATATTTGCTTCCGCAAAACAATACGAACAATTACCTATTTACGATCAGATTTCTTATCGTGTTTCTGAGTATAGAAAAAAACTAGAAGAGGGTAGTATCGATGCAAATTCAGAACGGGATATTATTAAGTTATTAAAGGATGAGATCAACCCTGTGATAAAACATTTGGTGAAGCTTTCTCCCAAAATAGCTGGATTAGTTGAGGAGTATCAATCGCAAATCGATGAAACTAGCGGTGTGATTTATCAAATTAGAAATGCTTACGATAATACGGTCCAAGCTATCAATGAATCTCTGTCCAATTGTATCGATAGAAAACAAATGGAAGCGCAAGAAATTTTCCCGCATTTCTTTGAACGATTTAAAACAGATGGAGTAGAACATAATATATATTTAGGAAGCAGTATCTCGGCAGAACAGGAATTTAATGTAGTCTATCTTTACAATTTAAGATTGTGGCAATTGCAAACCATGATTGCGATGGAAAACCAATTTTATTCTATTCAAGATAACTTGCCTTCTGTCATTGATGCAGCTAGTATGATTCTTGTTTTTGACAACACCTTAAGTATCAGTTATCGTATCGATGAAAAACGATTTGACGTAGACGGTACTTATAACGCTCGTTATGAGGTGATTAAAAAAAGGATTGATAAGGCTAATATCAAGGGTACTGAAGAACGCATTACCCAAAAAGGTAAAATTGCTATCATTTACACCAATAAAGAAACCGAACGGGAATACATGAGATACATCAACTTCCTTCAGTACAACAACCTGTTGGGAAATCAAGTGGAACACCTAGAATTAGAAGATGTGCAAGGGGTGGTAGGTCTTAAAGCGCTACGAGTTAATGTGTTGTATGATATAGACCTAGCAAGAGGGACCTTGACTTATGATGACTTGGTTAAGGAACTGCATTTGCAGCGCTAACCTAAGTAATACTCGCATAATCGATAGTGCTAAAGGCTATGATAAAGGCCAAGACAGAACCGATGATTCCTATCATAAATATAGTGTAGGTCCAACGTAATAAAGTGTATTTTCTATTTAACACCACACCTAAGGACCAAAGGTCTTTTATCAACGATTCATAAATTTCTTCTTTATCGTCGATCAAGCTCATCAGTGCTTTTTGATACCTCTGAAAAGGTACTTTATGAAAGTTGCCAAAGAACAATAAATTCACGTCTCTATTTTGAACTTGTTCATCTGTAAACTCACCACTAGTTATATTAGGTCTTGTGGACATGATAGACAGAACTATACTTGCTACAGAAAACAACACTAAGATCAAGGTAGGCCAAAGCAAATGCCTGTTGCTTACTTGTTCTAACTTAGGAATTAAATTTGCTAAGGCAAGAGAGATAATGATCGCGTTTACAGATAACAATATGTTGGCTTTGGTGTCTGCAATGTCACTTAACTTGATGTGATTGCGCAGGGTTGTTCTAAAAAGAGTCTGAATCGCTCTTTCTGGACTTTGATTTTTAAGATCAACTTTTACCTTTTCTCTATCAAACTTCTTTTTCTTTTTCTTTTTTGCTTTGATAAGCTTTAGTAAGTTATTGTTTTTTGAAGTATTCCAGTTTTTTATAGCATAAGCGGTATAGTAACGGTGCTTCTCTGTGAAGACTTTGATGTTTTCCTTACGCCATTCTTTGTTGCTGTATTCACAACCCCTCAATTTCATCTCTTGTTTGAGCAATTCGCTAGTTTCTTGATAATAATCTTTTGCAAAGTGAGAAGCATCTGCGTCTCTAATCATTTCTTCTAGTGGGCATTTGGGAACGTCATCAAACTTTGTAGCGAGAATGAGTTTTTTTACCAAATCAATTTGTTCTTGCTCCTCTTTTTGTTCTGTTAAAAACATTTCGGCAATCTTAGCACTTTCTTCTTCATGATTTTCAGCACCATGAATATAACCTGTATCGTGCAGCCACGCTGCTAAAAGCAATGCATTTTGCTCTTTAACACTGATTTCAGAATTGTCGATTAATTCCTGTGTACTTTTAACAACCCGTTTGGTATGTGTATAATTGTGATATACATACTTATCTTCGAGTTGGTTTTTTAACAAATTCAATACAAAATTGTCAGTAATTTTTAAAATATCACTCATTACAAATGTTTCAGCTAAAATTAATATGATTAAAAGACTTACAAAGCAAAATAACATTCTTTTATTACTTACAGCAATAATTCTTACAGGATGTGCCAGTTTTAAGGCACAGTATAAAGAAAAGGTGCAGCAAAGCTTTCCTGCCGACCTAGAAATTGAAAAATCTTTTTACTTGATAGGTGATGCAGGGATATCTCCCATAGGAGGTAAAAGCGATGGGTTACTTGCTCTGGAAAACTACTTAAAGTCGCAAACTACAGATAAAGACCACCTTATTTTTTTAGGAGATAATATCTATCCTATTGGAATGCCAAAAAAGGAATCGGAATTCAGGCCTATTGCAGAAAATCATCTGGACGCACAAATTGAGGTGGCCAAATCATTCCAAGGAACTACTGTTTTTATTCCAGGTAATCACGATTGGTATAATGAAGGACTTAAAAATATAGAACGAGAGAAAAAACACATTGAAAAAGAACTGGATAATAAAAACATCTGGGAACCTAAAGTGGGCTGTCCTATAAAAAGTATTGATATCAGCAAGCAAATTCAATTAATCATTGTAGACAGTCAGTGGTACTTAGCTCAGTGGGATAAGCATCCGACCATTAATGACGATTGTGAGCAGATTAAAACTAGAGAACAATTTTTCTTAGAAATAGAAGGAGAATTTAAGAAAAACCAGGACAAAACCATCGTTTTTGCACTTCACCACCCATTGTTTACCAATGGCGTTCACGGTGGACAGTATGCGGCGATCAAGCATTTGTACCCGTCGCAATCGGCGATTCCAGTTCCTATTTTAGGATCTTTAGCGACTCAAATAAGAACTAGTGGTGGGGTGAGTGCTCAAGATAAACAGAACAAGCGTTACCAAGAAATGTCAGATAGAATCGCTACTCTTGCTCGCGCATCTGCAGCACCTAGAATCGTTTTTGCCAGTGGTCACGAGCACACCTTGCAGTATATTGTTAATGAAGGCATACGTCAGATTGTTTCCGGTTCGGGATCTAAACAAAGTTATGCTACATTGAGTAACGACGGTTTGTTTTCCTATGGTGGCCAAGGTTTTGCTCGATTAGATGTGATGAAAGACGGCTGCAGTTGGGTGCGTTATTACGGCTTTGAAGATGGAAAGGAAAAATTATTGTTTACCTATAAAGCTATAGAAACTCCTAAAGAATTTGATTTGGAGACCTTGCCTGATGCATTTCCCGCTTTCGCGAAAGCGAGCATATACCAACCAGAAAGAATAGAGAAAAGCAGCTTGTTTAAATCCGTTTGGGGAACAAAATACAGAAACCTTTATGGAACAGAAATCAATGCCAAAGTAGCCATCTTAGACTCTATAAAAGGCGGGTTAAGAGTTGAACGAGCTGGTGGTGGTCACCAGACACGTTCCTTAAGACTAGTAGATAAAAACGGCAAAGAGTACAATTTACGAGCTTTAAAGAAAAGTGCCGTACAATTTTTACAAACCACGGTGTTTAAAGAAAATACTGTTGCGGCTTCCTTTGAAGATACAGCTGCCGAAGATTTATTATTTGACTTTTATACCGCAGCGCATCCATATGCAGCGCTTACTTTACCTAAATTAAGTGATGCCATAGGTGTTTATCATACCAATCCAGAAGTTTATTATGTACCTAAACAGAAGGCATTAGGAAACTATAACAATGAATATGGAGACGAATTGTACCTTTTAGTAGAACGTCCTGAAGAACATCATAATGATTTAGAAAGCTTTGGAAAACCAGATGATATAGAAAGCACTGCAGATATGTTTGAGAAAAGACGCGAGGATGAAAAATATAAAATTGATCAAGAAGCCTTTGTTCGAGCGCGTATGTTTGATATGTTATTAGGAGATTGGGACCGTCACCAAGATCAATGGAGATGGGCACAGTTTAAGAAAAAAGATGGGAGCAGCCTTTTCAAGCCAATACCTAGAGATAGAGATCAAGTCTATTCTAATTTTGACGGAGCTTTGTTTGCCACCTTGAGAACCATGATAGGTTTAACCAAGCAATTTGCCACTTATGATGCAGCGTTGGATAATGTTAAATGGTTCAATACTGCAGGAGCCTATTTAGACCGTACGCTTGCTCAAGAAGCAGATAGAGATGTGTGGATCTCCCAAGCTCAATTCATAAAAGATCATTTATCTGATGAAGTTATTGAGGCGGCATTTAAAGAATTGCCTGCCGAAATATATCCAGATACCACCACTCAAAAGATCATCAAGAACATGAAAATACGTCGTTCTAATCTGGTTCAAATTGCCGAACGTTATTACGATTACCTCTCTGATCTCGCTGTAGTAACTGGAACTGATAAAGACGATTATGTAGTTATAGATCGGGTTGCAGATGGAAAAACAAGAGTAACTATTTATAGAAATAAAGAGGGTAAAAAAGCAGATGTAGTGGTGGATCGTTTGTTTCTGAAAGAAGATACTAAAGAAATATGGGTGTATGCGCTAGATGATGATGATATCATTGAAGCTGTTGGAACAGGTAAAAACCGTATTAAAGTTAGAGTCATAGGGGGACAGAATAATGATATTTATGATCTTGAAAATGGAAACTCCATCTCTATTCACGATCATCAATCAAAAGAAAATACGTTTAAAAATAAAGGAGGAGCTCGTGTGCAGTTGTCAGACAGCTACAACAGCAACTTTTACAATCCTAAAAAAAGCATTACCAATTCAAATATACTGACACCTGCCTTAGGTTTTAATCCAGATGACGGCTTTAAGATAGGCATCCAAAACACCTTTACTGTGAATGGGTTTAACCGCAATCCAAATACGAGGGTACATCAAATTAAAGCAGGTTATTACTTTGCTACACAAGGATATGACATCAACTATAATGGAACTTTTGCTGGGGTCTTTAACAGTATGAACTTCACTGTTAAAGGAAGGTTTTCTGGACCTACGTTTGCAGAGAATTTCTTCGGCTTCGGTAATGAAACGGTCAACAATGACGAGGATTTGGGTTTTGACTTCAATCGGGTGCGACTCAGTGAACTTTCTACTGGTGTAGGTGTTAGTTACAAAGGAGAATACGGTTCTAACCTACAAGCAGGTATCGAGGTACAGAGTTTTCAAGTAGAAGAAGACAATGGAAGGTTTCTCGAAACTCAATTTGCAGACCCTACTACTGATCCTGAGTTTTTTGAACGCAAGTGGTTTGTCGACTTGAACGCGGGCTATAATTATGAGAGTTATGACAATCCATTAAACCCAACTAGAGGTATGATCTTTGATTTGACCGCAGGTATTAATGCTGATAAAGATGACTTGGGAAATACCTTTGGATATATAAAACCAAAATTAGGGTTTTATAGTGCTTTGAATCGCAGTAGAACTTTAGTCTTGAAAACAATGACTCAAGCTACGGTAAACATAGGAAATAGCTACCAGTTTTATCAAAGTGCGCAACTCGGTCAGAATAATGGTTTGAGAGGTTACCGCACACAACGTTTCTCTGGTGGAAGTGCTCTCGCTGGGACTACAGATGTACGTTACAGCTTTAAGGAGTTTAAAACGGGTGTTGTACCCTTACAAATGGGGGTGTTTGCTGGGGTAGATGTAGGACGTGTGTGGATAGATGATGAAGACAGTAATAAATGGCATAATAATTTTGGAGGCGGCTTTTGGGTCAACAGTTCTGAGGCTATAGGCGCGACGGTTAATCTCTTTAAAGGAGAAGAAGGCCTAAGGTTTAGTTTTCAACTCGGATTCAGTTTCTAATACCGATTTATAGATATTTTTATAAAAGCCTTCTCGGTTATTATCGAGAAGGCTTTATTTTTGGAGCATGAATAAAAAAGGTTCTATTTATTTGATCGCTCTAGGGAGTATTATTGTTTTGGCAGGGGTAGTCATGTTCCTAACAGATGTGGTAGGTGCTAAAGGGATGATTCTTATTGGTTTTTTTACGGAGCTTACTGGTGTATACTTTTACTGGCAAAACAAGAAAACAAAGTAAGTAGAGTAGAAAGGCTATGTAAGCGTTTTAAAGCTACTGTTTAGATTTATAAACTTCTGTATAAGAGTTATAAAAATTTAGATTTCAATTCTGGTGTAGGAATCATACAGCTTTCTTTTTTACCAAACCATTTGTAGCGGTTCCTCGCTATAAAATCATAGACAGCATCTGAGATAAAGCTAGGGATAATGACCAAAGAGTAGAGTAGTGGCCACAATCCAGTCAAGTGTTTTGAGATGCGTAATGCAGCTCCCGCTTTCGCGAAAGCGGAACCTCCACTAATCAATACGATAGAATCTATTTTAGAAGAATCAATGTGATGCTTAGAGAGCAACTCCTTACCCGCATCACTTTCCAATGGAGCAAATTTAAATCGGTTGTTTTTATCGCGCTTTATAATGAATAGAATCGCAGCATTGCACAAATTGCAGACACCGTCAAATAATACTATGTCCTGACTTTGTTTCATTTATATGGCGGTATATTCAAATATACAAGTTACTCATAAAAGTGCATTTGCGAGCTTCTAAATCTATAAGATCTTAAGGTTCATCAATTCCTCAAAAATATAACAAATCTTAGATGCAGAAAAAACACACTACTATTCAACTTGTTTTTTAAAGGTCTCTATCACGTTTTGATTCTTGTGCCTAAGTATAGGTGTTTTATCCTATTTCCCTACTTTTTCTAATTGTTCTATAGGAGCAATAGTGGTGAAAAAGCCATAGTTAATAGTCACCTTCCCTTTTTCAATACTATCAATAGTACCTACCGATTTTGAATCGGCCAGTCGCACTTTGTCATTTATTTTAAGAGCCACCTGAGGTTTTTTATCTTCTTCCTTAACCAGAGACACTTTAGCTTTAATTTTTTCAGTTCTAATTTCTTGAACTTTTTGAATCACCTCTTGTTCCACCTGTTTTTGCTTTCCTTTTTGTTGTTTTACAACTTTAGGAGCTTCATTCTTTTTAACGGGTTGGCGTTTTACGTTTTCTGTGATGACCAGCTTCATTAGTTCATCAAGCAACAACTTTTTCTTTTTATTGTTTTCAAAATTTGTTGCTAGGCTATCAAATTTCTTACCCAACTGTATAAATCGCTGGTAACCGTCATAGAGTTCTTGAAAATCTTGCAATTTTTGATGAACGCGTTCTTGGGTATCTTCTAGCTTAGTTGCTCGCTGTGTGGCTTTCACTTCTTTATCGCGCAAGCTGTCGTTATTACGTCTCAAATTAGAGCGTTCTTTCTGTAAAGCGGCAATAGACTTGTCAAAACGTATTTTGCCTCGTTCTACCTTTTTCTTTGCCTTATTGATTAAAGAATAAGGGATGCCGTTCTTTTGAGCTACTTCAAAAGTAAAAGAACTACCTGCTTCTCCTAACTGCAATTGATAAATAGGTTCTAGAGATCGAGAATCAAACAACATGTTGGCATTAGTCATTTCAGGAAACTCGTTTGCCAGCATCTTTAGATTGGTATAATGCGTGGTAATGATACCGTAGGATTTGCGCTCGTAGAGTTCTTCCAGCATACTTTCTGCTAGCGCTCCACCTAATTCTGGGTCAGATCCTGTACCAAATTCATCAATTAAAAACAAGGTCTTATCATTAGCTGTTTTTAAAAAGCCACGCATGTTTTTCAATCGGTAACTATAGGTACTTAAATGATTATCAATACTTTGATTATCCCCAATATCGGTCAATACATGATCAAAAACACAAATTCGGCTCTTTTCATGAACCGGAATCAGCATTCCTGTTTGTATCATTAATTGAAGCAATCCGATCGTTTTTAAGGTGATGGATTTACCACCTGCGTTAGGTCCAGAAATAACAATAATCCTGTTTTCTGGAGCCAGTCGTATGGTTTGTGGGTATGTTTTTTCTCCTCGTTCATTGTTGGCGACCCATAATAATGGATGGTAGGCATCTACCAATTCCAATTCTTGGTGTTCTACCATCATAGGCAAGCAGCCATTGATTTTACGAGCGTATTTTGCTTTTGCAGCAATCACATCTGTATGAGTAAGATATTCCCTGTATTCTTTAAACTCTGGAATAAACGAACGTAGAAAATCGGTTAATTCTTTAAGAATTCTCTGAATTTCCTCCAGTTCTTCTATTTCTAATTCGGAGAGCTTTCGCGAAAGTATTAACACGCGCTCTGGTTCAATGTAGGAAATGCTCCCTGTTCTAGAGCTTCCCATCATTTTACCTTTCACCTTGCGTCGGTACATGGCTTTTACAGCAAGAACACGGCGGTTTTCTACGACACTTTCTTTAATCTCATCCAGATAATCCAATTGGCCATAATGACTTAGCGCTTGACCAAAGCTACCATTGAGCTGGCCTCTAACCGCATTCATCTCACGTCTCAGGTTTCTCAAATGTGGAGAAGCATCATCTTTGATTTCCCCAAATCGGTCCATAACCAAATCTACTTGAGTAGGAATGATTTCATTGAAAACGATATGTTGGAGTCGTTTGAATAATTGAGGGAAATATTCTTGTAGTTTTTTAAAAAACTTGATGTGTTCATTAACGGTACGTGGTAATATCGTTAGTTTCCTGATGCTATCTTTATCTAAAGTGCTGTTTTCAATTCCCAGCAACTGAAGCTCTTTTTCTATAACGTCAAAACCGTGATTAGGAATTCTATGTTCGCTAGAAAACGACCAAAGGTACTCGTTGGTATAAGCTAATTCTCGATCTATTAAAAACCTCGTGGTCAGTGGTTCTAAGGCGTTGATAGCAGATTTTCCATCCTCGGTAATACAATATGCGCTTGCTTGAGCCAGTACTACGTCGAATTCTAAATCCTGAATCGTTTTTGTTGAAATGTTTTTCATATAAGTTGTACAAAAATAAGCTAGGTAGAAGTGGATACAGGTGCATTTTACAAGAAATTAAGGAAAGAGTTTAAAAAAAGCGAAATACCGTTTTGATAATTTAAAGATGTGGTAATTTGATGCTTTTGAATCTAATCGATAAGAGTGATGATGTATAAAATCAGGCCTAGTCAGAAACGTTCCTGAGGTGCTTGAAATAAGGTATACGAGAAATGATTCTATGGCGTTGGGTGAGATAATAAATAAGAATACGGTATAGAGATCAATTTGCGCAAGATGTAAAGGCCATGATACATGATGGAACAGGCACAAGGAAGACCAGCTTTATACCAATCTACTCATGATGATAGGGTTCATTTTTCAATATGGTAAAAGCCCTATACACTTGTTCTACAGCAAATAAGCGTACCATTTGATGAGAGAAAGTCATGTCGCTAAGAGACAGTTTAGAATTAGACCTCGCATATACATCTGGAGAAAATCCATAGGGACCACCTATGACAAAAACCAATCGCTTTAATCCAGAAACACTTCTTTTATTGATCAACTCTGCAAACTGCAGGCTGCTGTATTTCTTGCCTTTCTCGTCGAGTAAAGTGATAAAATCGCTTTTTTCTAGCTTGTTAAGAATGAGTTTGCCTTCTTCATTTTTTTGCTGTTCTTCACTGAGATTCTTTGTTTTCTTAAGATCAGGAATGATTTCTAACTCAAAATTAATGTAGTGCTGTAAGCGATCTACATACATTTGAGTGAGTTGTTCCATACGAGAATCGTCTGTTTTACCAACGGCTAGAAGTGTGATTTTCATGTCGCAAAGTTATGGTATTTACAATTTCCATCTTCAAAAAACTCAAAGTATAGCAGGGAGTAGAACCACTTAGTAATGTCATATAGTGATTTTGGCAACCACTTCCAGGTCGTCTTTTTAGGGAAGACGAATCAGCTTTAGTTCTCTTTTTTTCATTAGGTCTCCCGTAATTTTTATATCAACAGCAGTCATTCTATTTACATGCCGTTCCAATCAGGTACAAGTTCCAAGAAAAACCATATTATTCCTAGCTCGACGGCGAGTAGTATTCATAGGTGTGAGAAAAGCCTTTATAAATACTTATAATGCAAGCTTCGTTCTCTCTTCATAATAGAGGAAATCCGTATTTTTGAGGAGAAAAGATATATAATGGATTACAATTCTAAAGAGGCTCAGGAAGAAATCACCCGTATTATTAAAAATGCGTTGCGAGAAGACGTAGGTGATGGAGATCATAGTAGTTTGTCTTGCATACCTGATACAGCCATTGGTAAAGCGCGATTGCTTGTTAAGGACGATGGAATTTTAGCAGGTGTCGCTTTCGCGAAAGCGGTATTTCACGAAGTAGACCCCACATTACAGATCGATGTGAGAATAGAAGATGGAAGTCCTGTAAAATATGGGGACGAAGCATTCTATGTCACAGGTTCTTCACAATCTATTTTAAAAGCAGAGCGTCTGGCACTCAACGCAATGCAGCGTATGAGTGCTATTGCTACAAAAACTAAAAACTTTGTCGATGTGTTAGAAGGTACTAAAACCCAAATTCTAGATACAAGAAAAACCACACCAGGAATGCGTATGCTCGAAAAATGGGCTGTAGTTATAGGTGGTGGTGTGAATCATCGATTTGGTTTATACGATGTTATCATGCTGAAGGATAATCATATTGATTTTGCTGGTGGCGTTTCTAAAGCGATTCAAAAAACAAAACAATATTTAAAAGATACCAATCGCGACCTTAAAATAATTGTGGAAGCTCGAGATTTAGAAGAAATCAAGGAAATACTAACCAATCAAGGTGTTTATCGTATTCTAATTGATAATTTTAATTATGAAAATACTAGAAAGGCCGTGGCATTGATAGGGGATCAATGTCTTACGGAAAGCAGTGGTGGGATCACTCTAGACACCGCAAGAAAATATGCTGAATGTGGTGTGGATTTTATCTCAAGTGGAGCACTGACGCACAGCGTTTATAATTTAGATTTAAGCCTTAAGGCCGTACATGAGTAAATTTAAAAAAACAGTCGATCGCATACCTGTCATCTCTTGGTTTGTAGCTCTCATTGACAAATGGAAGTTGCCAGGTTTTGAGGGAATGACCGTATGGGATCTGTGGGAAACTTATTCTGTAGGAATTGTTCAAGGAGCGTTTTCTGCAAGAGCCAGTTCTATCTCTTATAGCTTTTTCATGGCTATATTTCCATTTATTCTTTTCATCCTGAACTTGATACCTTTTATTCAAATTGATAATTTTCAAGAAGAAATCTTACTTTTTGTAAATGATTTATTGCCTGCACAAGCTGCCGGAGCCTTTGATAATATATTTACAGAAATTGCATTACAAGAAAACACAGGACTTTTAACCATAGCCTTTTTCACTTCATTATTTTTAATGGCCAATGGAGTAAATGCTATATTCAATGGTTTTGAGCGCAGTTACCATTCTGAATTGAATCGTGGCTTTTTCAGACAGTATTTTGTCGCCATAGCGGTATCTGTTATGTTGGTAGTTTTTCTTTTTTTAGGGGTAGTTCTAGCAGGGGTAGTAGAATACTGGATAGCAGCGCTTAGAGCACGAGATTTTATGACTCAAGATTCCATGGAAGCATGGTTGAAACTCTTCAGGTATGTCACCTTAATATTCATGTTGTTTATGTTTGTTTGTACCTTGTATTACACAGGTACTAAAGAGGGAAGAACGACTCGGTTTTTATCGGTAGGGGCGTTTTTAACTACCGTATTAATCATCTTATTTTCTTATCTTTATGGAGTCTATATTGATAACTTTGCCTCCTATAACGAGATTTATGGTTCTATAGGTGCTTTGCTTATTTTAATGGTCTACATATGGCTTAATGCTAACCTATTATTGCTGGGATTTGAATTAAATGCATCGCTTCGTGCTTTAAAGGCACGGAATTTGGAAACAGTGTAGTATATTTAGAAACTTAAAAAATCAAAAAAAATGAAAAAATTACTTTTAGCCGTTATGGCACTTTTGGGTACCTATACTGCAACTGGTCAAAAAACCATTGAAGGTGTAACTGTAGAGAAAAATCTTACCGTTGCCGGACAAAAACTAGAATTGAATGGAGCAGGTTTGAGAGAAAAGCTCTGGTTTGATCTCTACGTAGGAGCTCTATATGTGACTACAAAATCTAGTGACGGCAATACACTTGTAGATGCCGATCAGGCCATGGCGATCACTTTAGATATTACTGATAAAGTAGTCACTCAAGAAAAAATGAAGTCATCAGTAGAAGATGGATTTGGTGATAGCTGTACGACTAAGGAGCGCAAGGCTATACAATCTGAAATCAATGAATTTATAAGTTTCTTCAGTGAAGCTATTGTAGAAGGAGATCATTTTGAAATCGCTTATGTGCCTGGACAAGGAACTTTAGTTTCTAAAAACGCTAAGTATATTGGAACGATAAAAGGTCTAAAATTTAAAAGAGGATTATTCGGCATATGGCTCGGAAATGACCCTGTGGATGAGGACCTTAAAGAAGGAATGTTAAATCAATAATTCTTTAATTTATTAGAGTATAAAGCCCATGTCATTTGCATGGGCTTTTTAATTGATGCCAAATGAAATATTTAATTGCATTTTTAGTAGTGGTTTTAGCTTTCGCAAAAGCAAGCTCTCAAGAAGTCATAGGTACCTGGAAAACTATTGATGATGTAACAGGAATTGTGAAATCGCATGTAGAGATTTATAAAAGAGACGGAAAAATTTATGGTAAAGTTGCCCAGATTCTTGATAGAAACGCGCCGGCAAATCCTCTTTGTAAAAATTGCGATGGAGCATTTAAAAATGCCCCTATATTAGGATTGGAAATCATACAAGGATTAGAAAAAAAAGGAGGTGTCTATAAAGGCGGGGATATCTTAGATCCAGAAAACGGAAAAACATATACCTGTAAATTATGGCTTAATGAAGAAGATACGGATCAACTAATGGTACGCGGTTACTTCGCCTTTTTCTATCGGACACAGACTTGGGAACGCCTGTAAATACCGCAGGGTTACCTAAATGTAATGTGCTTATTTACGACTTTGACAACTCTTTGTATAAAGCATTTGTAGCTTCATTTTGTAATTTAAACCTTCTAAATCCGGTTCATTTAAAATTGATTCTTGAGCATAGTGAATCATTAGTTTTGCTTGATGATGAAGTACCGCGTAAGACTGCTGGCGGGTTTTCCTTTTCATACCAAGAGAAAAGAGTTGCAATAGTTTTTAAATGACTACTACATCTGCTTTGCAGTATTTGCGATAAGCAGTAAACACATCATTCATCAAGACATCAAGCTCTACCACTTTTAGTTTGATCAACACATATTCATTTTTAAAACCAGTCTCTTCAAAGAGCTGGTTTTCTTATGACCGCAACTGTCTCAAACCTTCATAAGTGATGACAGCAACAGCATTGGCTAAGTTGATACTGCGTATGTGTTCACTGTATTGAGGTATCTTGTATAAATCATTTTTAAATCGATCTGTGATATCGCTAGATAGACCTTTGGACTCTTTGCCAAAAACCAGCATGCCATCCTCCTCATAAGGAATTTCTGTATAGTCTTTAGTTCCATGACTGCTCAAAAAAGCCATTTTTCTACCCTTGTTCTTCTCAAAGAATTCTTCGGTGTTTTCATAAATGGAAAGTTCGATATGCTGCCAGTAATCCAGTCCAGCTCTTTTTAAACGTTTATCAGTCAATTCAAATCCGAAGGGTTTTACCAAATGTAAATGAGAAGCAGTGGCCAGACTTAGACGGCCTATGTTTCCTGTATTGGTGTGAATTTCTGGTTCGATGAGAACAATATGCAAAGACATAGAATATTTTTAAAAGACAAAGATAGGAGTAAAGAGGTTGATGAAAGTTCCGCTTTCGCGAAAGCGAGAGAATTATTAAAATTTTAGATACCTATAAGACTGCTTTAACTCATAATTAACCCCAACAAGCTTTATAGATGAGTACTTTTATAAAAAATAAACAATGGCTGTTTTAGATCATCTTAAGCGTTAGATACTATAAAGAAACAGCAGAACAGGATCTGATCGCTGAAAAAGCAGATTTAGTAGCTTTCGGAAGACCATTTATTGTAAATCAGTACCTTGTAGAGCGATTCTCTAAAGATACCAAATGGAACGAACCTGATGCCGCTCTTTTTTATACTTCTGATAAAAAAGGTTATCTAGATGATCAATGCTTGAAAAAAAACGGTCTTAATAACATATACCAACAACCCAAAAATAAAATAATGCAAAATATAAAAGCTTACGGTGCTATTAATAAAGACGCCGATTTAAAAGAAATGACTATAACACGTCGCGATCTAAATGATAATGATGTTAAAATTGATATTCTTTATTGTGGTGTATGTCACAGTGATATCCATGCAAAAAATAACGATTGGGGAAATGCAAAATATCCTATCGTTCCAGGACATGAGATCATAGGAAAAGTGTTAGAAGTAGGGGGTAAAGTCTCTAATTATAAAGAAGGAGATCTTGTTGGGGTAGGCTGTATGGTAGACTCTTGTCAGACTTGCAGTGCTTGTCAAGATGATTTAGAGCAATTTTGTGAAAACGGAATGACGGGTACTTATAATGGAAAAGACCGCATAGGTGGATCAGGAAGTGATCATACCTTTGGAGGTTACTCGACCAGTATTACGGTAAGAGAAGACTTTGTTTTAACCATCCCTGAGAATTTAGATGCTAAAGCTGCTGCACCCTTATTATGTGCAGGAATCACTACTTTCTCTCCTTTAAACCATTGGAAAATTAAAAAAGGTGATAAAGTAGGTGTCGTAGGTCTGGGTGGATTAGGTCATATGGGAATTAAATTTGCCGCAGCAATGGGAGCAGAAACCATTATGATTACCACCTCTCCGAGTAAAGCAGAGGACGCAAAAAGACTTGGAGCTAATGGGGTGCTTATTTCAAAGAACGCTGAGGAAATGAAAGAACATCAAGGTTCTTTTGATTTTATCTTGAATACAGTTCCTGTAAAGCACGATATCAATCCTTATTTAAGTTTATTAAAAAGAGATTCTACTATGTGTATGGTAGGAGCTATTGAGCCTTTAGAACCTATGCACGGCGGGAGCTTGATTCTAGGAAGAAAAAGAGTGGCCGGATCTTTAATAGGGGGAATCAAAGAAACACAAGAGATGTTGGACTTTTGCGGTGAAAACAATATTGTTTGTGATGTAGAAATGATCAATATTGACGAGATCAATAAGGCCTATAAAAAAGTACAGGACAATGATGTTAAATACCGTTTTGTAATAGACATGAAATCTTTAAAAGACTAATTCATTTATTGATTCTTAAAAAAGACCGTTTGTAAAACGGTCTTTTTTTATGCTTCGGGAACAACAGTTTTTTTTGTTACTCGAGATATAGTAGTTTTACCACTTAACAATTTCCTTATTTATGCACTCATTTACTGTACAACAAATCAACGATATTCTCCAAGGCGAATTGGTCGGAAACACTACACATACGATTACTGGAGTGGAAGAAATAAGAAATGCTTCTCCTACTGATCTTACATTTATTGGTAATAAAAAGTATGCAAAATTTTGGGTAGACTCTAAGGCTTCAGTAGCAATTATCAATGATACTATTGTTTTAGAGCCGGGTAGTAACCGCGCTTTTATAAAAGTAAAAAATGCAGATCTTGCTATGGCGATGCTATTAGAAGCTTTTCAGCCACCTGCACCTGTTTTTGATACGGCGATCCACCCTACAGCGGTTATTCATGAAACAGCCCGTATAGGGGATGGTGTTCAAATAGGCGCTCATTGTTACATAGGTAAAAATGTTGTTTTAGGGGATGGAGTTATTTTGTATCATAATGTCAGTGTATTTGATGATACTACCATAGGGGCTCAAACTATCGCTTGGTCAGGAACAGTTATACGAGAACGCTCTCAAATAGGAGCACAGTGTATTTTCCACAATAATGTGAGTATAGGTGCAGACGGTTTCGGGTATCGCCCAGCCGATGATGGTCGTGGACTGGTTAAAATACCGCATATAGGAAATGTGGTCATAGGAAATGGTGTAGAGATAGGAGCAAACTCCTGTGTGGATCGTGCCAAATTCAACTCTACTATTATAGGAGATGGCTGTAAGATCGATAATCTGGTGCAAATAGCACACAATTGTATTATGGGAAGATCTTGTATCATGGCAGGTCATAGTGGTCTGGCAGGATCAGTAACTTTAGGCGATGGCGTAATCATAGGGGGTAGTGCAAGTATCAAGGATCATACAACTATTGGTTCTGGAGCCACAGTGGGGGCAGGAAGTGGTGTCTTGAATGATGTAAAAGAAGGTCAGACCGTATTAGGTTATCCAGCAGCCGACTCCAGAAATATGCTCAAGCAATGGGTGGCTTTACGTAGGCTAGCTAAATAAATAATTCTGTTGGGTTTAATTAACATTTATTCCTTTAGAATTAAGGAATACTTGATGTCTATCTTGATAGATTATCAATGTTTTTATAGTGTAAGTGGGTTGTTTTTAAATCTGTCCTGAGGGTATTTTTATAGTTTTTAAAACGCTTAAGGCTATTTTGTAAGTTAGTTCTGAGTTGCTAGAGGTTAGATTAAGTAAACGTATTTGCTTTGCGTGCACTGATCTCTAGCAAGTAAAGGGTGACAAAAGTATCGCTAAAACCCTCTTGTGTTCCTTATAAATAGGTAACTAGAGCAATTCTGTATCTCTGGGAGAACGACTTAGGTTTTTCACTAGTTACTCATCTCATAGCGATAATTACAGCTATAGATTTTAGATAATTCCCTCGTTTGTCATTTGGTATTAGTTGATTCCTTTTGTGATAAAACCTTCTGAAAATCAGCTGGATCCTTCCTTAATAAAGAATTGATAAGGCCTTTCATATTTTAACATTTGTTCCCTTATAAATGATGTACTTTTGCGCCGCCTTAAAAAGGGAGCACATGAAGCGTATCAATCAGTACAAAAAGATGTTCAACGTAGAGAAAGACATCGATCTTAAAGAATTAAAGAAAAGTTACCGCAATTTGGTAAAAGAATGGCATCCAGATAAATTCCAAGAAGGGGATAATAAAAAGGAAGAAGCTGAGGTAATGAGTCGTGAAATCATAGATGGTTACCACTTTCTAGTAAGTATTGCTCCAGAAACGAAGCAAGCAAATATGGATGAGTATACAGAAACTATTTCCAATACAGGAATTCAAGACTTTGATCATAAGGGTCGTGTATTAGAGGTGGTTTTTACGGATGGTTCTACTTATGAGTATTTTGGGGTAGATGTAAAGCTGTTTAAGAAACTAATCAATGCAGATAATCGTTATCGATTTGCAAAACGCAACATCTTCAACAACTTCTTATATCGCAAATCAAAAAAGGATTTAGATTTACAGAAAGCATAGTTCCTCATTTTAAAGATATATAAAAAGCCATTTCAGTTGTGAAATGGCTTTTATTGTTTACGTAGTTTAAAGTCTTGCAACAATTCATTGTAAAATTAAGACTAACAGTCATTTACAGATTTATTTACCGTTTTATATAAAGTTTTATAGGAATTCAGTGTTGTTTTATTTGTAATTGAAATAAAATGATTACTTTTGCATAATGATTGGAGTTTATGATCATAAAATTTAGTAGGATTTCTTATTTATTTTTTATCATTTTTCTAGTTATATCGAGCTTTTCCATGGTGAATACTCTTGTGGTGAGGCTTTTCAAACTAAATAAGAAGTATTATTAATTTAAATTATTACAGATGAGTACAGGTACAGTAAAATTTTTCAATGACGCAAAAGGATTTGGATTTATTACAGAAGAAGGATCAGGTCAGGAACATTTTGCACACGTAACAGGTTTAATCGACGAGATCCGTGAAGGTGACAAAGTTGAATTCGAACTTAAAGAAGGAAAAAAAGGTTTAAATGCCGTTAATGTTAGAGTAATCGACTAATTCGATTCTTTAAATTTCTTACAGAGCCCATCTAATTTAGATGGGCTTTTTTTATGTCTTGTGATACGTATTATTTATAGCAATTAAGATTTTTCAAACTCTTTATTCTGCTAGATTTGCATCCATGAATAGAAACACCTTACTCATTGTATTGGCCTTTTTCTCCATTTATGTATTTTGGGGTTCTACCTATCTTTGGAACAAGATGGCAGTTAGTGAGTTATCTCCATTTATGCTCGCCAGTATTCGCTTTACTTCGGCAGGAACTCTCATTTTTATCATCGCTAGGTCTTTAGGTTACAGCTTACGCATTACTAAAAAACAGCTGGGAAACTCTGTTCTAGCCGGTTTTCTATTTCTAGCCTATGGGAATGGAGTATTTGTTTGGGCGTTAAAATATGTGGACACTAGTTTTGCGGCTTTATTAGCGGCTTTACAACCATTGTTTATTCTACTCTTAATGAGAACTGTCCAGCGCAAGGCATTACAACCTAAGTCTATTATAGGAGTATTGCTAGGATTGTCTGGAATGTATATCCTAGTAAGTCAAAATGATATCACAACAAAAGAAGGAACAGTAACGGGAATCATAATGATTCTCACTTGTATTCTAAGTTGGAGTATAGGGAGCTTATTTGTTGCAAAGGCTGATGTTCCACAAAACTTTTTTGTTTCTACTGGCTATCAAATGATAGCTGCTGGTGTTATTCTTGCTATAGCAAGCTTATGCTTTAATGAAGTCTGGGTATCTCCTTTAGATTGGAGCACCGATGCATATCTGGCACTGACTTGTTTAATTTTGTTTGGGAGTATAGCAGCATTTACTTCTTTTAATTTTTTGCTTAAGAAAATTTCTACAGAAAAAGTGGCGACCTCTTCTTATGTAAATCCTGTCATTGCGATGCTTTTGGGTTGGTATTTTTTGGAAGAAAAAATAACTTCTCAATCCATGATTGCTGCGGCAGTAATGTTAACAGGGGTCTATTTTATCAATAGTCGCAAACGAGATAAAAAAGACATCAAACCATCTCCCAAAAATAGATAGTCTTAAATCTAGAATTTTCTAGAGACTCCCTTAGCCCTACATAAAACCCGTGATAGTGATGTTCACATTATTCCGTGGAATTAGAGCTGTCTTTTTATCCATACTTATCTCGCTTTCGCGAAAGCGAAAACAAAACAAGCTTTCTCATAAAATAAATGCTTTTAGACCAATACTATTAAAAAATAGCCTGTCTAAATCATGCTTTTACCATTAAATTTGTGGCTTTAACATAAAACTATGAGTGAGCCTAAAGACATGGATGTAAATAAGACTTCTTCACAAGAAATAGAGGCCTGTATCCAGACGCTTCATAAATTCATAGAGGACCCCAAACAAATTTTTGAACTACCGGAAGAGCTGCGAGTAGCTTTAATGAAGGCGGCTGGAAAAATTTCTAGACCCACTCGAGAGGATTACAAGCGTTCTAAAAAAGACGCTAAAAAAGCGACCAGAAGAAAGCAAATAGAACGGGATAAACACGCTCGTAAAGAAACCGGGATAAGAAGCGCTCGAGAGGATGCTGTTTTTAAAGCCCCTAAATTACTCGCCGCAGCCGACCTGTCGCAAAAAGACCCTGGTGAACTTTCTTCACCTCGCAATTGTTATGTCTGTAAAACTCTGTTTACAAAACTGCACCACTTTTACGATCAGATGTGCACGGATTGTGGAGATTTTAATTATGCCAAACGTTTTCAAAATGCCAACGTAAAAAACCAAGTAGCTGTTATTACAGGCTCGCGTTTAAAAATAGGATATCACATTACCCTTATGTTATTGCGTGGAGGTGCTACGGTCATTGCTACCACTCGATTTCCGCATGATAGCGCATTGCGTTTCTCTCAAGAAGCGGATTTTAAAGAATGGGGACATCGATTACATGTTCACGGTTTGGATTTAAGACATATTCCCAGTGTAGAGATTTTTTGTAATTATATAGAACAAAAGTATGATCGTCTAGATATTTTGATCAATAATGCGGCGCAAACCGTTAGAAGACCTTCTGGATTTTACTCACATTTAATGCCTAATGAAGAATTGAGCTTTGAACAGTTACCAGTTTTTGCACAAGAAACATTGTCCGATCATTATACATGCCTTCAGGAACTCCAACAATTAACTCCAGGAGCCTCTTCTAACAAAAACATGCCAGTTACTTGGCATGGTCCAGAGCCTGGAATAGGATTGCGTGCTAGTGCTAAACTCTCTCAAATCCCTTATAGCTTTGATAAAGCACTGGTCACACAAGAAGTTTTTCCCGAAGGAAAACTCGATGCTGACTTACAACAAGTAGACCTTAGAAAAACAAATAGTTGGCGATTAAAACTGGGCGAGATAGAAACTACAGAGATGATAGAGGTCCAACTTGTAAATTCTGTTGCACCATTTGTACTCTGTAACCGCTTATCTGAAATTATGAAAAAGCATCCTACAGGACAGAAGCACATTATTAATGTCAGCGCGATGGAAGGGAAGTTCCATACGTTCCACAAGGAAGACCGTCATCCACATACCAATATGGCTAAAGCTGCCTTAAATATGCTAACACATACTGCTGCAGGAACACTTGCTAAAGATGGTATTTATATGAATGCTGTAGACACGGGATGGGTTACTGATGAAGATCCTGCGCAGCTTTCTAAACAAAAACAAGAAGTACACGATTTCCAGCCACCTCTAGATATTGTAGATGGTGCGGCTAGAGTAATGGACCCCTTATTTGACGGGATCAATACAGGTAAGCATTGGTGTGGGAAGTTCTTGAAGGATTACCGACCTATTAGTTGGTAATGTATATAAATACCTTATTGGATATATTAATATAGAATTGGGCAGCAGACGTCTTGTTAATTATTATCTTTAATAAAATTAAACATGAGACGGACTGCAAGTTTTTTATACCTTCTTTTTACTATAGCATTAGCGAGTTGTCAAAACAAATCCAACAACGAAGTTCCACAAGTTGTTCTCGATTCTTTTGAACTAAAATACCCAGGTGAAAATGATCCAGATTTTGAGCAAGATGTCCACGGATACTGGGAAGCTCATTTTAAAAAGGACGGAGAAAAATACCGAGCAGATTTTCATGCAGATGGTTCCTGGAGAGAAACAGAGAACTCTATAAAGGATAAGGAAATTCCTGAAGCGATTCAAAAAGCCATTCAAAGAGAATTCCCAGACATGAAAATAACAGAAGCAGAGCATGTGATCAGTGCCACTAAAGGGGAGTTTTACGATATAGAATTCAAGCAGAAAGGCAAGAATAAAGACGTCGAATATAGAAGAGACGGCTCTAAAGTCTAGAACTACTTATGTAACAAGCCTTTTGATTTCACCCAAAAGCTTAATGTTTTGGTATATCTAGTGGATGGATGAGTATGTTTTCACTTTCTTAGGAAGATGTATTTTAAACTCTGTCCATTCTCCTAATTGTGACTCCACAGTTATACGCCCGTCCATATGTTCTAACAATCTAGCCACCGTCGCAAGCCCTATTCCAGTTCCTTGTTTGCCATTTCTATCTTGTTTTGCTGCCACGTAGAATAACTTGAATACGGAATTGATATTCTCTGGAGCAATACCACTTCCATTATCGCGTACGGTTAATTCATACTCTTCTTGATGTTTGATCAGTTTTATATCGATATGAGTATGGTCTTTATCGCTGTACTTTACGGCATTAGAAATCAAATTGATAAGAATTTGCTTTAATGCTATCTCATTGGTTATTAAGGTGGTGTCTTTTTCAGGGATATATCGTACTTCTACACTTTCATCCATTACAGTCATAGCAATCACCTCTTCTATAAGGTCTACATAACTCACTTCATCATAATCTTCACTAACCAATTCTTCACTGCGGTAAAATTGTAACATTCCGTCAATGTAGCGGCTCATGCTATTTGAGCTTTCTTTAAGATAACCTAAATATTGATCAGATTGTTGGGATAGGTTTTTTTCTCCTTTCCGCAATAAATCTGTGATCATAATAATATTAGACAAAGGTGCTTTGAGGTCGTGGGATACTATACCAGCAAAATCTTTAAGTTCTTGATTGCGCACTTCAACTTGCTCCTTCATTTTTTGCAATTCAAAAGTTTGAAATCGTTCTTCAAAAAGTGACATCACTTGTTTTGCCATAGCTTTTAGAGCATCTACTTGCTTTTCAGTAAGGGTTCTAGGTTGGTGATCGTAAACACACAATGTTCCCAGCTTGTAACCATTTTTATCAATTAGAGGAGCCCCAGCATAGAAGATAGCTTTAAAACCGGCCACTAAAGGATTTCCTTTGAAACGTTTATCTTCTCTTGCGTCAGGAACAATCATGACCTCCTCATTACCAGCTATAGCATGACCACAAAAAGAAGTGTCCCGTGGTGATTCTGACATATCTAGTCCATTTCTCGACTTTATAAAGGTCCTGTTTTTATCTACAAGTGTTATCAAAGAAATAGGAGCGTCACAAATGGTTGAAATGATGGATGTGATGTTGTCATAACTCTCTTCTGGCATCGTGTCGAGCAATCGGTATTTTTCAACAGCCGCTTGCCTTAGGTGTTCGTTATCAGGAATAGGAGGTGAAATCATTGGCTGGTTGCTTATTCTTCTTAAAGAAAAGAATTAATATATTGTTGCGGTTCTTATTGTTAGGCTTTTAACAGTAATTTTTAAATGCAAGCTCGTTCATGAAGAAGTCTTGTGAGACTCTTGTAATTCCGCTTTCGCGAAAGCATCAGTTTTTTATAGAGTATTGCAAATTTAATAAATTTGTCCATGCTATAGTTGGCTATTTTTACTTTAAGAGTTGGTACGTAGTTCTCTTAGCTATGTACTCAAGGTTGTTGGTATAAGTTTATACAGAGAGTAGGCGTAAATAAAACAAATCAACTCCTTTTCAATACTTTAATACAGCAACGACTTGATAAATTGAGGTTTTACGGGAATTAAATCTTTTCATACTTAGCGGATAGTCCTGCTTAAATAAGTATATTTCCCGCTTTTTATAAAAGAGTATTTTTAAAGTGTGATATAATGAGAAAGCTATTTTATTATTTCTTGTTGCTGCCTTTTTTCCTTTCAGCCCAAATCAACGAAAGTGATACGCTTCAATTGAAAGCAAACCTTTCTTTAACTGGTTTTTATCAAGGGGGAAATGTAGAAACTTTGATTTTTAGAGCTAAATCAGATTTTAGTTTTAGGCCTTTAAAGAAGTGGGTATTCAAAACACAGAATTCCTATGTATACCAAGAGTTTGGTAAGAAGAAGGCAGACGAAGATATTTTAAGTCTCAACTTTCTGTATTTAAACCCAGAGCGAAAAATATATCCTTTATTACTAGGGTTTGTAAGTACTAATTTCAGAAGGGAAATTGATTTGCGTTACCTGATAGGAGCAGGAGTCACTTATCAACTTTTGAACAAAAAAAACCATTGGCTTAAAATTGCGGTTTCTAGTGAATATGAGCAAACTGATTTTGGTAAATCTGATTTTAACATCTCAGAGTATGACGGAAGTGAATCTATAGACACTTTTCGTGGTACGGTATGGTTGAATGGTAGCTACCTAGTGTTTAAAAAGAAAGTAATTGTCAACCATGAATTTTACTTTCAGCCTTCTCTGGAGCAAAGCAACAACTTTAGATGGCAAGCAGATGTAAGTTTAGAATTCCCGCTTTGGGAATTTTTAAATTTTAAGATCAACTACATTCACAGCTTTGAAAACATAGTGATAGAAAATCAAAAACAAGAGGACAACTTCTTGACTTTTGGTTTTACTCTAAAAACCTATTGATGAGACACTCAGAGTTGTACTCAAGCTGTCTTTCTAAAATAACATATAGAGTTCGATTCCAGCTCTACGCCATGATCATAAGTGACAGGCTTTTTATGATTAGACGATATGTGATCAAGAACAATAACAGCTTCTGTTTTTGTCAAATTTAAAAGGTGATCTACAAATGCATTTTTAGACATGCCCAACCTTAAAAATTATTGCAAATGAACTTTGACGATAATGAATTTGATAACAGATATCAAACGAGCATACTTATATTCTAAGGATTACACAGTAGAAATGATGATACGTATGCTCGTTTTGCTATGTGTTGAGAAAGCGTATGATTCCATCATTATCAAGGTTTTAGTCTAGGTTTGAGAGGGATTAAGCTTAATTTTGTCGAGTATTAAAGTTATCGTTGCCCATGGATCAGTCACATAAGTTAGAATTGAGTAAAGAGGAAATGAAAGCCTATGGGTATCAAGTAATTGATTCCATTGTAGAACATTTTACTACTCAAAATGAAAAGAGTCCGGTAGCTATCGGCAGTAGAAAGGAAATGGACGATTTGTTTCAAGAAGCAGTTCCTGAATTACCATCAAATCCTAAAGATGTGTTGGACTTTGTTACCCAGCAAGTGTTGCCTCACAGCAACATAGTCTCACATCCTAAATCGTATTCTTTTGTTCCTGGGCCCAGTAATTATATAAGTGTAATGGCAGACACCCTTGCGACAGGTTTCAATGTCTTTTCTGGCGGTTGGGCCGCATCGCCTGCAGCGGCAGAG
>TARA_R110000751_G_scaffold105046_1_pt1 | contig 56006 bp, 51 predicted proteins | sample TARA_R110000751 | Tara Oceans TARA_R110000751 (sample SAMEA4398001) | marine metagenome | biome: Polar Biome; feature: [MES] marine water layer (ENVO:01000295) within the mesopelagic zone...; material: water (ENVO:00002006), including particulate matter (ENVO:01000060) such... | reverse complement strand
CTCCTTTAAAATCTCTAATACAAAGTTCCAGTATTTTTGAGCAGACGATATTTGCGCACGCTCGTCAGGACTATGTGCGCCTTTAATGTTTGGTCCAAAACTAATCATTTCCATATCTGGATAATTTTGACCTAAAATACCACATTCTAAACCAGCGTGACAAGCAGCAATATGTGCTTTTTCGCCATTTAATTTTTGGTATAAATTATCTAACACTTTTAATATCGAGCTATCCATGTTTGGTGTCCATCCTGGATAATCTCCAGAAAGCTCAACCTCACAACCTGTAAGCTCAAATGCAGCACGCAACGTATTTGCTAAGTCCATTTTACTACTTTCTACAGAGCTACGCGTTAAACATCCTATTTTTACTTGACCATCCTTAACTATTACACGTGCAATATTATTAGATGTTTCTACCAATTCAGGTATATCAGCACTCATACGATACACACCATTTACTGCTGCATATATAGCACGTGTTAATCCTTCTTGTACACCAAGGTCCATAATTAATTCAGGAGTTTCAGTTTTAGAGACTTCAATAACTAAATCTGGTTCCATTGTTTTTAGTTCGGTTTTAATACTATTACCTAACTCCTCCATTTCGCTGATAAAAGCAGCTTCGTGTACAGCATCTATTGCAACTACTGCTCTACTTTCTCTTGGAATAGCGTTACGTAAACTTCCTCCATCAATTTCCGAAATACGTAAACCAAAGTTTTCAAAACCATCAAATAATAAACGGTTCATTAATTTATTGGCATTACCTAAACCTTCGTGTATTTGCATACCTGAGTGTCCACCTTGTAAGCCTTTTACTTTTACTTCAAATCCTATTTTAAATTCAGGAGTTTCTTCTTGCTCGTACGTTCTTGTTGCTGTAACATCAATACCTCCTGCACAACCAACACCAATCTCGTCATCTTCTTCCGTATCTAGGTTTAACAAGATTCCGCCAGTTAACAAACCACCTTTTAATCCCATTGCTCCTGTCATACCAGTTTCTTCGTCAATTGTAAACAAGGCTTCAATTGCTGGATGTGGTATGTCTGTACTTTCAAGAAGTGCCATAATGGTTGCTACTCCTAAACCGTTATCTGCACCAAGGGTTGTTCCTTTTGCTTTTACCCAGTCACCTTCCACTACCATTTGAATCCCTTGTGTGTCAAAATCAAAATCGGTATCTGCATTTTTTTGGTGTACCATATCTAAATGCGATTGCATTACAATAGTCACACGATCTTCCATTCCTGCAGTTGCTGGTTTTTTGATAATCACATTTCCAACCTCATCTTCTATAACTTCTAAACCTAAATTGGTACCAAAGTCTTTCATAAATTTAATCACACGCTCCTCCTTTTTTGAAGGTCTTGGTACTGCGTTTAAATCTGCGAATTTATTCCATAATGCTTTTGGCTCTAAAGCTCTAACGTCTTGACTCATTTGTATTGTTTTAATTGAATTACAAAAGTACAAATTGCAGATGCATTTAGACACCTTTTTAAGTTAGAAATAACATTAGTCGCTACTCCTGATGGTAGTGGCATCCTTTTTTGCAAAAAAAGATATAACGGACAGCAGGTAGAAACCTTTTAAATAAACCTAAGTGATTGGTCCTAATTTTTAATTATTTTTGAGTCATGCTAAAAAACAAAAAACTGTGGATTGCCCTACTGATTATACCTATGTATATATTGGTTAAAGTTTCGGCTAAATTTCCGGACACAATCGAGGTTGTGTATAGTACTGGTTTGTATCCTTTTATTTCTAAATTGTTTAGGTATACTTTGGGTTGGTTGCCTTTTAGTTTTGGCGATTTGTTATATGCTTTTAGTATTATTTTTATAATCCGTTGGCTAATTTTAAATGTAAAACGCATCTGGAAAGATACTGTCCATTGGCTAATTGATATATTTGCTGCTATTAGTGTTATTTTTATGGCATTTCATTTATTTTGGGGTTTTAATTATTACCGAAATCCTTTACATAAAAATTTAAATTTAGAGGACGATTACACCACTGAGCAATTAGTTACAGTAACCAAAAACTTGATTGAAAAATCGAATACTATACACTTAGAAATCACTAAAAATGATAGTTTAAAGGTCGAATTACCGTTTACTAAATCCGAAATCCTAGCTTTAACCCCTAATAGTTATGAGGCTTTAAAAACTGATTTTCCGCATTTGGAATACCATCCTAAAAGTTTAAAAAAGTCATTATTTAGTTACCCATTAACGTACATGGGTTTTAGTGGTTATCTTAATCCATTAACCAATGAGGCTCAGGTGGATGATATGATTCCTGTGTACAAATTTCCGACCACTGCTGCACATGAAGTAGCACACCAATTGGGTTACGCTAAAGAAAATGAGGCTAATTTTATTGGCTTTTTAGCGACTATTAGCAATACTAATATCTACTTTAAATATTCGGGTTACACCTTTGGTTTAAGGCATTGTCTAGGTGAAATTTTTAGACGTGATCCTGATTTATATTATAAATTATTACCAACGATTAATATAGGTATTTTAAAAAACTATCAAGAGGTTAGAGACTTTTGGAATGATTACAAAAACCCGTTGGAACCAATTTTTAGATCTACTTACACGTCTTACCTAAAAGCTAACAACCAAGCCAAAGGTATGGATAGCTATAGCTATGTGGTGGCTTTATTGATTAATTATTTGGAAGATAAAATCTTATAAAAACGTTAAAATCCTAATTGGGTGTTGTTTGGCATATTGGCTAATGCGTATCTTTAGTGTTTATCAACCTTAAACTATCAACCAATGATTAAAAAATGGGCAGCATTAAGCCTGCTGTTGTGCAGTTATTTTTCTTTTGCACAAGAGTATGTTCCTAAAAACGATGGTGTAAAAACCAACACGTCTAATTACACAGCATTAACAAACGCTAAAATTTACGTCACTCCTAATCAAGTTATTGAAAACGGAACCTTACTTATTAAAGATGGTAAAGTTGTCTCTTCTGGAGCTGCTATTACTATCCCAAAAAACGCTGTTGTTATTGATGTAACTGGTAAATCTATTTATCCATCCTTTATTGATATTTATACAGATTTTGGTATAAAAACACCTAGTAGCGCTTCTGGAAATAACAGAAGTCCGCAATATGACGCTAATCGCGAAGGTTTTTATTGGAATGACCATATTAGACCTGACCAAAATGCAATAGACCTTTTTGAATTTGACAGCAAAAAAGCTGAAGAATTACGTAAAGCTGGTTTTGGTGTTGTAACCTCGCATATTGATGATGGTATAATCCAAGGTACTGGTGTTTTAGTAACATTAGCAGCTTCTGGTAGTGATGCTACTAGATTATTGGACGACAAAGTTGGACAATTTTCTGGAACATCAAAAAGCAAAACTTCTAGACAGGCGTATCCAACATCATTAATGGGTACTATGGCGTTATTACGACAAGTAAACCATGATGCAGATTGGTATGCTAAAGGAAATATTAAAGAAAGAGATCGTGCTTTAGAAGCTTACATTGCTAACAAAAATCTGGTTCAGTTTTTTGATGCTGGCAAAAAAATAAATGCGTTACGTTTTGACAAATTAGGTGACCAATTTGGTATCCAATATGTATTTGTTGGTGGTGGTGATGAGTATGAGCTTATTAGTGACATTAAAAACACCAATGCTAAATTTATTTTACCATTAGACTTTCCGGATGCATATGATATGGAAGATCCACTATTGGCACAATCTGTTAGTCTTGAAGATTTAAAAGCATGGAACCAAAGTCCTGCTAATCCTAAAATTTTAGCCGAAAACAATATTCAGTTTGCATTAACAACACATAAATTAAAAGAGTCAAAATCATTAATGCCTAATATTTTAAAGGCTATTGAATATGGTTTAGATAAAACAAAAGCTTTAGAAGCTTTAACAACTGTGCCTGCCGGAATTATTGGTAAATCAACAGAGCTTGGACATTTAAAATCAGGTGCTTATGCTAACTTTTTAATAACGTCTGGTGACGTTTTTGATAAAGAAACGACTATTTACGAAAACTGGGTAACTGGTATTAAAGATGAATTAACAGCAATGAATACCAAAGATTTACGTGGTAACTATACTTTTAATTTTGACAATACCGAGTATGAGTTAGAAATTTCTGGTGAGATTGAAAAACTAAAATCTAAGGTTAAAACAAGTACTAAAGAATATGGTTCTAAAATAAGCTTTAGTGATAATTGGATGCAATTAACCTTTGCTGCTGCAGATAGTACAAAAAAAGAATTTGTTAGAGTGGTAACAAACGTGACCAACCCAAACATGTTAAGCGGTAAATTATATTACCCTAATGGTAACGAAGGGACTTTTTTAGCCAATAAAAAAGTTAAAGAAGATGACAAAAAAGACAAGGATAAAACGGAAGACAATGATGAAGTAGCTCCTAAAATTTATCCTGTAACCTATCCAAATATGGCTTACGGTATGGAAAGTTTACCTGAGCAAGAAACATTATTATTTAAAAATGTAACGGTTTGGACTAATGAAGAAGATGGTATTGTTAAAAATACGGACGTTTTAATTAAAAACGGAAAGATTGCAAAAATCGGTACTAATTTAAATGCTGGTAATGCGACTGTTATAGACGGAACCAACAAACATTTAACGTCTGGAATTATTGACGAGCACTCGCATATTGCAACAGAAAGTGTTAACGAAGCAGGACACAACAGTACTGCCGAAGTTACTATTGAAGATGTTTTGGATGCTGAAGATGTAGATATTTACCGCAACCTTGCTGGAGGTGTTACTAGTATTCAGATTTTACATGGATCTGCCAATCCAATTGGAGGACGATCAGCAATCATTAAATTAAAATGGGGAGAAAAAGCCGATAATTTAGTCTACCAAAACAGTCCTAAATTTATCAAATTTGCTTTAGGAGAAAATGTAAAACAAGCCAATTGGGGAGACAATGCAAGAACCCGTTTTCCGCAAACTAGAATGGGTGTTGAACAAGTGTTTACAGACTATTTCCAACGTGCACAAGAGTATGATGCTTTAAAGAAAAGCGGTAAACCTTACCGTAAAGACTTAGAACTAGAGACTATTGCCGAAATTTTAAATAAAGAGCGTTTTATCTCTTGTCACTCTTACGTGCAAAGTGAAATTAATATGCTTATGAAGGTTGCTGAAAAATTCAACTTTAGAATCAACACATTCACACATATTTTAGAAGGATACAAAGTAGCAGACAAAATGGTAGAACATGGTGTTGGAGGATCAACATTCTCTGACTGGTGGGCTTACAAGTACGAGGTTAATGATGCTATCCCTTTTAACGCACCAATTATGCACAACGCTGGTGTTTTAGTAGCTATAAATAGTGACGATGCAGAGATGTCTAGACGTTTAAATCAAGAGGCTGCTAAATCTGTGAAATATGGAGATATTAGCGAGGAAGACGCTTGGAAGTTTGTAACCTTAAATCCTGCTAAATTATTACATATCGACGATCGCGTTGGTAGTATTAAAGTTGGAAAAGATGCAGATGTTGTGCTATGGAGTGATAACCCGTTGTCTATTTACGCTAAAGCGGAAAAAACAATCATTGAAGGAAAAGTTTATTTTGATTTAGAGCGTGATGCTAAACTTAGAGAGACTATCAAAAAGGAGAAAAATGAATTAACAATGCTAATGCTTCAAGCTAAAAACAAAGGGTTAAAAACAAAACCTATTGAGAAAAAAGAAAAAGAGCTTTTACATTGCGATTCTATTGACCACCAACACTAGTCAATACCTAAAGTCATATATAAAATATACACTCATAAATGTTTCGCTTAAGCGGAAATAAAACGATAATAAATCATGAGAAAATTTAAAATATTAATCCTAACGTTATGTGTTTCGGTAATTAGTTTTGCCCAACAAACGCCTGGAGATAAACAAACCACAGCCATTACTATTGAAGGTGCCACTGCACATTTAGGAAATGGTGACGTTATTGAAAATGCTTTAATAATGTTTGAAAACGGTACACTTACTTTTGTTGGTAGTGCCAACACAAAAATTGCGAGAAAAGGAACAATCATTGATGCTAAAGGTAAGCATGTCTATCCTGGTTTTATTGCACCAAACTCAACTTTAGGTTTGGTCGAAGTAGACGCTGTACGTGCTACCAATGATGATGACGAAGTTGGTGCTATGAATCCACACATACGTAGTCTTATTGCTTATAACACCGAATCTAAAGTAATAGAATCTATGCGACCAAATGGTGTTTTAATGGCTCAAATTACACCTCGTGGAGGACGTATTTCTGGAACATCAAGTGTTGTACAATTAGATGCTTGGAACTGGGAAGATGCTGCTATTAAAACTGATGATGGCATACATTTAAATTGGCCAAGTACCTACTCTAGAGGTCGCTGGTGGTTAGGAGAACCAAATGTTTTAAAAGAAAACAAAAATTACGCTAAAGAGATAGAAGAGCTAACCAATTACTTTGCACAGAGCAAAGCCTATAATGCTAATAAAACATCTCCAAAAGATTTACCTTTTGAAGCTTTAGAAGGGTTAATGGATGGTAGCAAAAAGCTTTTTGTACATGTCGATAACGAGAAAGGAATTACAGATGCTATTAATTTTGCTAAAGCAGAAAACATAAAACACTTAGTTATTGTTGGTGGATATGAAGCAAATAATGTTGTTGATTTATTAAAACTAAATAACATACCTGTATTAGTACAACGTACGCACTCTAGACCAAATGGAGATGATCATGATTATGATTTACCATACAAATTAGCATCGCAATTAGTAAATGCTGGTATTTTAGTTGGATTAGAAAATGCAGGAGATATGGAGCGTATGAACACTAGAAATTTACCGTTTTTAGCTGGAACTACTGTTGCTTATGGCTTATCTAAAGCACAAGCTTTAAGTTTAATTACATTAAATACAGCAAAAATATTAGGAGTTGATGATAAAGTAGGCTCATTAGAAGTAGGAAAAGACGCTACATTATTTATTAGCCAAGGTGATGCTTTGGATATGAGAACAAACAAATTGGATCAAGCCTTTATCCAAGGTCGTAACATCAGTTTAGAAACACACCAAACAGAATTGTACAAGCGTTATTCTGAGAAGTATAAACAATAGTAATCTGGATTACAACCTTAAGGACAATTAGAAAGCTACTCAAAAAAAAACAATTTTATAATTTTTCGAGTAGCTTTCATTAACTAACTAAAAATCAACACTCAAAACAACGACAAAGTCATAACGTCTTTTATTTTAATCTATAAAAAAAACCATTATGAAACAGTTATTAATAGTATCATTTACTCTTGTTGGTGTATTTTGTCTAAGTCAAAACAAACTAGAACCTGTACTAGCATTAAATATAAATGCCGATTATTTTAATACTGTTTATAATAAGTTGGACGCTATTACTAAAAGTATAGTAGGTAACACCTATGTTATTAATTATATGGATGATATTAGACAAGGTCAGCTGTTTATAGTTCCAGATAATATTAGAAAATCTTTTAACAATATAAAAATAGCTAATCAGCCCAATTTAGATTTACAACTAGAGCGTATTTTGTATACTGGTAATTTCCCAAATCCTAGACTTAATAATATACCAAACATTAAACACTAAAAAAGGCGACCCAAAGGGTCGCCTTTTTTATTTTATAAAATTGTAAATACTACTCCACTACAACAGCAGTTTCTGGCTTTGCAAATGTACTTGCAGCTAATGATTGCTTAGATAAAGTAACATTTGTAAATTGTAAATCGTTTCGTTTTTTAACTGGTAAATTAGCTTCAACAAGATACCATGTTAAAGTCTCTGGTAATACTATGCCTTCAATAGTATGCCAATTACTGTATTTGATAAACGACCATTGTTCGCTTTTAGCTTTACTATTAAATGTAACAGTGTAAGCTAACCACTCCATTTTAAATGTAGTCGGATTATAATATAATACGTACTCATCGTCAGAAGATGCTCCTACACCATTATCATAACTAATTTTTATTCCTGGATATTCCACTCCTTCAAAGCTTAAAGGTTTAGCTACTTCATAATTAATCCCATTATCAGCTAACACAAATGGCATTGTATGAAAATAAAACATCAAGTTATAATAAAACTTAGGGTTACCTTGATACTCCTCCTTATTTTTAGAATCCAACCAAACGTCTTTACCATCAAAACCTAGCGTGTGATTTGGCGTAGTAATTACAGATTCTCTAGATTTTAAATTAACTGTAGTCACTTCTTTACCTGTTGGCTTTGTCATGGTAAAAGCTAAAGATTGCATTTGGTTCCAGTTATCTAAACCTCCATGAGCTTCAAAAACTTTAGATATATTTTCTGGATAGATTGAAGTCGTTACATCCAATGTTTCTTTAGAATAATCAGTTTCAGATATGGTTTCTTTTTTAACTTCACTTTTACAAGAAAAAAGCATTAATCCTAAAAATAAGGTGTACAGTAATTGTTTCATTTATAATATGTTTTATTTATGAGTAGCAAGTTAAGTCGTAAATTATTACATTCATTACAAAAAAAAGCCTCAGTATTACACTGAAGCTTTTTTAATATAATTTATAAATTAAATTAGTCTACAAAATTAGCTTGTTCTGGCTTAACAAACATTGCTGCATCTGGTGCTGTTGTAGACAACTTTACATCTGTAAAAACATTAGGCGTTTTAGGTGTTGTTGGCCTATCATTTTTAAAACCATAACCTGTAATTGTATTTGGCAAAAGTAGACCGTTTACTTCTTGCCAATCACCATAACGTCTAAAATGTAATTCTTTAGTATCAATTCCTGGCACAAAGTTTACTGTGTAACCCAACCATTCCATTTTAAAAGTCTCAGCATTATAATATAATACATAAATATCCTCAGGTGTTGCTCCTACACCATTATCGTATGAAATTTTAATTCCTGGATAAGTCACACCTTCAAAAGTTAGTGCTTCTGCTTCAGAAAATTTAATTCCGTCGTCAGACAAAATAAAAGGCATAGTATAAAAATAGAACATTAAGTTATAGCCAAATTTAGGATCATAACCTTTATATTCTTTATCTGTTTTATTTAATAACCATGGTTTTTGACCATCAAAACCAATAGCATAATTTTGAGATGTTAATAAGGCTTTTCTATTGTATAAATCTGTAGTTGTAACTTCTTTTCCATCAGGCTTCTCTTGCGTATACTCTAAAGATCGCATAGATTTCCAAAGCTCCAAACCACCATGTGCCTTAAATACTTTAGTTAAATTTTCCGGATATTTGTTAGTCTCTTTAACTACTTTTTCTGCTTCGTTTGTCACAGTTTGAGTTTCGGTTTTTGTTTCAGATTTACATGAAAACAAAAATAAACCTAGTGATAATGTGTAAAGTATTTTTCTCATTTAAATAATGGTTTTTAGTATTCTTAAGTAAGTCGAAATTAATCACATTTCTTTACAAAAAAAAGGTAGCAATTTGATATTTTTTATTAGTCTTCAATTTTTAAAGTATCTGTTATTTTATAGCGTATTTATTATGTATTTACACCTAAATATCAAAATAAATTTTAGATAATGCATCAGTCTTGTAGACTGCAAGATTTAGCTTAAATTTGTGATGAAATATAAATAGGGTTTTAAACATTTAAAATGGCAAATAAAGAAATAAGTAGCACTCAAAATCCACTAATAAAACATATTGTTTTACTTAAAGAAAAATCCCGTGAACGTAAAAAAACAAATACGTTTGTTTTAGAAGGTGAACGCGAAATTCAGCTGGCTTTAAACGGACAGTATGCCATACAAACTATTTTAGTCTTACCCGAAATTTATGATATTACAAAACTTGCTGAATTACCTAAGACTATTGATATTATTGAAGTCTCAAAAGAAGTTTACCAAAAAATAGCCTATCGTGAAACTACGGAAGGTATAATCGCTATTGCCAAAAGCAAACCACATCAATTAGAATCTATTGTTTTTAACAATAACAACCCTTTAATTTTAATCGCCGAAGCACCTGAAAAACCAGGTAATATTGGTGCCATTTTACGTACTGCAGATGCTGCAAATGTAGATGCTGTAATTATTGCAAATCCAAAAACAGACTTGTACAATCCAAACATCGTACGTTCTAGCGTTGGCTGTGTTTTTACCAACCAAATTGCAACAGGTAGCACTGAAGATATTATAACTTTTTTAAACAAAAATAATATTGCTATTTACAGTGCCATTTTACAAGATGCTGTGCATTATCACGAACAAGATTATAGTAAAGCAACTGCTATTGTTGTTGGTACGGAAGCTGATGGTTTAAGTGAGACTTGGCGACAAGCGTCTAAACAAAATATAAAAATACCTATGCAAGGTGCAATAGACTCCATGAATGTGTCTGTTGCTGCTGGAATATTAATTTTTGAAGCTAAACGTCAGCGTAATTTTAAATAAACAAATGACTGCAACCACTTTATTTTACATTTTAATAGCCATACTAATTATAAGTTTTATAATAGATAAAATTCTGGATGCGCTTAACGCAAAACACTATAATGATGCTTTGCCTTACGAGCTAATGGATGTTTATGACGACGTAGAATACAAAAAATCACAACGTTACAAAGCGACTAACTATACATTTGGATTGCTTACCTCAACGTTTTCTATACTATTAACTTTAGGGTTTTTCTTTTTTGATGGTTTTACATACGTAGATCAATTGGCAAGACAGTTAACCAATAATTCTATTTTAGTAACACTTATTTTTTTTGGAATAATAATGTTAGGTAGCGATGTGTTGACTACACCTTTTTCTTATTATAAAATCTTTGTTATAGAAGAACGGTTTGGGTTTAATAACACCACAAAAAAAACCTTTATCATAGACAAAATTAAAGGTTGGATGATGACTATTTTGGTTGGTGGTTTAATATTAGGTGCTTTAACCTGGTTTTATCAAACTACAGGCTCAAAATTCTGGTTATATGCTTGGATGCTAATAACCGTATTTACGGTCTTTGTAAATCTATTTTATTCAAGACTAATCGTGCCAATATTTAATAAACAAAGTCCATTAGAAGATGGCAGTTTGCGCACTGCAATCTCTGACTATGCTAATACTGTTGGTTTTAATTTAGATAAAATTTTTATTATAGATGGCTCTAAACGTAGTACAAAAGCAAACGCTTATTTTTCCGGTTTTGGAAATGAAAAACGCGTTACACTATATGATACTTTAGTAAACGATTTAAATGAAGATGAAATTGTTGCTGTTTTAGCGCATGAGATTGGCCATTATAAAAAGAAACACATTATTTTTAATCTGATAACATCCATATTGTTAACAGGTTTTACCCTTTATATTTTATCGCTTTTAATAGGAAACCCAATGTTGAGCGAAGCCTTAGGTGTTACAACACCAAGTTTTCATATAGGACTAATTGCTTTCGGAATTTTATATTCGCCTTTATCTGAAATAACAGGTTTATTAATGAACTGGTTTTCACGTAAGTTTGAGTACCAAGCCGATAATTTCGCAAAAACAACGTACAAAGCAGAACCTTTAATTACGTCTTTAAAAAAATTATCTAAAAATAGTTTAAGTAATTTAACACCACATCCAGCGTATGTTTTTATGCATTACTCGCATCCTACTTTGCTAGAAAGAATTAAAAATTTAAGACAGTAAATCGGTGTTATTTATAATTTTACTTTAACTTGTAGATACCGTTTCCATAAAAATAACATGAGATTAATTGTATCATGTTTAATAGTATTAAAATTAATTTAGTGTCAATAAATTAAAAGTAATGTTTAGACATCAAGGCAAAAGCAGAAATCTAAAACATAATCTACGCATTGCTACAGTATTATCGTTTGTTGCTGGAATTGTTAATGTAGTGGGATTTTTAGCTTTTAATCAATTAACAACAAATGTTACAGGTCATTTTGCACTATTTATAAATGATGTTGCTGAGTTTAAATTTTGGAAAGGAACTATTTATTTTTTGTATATATTTTCATTTTTGCTTGGTTCTTTTTGCTCTAGCTTTTTGATTGAAAAATTTAGAGAAAACAAACAACTTAATGTTTACGTTATACCTACACTTATTGAATGTTTTATTTTAATATCTGTAGGCATTTCAAGTAATTTTTTAATGATTTTATATCCAAACATAGTGATATGCTTACTCCTTTTTGCAATGGGACTTCAAAATTCTTTTGTAACAAAAATCTCAAATGCAGTTGTCAGAACAACACATTTAACTGGTCTTTTTACAGACTTAGGCATTGATCTTTCCATGTTATTATTTCCCAAATATAATGCTATAAGAGTAAAACTAAAAGCAAATATTAAACTGCGTATTTATATTATTTTATTCTTTTTTGCTGGTGGACTTAGTGGTGGATTTTTTTACTCAAAACTAAATTTACAATTAAACACATTAATTATTGGTGCAACAATTTTACTAATAAGTTTATACTATGATGCGCTTAGATATAAAGTTATAAAAGTTAAAAGGAAAAATTATAAATAACTGGTTTTAATACTCCTCTTGCAAAGCACTTTGCAAATTATAATGCTCAAAACTAAATCCAGTATCTTCTATCTTTTTAGAACTTACACGTTGACTTTCAAATAGCAAAATATGCATTTCGCCTAAAATTAGTTTCATTAAAAACTCTGGAATGTTAGGTAAAAACAAAGGTCTTTTTAATTGTTGTGCTATAGATTTTGTTAATTGCTTATTAGTTTCTGGATTTGGTGCTACACCATTATATACACCTTCTAATTTGTTTTCTAGTACATGTAAAAACAGATTAGCCAAGTCCGTAATATGTATCCATGATTGCCACTGTTTACCAGATCCAAAAGCTGCTCCTGCTCCAAATTTAATTGGTTTAGCCATTTCAGGAAGCGCACCACCTTTTGCAGATAGCACCAATCCTATTCTAACTTTAGATACCATAATATTTAAAGTGGAAAAGGCATCTACAACCTGCTCCCACTGTTCTACCACTTGACCTAAAAACGAAGAACTTACTGTATTAAAATCTTCTGAATAGTAATTAGTTAATGAACTTGGATAAATACCAATTGCACTAGCGGACACAATTTGTTTAACCTGATTAGGATGATTTTTAAGTGTATCAAAAAGTAATTGTGATGTTTGGACACGACTTAACATAATTGTTTTTTTATAAGACGCTGTCCAGCGTTTTGAAATACTAGCTCCAACTAAATGTATTATAGCATCAACCTCATTTAGGCATGCTGTATCTATTTCATTTTTTGAAGGATTCCAATAAAACCCTGTATAATTTGGGTCTGTTTCTAATTTGGATTTACTTGTAGTAAGGTAATTAACAGCAATATTATTTAAACGACATTGTTTTACAATTTCGCTACCAATTAAACCTGTTGCTCCTGTAATTAATATGCGCATTCTTTTTTATATAAAAATACGAATAAGTCTGACTAATTGTAATTGCTTTAAGTAAGCTTTAACGTTTAGTAAAATGATATCAATTATACAAGCTAATTAGGCTTCTTTTACAGCTCTTAATATATGTCGTTTACTTGGTGGACCAGGAAGACGGTCTACCTTAAAACCTACGCTTTGCATAGCACGTCGTGCAGCACCTTGAGCACAATAGGTCATTAAAACACCATTGGGCTTAAGTGCTTCAAACATTATTTTAAAAATAGAGGCTGTCCACAATTCAGGTTGTTCGGTTGGTCCAAAAGCATCAAAATAAATAACATCAAATTGATTAATAGCTTTTAAATTAAAGATGTCTTGGTTTCTTTTTTCTAGTGTAAATCTTGGTGTTATTTCATGTGGTATGTCCCAAGATATCTCATGCATTGTATTAAATATGTTTTGCTGTTCAGGAACCAATAATTCTTCTGGAAAATTTAATTGATTAATTATATCCATAGTAACCGGAAATGTCTCTACACCAACATAATTAATTGTTAGTGGTAGTGTTTCTGATTTAACTAGCGTATTAAAGGCGTTAAGTCCAGATCCAAAACCTAACTCTAAAATAGAACAGGATTGTGTTTCTTCTTGACTTTTTAAAGAAGACAAAAAATAAAACAATCCTGATTTAAGATAGACAAAATCAGACTCTTCTATTGCTCCAGAAGTAGAATGGTAATGTGCTTTGTATTTTGGGTGCAACAATGTTGAAGAACCATCTTTTGTAATTTCGATTATTGGTTTCAACCTATTGTGAGATTAAAAGTTTTTTAATTTTAGGAATTGGTCCTGTACATTCTAAACTGTGACAAGAGATACATGTATTAATTGTATTATTAAACCTGTCTTTTAAACTTAAATCAGAACTAGTATTATAAATCTCCTTTTGAGCGGTTAAAAAGATATTAGAAAAACTTTTAAATCGTTCGGTTCTAGCTTTAAAGTCTGATAATTGGGCAGTATGAATATTCAAAAATTGCTCCGGAAAAGGGGTTAAATCCTCTTCTTTTACAACCTGTTTTTTAAGCTCAAGATTAAATGCATACAGCTCTTTCATTAAAACTGACATTTCTGAAGGTACATACATGTCGTAAATAACCTCTGCTTTGACAGCCTTATTAGCATTGTCTTTACATGATATAAAAAAGACTAGAATTATAAAACAAAAAACAGGTTTCATATTATTGTTTTTCTACTAATAATACACCATCAGCTAAAAATGAAAATGTACGTTTTGGTTCAGTAATAGCTTCAATTTCTGCTTTGTCTGCACCTTTATCTTCTGCGTAATGACGTTGCTCCTCTACGGACACTTCTTCAACAAAAGCCAAACCATTGACAATAACCTCCTGTTCTGCAATATTTTTTGGCATAAAAAAACCATAGTCTTTAAATTTTACCATAACGTCATTACCATCTCCTAAGTCTGCTGTCATCCAACAACCTTTAGCCTGACACACTTCCTTAACTTTTAAATTTACTTTAGTTGGGATACTATCACCTGCTTTCATGGCTGTGTAGTGACTAAGCATAGATGAAGAAGCAACAGCGTCATCTGCATTAATCTCTTTACCAAAAGATTTGTAACTCACCTCAACTGTTTCAGTAACAACTTCGTCTTTAACTGTGTCGTCTTGTTTTGTTTCATTTTTACAAGCTACTATTGTTAACAATAATGCAAATAAGATTAAATAATTTTTCATCGTGTTTTCTATTATAATTTGTTATCCAAAGATAGTATTTTAAGCGTAATAGCATACTTTCTAATATATATTTCTGTATTTTTGTAACAGAAATTCAACCACAATATATGGCAACTTTAACCAAAAAAGACATAAAAATTACTAGAACTGAAACTTCAAAACTAAGCACTGTTGATTTTAACAATTTAGCTTTTGGACAAGTTTTTTCAGATCATATGCTAACTTGTGATTATAAAGATGGTAAATGGCAACTGCCAGAAATTGTACCATATAGCCCAATTACTTTAGATCCATCTGCCAAAATTTTTCATTATGGTCAGTCTATTTTTGAAGGAATGAAAGCCTATAAGGATACTACTGAGGATGTGTTTATGTTTAGACCTTTAGAGAACGTAAAGCGTTTAAATATTTCCGCTAAACGTTTATCAATTCCTGAAGTTCCGGAAGATTATTTTCTTGAGGGATTAAAAGCACTTTTAGAAGTTGAAAAAGACTGGATACCTACTAACGAAGGTAGCTCGCTATATATTAGACCTTTTATTTTTGCCTCAGGAAAAGGGTTTCATGCCTCTCCTGCTGACGAATATAAATTTATAATTTGTACTGCACCTTCAGGTGCTTATTTTTCTGGAAAAGTAAATGTTTTAATTGAAGAAACTTACTCACGTAGTGCTAATGGTGGTGTAGGTTTTGCTAAAGCTGGTGGTAATTATGCTGGACAATTTTATCCAACACAATTAGCAAAAGCTAAAGGATACCAACAGGTTATTTGGACAGATGATACTACTCATGAATATATCGAGGAAGCTGGTGCAATGAACGTGTTTATACGTATTAACGACACTTTACTAACCTCTCCCGTTAGTGATAGGATTTTAGATGGAATTACAAGAAAAAGTATCCTACAATTAGCTGAAGCTGAAGGTATAAAAACTGAGGTAAGAAAAGTAAAAGTTAGCGAGTTAGTTGATGCTGCTAAAAACGGTAGCTTAAAAGAAATGTTTGGTGCTGGAACTGCTGCAGTAATTTCGCCAATTTCTGGTTTTGGTTTTAGAGGTGAAGACTTTGAAATACCAGAGCAAGATCAATCATTTGCATCACAATTAAAACAACGTATTATAAATATACAAACTAATAAAACTGAAGATCCTTTTGGATGGCGAGTTAAACTTTAATTTTAATAAATAGTTTTATCTAATTTTAGATAACTAAAAAAGCAACCATTTGGTTGCTTTTTTTTTGTTGTAATTATTATATATTACTTGTCTAATATTGCTTTAATATTAGGCTTAAAATAATTTGGACCTTTTAGTACTTTACCGTCTTCTCTGTAAATAGGTTCTCCATCTTCTCCTAATTTACTCATATTACTACGTTGTATTTCTGCAAAGACTTCTTCTATCTTATCTTGCATACCATGTTCTATTATCGTACCACACAATATGTATAGCATGTCTCCTAATGCATCTGCTACTTCAACTAGGTCGTTGTTTTTTGCTGCTTCTAAATATTCTTCATTTTCCTCTCGCATTAACTCGTAACGCAGTAGGTTTTTATCTAGACCTAAATCTGCTTTAGGTGTTTCTCTGTGTCCTATTTTAAAAGCGGTATGAAATGCTTTTACAGCCTGTATTTTATCTTGCATGTAATTGTTGTTTTATTCCTTGAAGTTAGTACTTAGTTTTACTAATTTTGCTTAAAAATAAATTATGTTTAGTAAAGGACAAATCGTTTTTGGAATTTTATTCGCTATCGCATTTATTATCGTACTGATTAGAATGTACCGTAAGGATCTAAACTTGCACAAAGTCCATTATAAAGGTGTCCTATGGATACTATTAGCTTTTCTTGCTTTTATTGGTATGATTGTCGCTATTAAAGTGATTTTTAAGTAAAATACATCTTATAATTATAATATAAAAAAAGCCTTAATCTAAATTAGATTAAGGCTTTTTAATTTCCGCGAAAGCGTTATAATTTTAATTTTCTTCTGGTAGGAAGTTGTAGTTTTTACTGTAAAATAACATTTGACCATCAAAACTTTCTGGTTGTGTTACGTTAATAGCAGTAATCTCTCCAGCGTCATTAGTTTCTGGTACTAAAACTGGGTTTACAAATCCGCTATATGGAGGCGATGTAAATTGTTTGTTACGTTCCAAAACCTCGGCATGTATTGCTTGATCAACTTTTACACCATAACCTTCTACTAAATCCTCAACCGCTTTATAATCTCCTTCAGATTTAATACGTTGCGTTTCGCGCAGTAATTGCCCAAATAAGTCATGTAGCTTATCGTAGTCATTAATATTAAAATAGGTTTTTCCGTCTCTTGTTATTTTTTCAATAACATTGTCTGCTTGACCTTTTTCAAATACCCAAGCACTTACCCATTGTCTGTTACGCATGTGTGCTTCTTCTACATCATCTCCTAAATTAAGTCTTATTAATTGGGACATTAAACCATTACGTATGTACCCATCGTAAGCAGCCATACCAACACTTTTCCAGTCGTCAACTAATCCTAATTCTTGTAATTTAGGATTGTATAAATAGTATAATCCTACTAAATCTGCACGACCTTCTTCCAAAGTTGAAGCATAGTTTTTAAGGGTTTCTTTAGTTTCTCCAACACCTGGATTTAATTGTCCTGACGCGTGTCCAATAACTTCATGTAAAGCAGTGTGTAATTTATCTGCTATTTGACCATATTTTTCTTCTAACTCATACTCTTGGTCATCGTTTACAAACTCTTTTAAACGACCTGTACTTCCTGCATTATTATAGGCGTGAATGATGTTACCTAAGGATACTGACTTACTTCCAACTGCTGCACGAATCCAGTTTGCATTTGGTAAGTTTACACCAATTGGTGTGCTTGGTGAGGCATCTCCAGCTTCTCCTGCAACGTTTACAACTTTATACGTTACACCAACCACATTCTCTTTTTTATGTTCTTGCATTAAAGGTGAATTATCTTCAAACCATTGTGCGTTTTCAGATAAAACAGCCATTTTTTGAGACATATCAAAATCGTTGATTTGTACTATAGTTTCATAAGACCCTCTATAACCTAATGGGTCATTATAAACTTCAATAAAACTGTTAATATAATCTACATTACCAGCTGTTGCTGCTGTCCAAGCCACATTATAATTATCCCAAGTTTGTAAATCTCCTGTGTTATAATATCTAATTAAAAGTCCTAAGGCTGTAGCTTGCTCTTGGTTTTCAGCTACTCCTTTTGCTAATTCTAACCATTTTACAATTTGATCAATTGCCGAACCATATAAACCACCTGATTTATAAACACGTTCTTTTAAAACACCATCTTCTTTTACTAATTGTGAGTTTAATCCGTATGATAATGGTTTGTCTGGATTTGGAGATTTCATTTTTTTGTAAAAGGCTTCTACATCTGCATTAGTTACATTTGGTCCATAAAAATTAACTGCACTTTCTAAGACATTATCAACTCCTTTTGCTTGATTAACTTTTTTAGCATCTTGGTCGTTAAAAATGACATCAAAAGCTTCTCCTGCTAATGTTGTGTTTGTTGCTGACATAATTTCCTTTAGATACTCTTGAGAAAATTCTGGTTTAAGTTTATCGTTAGAATAATGATGATGTATACCATTACTAAACCACACACGTTTAAGGTAAGCCTCAAATGCCTTCCAATTATCTGATGTTTTATCACCTTTATAATTGGTATACACGTTTTCTAATGCTTTTCTAATTTTTAAATTGTGTCTGTAATTTTGGTCCCACATTATATCACGACCTGCCAAACCAGCTTGTGTTAAGTAGTACACTAATTTTTGTTCCTTTAAGGTTAGTTTTTCCCAACCCGGAATTTGATAGCGTAGTATTTTAATATCTGCAAATTCTTCTACATTATAGTTAAAAGCAGTTTCTACTTTAGGTTCCTCTTGGGTAGTTGGCTTTTCTGCTTTGTCATTACCACAAGACCATAATAGTGTCGCAACAAATGCAACACTTAATATTGATTTTAATTTCATAATTAAATAGTTTTTTAAAAGTCTTTAAAGATAAGAATTTAACAAATTGTAAATTGATTATCTTTGAAATAACAACCATTTAATTTTTAAGAATGAAATACTTAAAATACCTTTTATTTTTATTGCTTATTGCAATCATAGCTATAGCTATTTATATTGCAGTACAACCTAATGATTTTAGTGTATCAAGAACTAGAACTATTCAAGCACCTGCTAGTTTAATATATAATGAAGTGATAGATTTTAAAAACTGGGAAGATTGGAATGCTTGGACAGAAGAAAAACCAGAAATGACTATTAATTATCCAGAACAAACAAAAGGTATTGATGGTTCTTACTCTTGGATTGATAATGGTGAAACAGGTACCATGCGCACTATAGATACCAATCCTAATAAATCCATTACACAAACCATGCAGTTTGCTGATTACCCAAGTTCTGACGTTGTTTGGACTTTTATGCCAAATGCAGATGGTAGTACTGATGTAAAATGGACCATTTCTGGTAAAGATTTACCTTTTGGTTTTAAAGCTTATGCTGCTTTTACAGGTGGCATGGATAGTAAAATTGGACCATACTACGACAGAAGCTTAGAGCTTTTAGACCAAAAGGTGGTAAAAAGCATGACGATTTATAATATTAAAGTAAATGGTGTAACACAACATAGTGGTGGTTTTTACCTTTATAATACCACTTCTAGTAAAATTGAAAATTTTAAAGTTAAAATGCAGCAAATGCTTCCTGAAGTTAAACAATACCTTACTGACAACAATATTAAGCCTTCAGGAGCTCCTTTTATTATATATCATAAATGGGATTTAGAAAACAATGCAGTCATTTTTTCTTGTGCTATGCCAACTAGTGATAGGGTTATTACAACTGATAGCGAAATATTAACTGGACAATTAGAACCTTTTGATGCCTTAAAAACAACTTTAAAAGGAAATTACACGCATCTTGAAGAAGCTTGGAATACTGCTATGAAATATCAAACAGACATTAATTTAGTACCTGATAAAACTGGTGTTGCGCTAGAAGTATATGTGACAGACCCAAGCAATACGCCTAATCCTGCGGATTGGATTACTGAAATTTATTTACCAATAGTGTTAGAAAACAACACAACTTTAAATCATTAAATGAAACAACTTGTTTTAGTTTTTGTAGGTGGTGGTTTTGGTAGTGTCCTACGCTATATTATTGGAAAAGCGCTAAATAATACAACCAACGGAATACCTTACGGAACCTTTTTAGCCAATGTATTAGGGAGTTTACTTATAGGTATAATATTAGGTTTAGCTTTAAAAAATAATACACTTAGTAACAACCAAACATTGTTATTAGCTACTGGTTTTTGTGGTGGATTTACAACCTTTTCTACTTTTGCTTATGAAAACCATGTGTTTTTAAAATCTGGAGATTTTACCAGTTTTGCGTTATACACAATCACTAGTTTTATTCTTGGTTTTTTAGCAGTTTTTTTAGGAATGTGGTTAGCTAAACAATTTTAGTTTACGTTTTGGTATATTTTTTTACACCTGCTTCAATACGTACATATAAAATATTTTCAGAAGGAACAATCGGACAAGAGTACTTTTTATTATAAGCACAATAAGGATTATAAGCTTTATTAAAATCTATAAATATTTTGTCATCTTTAGGCAATTTAACCTCTATGTAGCGTCCACCTTTATAGCTTTCAACACCATTAGTATTATCCATAAAAGGTAAAAACAAAGCCTCCTCTTGACCTACGTCTATAGCCATTTCTAAATCTTGATAAACATTTAACTTTAACAGTTTATCTTTAATAGTAAAAGTAGCTTCGCCATATTTAATATAATCTACTTCTCTATCTGTGGTGGTTTTCATTTTAAAAGGCGTTTCATTAGGCGTACGTTTAAAATCTGCATAAACCATATAAATACTATCAAATTTAAAAAAATCTAGACTTCTAAATACTTTACGATCTCTATCTGTTAAAGGTGACTTGGCTGCATCTTTAAAATCTGCATTCATCTGTCGTTGGTAATCTGTATCTCCTAATAATGGTAATTTATCTTGCGCACAACTTAAATTTGTGATTATTACAAATAACAATATAATATATCTCATGCGTTACTATATTAAATATGAATACTTTAAAAATTCAACTCAAAAATACAACTTATTCAAAATTTTGTTTAGCTTTGGTCTAATAATTTATTAAAAATGAAATTAGTCATTACATATTTATCTAAACAAACCTCTTGTATAAACACAGGTAGTTGGCGCTGTAATATGTTATGATGATGTAAATATCAATTTATACAATACAAAAAAGTCCAACCTAACCGTTGGACTTTTTACATTTATAACAACAACCAAACCATGAAAAAACTATTTAACAACTACATAAACACTTTTGATGGACTATCAAAAGAAGTATGGTGGCTATCGTTAATTACGCTAATTAACAGAGCAGGTACAATGGTAATCCCATTTTTATCTTTATACCTAACAGAAGATTTAGGATTTACCCTATCAAACGTTGGTACAGTAATGACTGCTTTTGGGCTTGGATCTGTTTTAGGATCTTGGTTAGGAGGTAAACTAACAGACAAGATAGGTTACTACAAAATTATGGTATTTAGCCTATTTATATCAGGCTTTATGTTTATTGGTTTGCAATACCTTAAAACCATTTACACATTATCATTGGGTATTTTTGCGTTAATGATAGTGGCAGACATGTTTAGACCTGCTATGTTTGTCGCTTTAAGCGCTTACAGCAAACCAGAAAACAAAACAAGAAGCGTTACTTTAATTAGATTAGCGATTAATCTAGGGTTTTCAGCAGGACCTGCAATTGGTGGTTTAATTATTGTTGGGTTGGGTTATGGAGGATTATTTTGGGTTGATGGCATTACTTGTATTGCGGCTACATTTGTTTTAATTAATGTATTAAATCCTAAAAAGGCACGTGTACAAGACCAAATCAAAGTAGACAACCCATACTCTGCTTATAAAGACAAACCCTTTATTATCTTTTTGTTTGCTTTATTTTTATTTGGTTTTATATTCTTGCAATATTTTTCTACAATGCCATTATATTACAGATCAGAGCATCATTTAAGCGAGCTGCAAATTGGATTATTACTAGGTGCCAATGGTTTTTTTATTTTTTTATTAGAAATGCCATTAATTAAATATTTGGAAAACACACGTTTTGCAAAAACGTCACTAATCCTATTTGGCGCCTTTTTAACTGCCACTAGCTTTTTAATACTTAACTTTTCTAGTTGGTCAGGAATTTTAATTTTTGGTATGTTTTTAATGACCATTGGCGAAATGATAGCCTTTCCGTTTGCGAATGCATTTGCCTTGCAACAAGCTAAAAAAGGAAATCAAGGCGAATATATGGCATTATACTCGATAGCATTTTCGTTTGCACATATCTTTGGTCACAAAACAGGTATGGAACTTGTTGAACGTGTTGGTTTTGATAACACTTGGTATATCATGACCTTATTAGGAGGATTATGCATGTTTTTATTATACCTATTAAAACAGTTTATGAAAGGAAAAAAAATCATCTAAATGAATTTAAACCAAGTAACCATATCCTCTAAAAATTTAGACAGATCCGTCACATTTTAAAAACTTTTAGGACTGCAACTTATTGTTGACGCTCTACCAAGATATGCTAGGTTTACCTGTCCCGATGGTGACGCTACTTTTTCTATACACCAAAATATAAATATGCAACCTAGTGATAATACAGTGCTATATTTTGAAGATGAAAATTTAAAAGATTTAGTTTTTAAACTGAAACAAAAAGGGATAGTTTTTACATCTGATATTGAAGACAAGTCATGGCTTTGGACAGAAGCGCATTTAAAAGATCCTGACGGAAATAACATTATTTTATTTAAAGCAGGAAAGCATAGAAAAAATCCACCTTGGCGAATTTAAACTGGCTTAATAGCATTATTTTTAACTACATGAGATAAAATTATTTGCGTTTTACATTCGCCATAAATAATTAATTGATCAATAAAAGCCTCTAAATGCTTGTGGTTTTTTAAAACCACTTCCATAACTATATTTTCATTTCCAGTAATCCTGTAGCAATTAACCACCTCATCAAGGGTTTTTACTTTTTCTAAAAACGGTTTTAATTTACCCATAAACGCCTGTAAAGTAATTAAAGCTTTTAACTGATAACCGACTTCAAAAGGAGAAATTAAAGTGATATGATTTTGAATAATCCCTAAATCCTCCATTTTTTTTATCCGCTCTGATACAGCAGGTGAGCTTATTCCCACCTGACGACCAATAGCAGCATTGGACTGCCTAGCGTTTTGTTGTAAACATTTCAAAATTTTCCAATTCAATTTATCTATACTCATTTTTAAATAATATTTTAAAAATATATTAAATTTTAAAGTAAATATACGCTAATACTTTAAAATCGAAAGTTAAAAATACTGTTAAGTCGTTATTTTTGATAAAAATTAAAATATAAAATGTCGGCTCCAATTCCTTCTCATCTGTCAGAACTACCTATATATAAGCAGGCTATGCAAATTTTTGTTTTATCTAGAAGCATTTCTAGCTATTTAAATCAGGATTTAGCATACTTATACGATGATGGTAAAGAAGATGCCAACATTTATGTATCAGGCGATATTGTACAACAGTCGGTATCCTTAGCTCCAGAAATTATTAATGCAGAGTTAGAGCATTGTCGTGACAAAAAACACAGACATATAGCATCCGTAAACCGTTTAACTAATAGATTGTATAAAAACTGTAGTCGTCTAGAGTCTTGTAACAGCAATGGTAAAGACTACTTACCAATTTTAAAAAGAGAGATTAGAAAATTTAGAAAATTGCAAACAACTTGGATGTTGACACTTTAATTATTTAAGAAAAATCAACTACTCTTGCATTATACATAAATGAGTCTTGAAAGGCTTTAATTTTAGGATTAAAGGTTTCAGAAAAAATCACAAACTTAGCTTTAGGTGCGCTTTCGCTTAATCTTAAAATGTAATTGTGATAATTATTTCTAGTAATAAAATCGGCATCATGTAAAACAAATAGCTTCAATTCTCCTAAATGCAGACTATTTAAATGATACAATTTACTTAAACGTTTTGGTGTTGCAATCAAAATATCCACACCATAATAGACCTCTTCACGTTGTTTTTCTAAATCATGCTCTTCATAAGCACAGTAAATACGTAAATCTGTTCTTTTAGTAAAAGCTTCAAAACGTTCTTTTAATTCTAAGGTCGTTTTTTTGTCTTTAGCTATAATTACTGCTCTTGGCGAATCCTCAAAAGCTTCAGCTCCTAATTTTTGAATGGTACTAATAATCATAGCAGTAGTCTTACCGCATCCTTTTGGTCCTATTGCGTAAAGATCTGTTCCTGCCTTAATTAAAGGCATCACTTCTTTTTGAAACTTGTTAGTGGTTTCAAAACCTGCTTTTTCAATATTTTCTTTTAATGAAGGATGGTATTTTTTGAAAGACATTTATGTAATTATGATATGTAAATATTAGTGTAAACTGTAGATTACAAAGGTAGCAATTAATGGCACATTTTACAGTCTGCTTTGTCTTTAACTTCACCAACCAAAAATCCTTGGTCATTAATTACAAAATCACAACAATCTACAAAACCTTGAGCAATCATTTTTCGACCACGTTGGATTTGTGACTTTATAGTAGGTAAGGCTAAATTTAATTGGTCTGCAATTTGTTGTTGTTTTAAACCTTTTATATCACTTAAAAACAAAGGATCACGATACTTTTTAGGCAAGCTTTTAATAATGCCATGTAAGCAATCTACTTCAGTATGTTCTAGTTTTTGTTCTTCAAAAATAAAATCTTCATCTGTTGTTTCATACACCAATTTTTTACTTCTAAAGTAGTCCAAAACGGTATACCTAGCAATGGAGAAAAGCCACGATTTAAGCTTGCCTTCATCTTTTAAAGTATTTAATTTAGTATGTACTTTAATAAAAGTTTCTTGCAATAAATCGTCCGCAATTACCTCGTCTTTTACTTTACTTAAAATAAAATATTTGATATCGTCTGCATGTAATTTCCAAATGTCTTTAGTATCCATATCGATTGTAAGGTAAAAACGCTAATCTTAGTATAAAGTTACCAAAACTAGCGTTATTAATACTGTTTTTAAGTCATGCTTAACAGTTGCAGTTATTGCAAGTACACGTGTTACATGTGCAGTTAAAACAATTTCCTTTAGAGCAACCGTCACAGTCACAAGTACAATTTATATTTTTCATAATATCTATTTTTATGGGTTCATATAATAGACGTGACTAATTAAAAAAAGATGCAAATTTGAAGTCTTTTTTTTAAAATGAAATTATTTTACTACAATTTTAGCGAGATGTGTTATTGGGAAATTACATGAGTTTGCTATAAAACATAATTGATTTGCTTTACTATGAAGGTTTTCCGCTAACGCCTTTTGAGTTTCATTTTTTATAGTTACAACAGGTTTTAATCTTACTATTTTAAAACTTCCACTTCCTGAAGCATTCACTTCCAAATCGCCTTCTGCATCATCTGAATAACTTATTACCTCTATATTGTTTTGCGCGCAAACGTATAAATAAGACATCATGTGGCAGGATGCTAAAGCAGATAATAATAAATCTTCTGGGTTGTATAACGTGTCATCTCCTCTAAATGGTTTTGCTGCAGACACGGATAAATCCGAAACTTTATTAGCAATGGTTACTTTATGATTTCTACTAAAAGTTCTTGGGTTTTGCGTGCTTTCGCCTTCATTTATATTCCAATTTATAGTTGCTTTGAAGGTGTGATTGATGGACATATTTTTTTTATTGAATATAAAAAAAGCGTTTCAAATTGAAACGCTTTTTTGTTTTATGTAATAATATTCTTTATTATGCTCTAAATAGCAAAAACTATAATGAGATCCCATAATAAATTTGAGATAAGCGATTCACTCACTTTTCGTAAAAACGAAAAGTGGTTCTCTGCTTACATGTTACGTCTATATTGACCTCCTACTTCAAATAACGAAGAAGTGATTTCTCCTAAACTACAGACTTTACAAACATCCATTAACGCTTCAAAAATATTTTCGTTGTTAATCGCTCGTTCTTGTAAATCCTTAAGTAATGCTTTTGTGTCATTTGCCTCATGAAGATTAGATAACGTTTTAATCTGGAATTGCTTTTCTTCTTCTGTTGCTCTAATGACTTCCGCAGGAACAACCGTTGGTGATCCTTTACTACTTAAGAAAGTATTTACACCAACAATTGGGAATTTCCCGTTATGCTTTAAAGTTTCGTAATATAAACTTTCTTCTTGTATTTTACTACGTTGGTACATGGTTTCCATTGCACCTAAAACACCTCCTCTTTCTGTAATTCTGTCAAATTCTTGTAAAACTGCTTCTTCTACTAAATCTGTTAATTCTTCAATAATAAAAGACCCTTGTATTGGGTTTTCGTTTTTATTTAATCCTAATTCTTTATTGATGATTAATTGAATAGCCATCGCACGTCTAACCGATTCTTCCGTTGGCGTTGTAATAGCCTCATCATACGCATTAGTGTGTAATGAGTTACAGTTATCGTAAATAGCGTATAATGCTTGAAGTGTTGTACGAATATCATTAAAGTCAATTTCTTGAGCATGTAAACTACGTCCAGACGTTTGAATATGATATTTCAACATTTGTGCTCTTGCATTTGCACCATACTTGTGCTTCATTGCTTTTGCCCAAATTTTACGTGCCACACGACCAATTACTGCATATTCTGGATCGATTCCGTTTGAGAAAAAGAATGACAAGTTTGGACCAAATTTATTGATGTCCATACCACGACTTAAATAATATTCCACGTAAGTGAAACCATTAGATAATGTCAACGCTAATTGTGTAATTGGGTTTGCACCTGCTTCTGCAATATGGTATCCAGAAATCGATACTGAATAAAAGTTACGGACGTTATTCTCGATAAAATACTCTTGAACATCTCCCATTAAACGCAATGCAAATTCTGTAGAGAAAATACACGTGTTTTGCGCTTGATCTTCTTTTAAAATATCTGCTTGAACCGTTCCTCTTACTTGCGCAATGGTATTCTTTTTAATCTCTGCATAAACATCAGCTGGTAATACAAGGTCTCCTGTAACACCTAACAACATTAATCCTAAACCATTGTTTCCTTCTGGTAAATCACCATTATAAGATGGACGTTGTTTATCTTTATAAATCTTAGCTATTTTAGCTTCTACTTCTTTTTCTAGACCGTTTTCTTTAATGTAAAATTCACATTGTTGGTCGATAGCAGCATTCATAAAAAACCCTAATAACATTGGTGCAGGACCATTAATGGTCATACTTACCGACGTCATTACGTTTGCTAAATCAAAACCTGAATACAGTTTTTTAGCATCGTCTAAACAACAAATACTAACTCCTGCATTACCAATTTTACCATAAATATCTGGTCTTAAATCTGGATCATTTCCGTATAATGTAACACTATCAAAAGCGGTAGATAACCGTTTTGCTGGCAATCCTGCACTTACATAATGAAAACGTCTGTTGGTACGTTCTGGTCCACCTTCTCCTGCAAACATACGTGCTGGATCTTCTCCTGTACGTTTAAATGGATATAATCCTGAAGTATATGGAAACTCTCCTGGTACATTTTCTTGCAATGTCCAACGTAATAAATCTCCCCAAGCTTGATACTTTGGTAAGGCTATTCTTGGAATTTGTAAATGCGATAATGACTCAGAATGTGTTTCTATTTTAATCTCTTTATCTCTTACTTTAAAGCTATAAATTGGGTTTTTGTACTTATTTACTTTCTCATCCCAACCTGTAATTACTTCCCAATTGTAAGGATCTAAGTTTAATTTTACTCTGTCAAATTCAGCAATAAGCATTTTAATTAAATCCTTTTTGTCATCCTGAACTAGTTTAAGGATCTCATCTTGATCAAGTCCTTGCTTTCCTATAAAAGACTTTTCGACTGCGCTCAAAGTGACATCTCCTACAGAACCAATGGTTTTAAAGATACCGTATAATCGTTGCGCAACCTCAACTTGCGTGTTTGCTGTTTTGTCATAGGCACGATTACTTTCTGCTATTTCAGATAAATAACGTGTACGTGATGGTGGAATTACAAAAATTTTCTCGCTCATTTCCTGAGAAATTTCAAATGTCGATTTTAAAACCGAATCCGTTTTTTCCACTAACTTGTCCATGATGGCTTTGTAAAGCGTGTTCATCCCTGGATCGTTAAATTGCGACGCAATAGTCCCATAAACTGGCAAATCATCTTGGGGTACATCCCAAAGATTATTGTTACGCATGTACTGTTTTTTAACATCACGAAGGGCATCTAAAGACCCGCGTTTGTCAAATTTATTAATGGCAACCAAATCTGCAAAATCAAGCATATCGATTTTTTCTAATTGTGTTGCTGCACCAAATTCTGGAGTCATAACGTATAAAGCCACGTCAGAATGTTCCATAATCTCTGTATCAGATTGTCCAATTCCAGAGGTTTCTAATATAATTAAATCGTATTCCGCAGCTTTTAAAACCTGAACTGCTTCGTTTACATATTTAGATAATGCTAAGTTAGATTGGCGTGTAGCCAAACTACGCATGTATACTCTTTGCGAGTTAATAGCATTCATTCTAATTCTATCACCTAAAAGTGCGCCTCCAGTTTTACGCTTAGAAGGATCCACAGATACTAAACCAATTGTTTTTTCTGGAAAATCGACTAAAAAGCGACGTACTAGCTCGTCTACTAAACTAGATTTACCTGCGCCACCTGTTCCTGTAATTCCTAAAACTGGTGTTTTAGACGCTTTATTTTTAATATGAATTTTATCTAAAGTCGCTTTAGCAACATCAGGAAAGTTTTCTGCCGAAGAAATAATTCTAGCAATTGCCTTAGGATTTTTAGTAGGCAAAATGTCCAACTCATTACTTAAAGTATCACCTATTGCAAAATCTGATTGTTCAACCAAATCATTAATCATCCCTTGTAATCCCATTGCACGACCATCATCCGGAGAGTAGATTCTGGCAATACCATAATCCATAAGTTCCTTAATTTCTGAAGGTAAGATTACTCCTCCACCACCACCAAAAATCTTGATGTGCTCTGCACCTCTTTCTTTTAATAAGTCATACATGTATTTAAAATACTCGTTATGACCACCTTGGTAAGAAGTTAAACAAATAGCATTTGCATCTTCTTGAATTGCGGTATTTACCACTTCATCCACACTTCTATCGTGTCCTAAATGAATTACCTCAACTCCTGTAGATTGAATAATACGACGCATAATATTTATGGACGCATCATGACCATCAAATAAGGCTGCTGCTGTTACAATTCTAACTTTATATTTTGGTTTATATGGTGTTGCTTGTGTCATTCTTAAAATATAATGGGTTTTGAGGTTGCAATTTACGGAATATTCAAAAATATTGCTCTATAATCCGTAATTATCTAAAAGTTAAAAACAAATAATTATCCCGATAAATTTACAGTAAATTTAGTTGCTAATACCAACTGAAAATGAACAAATTAACAATCCTAATACATTGTAATGACCAATCAGGAATTATTGCAAGTGTTACAAATTTTATTGCCAATAATAATGGTAACATTGTTTACATAGACCAATATGTTGATAGAGAACAAAACATATTTTTTATGCGTTTGGAAAGCGAATTTGAACAAAACACATTTAATATCGAAGCTTTTAAAGTTACTTTTAAAAATGAGTTAGCCGATCGTTTTAAAATGAAATGGCGTATTTACTCTGCCAAAACAAAACCAAAAATGGCACTATTTGTATCCAAATATGACCATTGCTTATATGATATATTAGGACGTTATAACTCTGGAGAATTAGACGTAGACATTCCGTTTATAATTAGTAACCACAACACTTTAAAACCCATTGCAGACAGTTTTAATATACCGTTTTATCATATTCCAGTTACTAAAGAGACTAAAGCCAAAGCAGAAGACCAGCAATTAGAACTTTGTAAAAAACATGGTATTAATTTTATTGTTTTGGCACGCTATATGCAAATTGTATCCAATAAAATAATAAGTCAATATCCCAATAAGGTTATTAATATACACCACTCTTTTTTACCAGCTTTTGTTGGTGCAAAACCCTACCATTCTGCCTACAAACGTGGTGTGAAAATTATTGGAGCCACAAGCCATTATGTGACAGAGGATTTAGATGCTGGTCCGATTATTGAACAAGATGTTGCAAGAGTATCACATACACACGCAATTGAAGATTTAATTGCAAAAGGACGTGATTTAGAAAAAATTGTTCTAGCAAATGCTATAAAACTTCATCTTAAACGAAAAGTAATGGTGTTGAATAATAAGACTGTTATTTTTTCGTGAAAATCATTTATCTAGTTCTTTCAAGCCTTGTGTTTATTCATAAAAAAAAGAAAATTAAAATAAAACGCAGTTTTTGTATTAAAAACGCATCTTATTAATAGGTATATTTGTGCCTTAAATTATATAACATGAAAAAAATATTAGCCTTACTAATTATTCTAAATTTTACTGCTTGCGCAGAATTACAGCAAGTTGTTAACCAATTACCACAAGCTGGTGGTGTTAGCGACTTAGATATTGCGGGAGGATTAAGACAAGCTTTAGACTTAGGTATTGACAAACAGGTCTCTAAATTGACACAAACGGATGGTTTTTTTAAAAACGAATTAGTCAAAATTTTACTTCCAGAGGAATTACAAAAAGTTGATAAAGCTTTACGTGATATTGGCTTAAGTAATCTTGCTGATGAAGGTTTAAAAGTATTAAACAGAGCAGCAGAAGATGCTGTTGGAGAGGCTACACCAATTTTTATTAATGCAGTTAAAGAGATTACTTTTACTGATGCTAAAAACATCTTATTAGGAAGTAATGATGCTGCAACGCAATACTTAAGTAGCAAAACACAAACAGCTTTATACGACAAATTTAATCCAGTTATTAAGGCCTCATTTGATAAAGTTGGTGCTGACCAAATTTGGGCTAACTTAATTAATAAATATAATGCTATCCCTTTTACAAATAATGTTAATCCAGATTTAACAGATTATGTTACTGGTGAAGCTTTAAAAGGTGTTTACACTATGATAGCTGTTGAAGAGCAAGAAATTAGAACCAAAGTTGGCTCTAGAACAACTGCTTTATTACAAAAAGTATTTGCTTTACAAGATTAACCCTTTTATTAAACTTAGAATAATACTAAGTTAACATTGAAACAAAATATAAGCTAGATATTTGCATTGTATTAGAAAGCACACTTTCGTTTTTGATGCAGAGTTAGTTTAGTTAGTAAATAGAGTCTATTTTTAGGGTTAAGAATGGGCTCTTTTTTTGTGCCAAAAAATCGCTAATTATTTTGTTTATATCAATAAAAAAAGTAATTTAAATGTCTAATTACCAACCCCTAAGACCATGGACAGACTGAATTTACTAAAACAACATCAAAATAAGCTTAATAAGCGATACAAACAGCTTATAGAACAGTCTTATAATTTAAGGCAAACAGACCACGAACAAAGTGACGTATCTGCATTTAAAGCTATTAAGATTTTAAATAAGCTAAATAGGTTAAAATTTCTAGCAAGAGAACAATCACAAACGGTCTCTTAATTTTTTAAAATAATCAAACGCTTTTAGTAATCTAGAACCATACCAAGAAAAATATTCGCCATCCACAAAAATAACTTTTGCATTATTTGATGCACGACTAACTTCTAAAGCATGTGCCTCTTTAAAAGGATAAGGCTCACTAGATAATAATATAACCTCAGGATCGCCTTCTAGCTGCATTGCTTTTATATCGACCTCTGGATAACGATCTAGGTTAGCGTATATATTCTCAAATTTATTTAATTGTAATAAATGATTTATAAATGTTCCATTAGAAGCAACCATCCAAGGATCTTTCCATATAAAATAGGCTGCTTTTAAACTGGCTTTATCTTTTATAAAAATTTGAAATTCTTTTAAGTTAGTTTCAATAGTTTCGCAAATCTTTTTAGAATTATCACGTTTGTTAAAAAGCTGACCATATTGCTTTATTAAATTTAAGCAATCTACTATAGTTACAATATCTGAAACATGTACAGGACAAATGGTTTGACAAGCTGACACGATATCTTGCGTATTTTCTTCTTTATTACAAAGTATAATATCAGGTTTTAATGCTTTAATTTTTTCAAGATTAATTTGCTTTGTTCCTCCCACAATTTGCTTGTCTCCTTTCAAATGTACTGGATGTACACAAAATTTAGTAAGTCCAACAATAGTATCCTCTAAACCTAAATCGTACAATAATTCGGTTTGAGAAGGTACTAACGAGATGATGCGTATTGGTGTAGCATCTATGTTAAGTGTATTACCTATTTGGTCTGTAAGTGTCATTTAATTATGGCTTAAAATTGTCGTGATGTTTTTAATAATGAGATGCTGAAACACGTTCAGCATGACGTTACAAGACGGTATTATTTTTATTGAAATAAGTCCAACATTACGATTGACTGTACGACACAACATTACTATTATTACTTAAATAATGTGATACTGAAACAAGTTCAGCATGACGGAGCGTTCAATTATTTATTATTTAAAATAACTTCCATTTGTTGTTGTAAATCTTTAGCACTATTAGCTGCTGCTTGCGCAAAATCGTCTTGATTTGATGCATAAATAATTCCTCTTGAAGAGTTTATTAATAGACCAACATTATCACTCATACCGTATTTACAAACGTCTTGAAGGTTACCGCCTTGAGCGCCAACACCAGGAACTAGTAAAAAACTATTTGGAACTATTTTTCTAATTTCTGCTAAATACTCAGCCTTAGTTGCACCAACTACGTACATTAGGTTTTCAGCATTTACCCACGATTTAGAGGTTTCTAGTACTTGTTTGTACAGCTCTTTACCATCTACTGTTTTAGTTTGAAAATCAAAAGCACCTTGATTAGAGGTTAGCGCTAACATAATAGTGTGTTTGTCTTTAAAAGCTAAAAAAGGCTCTACCGAATCTTTTCCCATATATGGCGCAACAGTAACACTGTCAAACGCTAAGTCTTCAAAAAAAGCTTTTGCATACATTGTACTAGTATTACCAATATCACCACGTTTAGCGTCTGCTATTGTAAAAATCTCTGGATGCTTATCGTTAAGATAGTTTATCGTTTTTTGTAATGCTTTCCATCCTTTTAAACCGTAAGCTTCGTAAAATGCAGTGTTAGGCTTATAAGATACACATAAGTGATGTGTTGCATCAATAATAGCTTTATTAAACTCGAAAATGGGATCTTCGGTTTGTAATAGATGTTTAGGAATTTTGTTTAAATCGACATCTAATCCAATACATAAAAAGGATTTTTTGATGTGTATTTGTTCTAATAGTTGTTGTGTTGTCATGTTATAAAAAAAGCCTCAATAAAGAGGCTTGTTATTAAATATGTTGGTCACTAGCTTTTAATTTTTCTGTATTATCAGCTAATTGTAATTCGTCAATAATTTTTTGGATATCTCCATTTACAATGTTTTGTAAATCGTATAATGTTAAACCAATTCTATGATCCGTAACACGTCCTTGCGAGTAGTTGTAGGTTCTAATCTTAGCACTTCTATCTCCAGAGGTTACCATCGTACCACGTAAGGCCGCATCTTCTTCGTTTTTCTTAGCCAACTCCATATCATATAAACGCGAGCGTAATACTTTAAAAGCTTTCTCTTTGTTTTTATGTTGTGACTTTTGATCCTGACATTGCGCTACTAATCCTGTTGGAATGTGCGTTAAACGTACTGCAGAATATGTTGTGTTTACTGATTGTCCACCTGGTCCAGAAGAACAGAAAAAATCTACACGAACTTCTTTAGGGTTAATCTCTACATCAAACTCTTCAGCTTCTGGAAAAACCATTACAGTTGCTGCACTTGTATGTACACGTCCTTGAGTTTCAGTCTGTGGTACACGTTGTACACGATGCACACCAGCTTCAAACTTTAAAGTCCCGTAAACATCGTCACCAGTAACTTCAAATTGGATTTCTTTAAAACCTCCATTTGTACCTTCGCTATAATCTACAGTATCTACTTTCCATCCTCTGCTTTCGCAATATTTGGTGTACATTCTAAATAAATCTCCTGCAAAAATACTAGCTTCATCTCCACCTGTTCCTGCACGAAGCTCAACCACTGCATTTTTAGAATCTTGAGGATCTTTAGGTATTAATAATACTCTGATCTCGTCTTCTAGTTTTGGTATTGCCTCTTTGGCTTCGTCATATTGCATCTTAGCCATGTCTACCATTTCGGCATCACTACCATCTGCAATAATTTCTTCAGCTTCTTTTAAATTTTCAGTAAACTCGATATATATTTCACGCTTATCCATTAATAAGCGTAAATCCTTATACTCTTTATTTAGTTCTACATAACGCTTTTGATCTGTAATAACATCAGGTTGAATGATTAAATCACTAACCTCATCAAAACGTTGCTTAACTATTTGTAACTTCTCTAACATCTTCTTCTAAAATTGTGAAACAAAAATACGATAATTTATGAATTTGCAATACTTTAATATTGTTTGCTTACAATAAAGCATTTATTTAAAATTTGCTTTTTTAAAATGCTAAACATTTGGTCTTATAAAATCAAAAATTAAGACTTTTCAATATTTAAGTCAGAAGCAAAAAACAAATAATACCCTAAGCACATAAAGGCTAAATAGTACAAGAGTCTTTCAATAAAAAAGAAAGCATAGGCTTCAAAAAAATTAGCTATAAAACCACTTAGATCTGTGAAAATGAATAAAAATGTAAACCCAACAAAATAAACCGCTTTATTGGAGTCGTCACAAAAATAATATTTAGCTGCTAAAGCACCAGAAATAACGCATACAATCCAATATAATTGAATGGACAACAACTGACTATAATCCAATAATGTTGATGTTTCGGATACTGCTTTATAACCAATTAATAGGTTAATAATGATAACAACTACAAATAAACCTGTAATAGTTTTACCTAGCTTTTGATGTTTAAATTTTTTATATAAATTGACACATAATAAAGAAAATGCCAACATTTTAATTACCGAATAGGTTTCAATTATAAATGGTTGAAGATAGTACAAATCAAAAGCATCTGCGATAATCAACAAACAAATAAAACCAATTAGATTTTTATCTTTTATTTTATAAAAAATAAATAACAATAAAAAGAGACAACTTGAAACAAGCCTAACAATTTGGCTATTAAAAAAGTCCAAAAAGACTATCGATGCTATGTTTAAAATAACAACAATTAATGTGAAAATTTTTATAGCTTGTTTAGTTTTCAATAAGTCTTTATCATTTTAAAAATCAACTATCACTCCAATACCTAAAAGTTGCTTCCATTGTATTGAGGCTCCTTTTTCTGCAAATTCGTCTTCTATCTCTGTTTCTTCAATAATCTTAACATCATTATCATATCTTAAGTGCGATCCTAAGGTTGCTTTTACAAAATCATTAACCTTAAAATCAAAGACGACTTCCCAGTCTACATCTATATTACCAAAACTATTTAAATAATCAGTATATAAACTTACTCTATTTTTAAGATAAATATTTTCTAAAACCTGAGTCTCATAAGAATTTGTAACTAAAACTCCCATTTCTGTCCTGACATTTTCACCATCTACTATTTTATTACCTAATGTATCAAAAATTGCAGGACTTACACCAAAAGTACCTTTATCCGCTAATTCCTGATCTAACACAAAGGTTGCTTTAAAGGTTAATGGAGACATATAAAATGATAATTTTTCGATGTTTTTACCGTATTCCACTCCGCCTCCAACAAACAAGTAACCTGGTGCCATAAATCTAGAAATAGCATTATCCCTATTTGGATAGTTATATCCATTAGCATACTGAGTTTTAAAATTAAAACGTCCAGAATAATACCAATTAGTAATAGTATCTTTTCTAAAACCTAAGGTAGAAATTAGCTCTAACTCGTCTTCAGTTTTTCTTAAACGTTGGTTTTCTTGTTTGTTTACACCATAACGAGTTCTAACTTCATTAAACCAAATTAGGTTATTTTTTTTATATCTTAAACTAGATTTTATGGCTAATAATGCTGATATTGAATTTGCTCCTCCAGCATTCCAATTAACAAAGGTGACTTCATTTATGTCTAACCCAAGTTTATTTAATTGTCTCCATTTTACTGTATCCAAAACTTTTACTGGTTGTTCTGGGTTTTGTGGATTTACTGGCTGTTCTGTTTGGGCAAATACACTATTTACACAAACCATTAAGCAGATTAAGATAAAGCCTTTCATGTCTTTTAATTTTTCATTTGTAATTAATAAACAAACGTTCCGTATTGACTTTCTATTGTAAGCTTTTTAGCATCTGAAGCCTCTACCCTTCCAATCACCTGAGCATTAACATTATAAGATTTTGAAATTTCGATAATAGACTGTGCAATTTCTGGCGATACGTATAGCTCCATCCTATGTCCACAGTTAAACACTTGGTACATCTCTTTCCAATCTGTCTTAGATTGTTCTTGAATTAATTTGAACAATGGTGGTACAGGAAACAAATTATCCTTTACAATATGAAGATTATCTATAAAATGAAGGATTTTTGTTTGCGCTCCTCCACTACAATGCACCATACCATGCACTTCTTTATTATTATATTTAGATAATATTTCTTTTATGATAGGTGCATATGTTCTAGTTGGCGAAAGCACTAATTGACCTGCATCTATTGGAGAATCTTCAACCTTATCTGTCAGCTTTACTTGACCAGAGTAAACTAAATCTTCTGGTACAGACGCATCAAAACTTTCAGGATATTTATCTGTCAAATACTTACTAAAAACATCATGTCTAGCAGAGGTCAGACCATTACTTCCCATACCTCCATTATAACTTTTCTCGTAAGTTGCTTGACCATAACTTTCTAGACCAACTATGACATCTCCTGCTTTAATATTAGCATTATCTATAACATCAGTTCGTTTTATTCTTGCTGTTACGGTAGAGTCTACGATAATAGTTCGGACTAAGTCTCCTACATCTGCAGTCTCTCCTCCTGTACTATGTATGGTTACTCCAAAAGATTTTAAATCCTCTATTAGCTCTTCTGTCCCATTTATTATTGCTGAAATAACGTCGCCTGGAATTAAGTTTTTATTTCTTCCTATAGTAGATGACAACATGATATTATCTGTTGCACCAACACATAACAAATCATCAATATTCATGATTAATGCGTCTTGTGCAATGCCTTTCCAAACAGAAAGATCACCTGTTTCTTTCCAATACATATAGGCTAAAGACGATTTTGTACCAGCTCCATCTGCATGCATAATTAAGCAATACTCTGAATCGTTGGTTAAATAATCAGGCACTATTTTGCAGAAAGCTTTTGGGAATAAACCTTTATCAATATTTTTAATTGCATTGTGCACATCTTCTTTTGAAGCAGATACACCTCTTTGGCTGTAGCGTTTAGAAATTTCGGAACTCATTGTGTTGTGTTAGGCTACAAAGATATTTATAAATAAAAAGCACACAAGTAATATGTGTGCTTTTCTATTTAAAATGATGTAAAGTAAGTATTTACTTCCAATCTGGCATTTTTGCATTTTCTAAAAACAGGGTTCTATCATTAGTAGTTAATACATCAATTACAACTATGTCTTTTTGTGATATTCCATCATTTGACGTATTAACAAAAATAACCTGAGCTTCATTAGGTGAAAATTTAGGATCTAAATCATTAGTACCAGCAGGTTTATTTAATGATATATCATCAACAACAGAAGTCGCTATTTCATAAATAAACATATGGTTATTTAATTGTCTGTAATCTGTATTTTGATTACCAGACACATCATATGTATATAATAACTTTGTTCCATCAAAAGAATAGTCTAATCCTCCAGCAGCACCATTAACGCCTTGTAATACATAGTCCAAGATTGTACCAGAATTATTTATCGTGTAAATCTCTACGTTATAACCAGAAGCATTATTTGTTTTAATCGCTAAACGTTGTGTAAATTGATTCCAATCAACCTCTGTTATAAAATTAGCGTTTAATGTCTGATGGATTTGGGTTAACCCTGAACCATCTACATTTATTTGATATAACTTATCAAAATTTGGATAAACAAATTTTGTATTATCATCTTTCCACTCAAAATCTAGTTCTTCTAAATTAAAGCCATTAACTGAAATACTATTAGTTACCTGAGCCACATTGGATCCGTTAAGATCCATAGTATAAATTTGTGTTTGACCTCCATTTGATCTTAAAAATGCTAATTTATCAATATTGCTTGCTTTTCTTGGTCTCCAACTATTACTACCTGATGATGTTAATTGGTACTCATTACCATCAGAATCCGCAGAAAATATAACATTATTACCATTTATTTTTCTAGTAAAAAAGACTCTGTTGGTAGGAAACTCAATGGTTTTAAAGTTAAACGTTTCACTTAAAACAGGATCATTAATATTGTCTGAAGCAGAAACTTGCCAAAAATATTTGATTCCGTAGTCTAATCCTGTAACCGTCAATGTAGTATCTGTTAGGTCTGTATAATTTAAAACATCTGAATTTTGGTCGTTTAATATCTGCAATTGATAAACTAAATCATCATCTTCAGGATCTGTCCCAACCCAAGTTAGATCTACAGTTAAGGTCTGATTAATCGCATTATTAGCAGGTGTCACTAAAATTGGTGCATTTGGCGCGTCATTATTAGCTGTTTCTACATCTAGCTCAAAAATCACGTTTACACTATTATCCTCAGTAACAGTAGCTGACTCAAACTTTGATAAATAGCCATCTTTTTGTGCTTGTACAGAATAAGTACCAATTGCAACATTATTAATTACAAAATCTCCAGAAGCATCTGTAAAAACGATACTAGAACTAGGGTTTGTTGACACTCTTGTATTTTCTAGTGGTACATTATCTCCTTTAGAAACCACTTTTCCTGTTATTGAACCAGTACCACTAAAGGATACTTTGTCTTCACTACAACCAACGACTAGTAAGATTATGACTAATAAACTTATATATTTTGAAAATGTTTTCATCTGTTTCACTTTTTTAAATGTTAAACTAAAATTTAACAGATTAATTATCTTTTTTGATTGGACGTGCTAATTTGTTTTTTTCTTGCATTTGTCTACGATTTTCTTTTTTCAAGGCTCTAAATTCTGCCTTTTTAAGACGCTCTAACTCTTTACGTTGATTAAATTTAGTATTTGGTGTAGATAAATAAATATTAACACCTAACCCAAAACGATAAAACATATCGTCAATAGATCCAGACACTACATTATCCAATTTATCAGAAAATACTAAGTTATGCTCTCCAAACACGTATATTCCTATGTTATCTTTTACTAAATACTCTATTCCTAAACCTGCCTGTAATTTAGGATCTAAGGTGTTAAAATAGTCCAAAGCATTTGTACCAATACCGCCAAACAAGTAAGGTGTTAGGTTGTCAAATGGTAAGATTTTATATTCTAAATTTAAATCAAAGGACATAAATCCTTCATTAAACATTTCTTTATTTTCTAAATTAAATTTATTAAAAGAAAAATCTAATCCTAAATATGGATTTAATTTACGTTTAAATCCTAATTTACCATTAAAAGCTAGCTGAGGATTAGCCAAATCACCATTCATTAACGTACCTCCTAATGCTGCTGTAATTGCGTAATCACCTCTTCTTTCTGTTAAAAAACGATCGTATAACTCTGTAGTTATAGCTTCATCTTTTTCAGCATCATAATCTTCTACAAGTTTAGCTGTGGCCTCCTCACTTAATCTTGGCAACCATAATTCGTCTTTTATTCCTTCAATAATCAAAGCCTCTACTGCTTTTTCAATAGCCTCTTTCATGGCTAATTGGACAGGTTCATTTTTTGTAAAACCTATTTCAGTCTCTAGTAATCTTTGAAATTTAACGTATTTAAACAGATTTGCAGATACTGCTTGAGATAAGATTGTTTTTGAAATATAAACTGTTTTTAACACTCTACCACTAGAGGTAGAAACAGCTCTTAAGTACACTGTAATCCTATCTTGTCTATATTGTGTTGAAGTACCTACTCCTAAATATCTTGCTCCTGCACCACCTGTTATAATATTAGTATCATAGGATATAACACCACCTTCTAATAATATTCCTGCATAAAGTAATGGAGGTAAATTAGGCTCGCTTGGGTTTTGATTTTTTCTATACTCATCCCGAGTAGATCTAATTATATTTCTTTCGTTTAAAAGATTACCTAAGTTTTCTCTTTCAATAACTGTAAACCATTTAGAGTCCTCTAAGGCCTTATTTAACATCGTTGTACCTCCTTGAGAGACTGCTGTACTAAAAGTACTTCCGTTTTCTACAGCTTTGTACTGACCTGTTTGATCTTTAAAGTTATAAACTCCAGCTACAACAGGTTCTTGAGGTAATGGAAACTCTTTTAACTTTTGTGCTACTGGAGAGGTTTCACCAATCCTAGCTCGTTCTTGCTTATAAGGTTGGTTAAAAAACGCACCACAACTGGTTAATAATAAAAATAATATGACTGCAAAAGCAGATCTATAGTTAAGCATGATAGATAGTTAAGTGGTTAATTAGGGACTATAATTTGTGTCTGCTCTCCAGTAGTTGTATCTAAAATATTAATGACTAAGCCTTCTGCAGAGTCATATACTTCTAATGCTAAACTACCAAAACTAAAATTTCCTTCTTGTAGACCTTCTCCTAATTGGGTTTGAAATAATGATCTAGATAACTGACTTAATATTTGCCTGTTAAGGTTTTCAGAAAATGCTGCTAATGAGCTATCATCATCCGATTGATTTGCTTTTGGGTCTGTAAAGGAATTTTGAGCATTAGCTGAACTTAATAACCATTGATAGTTAAAAGTATCTCCTCCAAATGCTGGATTTATAGGTTTATAAGATAACTGTTGACCAACACAGAAGTAGCTAGCCGAGAAAATTAAAATTATTAGTAATTTTTTCATGTCTAAAAAGTTAATAGCGTTTAATTGTTTTAGATTCGGTTTCAAGTTTTTTAAAATGTTTGTACACGTTAACTATCGCGTAATCATTCATTTTAGTTAAATACTCAAGACTAGGTCTTACAAAAAACGAAAAAATCTCATCATCTCCAACAATAACCTCTATTTTCGTGTTTCTACCTAATGCTAATACCTCCTTGATTGTCACTACTTTATTCCCGTTAATATTATTTTGAGTGTATAAAGAATAAAATAACTTGTAAAAGTCCCTACCTGGTTTTGTTTTTGTGTCTTCAACTACGATTCCTTTTAACTCTAAACCATCTCTTTTACCTTTATTGACGTCTTGAGAGTTTGCCTGTTCCTCTTTTAATTTATCTAATAATTTTTGTTTATTTTCTATATCTAAATTTGACTTATCATTATAAACCACTCGGTCTTGACCTATCAAATTATTATCTAAGTCATAAATAAGCATGACGCAAATAACTGGCTGATCTCCAATAATATTAAATGAAGCCTCAGCAAGTTCTATTTTTTGGTTGGTAGATATTATAAAGCGTTGCTTTTTGTCTTCTAGAAGGTTATCTACACTTTCTTCTTTATCAAAAACCATTAATTTAAAGATTAAACTTTTTGTAATTTCGGTTTTATTGAAAGCTGTAGCTTTTATGGTTGTAAAGTCATTTTGTTGAGCTGTTTCTATTTTAGCCTCAACTTCATTATTTACTAATTGCGCAGAAATTTTGACACTAATATTATCAATTTTTTCTGCAATATTTTTTTTAACATTAAGATTATTGTCTTCATTATCGTTATAAACGATTCTATCCATACCAATAATATTATCTGTGGAATCAAAAATTAAAAGTAGAATTATCACTTTTGTATCTTGATCAAAATTAATGGATGTTGTTGACAAATCTTTTTGTTGATCTGCATTTAAATCTAATTGTCCGCTTTGCTCGTTTTTAGATTTATTTTGATTTTTATCTGTTTTAAAAACAGATAATTTATAGGATATACTTTTAGACAATTGCATTTTATTAATAGCAACGCCCTTTATATTAATAATATCATTGTCTTGGGTAACTATCAGCTTTGCCTCAACTTGCGTGTTATATGATTGCGAGTGAGCGTTAATAGCATAAAAAAAGACAACAATTAATACCATTGTTTTTTTGAATTCACATAAAAACATAATGGCTTATTTTTTAAAAATTTCTAATTATGATTGATTGGTCTTGTCCTTGCATAGAAACTTTAATTTTTTCTGATAAAGAATTTGATCCAAACATGGTTAAATTTTGGTTATTCCCAGTTTGATTAATCGTTGTGTTTTTTATATCTGTTTTAAAAGGACTGTAATCAAAAACTGTATTATTATCTCCATTTTGTATTACCGTTTCAACAAGTTTAGTACTATTAATATCTAATACAGTAAGGTTATCGTTACCGTTTTGGATTATATTAATATTACTTTGTGTAGATCTTGTGACACTTACCGCTTCATTATTATCTCCTATTTGGGCAATAAAAATTGCGTTATTTGATGAAGTTGAATTTAGATTTGCAGCGCTTTGATTAAGTAAAAAGTTTTCTTCTGACGCCTGTGTATCAAAACCAGACAACTGACTATCTTCTTGAGCTTCAAAAGTTTGAGCAGCAAGAATATTACTAGATATAAAGATTAAGGCAACTATTAAAATTTTAAATATTGTTTTCATAGTCTTATGTTTTAACTGTGTTACTACATGTAAGTTATAAAATAAATCTGTTATAAAAAGTATAAGAGCAAATTAATGCTCTTATACCTTATAATTATTTTAGTAAATAATCTATTTTATAAAAGACAACTAATTAGTCCATTTGAGTTACAGTAGATGTATTGCTGTTACCAATTTGATCAACATCACTTACATGAGAGTTTCCAGTCTGAGTAACGATACTGTTGTTACTGTCTCCATCTTGAAACACATCACTTGTATGAGATAAACCAGCTTGCGTAACATTACTTACATTAAAGTTACCTAATTGTGCTACTGTAGATAAATGCAAGTCACCAGATTGAGCAACTGTACTTGTGTTAAAATCTCCTGTTTGTGCTACAATTGAAACATTATCATTACCTGCTTGAGCCACAGAAGATCCATTAGAGTTACCATCCTGGTCTACATCAGATGAGTTATTGTTACCATTTTGCGCAACTGAACTATTATTTAAGTTTCCGTCTTGTGCAACATCAGAATCATTTAAATCTCCAACTTGAGAAACAAAAGATCCATTATTATTACCTATTTGAGAAACAAAAGATTCATTATCATTTCCTGTTTGGATTTGAGTAGACCCATTTGCATCACCAATTTGATCCGTAGTAGAATCATTAGAATCTCCATTTTGTGCAACTGCACTATTATTAAAGAAACCATCCTGATTTACGTTAGAACCATTTAAGTTACCATTTTGATCTACATCTGAAGTGTTATTCCCTCCGTCTTGAGACACAAAAGATGTATTGTCATCACCAATTTGATCTACATCACTTGTATTGTAATTTCCAGGATACCCTTGAAAAACATCAGAATCGTTATTGTTACCATCTTGCTTAACATAACTATCGTTGAAATCGCCCCATTGATCTACATTTGAGTCGTTATTATCTCCATCTTGATCTACAATACTAACATTATCATTACCTCCAAACCCTTGAAGGACATTAGAAATATTGTCGTTACCATCTTGATTGACACTAGAATCGTTTCTATCTCCACCTTGATTTACTGTAGACATATTTGAATCTCCATCTTGCCATACATAAGATCCATTATCATCACCAACTTGGTACACATAACTAGTATGATTATTACCATTGTATCCTTGGTAAACATCAGAATCGTTATCGTTACCGTCTTGAATAACCGTGTTGTCATTGAAGTTTCCCCATTGATCTACATAAGAATCATTACTTGTTCCATCTTGGTCGATTGAAGATAAATTATCATCACCATCTTGCCAAACAAAAGAATCGTTAGTAGTACCATCTTGTTCTACAGTACTAATATTACGATTTCTTAAAGGTCCATAACCACTTGCTTGTCTAACTTCAGATAAATTTGAAGTTCCGTCTTGATCTACAGTAGAGTCATTGTCGTCTCCAACTTGATCTACATCTGAATCATTTGTTAATCCCGCTTGAGTAACTGATGAAGTGTTGTTGTTACCTTGAGATAATACTGAACTGTTGTTCATTTGTGCAAACATCATTGTTCCACACATTAGCGCAGCTGCGCTGAAAAATACTTTTTTCATGTTTAAATATATATTGATTAATAGCAATTCAAAGATAAAGAATTTATTCACTACTAAATTTTGATAACCAAAAAAACATGTGTTTTTAACTATATATTCGTTAATAATTTAGATTTACACGTTAAAGCGCACGTTTTAAAGAGAATTTTCCTACAAGATTTACAGCTTAAAAAATTAAGCTAACCCCTTAATATACTTGAACATACGTATAACTACGTAGAAAAAAATAGGCGAAAAACTAAATTTAAACAGTATTTCATTATACCGAAGGCTAAATATCTAATCCAACTTAATAATCAAGTTCAAACACATTAAACAAAAATTAATTAACAACTTAATCTTTGTAAAATATTACACCGATTAACATTAATTAACTCAGGTACGATTTAAAGTGAAATGAAGAATTAATTTAACATTTGACCACAAAAAAAGAGGACTCTTTGAAGAGCCCTCTTTTAAAGTAAATTACTTTATTTATACTAATCGTTTTGAATTACAATAGATATGTTTGAATCACCTATTTGGTCTACATCACTCATATGCGTATTACCACTTTGGTCAACAGTGCTTGTATTAAAATTACCAGATTGATATACATCACTTAAATGCGATAATCCTATCTGGCCCACCATACTACTATTAGAATCACCTAATTGTAATGTTGTAGAATCGTTTTGGTCACCATCTTGTATTGTAGAAGCCACATTATTATTTCCTGTTTGACTTGTAGTCTCGACATTATCATCTCCATCTTGAGACACATAAGAATCGTTTAAATTACCAATTTGATCTACAATTGAAGAGTTATTAATACCTACTTGAAATACTCTAGACTCGTTATCATTACCAATTTGATCTACATCACTAAAGTTATCTCCTCCAGTTTGTTTTTGGTTAGAAAAGTTTCTATTTCCAGCTTGCGTCAAATAAGCTGTATTTCCTGCCGATTGATTAGGTACTGCATTTTGATTTTGTCGTCCTACATTTCTGTTTCCATCTTGATCTATATCTCCAAAATTATTATCATAACGCTGGATTTGAACCGATTTGTTTCTGTTACCAAATTGATTTGTGTATGCAAAATTATCTTCTGCAGCACTTACACCTTGATCTATCCTAGCATTGTTTCTATTTCCTTCTTGATACACATCACCAAGATTACGATCTCCAGCTTGTTTTACTTTAGATTTGTTTAAATCTCCTAATTGGAAGACATCAGAATCGTTAGCCTCACCACTGTTTGGGTTACTTGGGACAGAACCATATTGATCGACATCTGAATCATTGTTTGCTCCTTGTTGGAACACATCAGAATCGTTGGAAACACCTGATTGATCGACATCACTTACGTTAGATTGTGCGAATAACATTGTCCCACACATAAGCGCAGCTGCGCTGAAAAAGACTTTTTTCATTTTGAATATAAATTGATTAATAGCATCTCAAAGATATATATTAAATGCTTTCAAAAATGGTAATACCATAAAAATCAGCGTTTTTAAACCAACTATTCGATAACATTGTAATTTTATCGGACGAACAGGATTATGAAACATAAAAAAAGCCTCAATAGTAATTGAGGCTTTTTTTATATAATTATTTAAAAATTTATTTAGTAAACAATAACTCTCTATACTTTGTTAAAGGCCACAACTCGTCATCCACTAATAATTCAAGTTTATCACAATGGTATCTAATATCATCAAATAATGGCTTAACTTTATTACAGTAAGCTAGTGCTTTAGTTTCTATATTTTCATCTTTATTAGACTTTTTACGTGCTTCAGTCATTTTAGTCACGTTAGAATTAATAGATGCAATATGCTCTGAAATTTCTTCTATTAAATTAAGTTGTTCTTTCGCAAACTTTTTAAAATCTGCTCCATAGATCTCTTTTAAGCCTTTTACATTTTTAATTAGTATATTTTGATATCTAACAGCTGTAGGTACAACATGGTTTCGAGCAATATCACCTATAACACGACTTTCAATTTGCACACGAAGTACATACTCTTCCATTTCAATTTCATAACGCGCTTCAGACTCAATCTTATTCATGACACCTAAACCTTCAAACAGCTCTAAAGTTTTTTTAGATACTTTTGCCTTTAAGGCTTCTGGTGTCGTTTTATTATTACTTAAGCCTCTTTTTTCTGCTTCCTTCTCCCAAGCTTCGCCATATCCATTACCTTCAAATAATATGTTTTTAGATTTTTTGATGTATTCTCTTAATATATTAAAGATAGCATCATCTTTTTTCATATCCTTTTTCTCTATTAAGGTATCTACCTCTTTTTTAAAGTCGATTAATTGTTTTGCAACAATACTATTTAAAACCGTCATTGGGTTAGCACAATTAGCAGTAGATCCAACCGCTCTAAACTCGAATTTATTTCCTGTAAAGGCAAAAGGAGACGTCCTATTACGATCAGTATTATCTAGCAATACATCAGGTATTTTACCAACAACATTAAGTTTTAAATCTGTTTTTTCTTCCGGAGACAACTTGCCATCCGTTACATTTTCTAACTCATTTAAAGTTTTAGTTAACTGATCTCCTATAAATACAGATATAATGGCAGGAGGCGCCTCATTAGCTCCTAAACGATGATCATTACTTGCAGATGCAATAGCAGCACGCAGCAGCTCTTCATTATCATATACCGCTTTAATAGTATTTATAAAAAAGGTTAAAAACTGAAGATTACTCATAGGTGTTTTTCCTGGTCCTAATAAATTAACTCCAGTATCTGTACTTAAACTCCAATTGTTATGTTTTCCTGACCCATTTACACCTGCAAAAGGTTTTTCGTGAAATAGAACTTTAAAATTATGTCTGTCTGAAATCTTATCCATCACATCCATTAATAATGAATTATGGTCTACAGCCAAATTAGCTTCGTCATAAATTGGTGCTAATTCAAATTGATTAGGTGCTACCTCATTATGTCTAGTTTTTACCGGAATGCCTAATAGCATGCACTCTGTTTCAAGATCTCTCATAAAAGCCATAGCACGATTTGGTATTGTCCCAAAATAGTGATCATCTAACTGTTGTCCTTTAGCTGGAGAGTGTCCTAATAATGTACGACCTGTTTGCACTATATCTGGTCTAGACATTGCCAAATCACGATCTATTAAAAAATACTCTTGCTCCCAACCTAAAGAGGCATTTACTTTTTTAACATTTTTATCAAAGTACTTACACACAGCTACAGCTGCACTATCTACAGCCTGTAATGCTCTAAGTAAAGGCGTTTTATAATCTAAAGCTTCTCCTGTGTAAGACACAAAAACGGTTGGAATACACAATGTTGTACCATATATAAAAGCAGGAGACGTTGGGTCCCAAGCTGTATAACCACGAGCTTCAAAGGTATTTCTTATTCCTCCATTAGGAAAACTTGATGCATCAGGTTCTTGTTGCACTAATTGTCCGCCTCCAAATTTCTCTATTGCTAATCCGCCTCCAATAGTTTCAAAAAAAGCATCATGCTTTTCTGCTGTTGCACCTGTTAAAGGCTGAAACCAGTGTGTGTAATGAGTTGCTCCTTTAGAGATAGCCCATTCTTTCATTCCTGTAGAAATATGATCTGCAACTATTCTATCAATTTTTTTTCCCAATTTAATAGCATCACTAACACTTTCAAAAGCTTCTTTAGTTAAATATTGACGCATGGTGGACTCATTAAAAACATTGCTTCCAAAAATTTCTGAGCGTCGTTGTTTTTCTTCAATTACAACAGGACGTCGTTTTAATGATTCTTTTATAGCATGAAATCTTAATGTTGACATATTCTTTTTTTTAATTAGTTGAATTACGAATTTACAAAAAATAACACTTGTAAAATGTCATACCCTAAAAAAAACAGGGTTATTAACATTCTTTTAATAAAATTAACAATTACACCCATATTTTTTTAGAGGTGAATTCAATTTTATTCTATATTTGCCTTAACATATAACTAAAATGAGTTTTTACCATGAAAAAATCTAAATTAGAATACATCTGGTTAGATGGATACTTTCCAACACAAAACATGAGAAGTAAAACTAAAGTTGAAAATGACTTTAGTGGAAAATTAGAAGACTGCCCAATTTGGTCTTTTGATGGTTCATCTACTAAACAGGCTTCAGGAGGCGCTTCTGATTGTCTTTTAAAACCTGTCGCAATTTACCCAGATCCTGCAAGAAGAGATGGTTATTTAGTAATGACAGAAGTTTTAAATGCAGATGGCACACCACATGTATCTAATGGTAGAGCCACTATTGAAGATGAAGATGAAGATTTCTGGTTTGGTTTTGAGCAAGAATATTTTATAATGGATAACAAAACACAATTACCTTTAGGTTTCCCTATTGGTGGTTATCCTGCACCACAAGGTATGTATTACTGCTCTGTTGGCGGAAGGCATACACATGGTAGAGATTTAGTTGAAGAGCATGCAGACTTATGTATCGATGCTGGCCTAAACTTTGAAGGAATTAACCAAGAGGTTGCTTCTGGACAATGGGAATTTCAATTATTTGCTAAAGGTGCTAAAAAAGCAGGAGACGAAATCTGGATTGCAAGATATTTGCTTGACAGATTAACTGAACAATATGGTTATTATATTGAATACCATCCAAAACCATTAGGTAAAGATATGGATTGGAATGGTTCTGGTATGCACGCTAACTTCTCTAACACTGTTTTAAGAACATGTGGTAGCCAAGAAACTTACGAGAAAATTTGCGAAGCATTTAGACCAGTAGTTAAAGAGCACATTGCGGTTTACGGAGAGTTTAACGATCAACGTTTAACTGGAGATCACGAAACAGCATCAATCCATGACTTTAGTTATGGTGTGTCTGATAGAGGTGCATCTATACGTATTCCAATTATCACTGTAGAGAAAGGATGGAAAGGCTGGTTAGAAGACCGTCGTCCAGCATCAAATGGTGATCCATACAAAATAGCAGGTCGTATTATTAAAACTGTAAAATCTGCTAATATTAGTTAATATTGATTACATAGTTAAATCCATTAAAAAACGCTTTCTACAACTAGAAAGCGTTTTTTTTTATATATAAACGATAAATTAAATTACCCTCTAAAAACTAATATTATAAAAACTGCATAAATCAATACTAAGCCAAAACCTTTAATTTTACCAATTTCATGCTGCTTAGGCAACAATCCTAGCACTAAAACTAAAGCTGCAAAAATTAACATCCAAAATATATCTCTGGATAAAATTAAAGATTCTGTTACAGGAATTGTCTTTATCATAGATGTCAAACCCAACACAGACCCAATATTAAAGATATTTGATCCAATCAAATTCCCTAAAGAGATTGCTTTTTCCTTTTTAGCTGCTGCAATAACCGATGCTGCCAACTCAGGCACGCTTGTACCAATTGCAATCATAGTTACACCAATTACCGCTTCACTAACACCTAAGCTTGTAGCTATTTGAGTAGCACCTTTAACTAGCCATTCACTACCAAAATACAAAGCTGCTGCACCAATAAATAACCAGATACCAATTTTAAAGTTAGACACCACAGCTAAGGCATCATCCACTTCCTCTAAATCATCCGTAGATTTTTGTGTTTTAATCAAATAGACTATAAAAACAATTAATCCAACAAAAAGCACTAAACCTTCCATAGCAACTAATTGGTTATCATTCCATAAAAAATAATATAACGCCATAGAAAACAACATCATAACAGGCCAAGTCAATTTATAAAAAGACTTATCTATTGCGATTGCACCTACAATTGCTGTTATACCAAGCACTAAACCTATGTTTGCTATATTGGAACCCACCACATTATTAATTGCTATTGCAGGCGACCCACTTAAAGCTGCTTGCAAACTAACCAACAATTCTGGCGCAGAAGTCGCAAAGGACACAACTGTCATACCAATAACAATTTTAGAAATATTAAGCTTAAAGGACAAGGCTACAGATGATCGCACCAAAAACTCTCCTCCCACTACCAATAATACAAAACCTAAAATAAGATATACTACACTCATAATGATATAATTTTTGCGAAGATACATTTTGAAATCTTCAAAAAGAATTAGGACTTAATTTTTTTCGCTGTAGCGGAAAACACTTTTGTAAAACTAAAAAAATAGTTAAAAAACTACATTTATAGTTATATAACTATTTTTTTAGTTATTATTGTATTAACATAAAAACAAACATCTGATTATGCAAAAGTTAACCAATAAAGAAGAAGAAATAATGCACATATTATGGAAGCTTGAAAAAGCTTTTGTAAAAGATGTCATGTCAGAAATAAAGGACGACAAACCGCACTACAACACTCTATCCACTATGGTTAGAAATCTGGAAGAAAAAGGCTATGTAAGTTACGAAGCATTTGGAAAAACACATCGCTACTATCCTATAATTTCTAAAGAAGCCTATCGTAATAAATTCATGAATACAGCAATAGACAATTACTTTAATAGCTCTTATAAAAATGTAGTGTCTTTTTTTGCTAAAGAAGAAAAAATTAGCGTTGAAGAATTGAAAGAAATTATTCGTTTAATAGAAAACCAAGATTAAACATGGATTATTATATAAAAGGGACTGCCATAATAATACTTTTTTACAGCTGTTATAAATTGTTTTTACAACGCGACACTTTTTTTCAAGCCAACCGTTGGTTTTTACTAGTAGGTCTATTTGCAGCAACAATACTACCTGTTATAGTGATACCTATTTACATACACTATACACCTACACAAATAAACCTTCAAAACAACCTTCAATTTACTTCGTTACAATCGACTACAGCAACAAATTTTGATATTTGGTCACTAGTTCCTGTTTTATACATCATAGGATTTCTTTTCATCTTAGCAAAGGTGTTACTTCAATTTTTATCATTATACAAACTGTTTAAAAACAAAACGCAGACCAAAGAAGGTCCTTTTATATTTATTCAAATTAAAACACCAACAGCACCTTTTTCTTTTTTTAATCGCATTGTTATTAATAGCAATCAATTTACCAAAACAGAGCTTGAATATATAATCACCCACGAGAAAATTCATGCTTCGCAATATCACTCTATTGATATTATACTAATACAATTAGCCACTATCGTGTTCTGGTTTAATCCGTTTATTTGGTGGTATAAAAAAGAAATTCAACAAAATCTAGAATACATTGCAGACCACCAAACACAACAAAAAATAAAGTGTCCAAAAAGCTATCAAACAGTTTTGTTAAAAGCCAACTTAAATCAAAATCAATTTGCTTTTACTACTAATTTTTATCAATCATTAATCAAAAAACGAATTATTATGCTACAAAAATCAAAATCAAAAAACAGTAATTTATTAAAACTCACTATCGTGTTACCTTTTTTAGCGCTATTTCTAATGAGTTTTAATACAAAAAAAGTATATATCGCTAATGCGGAAATACAACAAAATCCAACTATTAACGAAACATTTATAATCACCTACAAGTCTACTGACCAACAGCTTGAAAATATTAAAAATAAGTTAGAAGACCAGTTAGACGGAATAAAAATTAAATTTTCAGACATTAAAAGAAACCAAAATAATGAGATCATAGCTTTAACAATAGCCACAAAAAATATAAATCAAATAGATTTTACAAAACATATCACTTTTAATAAATTAGACAGTACACCCATAAATAACACTACTTTACAAATTGTAAATAACCAGCTATTAGTAAGTGATGACAAAAATGGATCTGTAGTTGCTATATCAAAAAATTGGACCACAACATCAACAACGACTCCATTAATTACAGAACAAGTTAGCAATAAGACCAACACAATACATACCCAAGATAATGGTGACAATATTAAACTAATAATAGAAAACACAAACCAAGAAAGCAACATATCAAGCTATAAATTTCAAACCACAAACAATGGAGAAGAAAAAAGCAAGCTTGTCATAGAAGAACAAAGTAACACACCCTTGCTTGTTATAGATGGTCAATTAACAAACAAAACTATTAGCTCTTTAAAGACAGAAGAAATAGCAAAAATGAGCATATTAAACGAAAAAACAGCCTTTACAAAATATGGTTCAAAAGGAAATAATGGAGCAATAGAAATTACAACCAATAGCAAAACCACTGAACAAAATAGCAAATGGATAATTGGTGAAAAAGTTGAAACAACAAGCTTATTCTATATTAACGAAGAGGATGCTTCAAAAAACAAAAGCACATTACATGTTGATAAAAACACACCTGACTTGGTTTTAAACCAGCACAAAGCGTTTTTAACAAGTCAAAAAATAGATATCCAATTCTCAACCATAAAACGCAATAGTAAGGATGAAATTATCAAAATTAAAATCTCAACAAAAGACAAAAAAGGAAATAAAACTAAAACGACTTATCAATCTAATAAAGGAATAAGTCCTATAGAAATAAATTTAGATGGTACAGGAGAATTAGAAATAAATTCAAAATAAGTTACCAAATAAATCTATTAATAAAAAAGCCCAAACTATATGTTTGGGCTTTTTACTGTATAGCATAAATACTATTCTACAATTATTTTTTTTGTAATACGTTTATCTTCAGTTTCAATTACAACCATATATAAACCGCTTGCTAGTTTTAAATCAATATAGCTATTATTAATAACCGTTTGTGATAAAACAGCTCTTCCTTCCGAAGAAAAAATTGACAAATCATACATTTGATTTTCTCCTGAAATAAATAATTTATCTGTTACGGGATTTGGATATAGTTTTAAAGTTTTAGTTGTAAAATCAGCAACACTTAAAGACTGATTCCATGTGTTACCAACTTGATTGCCCCAAATATATTCAACCAAATCAGGTTGATCAATAAAAGGGTTTCTATTTACCTGCCATTCATAAACCACATTGTTTCTGTTCATTTCAAAATCATCTGGCGGATCGTTTCTATGCCAATCTAAAAGCGTCGCTAAATCACCCATTTGACCTAATACGCTAGGATAACCGTTTACAACACTTAATCCATTATAACGGATTTGCATATACAAAACACTTCTAGCAACATCACCTTTAAAGCTTCCTGCTGTACCTGCAGGTCCATTGTATTCTCCGTAGTGTTGATTTCCTCTAGAACTGTTTTCTGGTCCATCTGCAGCACGCAATGCGTGTCCATCACTATTACCATGACGTAGGGAATCTGCTGTGGTATTCCAAAACACATCTTTACCGTCTCTAAAGTCATCTAAATCAATACTATTGTAACCTGCTAATGACCTTGGAAAAGTATGTTCTCTATTCCAAGTACCTGTATTATTAGATGTTGTCTGATAGTCTAACTTTGGACGACCAATCTCAGAGTATACTAGCCAAACCTGATTACTATTAGCAGGATTTTGGTCTGCTGCTTCTAAAATATCTATTATATCAGAATAGGTTTGCGCTTTAACCACGCCTTCTTCTGCAACGATGTCTTGCAAAGCTTGCTGTAAAGCAACTCCAGATAAGCCATCTAAACTATCATAATAACCAGCAGGTTGAGTACTAGCCACAATACCATAAGTTGGGTTTAAAGGTGTTCCAAACGGAGCAACAACAAAATCATTATCCACAACTCTCACTTCTAAGTTATTGTTAAGCGCAATATAAACCGTAGGCAAACTAGAAATCACAATTTTTAAAACCTCATCACCTTCATCTAAAACATCGTCTATTAATGTGATCGTTGTAGAAATAGTATTTTGCCCTAATGGCAAAACTACAGATGTACTTCCTGAAAAATCAGAGGTATTAAAACCTCCATTATTTAAAGTAAAATAAATAGTTAAATCAGAATCCACATTTTGCTCTGTAGTAAAAGTAATATCAAAAGCAGCTCCTTCGTCAACTTGCGTTTGCGTTACAGATGTTAACACACCATTTAGTATAATACCGCTTCCATCATTTAATGCTCTTGGTGTTGGCACTGTAGACACATAAGTTACACTATCTGGATTACCCAAACCGTCATCAAAACGCTGAATTGAATTTGTATTATTTCCAGAACCCTCATTAATCTGCTCAGTCACACCAAGCAATGCCATTAAACCTGTATCATCAGAATCCGCAGTATCATAAACTAATGCATCCACTAAATTAGTCTGTGTAGCTAAAGTCCCTTCCGGAAAATCAGTATCATCACCTAAATATACAGCCACAGCATCTGGACCATTTTGAATAAGATTAGCTGGTATAATTAACTGAGGAAAAGGAGAAACACCTGTACTACCAATTAATAATAAACCATTAACATCGGTCGTATAACCATCCAAGTCTAAGGCAAAGTAACTTGAATCTCCTCCAGATGCAGAACCATTAAACAGCACAACGACATATCCATCTAAAGAAAAGTTAGGCGTACTTGATAGCAGCTCTATAAATTCTTGATCATCAATTCCTGGTGTATCAGAGTCTAACTCGTTTATAACAACAGATTGAGAGTACCCTATTGCCGAAATAAGTATAATAAAAAGTAAAGTAATTTTTTTCATCCAATTATTTTTTTTGCAAAGATAGCAGATATTATTAGCTGACCTTTTAAACAATAGTTAATTAACTTTTTAATAATCAAAAATAATCAAAACCTCTTTTTTGATTTAAAAACATAACAAAATCCCCTAGAAAAAAAATATACTATTAAAAAAAGCCCTACATAGATATCAAATAGAAACCATAAAATAACTTTACAACTATAAATTAAAACCTTAATTAAGACAGTTAATAAAATATTGAAATAGATTAGATCTTTTTACTTTAATAAGTAAAGTCAAATGTATAGATATATCCTTTTTTGCTTGGAGAATAATATCTAAAAAATATATCTTCAAAAAACAATCCTGAAAAGTATTGCTATTATTAACCCTTAAACTTAAAATTATGCTAACAATCGCCCAATTAGTAATCGATATTATAACATCGATTATACTTTAAACCAAAAAAATGTAAAACTTAGTCTAGAATAGGTTTTACTATTTTTAAATATTAAGGGCTATTTGGCTATCAATTACTAAAGCAATAATTTTGAATTTAAATTTAAATTATGAAAAAAGCAGGATTCAAGCTTTTAGCAAAGCTCAATAAGCTTATACTACCAAGTTACACGAAACAAAAATTAGACCTCAGCAAAGCCACTAAAATACAGTTGGCTATTTTTGGATGGAAGGTATTTGTTACAAAAAACGCATTAAATTAAATTAATTCATCAAAAAGTTTTGATGTTATTATAAAAAAGTAATATATTTGCACCCACAAAAAAAAGGCCTCGTGGCGCAACTGAATAGCGCACTTGATTACGGCTCAAG